>WLWD01001100.1_pt1 | contig 68688 bp, 44 predicted proteins | sample 6712731 | NCBI WGS metagenome assembly WLWD01 (sample SAMN12718690, study PRJNA576275) | sponge metagenome | isolation source: marine sponge | host: Mycale hentscheli | place: New Zealand: South Island, Marlborough, Capsize Point | collected 2014-11-01 | reverse complement strand
GATAAAAACGAGTAACAAAGGTGATCTGTGAATGTGAGATATTACATCAGTGCAAATGAAATCATATAGCTATTATCTATATTGAAGAATGACATCATAAATAAAGTTAAACCATGAAAATATTTATGGTGCATAATTTAGTTATCAGACACTTGTACTTAGAACATTTTGAAACATTAAAAAGAATTAGATAAAAATATTTATTATGCTCTTGAATGTGGATTTCTATTTAATATTCAAACACTATGTACAATAGAATTTAGTAAGACTAGTTATTTATTGTTGTATTAATTGTTTCAACTCATTTATTATGTACTTAATTTATCATATAAGTAAATTAATTTGATTGAGACTTTATTCTATCACTGGAAAACTGAGTATTCACTTCACTCCTGGGTATTCCAGCTTTTTCATGGGAGCAGAATCCACCAATTAGCTCATGAGCTAAATCAAACCTAAAACTGAGAACATCTCTCTTATTTCTTCCCTTGCCACTATGATTATTAGGTTGAACATAACTCTCTGGAGCATATGCATTTAAAATACATACTTTAAAGTGATAAAAAAAAACCACCTTTCGCCACCACTTTTTAGTTCGGCGACCCATGTTGTAATATTACTTTATTGGTTTGTCATTCATATATTGTTTTATACCAAGCCGTCCTTTGAATGGTATCATTGCTTTATCCACTGTACATTTCCTATGAACTTCACATTCACTAACAAAATGTGGTACAATTATATCTAACAATGCACGTACTTTGAAATGTTTATCAAGGCCAGGTTGAATAGTCTTGCTAGGTGACCTTGAGCATCACCTGGAGAGGGTCAGCAGGGTCTGCTATATTATGTTGTTGTTGCTGGAATATACTTTTACCATTAATAGTGTTAGCAATATCAAAAAGTAATTTAAAGTCTCCACATTTGGTTATGCAGTTATTATAGTTGAATAAAGCCGTAATTAAGCACACAGCAATTTTCTAATACCTACACAAGTGCAAAAAAATTAACAGGAAAAGTACCATTTGGCCCTCAATATATTCACGAATTCAATGACGATCCAGTGATGGCACGATCCGGTGATGACATGGAAGGAAGCAGCTGACGGCCGTCAAACGCTATTCAGCCACATGGGTATACCTCTCAAGATATTGTCCGATAATGATACTCAACGTGTGAGTTCACTCTAAAAGATTTGTGCAGTTTATTAGGTATATCCACATACAAGTTAGCGAATATTGCCCACATAATGGAGTTCTAGAGAGGGTGCATGGAGTTTAAAGCCATTATTAGCAAAGAAAATGACAAAGGTTTAAATTGTGTTGGATTTTTGCCACTCATAATGTTTTCCATTTGCCAATTAAAGAATTGAGACTTGCAATTCTCACCATATGAGCTGGTATTTGCAGGCACAAGCCTAAGAGGCCCAATAGATTGATTGTATGTAGGTTGTGTAGAATCCTCTCTTCATGACATTGATGTGAGCAATGGGATTATTCAGTTGCTGGAGAATTTCGAATTTTTGAGAGACCCATGCCACTATCTGCAAATGTTAATTAGTGAGAACAGAAAGTTATATTGGATAAGAACAAACATTTCAAACAACTCAAAATTAATGAACCAGTCATCATCCACATTCCTGGGTTACACAGTGCACTGGATACGTCTTGGGAAGGCCCTTTAATAGTACATATGTTGTATATATAGGTCCAGTTAATGAGGTCAACCAGCTGTCATGCACTTGGATACCCAGACTAGAAGATATGGTTAATACGATTGGTCATTATATATTAAAATAGCCGTAACAATAAAATTGCGATATACACTCTTATTCACAAGATACAATAACACGACAGACACATACACAACAAAGTCTACACCACTGATATCACAGCTAGCTAACATTGTTTAATAAACGAAGAAATGAACAACTAGTGGAATTGAACAAGCTTATATTTATAAAATATAGGAACAACCGTTAGTATTTGATTATTCTATTTGGTAGCCATTTTGGCGGTTATTATTGGTGATAACTTTGATCGAAGTGTAGGTGGTAATTTTTGTGGTAAAGGGAACTTTTCCATTTCAACTGAAATATCATCTTCCAGAGTTTTTGTTGATTCATCAGTCTTGTTAAGTGGTGTTGAATTTCGTATAGAGTCATTAACAAGTTCATAGGGTACACTTATTTCATACGTCTCCATTTTGGGTAGTAGTTCACCTGTTAAAATGATTCATTTGTAAAAAAATAGCATTTGGGAGTTAATTATTATTAGTAGTAGTAGTATTAATATTATTGTTAATTCAGTCATTCTTGGCTGAAATAATTATAATAATAGCAATTTTTCTCGTTCTAGCAGCCAATATTGTTAGTTTAAAAGTTGGGTAAGTTTTAATTAACAATATTGGCTATTAGAACGATAAAAATGTGCTATTATTTGTATTATTGTTGTTTTTGATGCGTTTGTTGTTGTTTTGTATACTATTATTAATATATATCACTGTTTTCCCTACCATATTCAAATATGGTTGTCAGTGTAAATTCATTACGTACTAAACATAATATGTAATGTAGTACATTATAATATATAAATGTATTTATTGTATTACATATTAATATTTGCTTAAAAAGTTGTGCCTTTACAACGTACCAGGATGATTTAGCCGAGTTTCAACGTTTGAGAACTTCGATTTGTTAGAACAACTCTGCAGTTCATTTTTACCATAAACTGACTTGTCCATTTCTGTATAAGCTGGCTAAAAAAATAATGTGTACTCAATTATTTTTATATGGTCTAGAAGAGTACTAATATACCTGAATGCATGTAGATGGCAACTGTATTCTGGAATAGTCCTTAGATTGATTATCCACATAATTTAAAGTTCCATATAGAGCCGATGAATTTATCTGTATACAACAATTCAATTAGAAATTATTTCAATCATATGCTCCAAAAAATTAGTTTTTTATTTGATATTTTAGTGTATATAATTATAAATGCTTTGTGCAATTAATATTTCCTGTCAGCATTTCTGCATCACGTTAGCGCCGCACAATAATTTCCCATATTGAACGCTGCATTTTAATTGATCTAACCCCATTGTGCATAATTGTGTACAACTTTTGTTTTTTGGACATAGCTAGGGTGGAGTTACCTGTGGCTTTGAAACACAATATTCACTACATTAGCCGAAAAATATTCAATGTACAATAAACAATTTATAAAAATGGTGAATCAATAGGGGATGACATTTCACTCACGTACATATGAACTATACATTCTACACCTGCCAAACTAACATACATGTATACGAAAATGTCGAAAATGTCATGTAAGTCTTAAGTCAATATAAGAGTTCAAATATAGTTGTTATTAATGGCAAAAACTGGCTATTAAAATGAGTTTTGAGCAGTTCAATTATATTTGTGAACAAAAGTTTAGATTTGTAAACTATTCATTTATTATAATATACATTTTTTTCAAGTATTATTTATAAATGTATATTCGTACGTTTTTTTAAATTATAGGTGAATATATTCATAATCAACAAACATACTCACAAGTGTATTATATTGTATTCCTAATTAATGAATTCATTATTGCAGTATTTTTAATTAATAAACTTAGTATGAAAAGAAGCACATACATTTCATTACCTTGTTAGAAGGCTTTGAAGATAATTGAACTTTTTCATAGCCTACATTGGGATTTGAGTCTCTAATTAGAAGATCTGGAATTTTGTGTTGAGTAATGGAATAAAGATCACTTTGATTCTGAAACATTAAATATTTAAATTATATCATTAAGAAAGTAACATAAACGTGTTCAAATGAGAAGATATAACAAACTAAATGTATTGTTTCTTAATTTATTTGTAGCAATGCTACGTGCCCAATTGTAATAACATGTATACCATATTTTGACAAACTTGGTTCTGGTTATTTGGAGCCTGATGTGAGATATGGCTATAAATTGGTTCCTATACATTTAGTCAAATGTAAATTAAATAATAACTTAACGTATTTTAATTTACCTGATTGTTGAAGTTTTCTTTATTTCTAGCAAAAAAAAAAATTTAAGCACACAATAGCTAAATGCAATTGATACATTACCTTTGAGCTTCTCTTTCATCTACATTTAAAGTATTGTTTATTATGTATAATAATTATTACAATATTTCAGTATAATAGTTGTAACTTACATATTTTGTTCTTCTTTGATGCAGTGAACACTAAAATAATGATAATCCCGAACGTTAACACTATACCCACACTGATTGAACCCATAATGACTCCAAGTATTTTATTTGATATAAGCTTATGTTTTTTTTCTTGCATTTGATTAATGGTTGATGTTGTCAAGGAACTTGTTGACTTGTTAGTGTTTGATGGTGAATCAGAGACAGGTCGTTCTGGTGATGTCAATGATGCATCTGAGTTGGTATAATACATATTAATACATTAATATTGATGATTATTTTTTTACCATCTATTGGTTGCCAATTCCAGGTACTGTTGATGCATTGTATTGTTTTACTGTTATATAAAGAAGCATTAGTTTCTCCAGATGTTGTAATCATGTACATTTGTATCATTGCATTGCTTATTAGGTAGCAACCTATAAATGTATATATAGCTTATTGGTAGTGCCAATGAAAAATGAACGAAGTAATATTTTTAATTCAACATTAAAAAGAGGTTCCTTTTAACATAGGTCTAGCGCATAGTGATGCATATAACCACACTCACTATGAAACTTTGTGCCTTCGTTTACCAATATGTCATCAAACATTAATAAAAACATGTTTAAACTTTATATACCTCACCTATGACAATTTTACTGCTAGAGCTCTTTATTATCCTATGCACATTTTAAATTCATAAGAAAAACTCATTGTATAGCACACTGTCTTCAATTATATAAAAAGTTTAGCAACCAATTGGCAATAATGTCAACATACTGTATTAAAAATAAATGTTGATCAAGGTACACACATTAAACACTAAAGTAATGTAATTTCAGAAGTTATTGTTTAAATCATAGAAAGCATAGTTATGGGAAACTAAAAGAATTATATCTATTTTTATTGAACAGCATGGTAACGTATAGGGAATCACATCTCAGCGAGGAACCAAGTGTAAAATCTTGATAATTATATCCAATAACTGAAATATATAAATTATTTTTTATTTTTTCTCACTCAATGCAAATTTAGAATTTATCCTGTGTGGGCAGTCCTTGAGTGCTATAGTGATGTTGTGTACTGTACTGTTATCAGTGTTGTGGATGATGAGATCTTCCTGTGTGTAGGATTCAGGAGGATAAACTGTTATCATGTATCTTGAAGAATTGTAGTTGGATGGTGTCCATGTTACTCTATAACTGGAAGAACCTCTCGTAGTTGGTGTTAAAATTATTTTTGAAATGTCCGCACTGGACTCTATGAGTAAAATATTATGTTAAAACTTTGAATAACATTTATTCAATGTTAGGAAAATAATATTCACTGACACTAAAAATAATATTCATATCAAGCTTAATAATTGTATTTTAAAGTAGTTTAATATAAGGACCACTACTAAAGCAATTGTGAGTAGCTTTACTTAGAGTAAAATTTGACTGATTGTGCAGTACATCATTCAACAATTCTGCACATTTACACAAGATTAAATGGTTGTATAAACTTTTCTCTCAAAGTATAATTAAATGAATCATATGAACTTCTCTAGTTCTTAAAGGCAGACTTGTGGTCTTTACTTGTGTAATTAGTATGCTTTCTTAAAATATGGCTAACATAACTATTTATTATTAGATTTATAACAAGTAGACTATTTCCCATTTCATTCTCAACTCTATGGTATTCATTAGATCTCTTGTCTCTCCTTGTTTAATGGTACAAAATAAGAAGATATAATAGCTGGTCTGAAAATGAAGTTTGTGAAAGAGAGAAAATGCCTAATGAAGTGGATTACTACTTGTTGTATTGTCATAATATTATTCTGATCATCACTTTACTTACTATCGAGTGGGTAATAAGTGAGGATGTCATCATTGCATTCTATAGTTGCAGAAAGTGTAGCTTCAATAGTCAGGCTGCTCAGAGTGAAGGATGAATTACCATCAAGTAGTTGAACTCTTATAACAGTAGTATCTAGTCTAGTAGATTTCATCCTCTGTTCTGGAGCGAACACTGCATGGAAACTTAAAACTGAAGAGCTGTGGCCACTACTGATACTAGTGACTGTCCATGCTGTGAATGCTGATTGTTGGTAGCATACAAACTCAGCTACATCAGAGTAACACAGAGTCCTAGTCCTGTTCACTTGGTACAAATCAGCAAAGGATGTGTTGCAAAGACAGATCAAATAAAGCCAAATCCAGTACATGTTGATTAACATGATCAACTAAAAGGAATATGTAAATTTACATCACTCTAAATGCTAAGAAAATGTATCATATTAGCTTTCCCTTTTGAAAGCATTGAATCAGGAAGTGGAACACAAATTAATTTCATAATAAATTACTAGGTAGAGCATCACATGCAATTCAAACTGATTTTAAACAACATGTCACTACAAAAAAAGGTAGGAAGATCAGACAGGTAAGTATCAAAAGTAAAAAATATATACAACAGCATTTATCTCATTTAAAGTTAATGAAAGTTCTGTATACATAGCAACATAGAGAAAGGTGTATTATCTTTTCAAGCATAATTTTCCCTCCGTAGAAAAATATTATTCTTTAGCTTACTTATGCCTTCTAAACAAAAATTAGTATTTTCTCCATTTCAAGTTACATTTTTTTCTTCCCCATTGCCTTCATTGAACCTTCATATATTGATTCTCATCTAAGTGTAAAGTATTACCTTCACTTTTGATAGAATTTTGATAAAACTAGTGATGAGTATTAAAAAATTGAAGAATTTCTTAAAACTATAGTCTTACTGCTTCCACTATATTATTATATATTCTATGAGTTTGTGAATTTATTCAATAAACCTGCAAGATGTGGTCTTTTTATTCAGGTTCTCCATTTACTCCTACCTTAGATATCCTGTATAAAACCCTGGTGCATGTAACACTACAAGTGTTAAAAAAATTTCAAAAGTAATATTTTACCTAATTAGCAATTTTTTTTAGATGGTACAGTTTTTCATTGATTCACGATAATGCTCCCCCTCCCCCCACTAGCAAAAAATCCAATTTTTTCATTGCTATTAAAAAGGAAAATGGAAGAAAAAAGTAATAATATAATATTAACATTTATGATTCTATTGAAGTTATCGAAATATAGCTACTGCATATTTCATCAAGCTTGTTATCCTAAGGTACAAAATTATCAACAATTCTCTCTTATAATTATTATGTATTACTGCTACATAATTATACTTATATTCAGAGTGAAAAAATTTAATGTTGTGTGACATGGGCAATATAATGTTAAATAATGCCAGACTGAGATGTATTATATCATGTTGACTTTACTGTACTTTAATTATTCAATTATTCTCATGTAAGAAATCCTTTATTCCATATTAGAATTGTTGTTGCTTTTCAAAACTATGCTTATTCCAACTTCCTCAATGTATTGCAAACTTAGATTTTGGGGAATTGTATTGCAAGAGTTAATGATGAGACTTTTAAGACTTTTTCATTCTGAGAGAAAGCTCTGATATATATTTTTTACAACAAGTGCAAACATCCTGCCTACCTTGGTAACTGTAATGATGCATCTGTGGAAGTGTGCAGCTATATTGTTTGAATGCATCTCTGCCATCACATGCACTCCTGTGGTCAGTACTATTATAATTACGAAAACGATTACATGTGCACGCATATTCATAAAGTTAATTGTATTTGTCAGTGACTTTGCTATTAAGAATATAATATAATAGTGAATGCAATGTAGACATGTTTGAAATCAGGTAAACAAACAGTAAAACCATCAGGATAATATCTCTCTCTCCCAACTCTATTCTTGCCCAACCCCACCTTCCCCCTACACCATTCAGCTTTAGGAGAAGAGGCCGTTAAACAAAATGTTGGCATAGGAAAAACTAGTATGATGAATACAGCAATATTATTAAAACTTCTTGTAAATACTTTATCTAGACTAACATATAAATTCCACTATGAGTTCCTTAGCCTACAACAATTATTGCTTATCTAATTATTAAAAATTCTAATGCATAGGTTTTATGCAAAACAACCAACACAAATTAATTACATGTTGCTATTTTAGACAGACTAATTAAAAACTGAAAACTATAAAATTCATTTATTGGCTGTATAAGCATTTTAATTGTAAGTTATTGTAAGCACAACACTATCGTTATAAAAACTAAACTTTGATGTTCTGTGATATGACTGGCGATAAGAATAATTTATATAAGGTAGATTATAGATGTTGTGTCTTGCAGATAAGCATCTCCATGATTTCAATTGAGATAGTCAATACAAGGAGCCTTTAAGATATATAGAGGTCTAAATTACCACATTAAGTGAACTTAATGTGCATTCATAGTGCCTACTTGTAAATAGTTGCACTTGGGAAACCATCTAATTATACAATGTATATCCAATATGTAAACCAATTTACTCAACCAACATGCATGTCAGTAAAATACCAATCTTCAATTGGATATGTAAAATGTATTCAGGGAGTGTTTTAGATTTATGGAGGCACATAGCTAATAATATCTGCACTTGTGTTGGTAATTTATAAGTGAGTGTAAATTCTCTGGTGTTAGTTGGTCAATATTGCCATAATTACCTAGTGACCTTCACCTATCTTAAAATGTGGATAATTGTATTTTGTCATGACAATGTTATGGCTGTGGTACTTGTTAATAGTAATGCTATAGTAGAATGTATTTTTTGCACTTTTTTATACTCCATGTGACATAATGATTCTAGCAAACATCTCAGATAAATTACTGTTATGGTCATAATTTGCTACATATGCTTTGTGAGAACTATAATATAGTTACTTCTGTAAAAACTTATAATAATGCTAGTTTTTAGTCTTTAATTTTACTTTACTATAGAGAATTTTGACCCTCTATAGTAAAGTAAAATTAAAGACTAAAAACTAGCATTGTTATAAGTTTTTACAGAAGTAACTTAATATTAATGTTTCCTTATTATCCTCTATGGTTTTACACAATTTACAATTCCAGAATTATTTGACATAATTTTAGAAGTAATCCCTGAAGAATTACTATGGCTACTATTGTTTCACATAATATGATATAGTTATAAGCAATACTGCTGTATTTGTTCATAGTAGTAGCTGTTACTGATGTCAGTATACAGTTAGTCATCATATAAAATATTTTAGCTTTTTATATGCTGAATATTTACATTATATGTAAAGCTGAATTTCCTGCTATAGGAAAACAGCAGACTAGCTGAAAGGACCTATGAATTTCCCGAGAAATCTCATATCCTGAAGTCAGTTTAAGGCAAATTTCCTGTATGCTTTCCTGCACATGTCCTTAAGTCGTGCAAAGCAGTGTATGGAAAGTGTAGGAAAGTGTACAGAATAGTTGCCCTGTACTGAAAGTACAGGAAAAACCAATATTTCACCATTCATATGTTCCCAATTAAGCAAATTTGCATATGAAAATGAATTACACAATCACTCAAACAATTAAACATGCAAAAATGATTTTCTGTAGGAATATATTTGGTATTACTTAAAAAACAACAACAAGGGTTATCTTGTAGTACTACAAAAAAATATTAGCAATGTACAATTTAAAGTAATTCCTGGTTTATAAGTTTGCGTACTTTCCTGATTAGTGAATGTTGATAAATACACAATTATAATTAAAGTATATATTTCACCACAACCGTTGGCTATCTTTGAACCTAAATACAATGATGTATAATATTGTTAGAAAGTAAGTACAGCTTTATAGTAAGAAATAATCCTGTGTTGTTAGCCAAAGTAAAGCATCATATTTATTTTGCAGAAAAAAAATTATAAATTAATGTAGCTACATTTTATGTGAAAAAATCTTAATTAATTATCAAGCATTCAATTAAATGCATTATGAAGTCATAAATATTTCAAATCTTTATTAGCAAAAATGAAGCATTAGCTTTGGCTTTATAAAAACTGGATCTTTATGTCATAAAGAAGTTCTTTGTCTAATTGTCTGCAAGGTACCTGTTGTCTGTTAGATATGTACATTTAGGTATATTTACAAAATTGAGGTTAATTAAAATTATGTGTGAGTATAATAATGTATGACAGGTACAGCAACAATCACAATTAGTATCATGGACAGTCACTAGTATCAGTAGTGGCCACAACTCTCAAGTTTTAAGTTTCCGTACAGTGTTTTCTCCAGGAGAAAGGATGAAATCTGTTAGACTAGACACTACTGTTGTACTTGATGGTAATTCATCACACTAATAAATTATTTAAAAAAATCCCTCAAATAGGTTTTCAATAAGTTTCAATGATCATAAAGCTGATTGAATATATTCATTTTCTATAGGTTGGTCAGTCATAATTACCTTTAATTATTTCATACTAATATGATTCTATAAACTGAAATCTTTTTGAATTCTCTTCTAATAGCTACATATTGTTTTTAATCAATATAATTACATTGTGTTGCTTAACTTGGTCAATATTACTGTAAGCATACCTTTTTTTCCCACTTCCTGAATGAGATATTTCAAGTAGGAAGTTTGTGTTTTAAATCGATGCTTTTTTTAAATTGTTAGCTTGAAGATTCTATTGAGCATATCATGTTACTAGACATGTTCCGTCTTTGGCTTGCTGTGATAGTTCTTTGTAGTAATTGTTTTGCTGATCTGTACCAAGTGAACAGGACTAGGACTCTGTGTTACTCTGATGTAGCTGAGTTTGCATGCTCCCAACAATCAAGATACACATCATGGACAGTCACTAGTATCAGTAGTGGCCACAGATCTCCAGTTTTAAGTTTCCATGCAGTGTTTGCTCCAGAAGTGAGGATGAAATCAGTTAGACTAGATACTACTGTTGTAAGAGCTCAACTAATTCATGGTAATTCATCCTTCACACTGACCAGCCTGACTATTGAAGCTACACTTTCTGCCACTATAGAATGCAATGATGACATCCTCACTTATTACCCACTCGATAGTAAGTAGCTAAAGTGATGATCAGAATTATACATAAAAAAATAATTCTACTTCCTTAAATGTATTCAATCTGTCTTTAGCTTTTCATAGCCAATTTTTTTAAATTAAGTATAAGAAACCTGAGAAATAGTGAGAATAAAATTAATGATAGCTAGCAATAAGGGGGTTGAAAAAGAAGTGTGAAATATCCCACTTGTCATAACACTTAACACAGTGAGTGTGTTACAACACAGAGTGTGTGCCTATAAATAATATAGAGTAATGGTAACTATTTCTATGGTGGTACAATAGTGTCAAAATCCCATATTAACTACTGAAATTGTCATAATGTTCTGATAAAAGTTATCATCATAATGGTTGTGATTGTTAAGGTGAATATTAATAATTTATAGAGTCCAGTGTGGAGCTAACAGAAATTGTTCTAACCCCAACTACAAGTGGTTCCTCCAGTTATAGAGTAACATGGACACCATCCTACTACAATACTTCAAGATACATGATAACAGTTTATCCTCCTGAATCCTACACACAGGAAGATCTCATCATCCACAACACTGATAACAGTACAGTACACAACATCACTGTAGCACTCAATGACTGCCCACACAGGATATATTCTACTTTTATATTAGGTAAATTTCAAAACACATACAAATGTAATTATAATATATATATATATATATATATATATATGTAATAGTTATGCCATGGCCAATGAGGGGTTATGGAATATAACCGTCCCGATCCCGAGGGCGAAGCCCGAGGGATAAGGGCGGTGATATTCCATAACCCTGATGTTGCCATGGCATAACTGTTTTATACCACAGTTGCTGCTACTACTACTCTCTCATATCCACCTATATGGGACCAGCCCTACCACATATAACTCTCCTGCCGCTCCCATACCACAGGAATTTACCACAGCTAGCTGCTTTACTGCTTACTGCTGAGCAGCCCAGGTAGAGTTAGATCTGGAGATAACAGCTGGCAGCTACAATGCTAAAGTAAACTTGCTAAAGTAAACTTGCTAAAGTAAACTTTCTGGCTTGCTTCAATTGAATTATAATTTTGGGCCGGAAACACGGAAGAATTCGCTTGACACCGCACCGGGAAAATATCATAGCCCCAGGAAAAATCACCGGGAAAATATCACTTTTAATCCATGGGTGTTACCGCAGCAACCATGGTATAAATATATATATATATTGCTATTATTTTTTTAATAAACACTAGTTTTTGGTGTTGAGATTACTCAAATATATCTGCTGGAGTTTAAATACTGAATGTGTATTTTTTCATATTTTTAATAATAATTACACTACTCATGACCTTTAATGGCTGAATAATTTTATATTTATTTAGAATGTCAGCTGATAAAAATGTCTACAGTAGTATACTACAACATTACAACAAACCAAATGACTGCACATTTATCATATAATAATAAGATTATACAATGCATTGACAGAACTTGGGGAATAATAAACTTTAGTGATGAGACACTATATTCAATATCAACTACCAGTAAGTTATTTGAATATTTAAATACTAATTATTGTAACAAAATGTACTTTTCTCATAATATATACTGATTTCATTTAGCTATGGAGTAGTTATTACAGTAGTATTGAAGTGTTGTGGGACCAGCTAACCTAATCACAACCTCAGGGGTAGCAGTTGGGTATCTTTCTCAACTTATCAACATGCATATCTGTAGCTATGGCATCATTATCTGGTAACAGTAGAATCACACTGGTAGCTAACTATAGACAGTGAATTTTTTTTTAACCAATCATATCAAACATTCATTATCATTTATGTTTCTAATTTTTATTGCGAAATATTTGCATTTTTTTTATTTTTAGATGTTGCACTAAATATCAATGATAATTTTGATCCAGTCAATTGTACATTTCAGTCTGATGTCCAGGATTCTCTGAGTATATCTGAACAGTACAAAAATGAAGTACTAAATACATGTTCTAGCCCTTCATTATCAACAATACTGAGTGTTGCTGTGACATGTCTTCTGACCATCATTATTCATGTCATAATAATAATAGTAGTATTTACGCTCACAATGAAGAGGAAAAGTAAGCAGAAGTTCATGTTATATTATCACATAACAATTGCCATTTTTTAATTCAGGCAAAGTTAAGGATCAACCATCACAGTAAGAGTTCATGATAATCAACATATTAATATTACAATATTATTTATCAGTAATTTTTTCTTTCTGGTTTGCTGAACACAGTGGCAATAAAAAGGTTTGTAAGAGTAGGAAAAAATACTAGCTATTATTGTTAGCTATATAGTTTTTTCGATAGCAAAAAATAATATTCACTTATTTTAGGAATCCTCCCAAGTGAAACATTCACAGATATTAACAAGCAAGGTATGATTATAATATTGCATCAATAAGAAGTAATTGACTTCGACTGTTAATGATAATCCAATAGTTATGCTAAAATTTCATGTTGTAGAAGGCATAGATATTTGACTGATATAATAATATGTTGAATGACTGATTTCAGGTAAAGTATCTATTTACTGAGCAATTACTTTTATTTGCTTACTAGACAGATAGTTATCACGTTGTATCACTATTGAATGAAGATATTGTAATTGCAATTTTCTATACTCATAGAATACTGCATATGCCACTGTTCAGGCCAACATGCAAATGGTATAAAATTAACACTGTATTGCTTAATTTTGTAATAGTTAAGGTACTATTAAAGAAAAATTATACTTTGTGCATTTCTATTATAGTACCAATATAATATTGAATGCTTATTCAAGCTAATTATCCAACATTTCTAAATATAGAAGGAAATTACTGCTGATAATCATTTGATTGCAAATGACTTAAAAAATGATGGTAAGCCATTTACTTAGATTTTAATGCTTTCTAAATCATTCAGCTACTGAATTCACTTCTTTCTCAGATATGTATGAGACTATTAATAGCTGAAGAATAGAAGTCATCATCATGGACAGTGTTGTTACTTATTCAAATATATTAATGTCTACTTCATAATAATGATAGCAATAGTTATGTTGAATCTCAATGTCAGTTCATGTCATTCATTATTATTATTACAGTCTAATTTAGGCTATTTGGTACATTTTTATACAAATTATAATTTCATCAAAGAGAATTTTCATGGGATTTTACTAATAATATGAGTGTGAAAAAAGTGTGTACTTTAAATAATTAAAATATTACACTGTTAACACAGTTTCATAATAATTATGAGTCAATTTTTGAACAAATAGTTTTTGTTATTACAAGTAAAAAGTGTGTTTATATCAATTTGTACTTATTGTTTTTATTTCAACTCAAGATTAGATTACAGCAATTGTAAATAAGTGTAAGTTATTATAATTTTCCAATATGCATGGCATAACTGTCCAAGGCACAGTTTATGAACAATGCACATGCAGTGTATTTTAGAATAGATTGTTCTATAGCTTCAGTTTCAGCATTAGATTATCAAGATAAGATATAATTAGAAAATAAAGGAGGATGGTTTTTCAACTGGTACAATAACATCTTATAAAATTCATTGAATATCGTTTTGTACTGCCACAATTGTTGTTTAAATGAGAGTGAACACTTAGTAGTAAAATAAGTAGCTGTATATTTAGATTTATCTGGAGTATCCCAGTGTATGCAGGTTTTTAATATGAGCATAACACAACAATAAAAATAATGAAGTAAGCTACTCTCCTATATAGTCATTATTCCCAAAACCTAATACAAAAGCTATATGTTTAATAATTTATTTGTTTTTGATGCAGCATCATCATTCTATGGATTATATACAAGATTCAATTTCATGTGAGCATAAGACATTCTCTATTTTTAAACATCTATTTTGATAGTGAAATATTTTAAAACACTTTTGACTAGGTAAAGTTATGTCCATTGACAACCATAACGACATCGTAACTTGAGTTGACAACTAGCTTGATAACCTCTAGAGCCTTGCAAACTTTTGTCAACTCTAATTATCAACACAGTTTACTGATTTCATTATGGCTGTCAATGGACTCTTTTCAGTCAGTGATTTATTTTAATTTATGAATTGTTTATTAACTCTATATATGAGTTGTACGCTGTACATTTTAAGTTTAATGCAAGTTTTTAAAAATTTAATACGGTCATCCAATCTAGACAGACTATATTAAAATTTATAAAAATATGATTTATGATTGCATTACTCAACAAAATATTAAATTAAATATGTCACTGATAAGTAGTAATTAAAATTAAAGGCTAGTTGATATCATTATATTATTTCTCTCATTTCTCAAATTGAAACACAGCTTTTTTTCCATTGCAAACTCCAAAAAATATTTTCTCCATTTAATAATGTCATAGATTTTCATTGCTACTATATTTCTAGTAATTCAATATTTTTAGCTTAGCTAGTAGCATTAAAATTTTTATATAATATTCACAAAACGTTTCGGCTCGTAAGCCTTCTTCAGTTGTGAGGTGAGGGGTATGACCATTTAAAATAAAATAAAATAAACAAAATTGTCAACTATAAAATGCACGTAGCCGTGGGTCAATTGACACTAGAGTTCTTGTAGGAACGGGAGCTCGAGGCCTTTGTCTAAATTAGAGGTGGTGTTACTGCTCTGTATAAACTAGCATTGTTATAATCCCTGATTACATTATTCAATTCTTGGAATGTACTGTTCTAATATAAACTGTGTTACAAAACATATTAATTAAAATATAGTCTTTGTGAAATATCTTTGACATTTGATTCTTGTAAAAACTTGTTAAATTTGTAAAAACAACAACAACAACAAATTGAACTAGCAAATTAAAGTTCTAGTATTTATGAATCATACAATATACTGCATTTTTATCCTGATCAAGAACAACATTTTGCTGTTGTGACTATTTTTGTCAAATTAGACTAACAAATAGTTTAGAATATTATTCTAAAATTAAATTATGTATGTATATTGTAGCTAATCTAGTTCATGACTAGCCAGAAGCAAGACAAATTCCTGAACAGGAAATGAGGTCATAATTATTACTTAAACTATGTATTACTGTTTGCTGGTTATAGTATCCTCAATTGGAACATGCTGAGTCTGTTGTGGTTTATTGTCTTCCACTTAAGTTCATACTATCTAAAAATATGTGTAGCTGATTTCTATCAAGTGAATCAAGCAAGGACTCTGTGTTACTCTGATGTAGCTGAGTTGGTTTGCTCTCAATATGACACACAAATCTTCTGGAGAATTACCAGTAGCAGCAGTGGTATGTCGCATTTAATATCATTCCACATATTATTTGATTCAGTGAGAATGAAGAATAGAACAATAGATTCTACAATAGTAACAGCTCAACTGATAGTTGGTAATAGTTCTTTCATAATGAGCAAGTTGACCTTAGCAGCTGATCTAGTGCTGCTATAGAATGTGATTTAGAAAGGATCAGCTATCAACCACTAAATAGTAAGTTCTATTATATATAATGGAAGTCATCAAACACTGGTGTATGGTATAGTGTACTGAAGAATATGAAACTGAAAAAATCTAGCTTCACAAATAATTTTTGCAGTTGCAATTTCAACTCGAGTATTTTTTATATACACTAATAGTGTAAGCATACATGCATGAATGCACGTACACATACATACATACATACATACATACATACATATATACATACACATGCACACACACGTGCACACACATACATACATACATAAAACATTAATATCGGAATGATTTCTACGTTAATTTCAGATTTAGTAATTTAGAGTAATATTGAATAAATTATAACTTAATGTTCTTACTTAATCCTTAACTGCTAACCTTAATATACGAGTTTATAATATTTTCTCCATTTATTGAAGAGATTATATACTTACTATTTTTTGCTTCAAGGTAGTGAAAAACCCAGAAAACTGGTAAGCCTGGCCAGGTTGCTATAACCACTAGGGTACTGAGCTCGCGCAATAAAGCACTGAGATAACACAATGTGATAATAGGACACATACCTAAAAATAACATTGTGAAGATATCTAGTTGTGTATATTTATTCAGCATCGCATTATTGTAGGCTTAATAATGCACATATAACTTCTTTTTTGTTGTTACAGAGTCCAACGTAATACCATCAGCAATAATTTTAACCCCAACTATAAATATTTCCTCCAGTTATAGAGTTACATGGACTCCATCCTACTACAATACTTCGAGATACATGATAACAGTTTATCCTCCTGAATCCTACACACAGGAAGATCTCATCATCCACAACACTGATAACAGTACAGTACACAACATCACTATAGCACTCAATGTCTGCCCACACAGGATATATTCTACTTTTATGTTAGGTAAGTTTCAGAATACATATAAATGTAAAATGTCTCTAATAAGAAACTAATATTTAATGTTCCCACAATTCAAATGTAAGTCAGCTGGAATATTGAAATTAAATTTGTTATATTTTTATAAAATTCAATAATACTTATTACATACTCATTACTTATAATGGTCAAATCTCTGTATAATATTTTTATTTAGAATGTAAACTGATAAGAACATCTAGGATACAGTTTTATAGCATTATTAACAGTAGCATTGACTGCACATTTATCATAATAATAATAAGATTATTCAATGAATAAATAAAACTTGGGGAATAAACTTTAGGAATGACACACTACATCAACTACCAGTAAGTAGTAAAATCAGTAAATACTAATTATTGTAGCAATATTTATTTGTGATATCTTTAGTGAATTAATTTGTTTATGTGAGAATTTCAGTATTAAAGTCAATTTATTTAGTAAAATTGTAATAAATTGATTGCTGCTGCTAAATGGTTGATTCATACTAATAATGTACAAAAAAAGTTTGAATATGGAATGTTCTAACTTAACCCTTTCCTTCGGGACTAAATTTTACCACGGGTCGACGACATCGGGCAACAACGGTTAATCACTATTTCAATTACCGTTTTATCTTTATTTCTCTTTTTAATTAGCTCATCTAAATGCTTACCAACAGATTTTACCTTATAGAACTTGCTTTGAGCTTTCCAATGATATAAATAATAAGACTGTTAGGTGATTCTGTCGCCCATAACAATTCCATACATTTAGCTACCAAAACGTGTTGATAATATGTTGTATGTACTTGTACTTAAACAAATTAAAAAAATACAAACACTAGACAAAAAAAAATTATTGCATATATATATATATAATATATTATTACAATGATATAGATCATAAATCTACTGTTCTTTCATCATAGGTGAGATAAAACTTGGGCACATAGGGGTGACTGTCATCTCATGAACAAAAAAAGCATCACTGCTGCTCAAACGTCAAGTTGGAAAAGATCAACAAGAATTTCCTAGAAGAATATATACATTTTTTTGATGACAATTACAGAAGCACAACACTGTATATATATATATATATAGCTAAGGACACTCAATTTTTTTTTGTAAACACCAAATTTTAGAGTGTAATACACAAAATTATGTACGATCACAATAACAGTGTTGTTTATGCATAAATTTGGTTACATACATGACTATTACATGCATAAATGCATGTCAAATGTGAATGTTAAAGTGAAATTCTACTCAAAAGGCTATAAAGAGACATAGTACCTACCCACCCTAGGTCAGCAAAGATCACCACGAAGGTTGTACAAATACATTCCCCTAAAACAATACAAACACAACACAATGTTTTTGTTTGCTATTAGTGTATTTTACCACTGTCATGCACACATGGCCTTTCAAGAATATACACATATACAAATGATACACAGCTTACCTGACTATAACAATATGAAGTACGTCCAACCCCTGTACGTATACATTTATACCAGCAATACTCTGATGCTTAATTGCATTAATAATTACAAATTTCACTAATATCATATTTTAAAGGATTGTTCAAATGAATTCTATTCAGGAAATTCTTATAATCAACTAGCTAATCCCTCAATTAATAACTAGGCCTATTGTATTCCACTTGAATTTTTTAGAAATACTATTATGAATAATTTGATTCAATAGTTTTAGTTAATACAAGACAAACATTCATATATTCTCATATTCTTATAGTCAAAGCAGTAAATAACTTTAATATTATTTTTTATTAGTTGAAGTCTTGACAAAATATTTGTGCATATTATGGTATAAATTACCCTTAATAATCTTACTTTGAAGCTCTATCATATCCCCACCATAACCCCTTGTTATTCCTTGTTTAACTCTTGTAAAATTTACAAACAGCATACCATGGATCTAAAAGGGTAAGATTTGGAGCACACATAGATTGTCCAGTATCCATAATAAAGTGTAAAGATACTTGATGTTGCCGGCAGAGTAACATTTCTAAGCAATTGTTGTTTTTTAAATGCATATATTCCCAACAAAAAGCAGGATGCTTGTTGCGAGCAAATATTATAGCATCATCTTTGAGCAATTTGATAACAGTTACTAGTTTATAGACATAGGTTATTTAAACTGATTGTCCTGGTTAGATTATACAAGCATCTCAAAACTGTACAATTTGGGAGGTAAAAGTAAGCAAAACATTCTCATAGCTAGTCTCTAGTAAACAATTACAAGAGTTCAGGAGTAGCTATGGTCATAACTAATGTAAAAGTGCAATGAATATAAAGAATGAACATGTATTTTAGGTATGACCTATGAAGTAACTCTAAACATTTCACGTTTATTTCATGCTGCATTGCTCAATTCATTACCCTAGTATATATAGTAACCTTCCTAGCTTACCCTTTTTTTTCCTGGTTTTACAGCTATCTTTCTCTGGTGTAGCCTACCCAATCTTGTCATAGCAGCTGCTAAAATATCAGCTGGGGGTTTGGGGAACCCACAACCAACCAGTCATAGTACTAACTACTTCAGTGAAGATATATAGCATAAAATAAACCACTTATTGCACTCATCAGAGTGATATGGCAAGATATTTCACTCTCTGGCTTTATTTTCACTCATCTCTTGGCTCATTTAATCTAAAAATATTATCATGCACAATAAAACATCAATGACACTAATAAAAATGTGAGTTTAATTCGAATTTGTTTTAGATAACAACATATTTTCCCCAGACTTTATAATTTTATGAGTGTTTAAAGCTATGGAGCAGAGTAAATTGTGATGTTGACTAAAATAATTACCTACAAGTTTAATAAGCAACTGAAACAGCTCACGCACACACTCACATGCATAGTATATACACTGTAAAAATTATAGCGTGAAAACCCACCAAATTCACATCAACCTGGTGGTGTGAATGCCCACCATCAATGCATAGTGTGTCCTTCACACTTTCCACCTAGTGTGAATGCACACTTAACATGAAATTCACACTCAACGGAATAGCATTGACCCTTTACCAAACATTCATTACATGCATGTACTGTACAGGAAAAAACCAATGCTATTGTCATTGTAATCTACCTTATAAATGTGTTGTATACTTTTGTGCAAGGTAAGAGAGTGACAACGATTTTGGTCCTCTGATTAATGACATCTGGAATTCAGGCACAGAACATACACCAATTTCTTTTAAAAATATAATGTTGATAGCTATATAAATACAATATTACAATCAACCCAACTTAAAATTTCAGTTTAATGTAAGTAGAGTTCACACTGTTTAGGATGTGAATTCACACTGAATTTGGTGTGAACCCACACACTGAATTTGGCATGTATTTCGCACCAAAATGACAATGCACCTCACACTATATTTTGGTGTGACTATTATTACAAGTGATTCCCACTTATTATGGTGGTGTGGACTACACACCTTTTGGTTTACAGTGTATTACTTATTACATGAGTTGGAGTATAATATGGGACCTTAGCTATATCAAGTGCAGGCTAATTGAATTTGCTAATTAACTTGATAAATTATAGCTAGGTACATAAAAATCATACACTGTAAAAATTATAGCGTGAAAACCCACCAAATTCACCCCAAAATGGTGGTGTGAATGCCCACCACCTATGCATAGTGTGTCCTTCACACTTTCTTCTTAGTGTGAATGCACACTTAGAGTGAAATTCACACTCAATGGAATAGCACGGACCCTTTACCGAACATTAATTATATTCATGTGCAGGCAAAAACCAATGCTATTATCATTGTAATCTACCTTATAAATGTTTTGTACACTTGTGTGCTAGATAAGAGAGTTGACTAAGATTTTAGTCGTCTGATTAATGAGATCTGGGATTACACCAATCTCTTTTTGGAAAAAAATGTTGATATGTAATACTAGAATCAAAATAATTCAGCATTAATGTAAGTATGAGTTCATAGTGATTATGGTGAGAATTCACACTAAATTTGGTGTGTACTTCACACCCAAACGATGAGGTGTGCGCATCACACCATATTTTGGTGTGACTATTGCTACAAGTGATTCACGCTTAATTTGGTGTGAACTACACACCTTTTGGTTTACAGTGATACGCTCAAAAGATCAGCTATTTGCCATATACTCATGTGAAAACCAAGAATGTCACAGTTTCTTATATTAGATATATATAGATATATTCGGTAAAGGGTAATTAAATGCTAAAATCATTAGCGTGAACTACGGATTAATTCCCCGTTTAAAATAATACATTAGGACTTCCTAGATACGGACAGCTTCTGGATTCTGGACAGCAGACAAGATAACGACTCCCAGCACTACCATACAATACAAAAATAGCTTCACTTAACGGACACAACTTTTTTAAACAAAATATAATATCAGCTACTAGTGATGTGCTTGAGCACAAATGGCGAGCGAGCCTAAAGACTATACTATTTTTATATGAATGATTTTGACTTCTAACACTGAAGCTACTGAAAACAAGGTCCAGTTTTTAAATTTCGCATACACGGTAAAGGGATTTCAGTGCCATAGTAACAACTCTCTGCAACTGCTTGAATTGAAGGAAAACAACAACAACAAAACAATACACGTTATTTAAACGTTTTTTTTGTGATATTCTTTAGCTAAGTAGTGGTTGTAACACACAATGTTTTGACACAACTGGACATGCACCTACACAGACTTACCTTAGCGGTAGTCTAGTGGACAATGTATTTTCAAGTAAATACTGTTGCGCACGGCTTATAACCATGACAAAGAGCGCATTGACTTACCACCGCCACTAACTCGAATAGAAATGGAAGTCCCTTTACTGCACCCGCAAAAGAATTCAAAACGGTAAACAATTCAATTTCTAGGGTGATACGGGTACTGATCGATAAACCGGAGGATTCTGTTTAGTGCAATTTGGGACGGGGTCGACCACATAACTAACACAAAAACGCGAGGGTCAAAGTACAAAATGACATGCGTACGTCCAAACATATATACAAATAAATAAATAAACTAGTGATGTGCTTGAGCACAAATGGCGAGCGAGCCTAAAGACTATACTATTGCTATATGAATGATTTTGACTTCTAACACTAAAGCTACTGAAAATAAGGTCCAGTTTTTAAATTTAGCATACAGGGTAAAGGGATTTCAGTGCCATAGTAGCAACTCTCTGCAACTGCTTGAATTGAAGGGAAAAAACAACAACAAAACAATACACGTTATTTAAAAGTTTTCTTAGCTAAGTAGTGGTTGTAACACACAATGCTTTGACACAACTGGACATGCACCTACACAGACTTACCTTCGCAGTAGTCTAGTGGACAATGTATTTTCAAGTAAATACTGTTGCGCACGGCTTATAACCATGACAAAGAGCGCATTGACTTACCACAGCCACTAACTCGAATAGAAATGGAAGTCCCTTAAGTTTTCAAGTTTTAACTGCACCCGCAAAAGAATTCAAAATGGGTAAACAATTCAATTTCTAGGGTGATACGGGTACTGATCGATAAACCAGAGGATTCTGTTTAGTGGAATTTGGGACGGGGTCGACCACGTAACTAACACAAAAACGCGAGGGTCAAAGTACAAAATGACATACGTACGTCCATATATATAAATAAATAAATAAATAAATAAACAAACATCCCCGATTTTCGATTGTGTTACCCCTGTAAGTGTCTCGCTCGCTACGCTCGCTCGCCAATTATCGCTACAAGAGTCCAGACATCTTCAATGAGTCAATAAGTTCTTTCATCTTGTCAATGTAGACTTTGGGCCCGTCGGTAGATGCATGGTATTTCTAATCCATAGCCTGCACCTCTATTCACCTTGTCTCCAACAACCTGAGCGAATGCTTTGTTTGTATCTCTTCGAAGAAAGTGAGACATACTTGACGCCAAATTGTGTGGTACGTGTCCCACTACCACAGTTTCTTTCATCACCGCTACGGCATTGCCGTCTTTATGGTTAGTTGTCTCACGCTTTACCAGCAATACTTCATCTCTCACAGGAGACCAGATCTCCATATAAGCGTGGTAACCTCTTATAAATGAAACTATTTCCAAAACATCGAGATCCGTGCACAATTTGACTAGCCATAGCTACTGTAGTAAGTTTGAATGAATTTTCCTGAAGTGCTGACTCAGTCGCCTCGCGGTTATTATTTTTTTGCAGCTGTTCATTAAGAGAGCTAATACGGCGTCAGTGAAGAAACGAAATTATTTGTCGCGGGAAAAAAAAATCGAAGTTATCAGGTATGCCCAAAGGAATCCTGGTGTTAATGTGAGAGATTTGGGGTCACTATTTTCTTGTAGAAGGACTCAGAGATGTTAAAAAGCAAGGAGTCGTTATTGTCAATGTATCAAAAAAAATTCTCGGGTATCAGAATTTGTTGAAGTTAATGAGGCTTTGTATGAATGGTATTGCTTAGCTTGTTCTAAGAATATTCATCCTGGTAGCCCAGAGTTAACTGAAAAGGCAAGAGAGATTGCTGAGCACCTAGGTAAAGCAAATTTTAAAGCTTCTCGTGGTTGGTTTGACAAGTGGAAGAAGAGATACAATGTCAAATATTTAAAGATATGTGGAGAATCTGGAGATGTTCAAGGTGAGACGGTAGATTCATGGAAGGAAAGGCTACCCCAGATTGTTAGAGGTTATGACAAGGATAAAATTTGGAACATGGATCAATCTGGTCTCTTTTTCAGCATTGCCTGATCGATAACAATAGCTTTTTTGTAACAGCTTCTGGCTCCAAAGAAAAGCCTATTGTCATATGGAGGTCAACAACTCCAAGGTATTTACAGCGATTTGACAAGTCTCTTTTGCCAGTGACGACGTACTTTAATCAGAAAAATGCTTGGATGACGGGAGATATTCTTGAAGAGATTCTCAGTAAGCTTAACTGTAGATTATCTGTTGCCAATCGTTCCATTTTACTCCTTATGGACAATGCTGGTTGCCATCCACTAGAGTTAGTATCCAAATATTCCCAAATTAATATCTGTTTTTTACCAGCTAACACAACCGCTAAGCTTCAGCCATTAGAATTATTCAAAATTTTAAAGTTCATTATCGTCGCTATTTGTTGAGGCATGTGTTAGCTAAGATAGATAGTTGTGACAATGCATCTGAGGTTATCAAGTCCGTCAATATTTTAATGGCAATCAGGTGGGCAGCCAAATCTTGGTCTGATGTTATACCAGAAACCATAAGTAAATATTTCAGGAAAGCTGGTGTACTTAGTGAAGATTTGGAAGTGATCAGCAGTGGAAGTGATGAGGATCCATTTTTGGAAGCTGACACTCGAATGGAGATCCAGACTCTCATTTCAGAGACTGCACCAACTGACAGTTTCCCGTGGAAGAATTTTTGAGTGGTGATGATGATCTTGCGGTGTGTGCTGGAATGGATGATGACTGGAACACAAGTTTCCTCGAGCAACTTGATGACCAAGAAGATGAAGAAGATGATGATGGTGAAGATGAGACTTCTGCTCCTTCTCCTCCACCTCCTTCCCCCAAGCCATCAATGTGTTGGAGGATGTTTCACATTTCTTGGAGCATGGAGGTCATACCAAAGAAACAATAGAACTGGGCACAACTATAGATAAAATAGTAACCTTGACTTATTCATCATTAAAGCAGACTGATTTGCGTGACTTTTGTAGAACGGCGGTTAGTGTCACAATTAAAAACGTTTAGTATTTTTAATGAAGTTAAATGGCACATTAAACGGGGTTAACAGAATACTTAGACCGCAGACGGTAAAGGGTCGCCCGTTAGCGCACGCTCAGAAGGTGCGGATCCGCACGTCAATCGTCAGTCAGCAATTGGTATTAGCAACAGCCATTTGTGTGCCAAACTGAAGGCAAGTATCTGTAACGATTTGCGATGGCAGAAAGCCTGACGCCGGATAACTTGAGTGCCATCGTGGACGGCGTCGTCGCCAAGCTGCGCGAGGCACCTCTTGAATCGTTGGCACGCAACACGTCTGAACGGAGCGGGGAAGGATCGGAACACGACCGCGGAAGGTGCCGATGGACCCGGAGAGACCGAACGTAAGTTTGCTGTGTTATTAGTTCTCCCTCCACCAGCGGGGTGTGAATAGTATAGATACGGGGAACTATGTAAATAACTAGTGATGTGCTTGAGCACAAATGGCGAGCGAGACTAAAGACTATACTATTTTTATATGAATGATTTTGACTTCTAACACTGAAGCTACTGAAAATAAGGTCCAGTTTTTAAATTTCGCATACACGGTAAAGGGATTTCAGTGCCATAGTAACAACTCTCTGCAACTGCTTGAATTGAAGGAAAAAATCAACAACAAAACAATACACGTTATTTAAAAGTTTTCTTTGTGATATTCTTGGTTGTAACACACAATGCATTGACACAACTGGAAATGCACCTACACAGACTTACCTTCGCAGTAGTCTAGTGGACAATGTATTTTCAAGTAAATACTGTTGCGCACGGCTTATAACCATGACAAAGAGCGCATTGACTTACCACCGCCACTAACTCGAATAGAAATGGAGGTCCCTTAAGTTTTCAAGTTTGAACTGCACCCGCAAAAGAATTCAAAACGGTAAACAATTCAATTTCTAGGGTGATACGGGTACTGATCGATAAACCAGAGGATTCTGTTTAGTGCAATTTGGGACGGGGTCGACCACGTAACTAACACAAAAACGCGAGGGTCAAAGTACAAAATGACATACATACGTCCATACATATATACAAATAAATAAACTAGTGATGTGCTTCAGCACAAATGGGGAGCGAGCCTAAAGACTACACTATTTTTATATGAATGATTTTGACTTCTAACACTGAAGCTACTGAAAATAAGGTCCAGTTTTTTAATTTAGCATACAGGTAAAGGGATTTCAGTGCCATAGTAACAACTCTCTGCAACTGCTTGGAAGGAAAAAAACTACAAAACAATACACGTTAAAGTTTTCTTTGTGATATTCTTTAGCTAAGTAGTGGTTGTAACACAATGCTTTGACACAACTGGACATGCACCTACACAGACTTACCTTCGCAGTAGTATAGTGGACAATGTATTTTCAAGTAAATACTGTTGGCACGGCTTATAACCATGAAATGGAAGTCCCTTAAGTTTTCATGTTTGAACTGCACCCGCAAAAGAATTCAAAACGGTAAACAATTCAATTTCTAGGGTGATACGGTACTGATCGATAAACCAGAGGATTCTGTTTAGTGCAACTTGGGGCGGGGTCGAACACATAACTAACACAAAAACGCGAGGGTCAAAGTACAAAATGACATACGTACGTCCATACATATATACAAACATCCCCGATTTTTTCATTTTTACCCCTGTAAGTGTCTGGCTCGCTACGCTCGCTCGCCAATTAAGGGTACCGGACTAGAAGTCGGGCTGAAACAGGCCCGCACTGCAGGGATCAAGAATAGAGACTCTCACCAGAATTCACTAACAATAGCAAGACCAGTTGAACTGAGACAGGTTCAAAGTAGTTGCTAGAACAAAACCAGTGCAGAACAGGGCTGAGACAGGCCCTAAACAAAGCTAGGACCTGAAACAAGCTCAAAAGTGAGAAAAGAGTGCAGGAGAAGGCTCAAGCAGTGTAACATGTGTGGATAGTGGTAAGAAGTGCCACAATCAGATACTCTGTCAGTGGAGGCATGAGGAGAAAAGGCAGGCTCAGCAAACTAGCAAAAAAAAACAAAAAAAAGGCAGGGGCACTGGTGCAGTCTATTCAGAGGTTACAGCCTAAAGAGGTGGAAGCCACAAACAGTAACACTAGCTACCTCCTAAAAAAAAAGCAAGCCTGAGATACAAATGGCCATCGTGGGTCATGTACGACTCCACATTCCGGCAAGAGATGGCCGGAGTGACCGGTACATCATGGGAAAAAGTTGAACCCAGCATCTACTCGCTATGTTTCACTGGTCAAGCACTGAGCACTGACAACTGGTGCCAGAACTGCCAGACTCTAGACCACACCCCAAACACGTGCCCACTCAGGCCTAGGAAGCGGTCCTGGGGAACTGCAATGGGACCACCCCCACAACCTGGCAGCAGCAGGACGCGAGAAGTATGCAACAGATATAATCGATTTGTGGGTGACTGCAAGTTTGGCAGGGAATGCCGGCCGCTACAGGCACATCTGCAGCTCTTGCGGCAACCCTCACCCAGCCAGTCGCTGTAAGCAGGCTCATGGTGAAAAGACAACGAGCAGCAGCCAGCCATGATCGATCAGAAATCACGGAGAACTAATCACCATATAGACCATTCTGGTTGTCTGTATTATTGCACATACCGATATCTTGACAATATGAATCAGATTTAAAACTTACCTTAAAATAGGTGTCGTGTGAAATGAATACATACGGATATTGGTGGCTATGACAGCATCCTCCTCTCTCTCTCTTATCCCTTTCTCTCCCCCTTCTGCACTCTGTCTGTCGCGACCCAGCTCAACAATGCGAGCAACGATCTCATCAATTCCGACGTAACTGAGTGAGGCTAGCTCCTTTGAGAGCCATCATTAATGCTACCTCCCTGAGGGTAAGACTGGTCCAGAATCAATCTCCATTTGTTTGGGTTGGATTTCTTTGGGATAACCCCAAATGGGCTGCAGTGAATGTCAAAGTTACCTTCCTCAACCTCCAGCAATCGTCCCTTTACCAACTCTTCCTCAATATATTTGGAGACGACTTCGAGTTTCTCGGCAGTGAATGCATGATTGTTTTTGCTGGATCTGAGGACTGTTGTGCCCCTTTCATGACCAATACGAAAGCCCCGCCTTATGCCTCGCACGATGAAATCAACTAGTGCTCTGTCAGGGTGGCCAGTCAGGAATGAAGCCCACTTTGTCGCCTTAAGTGGTGATACCGTGTTCCTGAGCGCTGATGGTAGTTCCTGCAGCTCTGCATTGCTACTGCATACCTCCAGTCTGAGCAACTGACTAGTGATTGTGCCACCTAGATGAGATAGCAAGAAGAAGATAAAGGTGGGGCTGTAATGGCTAAGATGGACATTAAACAGGCATACAGAAATATCCCTGTCCATCCAGAGGACAGCCTCCTACTCGGCATGCACTGGCAGGGTAGAATTTTTGTGGACCGAACTCTACCTTTTGGTCTCATATCTGCCCCTCTGATCTTTACAGCACTAGCAGATGCCCTGCAATGGATCATGGAGCACTTCGTAGCAACATGGGTGAGACACTACGTGATGATTATATCACTATCGGCTCACCGGGGTCACAGGTTTGTGCGAAAAACGTTTCAGCCATGCTGGCGGCGTGTGCCAAGGCCAACATGGCTATCGAACCAGAAAAGAACGAGGGCCCATCTACCACAATTTCATTCCTAGGTCTGGAACTGGACTCCATGAAGACGGAAGTAAGACTGCCGCAAGACAAATTAATTCGCCTTAGAGCCGTGCTAGAGTCGTGGAAGGGTAGAAAGGCAGGGAAAAAGAGGGAATTATTGTCCCTGATAGGCCTTCTATCACATGCCAGCAAGGCTGTCAGACCAGGGAGGGCATATGTGAGACGTCTAATTGACCTATCCACAGTGGCCAAACACATGGACCATTACATTCGAATTAACAGAGAGGCTCGGGCGGACATGGAGTGGTGGCGTTGCTTCCTCACCAACTGGAACGGCACGGCTCTGATGTTCTCCGGTATTCAAATGGCACATAGCATCACGGTGACCTCTGATGCCTCGGGAACCTGGGGCTGTGGTGCCTACGTGGGTAAGGAGTGGTTTATGCTGCAATGGTCCGAGGCATTTAGGGAGCTGCATATCACTGTGAAGGAGCTGGCCCCCATCGTGCTAGCAGCCATGATCTGTGGACATATGTGGAAGGGGCAATTGGTTAGAGCAAGGTGCGACTACACAGCTGTAGTTGATAGTCAACAGTAATACCTCAAGAAACCCACAGGCTATGAACCTGGTCAGGTGTCTATCGTTCTTAGCGGCCACACATGAATTCCAAATATCAGCAGTACATCTGCGGGGGATACACAACACTCTAGCGGATGCCTTGTCGAGGAACAATCTCCCACTGTTTCACTCCCTTCACCCACAGGCAAATCGAAACGCAGCTCCAATTCCCATGGCCGCACTAGACCTCATCCTGCTTCAAGAGCCAGACTGGACCACAAAAGGTTGGACGAGCATGTGGACTTCTACATAGAACAGGCCCTAGCACAGTCGACCAGGAAAACATACAGATCAGCAGAAAAACGCTACTTGTCATTCTGTTTCACACACCACATTCCACCATCATCAAAACGTTATGTCGCTATGTAGCATCGCTTGCCAATGATGGCCTACGCCATAGCTCAATCAAGGGCTATCTGGCAGCTGTGAGACAAATAAGCATTCGGCAAGAGGAGGGTGACCCACACATAAGTCAGATGGCCAAGTTGGAACTGGTGCTCCACGGGGTAAAGAGAGTGCAAGCATTAGAACAAGCCCCCCCTAAACGTCAGCCGATAACCATTGAGCTATTAGACAAGCTAAGGGGTGTCTGGCTGGCAGGTACACCCACATGGAATGAGCAGATGCTCTGGGCGGCATCATCGCTTTGCTTTTTCGGCTTCTTCAGGTCTGGGGAATTAACAGTGCCGAGCGACCATAGGTTTGACCAATCATGCCATCTGTCTACAGCAGACATTACATTGGATAGCTATCGCAACCCCACCATGCTAAAAATCAGACTAAAAGCCTCCAAAACAGACCCCTTTAGAGTTGGGGTGGATGTGTTTGTCGGTCGAACGAACTCACCCACCTGCCCGGTGACAGCAATGGTGGACTTTATGTTGATCAGAGGGGCGCGCCCTGGACCCCTCTTCATGTTCAGTGATGGGAAGCCGCTAACAAGGAGCAAGTTCGTTGAGGGAGTCAGAAAGGCACTGGATAGAGCTGGTGTTGACAGCAGACCATTGTCTGGCCACAGCTTTCGTAGTGGAGCAGCCACAACAGCTGCGAAGAGAGGTATGGGTGATGCGACAATAAAACTGCTTGGAAGGTGGAAAAGCAACGCGTACCAGCTGTATATCAAGACACCTAGGGAGCAACTGGCAGCAGCATCACGCACCCTCGCCCAGGGCAGGTGATACATCAATCAACATTCATCATCCTTGTAACAAACTCACTCTTCCCAATATTCGCAAATCTGTATCATCCTGTAGGAGAACAAGAGAATTAGTATATATTAGGGAAAGATGAGGGGGAGGTGAGGGCTTGGGAAAGAGGGGTTGATTGGGCCATGTTTATTTGGGGGTGTAAACCGCATTACACAGGTGCTAAGTAGTGCGAACTACCACAAAAGCCCAATCAAATGGGTGTAAACAGCAAGTGACCCCGCCTTCACCGGCAAACCGTAAATACTACACTCTATGTATGATGTTAAATGACGTTTATTGGCACATTAAACGGGGTTAACAGAATACCTAGACCGCAGACAGTAAAGGGTCGCCCGTTAGCGCATGCTCAGAAGGCGCGGATCCGCATGTCAATCGTCAGTCAGCAATTGGTATTAGCAACAGCCATCTGTGAGCCAAACTGAAGGCAAGTATCTGTAACAATTTCCCATCCAACCCAGCCCCATAGTGAGGGTAAAGTTTAAAAAAAAAAAAAAAAATAAAAAAAAAAAAAAAAAATAATAATAACAATGATAATAATAATAATAATAATAAGGGGAACAACAACAACAACAAGAGTAGCGGAGATGATGCGAGTGGGATAACGAGAGCCTAGGGCTATCTAGGACTACAGATCTCCACCGAGAATTCGGTGTGAAGAGAGCGGGGTTACGGATGTAAACCGCACTACACAGGTGCTAAGTAGTGCGAACTACTACAAAAGCCCAATCAATTGGGTGTAAACAGCAAATGACCCCGCCCTCACCGGCAAACCGTAAATACTACACTCTATGTATGATGTTAATGCTCATTTCACATATCCACTCAACAAAGTTACTATGTTAGTTATCTCACATGATATAATTATTCTAAATAGTATAGAGACAGCATGACTGCCCACAGAATCATAAAATAGAAGAGAAAACTGCCCCAAAAGTAATTGCTTCCGATAAGGGACAGCTTCCCTACAATGAACAAAAGTCCCGTTCCCATTTTGTCCACTATTCGGAGGCTCGACTGTAATGACATTCTCAATCAAGAATTGTCATCACTGATGGTAGTTAAGGTAGACTACTGGCACAATATTTTAATCAGTAATCTGGTCCATTATGTGAGACTTGCTTTGCAATTCCAATTACATCTGAAATGATGTTAGTAGTGTAGTCAATTTTCATGAATGTGGGCAGTGGCTTAACTGGACAGAAAGTTATGAAGGGGCCTGGCCTAATTCAGCGAAGCGAGCGGAGCTGACTCTATAATGAGTTCGCGATATATATATATATTTAGGTCTAGAAATTGTTTTTGTTCTTGCGTGGGCGTGTGCGTGTACCCTTTCTCCTACGCGCTTGCGCGGGCCGGGTAACCTTCTTAGCAACATTTTGTTTTGTTTACCCGCCGTACGAAGTAGCGATGCCCAGTAGACAAAACATTAGAAACGCTCGGTCAAGAGTTTTGAGGGCGTTAGAAACTCCTGAAGAAAAATTAGTAAGGAGAGCGATAAGAAATGAAAAAGACAGGGCAAGGAGGAGGAGAGCTAAAACGAAACAGAAACAGGTAGCAAAGTAAAGAATCTGACAGTATTTTGTAGCCACACCAAGTATGCATAGAATAGCTGCAATTACAGGGAATATGCATCGCTCGCTTCGCTATTTTGTGCTATTAGAGCACATCACTAGTTATAATGGGTAAAGTGTAATCACATTCATTATAGAGTGGTTACGTGTGTAATTGGAAAGCGGCTAAGGGTAGTCCGGCGTCGGTGACACTTTTCCTTCTATTTGAAAATCGGGGATGTTTGTTGGCGAGCCAGCGAAGCGAGCTAGACAATATTAGGGGTGAACAATGCAAAATCAGGTATGATGTTCGATGTATATATATATATATATATATATATATATGTATTTATTGCCCGTTACCCGAGCGACCGCGCTTGTCGTTAAGAACTATAAATCTGATACAGTCTGGTATGCCCGTAAGAAAATGTATTAGCGGGGAAAAGTCTGATATAGTTCTTAGCAACCATAATTATGGTAGAAGGCAGATCAAAGCAAAATGGAATAATGAAGAGTTTGGGTACTTTAATACAATTACTAAGATAGCTAACGCTACACTTTGCTCGTTGTTTATGTTCTGGCTATACAATAGTTATAAACCAAAATCATTAGGTTTGTATTTCGATTTATAAATCCTCGCCACTCGGACTGCGCCCTCGTGTCGCGGAGTTTATAAATCGTATACAAACCTCAATTTTGGTTTATTGGCGAGCGAGACACTTACAGGGGTAACAATTGAAAATCAGGGATGTTTGTTTGTTTATTGGCGAGCGAGCGTAGCGAGCGAGACACTTACAGGGGTAACACAATCAAAATCGGGGATGTTTGTATAGGTTACATCACGAGGTGGAGGTCGGTATGGGATTTACACAACCGAGGGCCGAAGGCCCGAGGATAGTGTAAATCCCGTACCGACCGCGCACCGAGCGGTGCAACCGACTTGTACCATGGCTCTAGGCTATAAGAAACGCATAACAACCTTTTTTTCTGTAGCCTCATTGGTCGCCGCTTCGCTTAGCTACAGATCGTAATTCTAGGCCACGGGCAAAAAATATTCACCTCCTAGGCGGTGTATAAGTGATTTATTCACCACGAATTGAGAAATCTGATTGGACGGTTTGAACGAACCATGGTATAAATTTATTTATTTATTTGTATATATGTATGGACGTATGTATGTCATTTTGTACTTTGACCCTCGCGTTTTTGTGTTAGTTACGTGTTCGACCCCGTCCCAAATTGCACTAAACAGAATCCTCTGGTTTATCGATCAGTACCCGTATCACACTAGAAATTGAATTGTTTTACCGTTATGAATTCTTTTGCGGGTGCAGTTAAAACTTGAAAACTTAAGGGACTTCCATTTGTATTCGAGTTAGGGGCGGTGGTAAGTCAATGCGCTCTTTGTCATGGTTATAAGCCGTGCGCAACAGTATTTACTTGAAAATACATTGTCCACTAGACTACTGCAAAGGTAAGTTTGTGTAGGTGCATGTCCAGTTGTGTCAAAGCATTGTGTGTTTCAACCACTACTTAGCTAAAGAATATCACAAAGAAAACTTTTAAATAACGTGTATTGTTTTGTTTCTGTTTTTTCCCATTCCAAGCAGTTGCAGAGAGTTGTTACTATGGCACTGAAATCCCTTTACCCTGTATATGAAATTTAAAAACTGGACCTTATTTTCAGTAGCTTCAGTGTTAGAAGTCAAACTCATAATAGTATAGTCTTTAGGCTCGCTCGCCATTTGTGCTCAAGCACATCACTAGTATATATGTTTGGACGTACGTAAGGCATTTTTGTACTTTGACCCTCGCGTTTTTGTGTTAGTTCGGTGGTCGACCCCGTCCCAAACTTCACTAAACAGAATCCTCTGTTTATCGATCAGTACCCGTATCACCCTAGAAATTGAATTGTTTACCGTTTTGAATTCTTTTACTGGTGCAGTTAAAGCGTGAAAACTTACAGGACTTCCATTTCTATTCGAGTTAGTGGCTGTGGTAAGTCAATGCGCTCTTTGGCATGGTTATAAGCCCTACGCAACAGTATTTACTTGAGAATGCATTGTCCACTAGACTAATCGTGAAGGTAAGTCTTGTGTAGGTGTATGTCCAGTTGTGTCAAAGCATTGTGCTTTACAGCCACTATTTAGCTAAAGAATATCACAAAGAAAACGTTTAAATAGCATGTATTGTTTTGTTGTTGTTTTTCCTTCAATTCAAACAGTTGCAGCGAGTTGTTACTATGGTACTGAAATCCCTTTACAGTGTATGCGTAATTTAAAAACTCGACCTTGTTTTCAGTAGCTTCAGTGTTAGAAGTCAAAATCATTTATATAAAAATAGTATAGCCTTTAGGCTCGCTCGCCATTTGTGCTCAAGCACATCACTAGTAACTATAACGTATTGTACGTAGCTATGCCTTAAACGCGCGTACGGGTACTGTTTTTTTCACCTAAAAACATGGCCTTTTATGCTTGACTCCACCTTCTTCTGATACTACAGCATTAAGAAAGTCTTACTTGAAGCTTGGGCTCCAAATTGTGGGATAATTCCTGCGTAACGCTTGTTTTTCAAGTCCCAAAAAGTTACTGCAACGAGTTACTATGCCATTGAAACCCCTTTACCAGACATAATTTCAAAACTTCGTCGGCTACAAAAAATGCCGCTAGTTGGTTGCCGTCAAGTGCCACTGGTAGCCAGAATGGCCAAATGGTAATACTAAGGAAGCCACCATTACTTGGAAGAAGCTGATGTAAGTACGTAGTTCCATACTTGTTAGCTAAAATTACAAAAATAACTCTGGCTATTATGTTTTGTTAGAGCTGCGAGCTTGTTCACTGATTACTGGTGGCTGAGGTAGTCAGAATGGCTGAAATTGGTATACTACAGAAGGTACCACTGTCAGAATACATTATAATAATGCTGAGGAAGCCACCACTACTAGAGGGAAACTGAGGTAAGTACTTAAATCCATATTTGTAAGTTAAAATTACAAAAATAACTTGGGCCTTTCTTTTGTAAAGTTGAGAGCTTGTTTTCAAGAGAGACTGGTAATTCAGATAGTCAGAATGGGTTCAATTTGATACTACAGAAGTTACTACGTACTACTCAAGAAAATGAGGTAAGAAAGTAATTTTTTTGTTGGCTAACATTAATTGTCTTTTGTTTTGTAGCTGAGAGCTTGATGTCAAGAATTACTGGTAATTGAGATAGTCAAAATAGCTTAAATTTGTAACTACAGAAGTTAACAATACTCAGGAAATTGGAGGCAAGTAGTAATTCCATATTTGTTGACTAATATTACAAAAATAACACTGGCCTATTATTTTGTAGCTGAGAGCTTGTTCAAGAATTACTGGTAATTGAGGTAGTCAGAATTGCTCACGTCTGATACTACAGAAGTTACCATTACTCAGGTACGAGTTTAATTTGGTATTTGTGTTTGCTACTGCTATTATACAGTTCTGCATGAATTAAGCTAAAATATAAATTCTGTATTAACAATACTGTAGTTTTAACTAGGCAGCCTCGCTTGCCATTTGTGCTCAAGCACATCACTAGTTAGCGAGCGAGCGAGACAGTATTAGGGGTGGATAATGCAAAATCGGGTAACCTTTCTTACAGGGACACTCCACCCAACACAAGCTGCGTATTACTTACTGAGACTGGACAATAGAAAATCGACCTTCCTTTTAATGCTGACCGGGTGGGCGCGGACTGTTGTTATAGGAAGGATGTACACACTGATCTTGTTGGGGCTGGATGTACGAATAACGGAATTTAACTTTGCTCGAAGTATTTATGGATCAGTGATGAATTTATTTAGTTAAAACGTCGGGTTGGAAACTAGGTGAGGTAGCTGTAGTACGCACAAGGGTGTTGTAGGAAATAAATTCGAGAATGCTTAGCTAAATCAGGAGAGAAAAGCGTACAAGACCCCATATGTCCATTGGCATATATCTATGGCAAAGGTCCAATGCTTGATCACCCTTAAAATTCCTTTACTATCAAGAAAAAAATTAAGCTTTTAGCTAGATACTATATTTTTATTTTTTTGTTGATGCACATTTGCTTCTCAATTTCTTCTTAAATGGGACTTCTTATATATTTGATTCTTCTCTAGAAATATTTCAAAATTTCATTCCAATAAATCAGATTATGTATGCAGGAAAGATATTGGTATCACTGAACGATTGTCCAGCTATCACTATAAGAGTAGAACCCCCAAATTGAAAGAGCAATCTTTCAGATCATAAATCAGAGGTTGCTTGCTTTAAGGGGTAGTAAGCAATAAATGTATCTATTGGATAGGGCAGAAAGAACATTCACTGTAGCTATACACAGCTGTTTTGTTTCCATTCAAAATGTCGAGGTGGTTCAACACGTATATTCTATAGCCAATTGGTTGTCATGAAGCAAATTTCAAGTCTCTACTCACTAGATTTTAACTTTGTTAAGTTGGTGCTTTATGTTACTGTAAGTCTGAAACATCTGCCACAGTGACAATTTTTACCAGTGCATGATCAACTAAGTAGAACTACTAGTAAGAGTGAAAGAGTTAAAATTGAATGAGTTACATTATTTTGATTACTCTGTATCTATAATATCTATGCTGCGATGCCCTATTTGCTGGTTTTAGTGGTAGATTAGTTGCAACTCATTATACAGCGAAACCTCACACAACAGGAATTTGAGTTATACTATATTGATACTTTTGATGCACTGTAAAATGCTTGTTTTACAATATCTGACTCTGAACAACAGCCAAAATGAATGTAACCGCTGTTGAAATAGAAATTTATTTCTAAAAGCAGTTAACGTCCTTCACACACCCTCCCACATTAATGAAAAAACAAAAAAACAAAAAAACGTACGAATAAACAAAAACCTGTGCAGGTTCAATGAAAATGCACAAAGAAGTGAGATATGATAGAATGACAGGTGTTAGTCAGGCTAGAATGTTCGGCTTCATTCCAGTTATCTTGAAAGGGACAATTCACTAGGGGGCCATCATCTTCTTGTAGGGGAGTGACCCACACTTGTAACAAAATTTATCACTTCGCTGTCGCAGCTCAGTCACAGAGTGCTTGCGTGTTAAGCAAGCAGTCCTGGGTTCAATTCCTGGTGACAGCCAAACATTTATTCTTCTAAATTCTGTATGGTTTAAAAAAAAGCCATAAAAGTGAGATTACATCCACAAAAGAAAAATAAATTAAACATACCTTTAGTAAACCAATTTAAGTCTATCACATGAAGTACAACATAAAGACTTTGGTACTCTGCAAAACACATACCATACACACACACACACACACACACACACACACACACACAGAGCAGTATGGTACATATAAATAATAGCTGGATATAAATTTAGACATTACCATTTGATTGAACTCTGATATAATTCTCACACTAGAACAGTTAAAAATACATCTCACCTAAGTATTACTGCCTCAAGGAATGCTTTATTGCATATAATGTTTTTATTAATGCTCATCTACACAATCACATAGGAACCACGATGTCAAACATTCAGTATGCACATACGGCAGTTCTGGTACCTCAGTTTAATGCCAATGGCACAGACCTGGACTGAGCAAAACTTCAAAGTGTGAAGTGTGTGAACTGACAACAACAACAAAAACAAAAACAAAACCAAGAAATATACGGCTGGTAAACGACACGAATGCTGCAGTCAAGTAACTATGCGTGAGGTGTTGATGTGTGTATACAGGAGGACATATGAAATGGTATACAGTAGAATGTCAGTTATCTGAATAAGTTGCGACTGAGAAATGTTCGGATAACTTAAAATGTATTATAAAAACACTAATAAAGGGGTGTGGTCAAGCAATTCTTCTTGTCTGTACATGCTATTATTAGATTTATGGTGTTCTGGTTAACTGAAGTGTTTAGATAATTGACATTGAATTTCCTCGTTAATTTTTAGACAAAGATTTTGTAGCGTCTCCTTTGGGAGCACTTGGTACAAGTGGCTTTCATTATGATCAGAGTTGCGATCAAGCATTCTTGTATAAAAGGTAGAAGTTTGCCATAATTAATACCACTGGTGCCACACCGAGTGTACTAAATACCTATACGGCCATGACCGTTTAGGTCGCTCTGGCCCTGCATAAGAACCAAGATAACACAAGACAGATGGGGAAATGATAGCTTGTTTATCACACGAACAAACACACACACATATACATAATCCTCTATCACACTCAACTTCTTCCTTGCATCCAACTATCCTAAAATCAAATCTCAGGTGATAAAGTATAATCCATTAGACACAAATGGGTACAAAAATCAGTGTGTGTATGAGTGCCGTGTGTGTGTGTGTGTCTGTGTGTACATATATGTGTGTGGTGGAAGGCAAAAATCAGTGTGTGTATGTGTGTGTGTGTGTGTCTGTGTGTATATGTGTGTGGTGGAAGGCAAAAATCAGTGTGTATGTGTGTGTGTATGAGCGCAGTGTGTGTGTGTGTGTATCTGTGTGTATATGTGGTGCAAGGCAAAAATCAGTGTGTGTATGTGTGTGTGTATGAGCGCAGTGTGTGTGTGTGTGTGTGTATATGTGTGTGGTGGAAGGCAAGACTAGTAAGTACACTGATCTGCAGTCACTGCAGGTTTCTGGTCTTCTTAACCCTTTCACCGCCGTAGAGGCCACATGGCGTTCTGCATTTGGTCGGCGGTTCTCTGTATTAAAATAAAAAGAAAGATCAATTATCCATATAAAGTTCCGATTTTTTAGTTTTTTACGTTGCTCTGACATAGTACTTCCTGTAATAAAAAAAAAATCGAAATGACAGCACAAGTATTTAGTTGTTTTTTTACAATATAAAAAAATATGGCTGCTGGAACGCTAACCGTTGAGTTGTCTGTCCACCCAAAAATAGTTTATAGTACGAGGTTGAGAAGCTCAGAATCCATCAAATAGATGAATAAGCTGTGTACTCTGTTTGAACCACATAACAGTGTCTGAGACTGTCAGAAATTGAGTTTTAGTTAGTACAGTTGATGTTGTGGCAAGTCCGATGTGCGACACCGCCCACTGAATGAACTGACAATTTGTTATTGGTTCACTTGACACTCTAACTTGTTTCAAAACATTCCATTTATTGAGCGTGTTCTAGAACATTCTATAATTCACACACGTGTTTATTGAGCGTGTACAGTGTAGCACACTTTATTTATGTTTCACCTGTGGGTGGACTGGCTATATATTGCATGGCTTGGTCCACTCCTTTTTTAGTCAGTCTCACCATATGTTCACCTGCATCATTGCATAACTAAAATATTGCATCTATAACTTCCTGGACGTCCCTGGGTGGTTAGGAGGAGCTATTAGTTAAATGATCAAGAGGCAGGAGATTGGTTATAGACCGACTCTGGTGGCAGTCTACCACGCTTAAAGTAAAGTCAGCTTAAACCCCCCCACATCCGAATATTTAGCTATTTATTTTGCGGACTAATAGACTTTTTTTTTTGCATCATACTGTAGTAAACAGTTTTGTCTACCTGCTTTTAAAATTTATCTCTTGCTGAATGTGTGTGCAGAAAAATAATTAAAAAATAAAATATTACATTTTCATGTTATCGAACTGGTCGTCATAAACTTGGCGGTGAAAGGGTTAAAGAATCTTACATTATCACAATGGAACCGTGTGTGCACATGTTCTTGTAATGTTTCCAAATTAGCAATTATGTGTTAGCATCAGCAAATGCCACAACTGTCACACACACATAGCTGGAGGCGCCACTTGTTTTCCTGGAAGAATCTACAAAGGATGTTAATTATATCTCAAACGATTTATTCTACTAAATTAAAATTGTGCTTGCTAATTTGTTGTCAGTTCTCTCTTAATAAATTTCAACTTTTTTTCTATCTTTTCTTCCTCAGTTGTTTTTGTTATTTCTTGTGTTGTTGTTTTTGTTATTTCTTGTGTTATTTCTTGTGTTGTTGTTTTTGTTATTTCTTGTGTTGTGTTTTTTGTTATTTCTTGTGTTGTTGTTTTTGTTATTTCTTGTGTTGTGTTTTTTGTTATTTCTTGTGTTGTTGTTCTTGTTATTTCTTGTGTTGTGGTTCTTGTTATTTCTTGTGTTGTGGTTTTTGTTATTTCTTGTGTTGTTTTTTTAATTAGGCTTGCAAAACTTATAGAAGATATATTGGGTTATATACACATACTTGCATCATTATTTAGCAAATACACATCTTCTCTTGGTTTGCACCATTGAGAAAATAATGTATTAAAACACAATAAAAATAATAAAAATCAATTCAATGTGGGATATTTTTTGGTATAGCTAAAGATATAACTTTCATTAATGCAAGTGTTTCATAAGAGGCAAGAAGATATCATTAATAAATAGCTTGTGAAGGATACTAAAATATCACTCAATGTAATTAAAGATGTCTAAATGATGACACTTTACCAGCTTATAAAGTATACAGATTTAGCATTATGTATAGTCTGTATGACTGTAAGCACATGTATGTGATCTTTCTGTGGGTTTGAATGATCTCGATTGTGCATGGATAACTCACTCTGATTTTTATTATTATAGATGAATTGAAAGCCATTATTCTAGTGTTAATTTGTTGTTGTTGTTTTTTTTAAAGCTTACAGACTATTATTCTTAGTAGTGACGTATGGAATTCTAGTGCACTGCTAGACTAGCCTCATAGAGTGTGTGGTGTATGTGTGTGTGTGTGTGTGTACAGATGTAGTCAGAATTGAACCTTGTGCACATGTTCTTGTAATGTTTCCAAATTAGCAAGTGTTAGCATCATCAAATATACATAGTGCCACAACTGTCACACACACACACACACACACACACACATGGAGGCGCCACTTGTTTTCCTGGAAGAATCCCCGTCAAGACATAGGACGGATCATTACTCCTAAGAATGTTAGTGACTATAGCAGATGACCACTTTTAGTATTGTGATCAATTGGTTCATTAATGAAGGAAACAAGGTAACCATATCTTACCAACAAAGATGATGTGAGTATATATTTATATATGCTTATAGTTGGAATTGACCCAGAGGAGTCACGTAGTTATTACAACTGAATTACATCAGAACATGACATGGACAGCTGTCAAAACATAATTAAATACACAGCATACATGCACACACAGCTAAGCATTAATTAGCGTAAAGTCGTATAAATAACAAATTAGGTGTATCAAGTGACCATAAGCTCAAGATGAACCAGTACTGGTGGTACTCTATTTGAATCGGCATATAATTATAATGACACTGGAGCTGGAAAGATATATTTAAGGCATTCCAATACTCTTTCACTTGTTGTTTACAAGAAAATTCACATCTTTCGGTCATGCTACTAAAAAGATACAGGAACAAGTTAGAGAGAAAGGGGGTGGGGAGGGGAGGGGGAAGAGGGAAGCATGAACAAGGTGTTATTAATGTCATGTGAACATTATTAGTGATTTGCATGTATATTATATAATTATATTATATACATATAAATAATATATTATATAATAATGTAGCCATGTGAAATATGTTGATAATGCCGAATATCAGTGATATGTTCAGTCAATAAGGAGGGCTGGCAAATGTTTTTACTCTTTATCTGCGTCCCAGCTGACCATTATGTAGAGGCTATTTATGAGTTTTAACCTAGAGGTGGCAATAATATCTGAGGACATGATAAAAGCACTGGTCTGGAAGTTGTAAGATTTGCTCAGCTGGAGTGATAAGAGGGGTGGAGCACAACTCACCCAGACCAGCAGGTGCTCTATAGGCCTTGGGCGAGACTGAGGAATGGACCAAGTTAATTGAATTCATTACAAGGTTTCCTTGACCACAGAGCTAGAAGGCGGAATCAATATGTTTACAATTCCTAACATGTTTACAATTTCTACCAAGGGATTTGCATGTTTATGCTAGATATGAATGTATGAATCACGTATCCTCAGTGGCGCAAGCAGGATTATTTTAAAGGTGGGTTATTTTTTTAACATACCCCAAAGATAGACTCACTTCAATTGTTAAAATGTATGGTAGATAACAACAGCTATTGAAACAATGCGCTGGAACACTTGATTCTACGTGGATATTTATCATCTAAGAAGACTTTACAGATGGTGTCTATATTGACGTCAATTTGTAGTTCATGTGAATAAGTGCTAATACACTTAATCTCTCCACACTTAACCACATTTTAGTTACATTATTATTATAACTTGTCAAGTGGCAGATACAATTCATCCATAACAAAAGGTAGTACAACATCAGCTCTAGTAGCTAGTATATCTGCAGCTATTATTTATTTGTTGAGAATTGCATCAAATCTGTTGAGAATAGCATTAAATTATTACTGTAGCTGACCACAATGAAGTAGACTCAACTTCAGGTCACTGGTGAATATTGATAATCTATGAATATTATTGATTTGAAAGGGGAGAGTTCACATGAATTCCCTCATCCCACATGGGCCATGAACAGCTCTTCACATGTGTCCCTGGTCATAGCTACAGCTCTTCACATGTGTCCCTGGTCATAGCTACAGCTCTTCACATGTGTCCCTGGTCATAGCTACAGCTCTTTACATGCGTCCCCCCTGGTCATAGCTGCAAGTTTATTGTCGTTGGTTTTCTTTTATCACCTTTCATGCGACTATACTCACATATGCTTCACAAATAATATTATAATGGTGCAGTACAGTTAGGTATGCACTCTGTACCTGGTTATTGGAGGATTGTATGCCGTGTGCACGAGTAAAGTGGGAGTGTCCGGTGCATTAATTGACTGGAAATAGCCATACCAGCTGAACGTTATGTTTGTGTGTGAATTTTTACATGATGAGCTGACAGCTGGCAGCTGGGTGTGTGGAGTCTAAAATATTTAGCACCTTAAGTGCCAAGTTTATACAGTCACACGCGCGCACACACACACACACGTTTCTGATTACTAAGTACAAGACAACTCACTCGAGTATGTATATACCATCATATTAGTCGGAAAAATCAGATTCCTTTCATGATTGGTTATGGCTACATATTGTCATGTGATGAAACGATCATAAACGGAGTTAAATTTTTGAAGAAAAGGAATTAGCTAAATAATTTTTGTAATAGATGCAACAGTTTAGATGAAGTTGGATGCACGTACATTATTCCTCTATTAACTAGTTGAATCCCACTGGAACATGATACGAGATGCATCCTAACACACACACAAACTCATTCCATTGCATCCTTGCAATCGTGCACTTCTGGAGGCTTCTTATTAATGGTGTTACATTGTGACACGAACATCATAGTCATGCTGGATTACATATTAAATCTTGTAAGTGACTTGTAATGAAAGTTAGTCTGGCTGCCGATGAATAAGTAAATGGTTACCACTTACTCTAGTAGACGGAAACATGATCTTAACAATAATCCAATTATTTTTATAATATTTCGGTACTGTACAAAAATAGATAAGTCAATTAGTTTAAGTTTTTCAGTAATTATCTTTGCATTTTTCTCCAGCTTCTAACCTTTCAGTTTCACTCAATCTCTGTGCATACTATTATATATATCTAGTAAACACATAAAAAATGTCATAATTATGTCATGAAAAACCGAACTCAATAGTCCCGAATTGTTTAAATATAAGTGACTCCCTTTACCTATTGATTCTGATTGATTTGCACATGTATGTAATGTGTTTTGAACATACATTATCATTTAGAAAATCACTTTTAATTTAATAACGATAAAAAAAATAGTAAATAGCGAAAGTTGGAAATTGAATTTGATGGACGTACAGTAGATTATGAATAGACAAACACGAAAAAATAAATAATAGTAAATTTTCTCTGTCTAAACAGCCAAGCAATATACATTAAAATTTAACCCGATGTTTTGACTTTTGTATTGTTACAATTATTTCAGCTGAGAATGGCTGAATCAAAGAACAATAAATCAGTATACTACACAGCACAGGAACTGTTTCACCATCCACCTCATCAATGACTGGCACTATGAGGTGGCAACTTCTTGGAATGTCTTGACCACACAAAAATATCAATGAATCTAATTATTGTTAATTACAGTAAGTACTGTTGCTTCAGTAACTAAAAGAAAAAACAACAAATACTGTAATTATATATTAGAAACACCTTGTGCACTAGTGTATATGACCACCGCATTAAAAACTATCAAATAGTCCTAACATCTGTCTATTGTATTATTAGATGGCTCATTACCTGTGCAACGTTTCACTGCTATATAAACTAACCTTTAAAGCACATAGTTGGAAGGCATCAGGTGGGAGAATGGGGATGGAGGGGGAGGCAGAGGTGCAGGTTCAGGATGCATTACACCCTCTTCCCCCCACCCCCCACACCCACCCACCCACCCACACACACACACACACACCTGCCAAGCATCACTGGGCTATGGGGGCAAACCTACATGTAAAGCTAGCATGACTATACACATGTCTATTACATCACAGCTCACGTTCGTGGGTTTCTGTTGTATGTATCATTGATTGTTAAAATTATGCTGCTTGGCTGACTTGCATAACGACATATCAACCACACTGCGATGCAATGTGCTTAGATATGGTAAATACTGTATAGGTGTAGGAATAATTGGATGTGGGTGGCGTATAGGGGGAGGGGGGGCACAACATGACAAATTATTTGAGGTAGGGTGTCCTCATACCAGATATTAGCTAGTGATAATGCGGCTAAGTTAGTATTGTTAAATCTTCAAATTAAATTAAGGAATTGGCCTATCAATCACAGACCAATGCACAGCTGTAGTGTAATGAACGCACACGTGCAGAGTAACTCTGACTATCCTATACACACAAGAGATTTAAGTAAAATATTGTGGGTGGGGAGGGGGTCACATGTCCTTTTCCTCCTCCCCCAATTACTACACCCATGCACCGTGAACCATACCATAATTTTCACTATTTGGGACCTAGCATGGGGGTGAGGGTGGACTGTCCCAAATCAACAATTTCCCATGTTGTATTGCTTATGGCAATGTTGCAGCATCCTCCCTACAGCAAACATGGTGTTAAAAATATTATTATTAGTATAAATTTTCTCTTTTTAACAGCCAATTATGGTTAATTATAACTTAACTTGACGTTTCGACTTTTTGCCGAAGTCCTCTTAACTATATTGGCTGTTAAAAGAGAAAATTTGCTATTATTATAATTATTTCAGCCGAGAATGACTAAATCATTTTAATACCGTTTCATATGCTTTAGAATGTAAATGCCATCAGAAAGAATAGTAGTTATTGTAATTGTATTAAGTACCTAAAATCTGACAATGTATGAATAAAGCAACCAACAAATGAGTTACTTGGTACATGGCATGTCTCAATATCTGGACCAGATGCAGGGGCAACATGAGATAAATGCAGATCCTTCTAAAGAGGGAGTAAAAGAGCTTTATTCCAAATTATCGGCAGAGTAATACACTAGTAGTAAGTGGCTTAAATTAATGTATATTTTATCTGAAAGGTTGTAACGCCTCATTAACTGTACCCACCCATAATACAAATAAATAATCATTTTTAAGTAAAATAATAATAATAGTAATAATAATAATAATAATAATAATAATAATAATAATAATAATAACAATCCACAGAGTAAGATAAGTTAATTGTAGTGGGATATTCCCCTCAACAAAGTTATTTGCAGCAAATGCCACTCCCCCTCTCACTGCTTGAAGGTGCTTGTTTTACTAAATTGAGGAAACTATTACACTAAAGATTTACTGCATAGTTTACTCATTTAGTAAAACATACTTAGTTTTACTTGACAGGAAACCTTAAGTAAAACATTGTACCATGTTTTACTGTAGTTTTACAGGTCTGTTTTTTTACACCTTTGTTTTACTCATGGTTTACTGAAGGGTCCAAATGTTGTTAGTTAACTATTAAATGCATTTAACTAATTGTTTAGTTAACTTCTTGCATTATATTATTAAGCGAAATTAGAAAGCTAGGAACTGTAACTTGGCTGATGATTAATTGAAGAAGAATCCCTCATAAGCGCCAGCATATCCAGTGTGCATACCACTGCACAGTTTTATACTGGTGTAGTTTTTTGCTTGATCACTCAGGTCCCAGGTCCTTCCAGAGAAAGACACAATTAGATAGTGACCCCACCTTGAGTGTATAATGTCCCTCCAACGGCATTGATGAAAATGTAGCTACGTTAAATGTTTGTTAGGCTATGTACTGTTGCGTAGACATAGGCGGCTCTGTGCATCGTGAACTACCTCCCTCAGGCCCTAAGTACTTCGCTGCGCTAGACGCTAAAATAACGCTGTTTCCTCCCCAGCAGCCTCGCAAAGATGAGCCATCCCGCAGTTCTTATCAAAGAATTCTTCTGATTGGTCCCCTAGCCCTAGCCCTAGCCCTTGCGCGGCGCTATAATTGGTCACGCGCGGCGCTATAATTGGTCACATGATTTGATTAACCAATGAAATGAGTTTTTTGATAAGAACTGCGGGACTGTAGGCAAAGATACTGCATTATCTCATGGAAAACCCTTTTCCAGTTATGTGTAGGTAAGTATCGCCAGGTTAAATAAGTTAAAAACGCTTTACCATTAAAACTCTCGACTGGAAGTGGTCGTCTAAATTATTGTTGCGCGCTAGTCTACTGATTCGTAATACGGTACGCTACTGTGTCTCTTGGTGAACTTGAAGGAAGCTTATGCTTCTGGGTAAGTAGTTTTATTGCTAGCAGTCTGTGGGTTTCTAAGTATTTTAGCTGCACAGGGTCACCCAGGTCATTTGTTTTTCCTGGTGAAGTTGTGTTTCCTGAACAATTTTTTCTAAGTTATGATAGTGATATTTTGTGGTAGTTTTAGTATGACAAGGGCTCGTCAGTTTGTTTGTTTCATAGTACTCTTGAAAATTTTCATTTCTTTGTGAGAAAGTGTGGGTGCATGTTGGAATGGTTTCTAGTTACTGAATTATTCTAAAACATGCTCCACCAAAATTATCCTCACTCATAGCTTTTTCCCATGGCCACCCTAACATCCTTTAGTGTGCTCCTGGACAATGAAGGGGAGATAATCATTGCATGCAACTCAACATATTATATTTTCTACTTTGTTTTAGGCCCATGGTTTCATGTAGTCTCGCTGGCCAGACCCTTTACCTAATCGCTCTGCTCAGAAGGGTCTGGTTACCCTAACGTATCTCCCCAGGATTCCGGGGGAATGTATAAAATGTGTATGTCTTACGTCAAATTTAAATGTGTGTGTCTATAAAATGTGCGTACAAATATTTTTAGCTAGTCCCACCAGTGTGCAGTGATGGGAAGAAAAAATGCCATTTTTCACATGCAGTTCATAGAATAAGACTAGGACAAGTCATAGGAGCCATGACAACCACTACTGCCATAAGCAACTTAGCATGATACAGTATAGTATTGATGACCATTACCAAATGTAAGTCTTATGACCTCATAGAGGTAGTTGCAGGTCTTATAAGTCACGATGTGTGGGACTGGTAGACAGTTAATTTGCTAAAAAAAATTCAACAGACAATGTTGGTTGGTGGTTGTTGTTGTTGTTGTTGTTTTTTGTTTGTTTGTTTGTTAACCCTAAGAGTGCATGCGCAAGAGGGTAGTAGTAGTTGCCCTGTCAGTCTGTCTGTCATGTTCTGATTTTGGAGATTACTGACTATTAACCGTTGATTTAGGTATAAACTTATTCAGAAAGAAGATTTAGGACCTTTTATTGTGCTACTTTTTTTTTTATTTGGGGCTAATTGTTGATGAAACGTGAAGCTTTCAGCTCCCTAGCGTCACATCATAATCACTTGAGCAAATAATTTCTTGCAGCCCGCAGTGTAGTTTGCTTTATGCTCAGGGAAGTTAACCAACGTATTTGAATGAAGTGAAGTTCACGTTGAAAAACTATAACAGTGAGTGCTTCTGGCTAGTTTAGCTTCTCTTGTGAAGACAGCATTTCCATGTACTGTTTTCATTGCTTGAGCTATATTGATGCCTCATTAAAATAGCTAACAGATTGCTTTGTTCTTTTTGAAGGAGATTATATTATTATAATAGCTAGGTAATGTTTAATAGCACTGAGGGTTCGCACCTTTGGTGCTTCATTTGTTTTGTTTTTGTTTTGTTCTTATTCTTATTTAAAGCTTATCTGTATTATATAATTTATAGCCAGTACACAATGTTTTTTGTATGGTAGTCAAGGTGGTGTAGTTTCACTGAATACACACCCATCCTTCTGCTGTAGCTCAAGTACGCAAGCACACAATCATACACACCCACTCATATACACAGTCCTAGGGGAAAAGGCTTGTGATGTGCTGCAGTAAAAAAAAATTGACATATAAGGTGAAAGGGTAAAAATTCATCTTCATAAAAATCATCATGCACAATTTGTTTAAACAATTTACACGGCTGACTTAATTAAATTAGCGTACGAGACCACTCACAGCAATTTTTGGGACTTAAAAAAACAAACAAGCTTTTCCAAGGAATTATTGCGCTGTATAAATTCTAACTCTATATAAGACTTGCTTACTAACAAAAGAAACAGGAAGGAACCTAAGAAGCTTAACACATAAAGCAGCAAATGTATATTTATTGTTTGTTCTTAGCTAGTCAGCACATATAACACACAACACTCTCACATGCACGCGTTCACTGGATATATACCAACACAAAATTTACAGTGTAGTCTCTTGGTGGCTTGGGCAATGAATTTTCAAGTATGAACAGTGATGACAAACAGCGCGTTGTTAACCAAGGTAACGAATGAACACAACAAATGTGAGTCAAAGTACATACATACGTCCAATCATATATGATATATACAATAATATATCCCTGATTTTTTGTGTTGTCCCTGATAGTGTCTGCTCGCTGCCAAATTGCATATATAATTACCACGGTTGAGCTTTGTATGTGTGTGCGTGTTTGCATGACTTTTAACTTCATTCTCATATTCTACCACTGCTCTGCATTTTATCACGTGATGCCAGGAATGATTCTCTCTAAGACTGTTGCTAGCTGTACTAACTTTAGGGATGATGTTTCAGCCTTCATGGCTTGAAGCCGTAGTACTAGTGGCTAGACCCATCGGTTTTCTTCCTAACCACAGTTATATGGTATTGTTCTATCTTGTGTAAAACCAGGGTTTTTTTTTTTTCAGGGAGCGGAGGGGTGGGGGCTTGTACATCTTCTTAAATCTAGTTTGCCGCCCTTCCCCCACCCCTTAGGGATTAAAGACATCCTAAAATTAATTGTACTCAATATTTACAAGAAGAAAAAAAAAGAATACATTGAGATATATTTTTTTTCTTCCAAATGTCAATTAGTCATCATTAGATAACTGTGGCTAACCTAAATCTTAGTCTAATTTAATCAGCGTCATTTGTAATAAACTTCTTTCCGTATGAGCAGCGTAAGGCAGACTGTGGCAAGTGCATTGGGGATGCTTAGCCTGTATTATCTATTGTGCTGCTCAATTATGACACTGAGCAGTAATATCTTTTAAGGAAATGATTTCTTTGTGATTTCATCAATTGGTAAACTTTTGTGGCTTTTTTGTTGTCCAGGGGCATGGAAGATTATTTGGAATAGGGAGGCTCCACTGTACTTGAGTTAGACAGGGAAGTACTTTGCTTCCCTTTGCTCCCCTCCCCCCATCATCCACATATGCACACACACACACTCACAACACACACACACATATCCCAGATATTAGTTTGACTTTCGTGGAGACATTTGCCCCAATTTTTCATAAAGTTTTGTGGTAGTTAATATAAATATAATATAATATGGAAGGTGTAAATTTTAACAACTTCTACTGTACTAAACTAGCCTGTTTAATGTCTACAAGTGTTGGAATTACAAGCACGCAACACAAATCCGAGAATCTTGAATTATGTTGAGCTAGTTTTACTTGAGACATACACTTTCAATGTAGGAGTGTGAAGTGGCAGGTGTAATAGTGCAGTGACTACTCCACTGGTGTACACGTGATGACTCCTGGACTTCAAAACTAGAGGTGAGGAACTCTAGAATGACTTCTTAACTCCAATAACAAGAAAGAGGCCTTTTGAAATTATTTTCTTATTTACTATATTTATTACTCATTCTAATTGACTTGTGGATATTTCCATTTAATGCACACTTAGACAACCTGAAATATATAGGGAGCGACTTAGAGTCTGAACTTTTAGAAGTCTTGTCACTTCATTTACTAACAGAATAATCCTTTGAAACCATTTGTATGTGTGGCGGGACACACACACACACACGCACACACATTATATTGATTCAACTCTTCATTTGTAAAGTATTGAATTCAAATGAAAGGTGAAGAGTTCCCAGATCATTTGGTCAATGACCTGATGATAGCCATGCACAATCACCTGGTCTCACACGCGCACACACATAGCTACAGTAATGAAGTAAATGAAAGTGAAAGAAGAAAAGTAATGGTACACATGATAGTTAGTCATTTGTTACACAGGGGCTGGAGTCAAGTATTTCTATGGTCCTGTGATTTCCAGATAATGTAAGATTCATTAACCCTTTCACCGCCAAGTTTATGACGACCAGTTCGGTAACATGAAAATGTAACTAGTGATGTGCTTGAGCACAAATAGCGAGCGAGCCTAATACTACACTGGAGTGTTAGACGTTTGGTTTTAACTTCTAATATTCAAGCTACTAAAAAAGTGTTAGACGTTTGGTTTTAACTTCTAATATTCAAGCTACTAAAAAAAGTGGAGTTTTTTAATTATGTATTATACGGTAAAGGCATTCAATGCCATAGTAACCACTCCCTGAAACTATTTGAATTGAAACAAAAAGCCAAGTCACGTTCTTTAAACTTTTTCTTTGGAATATTCATAGTAATTGTTGTAACGCACAATACTTTCACATAACTGAACATACGTACGCAAGACTTACCTTCGTGGTAAGTCTAGTTGACAATGAAAATTCAAGTAAATACTGTTGCTTAGGGCTTATAACTACACCACAACTAACTCGATAGAAATGGAACTCCAGTAAGTTTTTGAGTTTAAACTGCACCCACAAAAAAATTCAAAGTGTCAGTAAACAATTCAATTTCTAGGGTGATACGGGTAATGGTTAAACCGGAGGATACTGTTTAGTGATGTTTGGAACGGGGTCGAACGCTGAGTCAACTCGAAATTACGAGAGGGTCAAAGTACAAAATGACATACGTACGTCCAAACATATAAACAAACAAACATTCCCTGTTTTCAATTGTGTTACCCATGAGAGTGTCTCGCTCGCTCCGCTCACTAATAATATTTTATTTTTTTATTTTTTTTCCTGCAGGCAACTGGGTATTTTCAGGCACTTTTCATGACCATTACCAATTCTGGAATAGCAGCATGGCACCACTAGAAGTAGTGTGGCTGTCCATGTCTTACGAGTCACTATAAGTCTTAAACGAAGAGGTCGCATATTAAGGCGGTGTAGCTGGGGACATGTTCCGCTATAAGTGAAAAATGGCTGACACGCTCCCTTGTTGTAAAATATTGGTGTGGCCATTGCCGTACCTGTTCCGACACCCCTGTGATATGTGACTCGAGTAACTCGCCGTCATTTGGCTAATATTACAGTCCTGTAATCATTATGAGTGCATACATATTACACCCTGAGTATACTTGTCTCTGCCCACTTTTATCTTGTAATACCACGTAATGTATCCATGTGTGTCCGTGCGATGCGTAACTATATAACCAATTGAACATGTCAATCTCTACTGGCATTCACGACCTGTTGGTACTCATTCCTATAGTAGTATTACGATTTAGTACAATACATTCTAGTAAAGATGTATTTGCAATATATTTTAAGTAATTATACACTACTGGCTATTCAATTCCATTTAGTGCACACTATGTGCACTTGAAGTTATATAGAGTGAAACTTATAGTTTAAAAATTTGGACTATTATCACTAATTTCTTTCCACATTCAGAATATTTTTTGAAATCTTGTGTACATATACACGCACACACACATGTGCACATACATGTGTGATGAGTATACTGCCAATGTGTATACCCATTTTGTGCTGTAATGGGCTTCCTGTATCACCTAGGTGAATAATGATTTGGTGTAAGAAGGTTTGAACATGTAGGTGATGAAGTGTGTGTGCATGTGTTTGATAGTGTTCATGTGGTGCACAAAAGTATCATTTCCTCCATTGTACAACTTATATTTATTGGATTAGCCACACCCATACGTAAGTACATATAATCAATCAGATTTGGTTATAATCATGCATTTTGCGGGTGTGTTTTTCTGGCATATCAGTTAGCAGTTTTTGCCTCCTTTGCCATTGCTTCAAAGTTCAATGTTAACAACTATGGTTCAATCCTTGGCAAGGACACTTTTTTTTTCCTCCATTTTTTATTTTTTATTATTATTATTTTTTTGTTGTTGTTGTTGTTGTTGTTGTTGTTTTTTTAACTGGGAATTCTTCTTTTCTTTTGTCCCTTTTTCTTTGCACTCTGGCTTCTAGTTTTAGTTTATGATTTTAGCCCAACAGTACACTTCAGCATTAACTCTCAGTGACCTACTGCACTCACAACAAGCTAAGGCCACGAACAAGACAATATACTTTTTCACAGAACTATTGACACAATAATTAAATGATGATCAATTCTTTAAATATGATTGATCAATAATATGAATTAATTTTACTCATTTTGAAGCTTATAAAGCAATACCAATATGTACTACATGTGCACAGTCTGTAAAGCAATGAAAATATAGTAACATTTGTCATACCAGATTTTTAAATATCACACCAAGATTAAATTGTTTTGACGTTTGTCTGAGCATTGACGTATAGTTATCATCCACACTGCATACATACATACATACATTCACATATACTTATTAATAATTATCCGCACACTAGCGCAGCAGAGTAAAATGATAGCATTCTTTTAATTGTCCATAATATATTTTATTCCATGCTCGATATCTTCACAATAATATTTTCAAGTTTATGACCCATGGCATATTTCACAATATCACACGCTGAATTGCACAAGCTCATTACCTTCAAATACACTGGTAGTACTGTAGCAATCACCAATCTTACTAGTTCCCCAGCTATCTTTCTCTACAAGAACTATCTATCCAGGTCAAAGCAGCCAATAAACATTGGCTAACAGTGTGGAAGAGCCCCTTTTGAACTAACACTACCAACTTTACAAGCTTAGTTTGCAGTGAAGATATATATTTATCTAGCATAGAGTATACACAGGTGTAGCAAGATAATTCATTCTGCAAGCTTTATTTTCGCTCATCTTTGGCTCATGAAAATAAGTCAGCCTGCTCATGAAATGTCTCACCACATCATGCTTGCTCATGTAACAATTATTATATGTGTGTGTATTGTATGTCCGTAAGTTTGTGGCAGCACTATTACAGTTTGGATTTTGTGTCTGTTGTTACTGCCTGGGCCAAATAGCTGAGAGTTAGGCAGCAGTAATTTTGGAATCAGCATGCAGAGAGTCTCAGCACTCAATTAAGACTGCTATTGCCGATTATAGTGACACGTACTCAATCATTGGCAACTCTTCACCACAGCTATTCCACCTCATGCAGAGATCCTTTTAAGCACATTGCATGGGCATATAATATGTGTGTGTGTTTTCTGTGAAATATTATTTCTATTGTTTTTCAACTTAGGCAAGACTATGGTTGTGGTAAGGTAATGAACACAGTTGTAGTCATGAAATGAGTACTGGCATATTATTTTCTAGGTGGCAGTTAATTGCATTTGCTGAGTTATTGTGTATCAACTGTAGCAGACTTAAAAAAAAAAAAAAAAAAAAAAAGCTGTAGCACTCACATCCGGTTGTTAAATAACCAAAACCTCGCTTGGTTTCAATCAAACTGTCAATCTCATGCCATCACCTAGGTAGGTGGTCTCAATGATCAAAGGTCATCTTTATTCTATATTATTAATAGATGGATATTTTTAGTGTAACAGGTGTTCTAGTACATATCTGAGTATTTATAATTGTGATGTCAAAAATTTATAATCCACCAAAAGTATATATACATATTTTTTATTGTGTGTGTGTGTGTGTGTGTGTGTGTGTGTCAAGATGATGGAGGGACAGGACGCGATTTGAATAGAGAGAGTAGACGTGGTACATGACCCCACAGGACAGGAGTAGCTGGAGGGGAAAGTGAACAGCAGGGCTGGAGAACGAGGCAAAGAGAGGGCTGGAGAAGGAAGAGCAGAGGAGGAAGACTGCTGCTCAACTATATAGATGTACATGTGCCCATAAAAAGCCACTCTGGCTAACGGATCTTCCAGACCAAGGATGAATTGCCCCCCCCTCAAGATGACTGGAAAAGACACCATGAACATTCCAGCTTAACTTGTTAATTTACACCTGTTGTCATGCATTCTATCATATCCCACTTCATTTGTACACTTCTTTTTGAACTCACAATCATCAATTTGGTTTCATGTCATTAATTTGTTTTCTAATATACTTAGACTTTGATACACTATGGCGGTTGCTATAACTTTATCAAATGTAAAGAAGAGCACCGAAGTGCAGCCCCAGCGAATTTCTAGTAATAATAACATACCCTACGCTGCGACCAGTGAAGAAACCATATATTTCAAATAGTTTAACTCCCAGATTCCTCCACGTTATTGGAAACACTAACTCAACTCATTTAAAATATCAGTTGTAACATACATGTAGTTATAGTAAGTTATAATACTGATCTCTTGAATGAGATGTATGAATAATAATATACTGTTGCATACTGCCTTATAATGGCTAAGAATTTCATAACTGGGCATGTCAAGAAAAAATAAAAATGACCTGACTGAAAAACACCTAATACACATGAATGTATCCATTATTAATAACATAGTATAGCTACAAAGACCAACCTAGGAGTCATGCTCAGGCATGTAGCCTTTAGTGTGGTGTAACTGTGGATAACACAATTTGCATCATAGCATAGTATAGTTTGGAGAAGTGACATGGTGTTCAAGGTGACTTTCATATCTTACTATCATTTTTTGAAAGTAACATCTTAGGCAATGCAATTAAAAGTACTGCTTGTTATGTCAGTAGCAGATGTTTTAGTTGAATTAACGATCACTGGGGGCATGCAGAATACTCAACTCAGAAGTCTGGTCAGTAGAGCTATAAAACTTTCACTATATCAATCACTAAAAACTATATCAAACAAACTTTTAACTTTATTTAAGAAGCTAACATTAGTAACAATTATCAATTATTAATAAATAATAATAAAATAATAATAATAATAACCATTTTTAAATTATTAAAAATCCAAGGATGGATAGGCACAACCCAAAACGGCTGTGGCATTCCCAGCTGAACTGCCACTGAGAGTTTCTGAAGGAAGTAGCTAGTACCACATAGTTCACCAGTTGCCAGAGACACATCTGCCTAGTGTCTGGACAGGTGGCATCATCCTATACAAAAGGTCTTCCAGCATTCCATGGCACTAAAACCATGCAATTCGGTCATTTACCATTGGATCTGGAAAAGCCAGGAGGTTTCAATCTGGAGGGGACTTTAGCAGCTGACTGAGCAGGTGGATGATATCATTTAAAACAGTTTACTTAGAATGTCTGCCTACACTGAACTTGCAGCTCAGCCCATGAGTCCCAAGAGGAGACATTTGCATGAATATTTATAAGAGATAATGAACTGAATTGAAGGGTTTATCAGAACACTTTAAAGATGCTTTATCTTGAGAGAGGGCAATATATATACATATATGTCTGCAGTCTCACAGTTTCTCTCTCCCCCCCCCAAAAAAAAGCTAACGAGCTTAATACTGTCCCACTTACGAAACATCAGCGAACTTTCCGATTGTTTTTTAAGTAACTGTAACTATAGCAACAGTCCACGCCTTCTGAGATTGGCCATGCTACCGCGTGCGCTCTGGATGGAGTTTGATGCTAGGAGTGTCTGGTGAATATGAAAGAGACTGCGATAGCAACGCTAGAAGAAGGTTAGGGGTTTCGTGGGGAGTTTGAAACTGGTACAAACTAGCTCTTGTGAGACTAGTGACTGTACAGCATTAGTGTTACTTTGGCTCTTGCTAATAATAGTAAAATTTGGTACCCTGAGCTTTCTTTATTATTTGGATAGGTGATGTAGCTAAGAGATTAGTAGTGTTTAGTTTTCTAGTTGCACTTACGTTTAATTATGTGTATAGTGTGTATGGTCTCATTTTATAGGACCACACACACAACATGAAATGTTTCTTAAAAATAGTAATTTAGATTGACACTAAGTGAAACCTATCTAGTCTATCCCACTCAAGTGATATTGAAGTGTAGTAGAGCTTAAGGATGCTAAAGTAAACTTATTTCTAGTTTAAATGATCAGGTAAAAAAATTAAGATCACAGAAATATCTGATGATTTACTCCATATAGCGACTGAATTATTGACTAGCCAGTTAAACATTAGTAATAAGAATAACTATTTTTATTTAGTTTTGCCAAATACCAAGATGGTCTTATTCTACCGTGTATCTGCTATAAGTATTAAGAAAAGAAGAAAAATGAAGGAAAAAACCACTTGCAAGCTGCTGTAAGTATGGAAGCCTGTATTGTAGTGTAGACTTCCAAGCGATTTTTATTTCATTTTGTGATTGCGTATTACATAACTTGAAATATTCTTTAGGAATAGTGTTTACAATTTTTGATATAGATCACTTTTATTCTTCACAAGTTGTAGCCACTCACCTTCCTTTAGATGAATCCAAAGCCTCTTAAATGCACCTGTAGCATGTCTTCATTTGTGCAATGTATAGCTGGCCTGATGGTGTACTAAATTATAGTGTGAATTGAAACCACATTTCTTGTTTCTCATCAACTATATTGGAAATTGCGATAGTGTAGTTGACCTATAGGAAAAATATTGAAATGGTATATAACAAGTATGAGGTAGTAGGGGTGTGGTTAAAGCAGTGGGCTTGACCTGCATAATAAATTTTGAAGTGGCTGTATCACCCAGGAAGGTGCAGATGAGAAACAAGGTATTTTGTTTGTTTGGCCTAAAATAAACTATGACTTCATTCCATAATGAGGAAGAGGTCTGTCGGCAAGTAATGTTTTTTTATTATTTGTTTGGTACACTAATGTTTTTACACCTTCAATAGTTGCAGTGTGTGCATGCATTGTGTTACAGAGTTCAGTCTCTGAGCTGTATATGATGTATGTGGTTAGATGTGGTGGCTTGTACCTGGACTGAGCAGCTGTAATTTATTTTGTGAAGTTGACACTGTAACTACACTTTCTCCACTACATACACAATTCAATTCATTGAAGTGAGATGTGTCAGGAGGTGTACCCAGGTATGTATGTGATTTATGATCAATGATCATGACCCACAAAGGTTTAAATTTCAGTCTGCTATCAAAATGCATTTAATTACAATGAATTATGGTCTAAGGACATAGAGCTGTGTGTGTAATGTATATAATAGAGTGTGTGGGTTGTGTTGGTCTGCAAATGATGGTGATTAACCCTCAGCGCTCATGCATGAGAGGGTTATAGTAGTCATCCTGTCTGTCTGTCTGTCTGTCTGTCAGTCTGTCACGCTCTGATTTTGGAGATTACTGACAATTAACTGTTGATTTACTGCTGTGGCATTCTTTTTCTGCGTTTTTGCAACTCAGTTATTGTTGCGCACCATTTAGAACAAAAACACCTGCCCAAATCCGGAATTTAAACGGCATGCGTAAATCAAGTGCACGCTCGGTGGTTACATGCACTCGATATACATAGTACGGTGTTGTACAAAATAGTCGTTGTACAAAATAGTCGGTATTAACTACATTCCAGTTTACAGCCAACAAAGGCAGCTGTACCTCATAATTGTCTTGCCATGATGCTCCCACATTAATTTTGTGACCTGTGTTAACGTTTGGTGAGAAACTGGTAATACCGTGTGACTACAATTGAAACATTGTCTCAATGGTATAGAGCTTTTGTCAAAGTGCAATGATAATATCGGTATATCTCCCAGCTGTACTACCATATGCTATTGGACAGATGGACCAGATTTTGGGAAATAGAGTTTATCATTATTTCTGAGGAGGTAGCATAGGGTAAGTGTGTGCACACACTCATGCTAGAGACTACTTGTGAGCCCTATAAGTAAGACGTAAGCCTCAATTGGGAAGGAATGTGGTCCCTTTGTTTTAGTTTCATGTAGTTATGTTTTAGGTGATTGGAAGATTGTGTCACAGATTCGTGACCATCGTACGCAAAGGGTTAAAATGAAAAAACAAAAACAAAACAGGTTGCTGGTTTTATTATAAGTCATTATAGATATGGTACAGGTGAAGGCTTGACTTGGTTATTACATATGGCACCATATGTATCAGTTGCATGGTATTATACTGTTCAGGATTGACTGTTGTCACATGGTAAAGGCACATGTATCAGTTCAGTGGTGTTGTGAGTGTTCTATTGAAAATCTTGTGTTAGACTTCCTAAGCCTTTTGCAGAGATTTGAGGCAGTGGTTTATTCATCTGTAATGTCCACCAGTGTTAATTTACTAATTTCTTGTCTGCTCACAAGCCTCAAGCATATGTGATGATAACCATTAGGCGTACCTGAGGTTCTGGTTGGCTTTGTGTTCCTGCATTTAGCTACTCCTTATGAAGATAACATTTACATCTACCAGTTTCATTGCTGGAGCAGTATTGATACTTGACTAGGAATAGCCAAATAAATTATTATTCTTGTTGCCTGAGAAATGATTTTGTAGAAGCTAGCTAGTGCATAGTAGTGCTGAGGGTTCATGAGTAGGTGCTTCAGTTATATAATAGCTAGGTTGTTTTTTGTTTTTTTGTTTTGTTTTTTTTTGTTTTTTTTGTTTTTTTTGCTAAGCTCACCAATAGTTATTGAATATTTACTATTTGTGATGTAGGAGTCTAATTCAGTATGGATAATAAGCAACGAATTTCACATCTCATTCTGTTGTCATGAGCTCCTCCTACTGGGTAAGAAGCTACTTACTGGCTTTATGGATGTGTATTTGTTGGCCAGATCTCTACATGAGTCATCAGTATATTTATCAAATTCTATAGAGTATTTTATCTAATGACCAGTTTAGTTTAAGCTGCAAGATTTAACTTAATCTTGCTGTCAATGTCATTCACCTGCTAATTGTCATATCATAGTCCTGGTGATTATCCTTTACCTGCTAATTTTATTATTACGGATTCAAGTGACCTGTTAAACGTAGAGGTCGTTTTTATAATTCAATGCTATTCTTCGTACGGGAAATCTGTGGCCTCGTATACCACATTCTGAACTCCTTTCGGATGTCCGGGTATAAATGGAAGAATCCCAGGCATGCCCTTTTACCTCTAGCTCCTATTCAAATTAAAATAAAGTCAAGAGAACCCTCCATTATACGTAGCTCACTATCCTTTCAAGTCAATCCACACCATGTTTACAACAAGTGCCCTAACTAAAAAACAGCTATATGTAATCATTTTTGCGAGTAATACTCAAGTCCATCTATCAATGCCATGTGTATGTACCAAAGTATTTTTTGATTGAAGATGAACCCTCAGGATAGTATCTTGGAGAACTCTGACAGCACGCTGTATATCTTTTGCAGTTGAATTAGCTGCGTCAATGGCAAACAGTACTTTTTCATTTCTATTTAGATCCCGCCATTTGTTCTTGTTTTTTCCCTTGTTTTTTATTTTATTTCGTCTTCTAAGATGCTCATGACTTTGTTTCCAAGCTTTTGTGTGCGCTAAGTTGCTGTAATGCTACTAAAGGGGAGTCGATGACAAAAACTATCAGCGCCCATTTTCCACTTATCGCGAAATATGTCCCTGGCTACCCCCCTTTTATACGACACCTTCGTGTTTAAGAAACTAGTTAATAGTTGAAATATAGCTTGAGCTAGTATATTGTGGATCGTTTATTTACGTTATTTAGGCCAGATCTTTTGTTATTCCTGCAGTTATTTTCATTTTGTTCTGAGTTTTTCTAGACCATTTGGGCTTCCCCCCACCCTGTAAAGCAAAAAAAAATTTTTTTAAAAACTATTTCATTCTTAATAGTGTGGCACATGAATTTCCCATTCCAAACTATATGGGAAAAATCGTTATTCAGTTGAAATCACACTGGGACAGTGGAATAGCATGTAACTGAGTGAAATAGCACATAAACTAAGTGGAAACTAAGTGAAATACCATGGTAGCTAAGTGAAATAGTACGGGTGAGTGCGCACGCATGCAGCATTAATCTTGGAAATGTAGAGTTCAAGTTGTTTCTAGTTGGAGACAATGTCATTCTTTACCACAGAAGCTCTACCCGTATTAGACAGAATGTTTTTCAACAGATTAGAAGGGGCCATAGGTTGAAAAACGAAACAAAACAAAAACTGACCTGACCTACTATTAATGAGTGATAGCATGGGTAACCTGTGCTACTGGGGATCAATAGCACTCATAAAGCAATTGAAATAGCACTTGGCTTCACCTCATGCTATTTCAATCGCGTTACTTGTACAATTAATCCCGAACAGAACGGTTTCCCGTGCTATTACTCATACAGATGACTCCCTCAATTTCCATTATGCCCCCTTCAAATTAGAATTTTATTGATTTGCTCAAAATATTTCCCTGATTGTAAAATGTTAGCTCAATGGTAGACATAGAGGTTGTGAATAATCTAGCTTTACATAAGTGTATATGAAGGTCCCACAAAGTCACAAGATGTGAATCATCCTCAGAACTCCTTCCTTATTTTTCTTATATTGTGTGCAATTTTTGCATTGGAAATAAGTATAGGTTACATCGTGAGGTAAAGGTAATTACGGGATTTACACAACCGAGAGCTGAAGGCCCGAGGATAGTGTAAGTTCCGTACGGACCGTACCGAGTGGTGCAGCTGACTGGTACCATGGCTTTAGGCCATAGGAAATGCAACCAATCATAAATTTAATTGGACTGTGTAAAGAAGCTCGGGGTAAAAATACGCTGCCTATGAGGTATACATGAAATATATTCACCGCATTTTGAGCAATTTGATTGGGAGGTTTGAACTTACTATGGTACAATGTTATCTATATGCATAAGATTTTATTTTACGTTTTAAGAATTAGCTCACTTTTTACTGTGGGAGGTTCTTGTTGTGTTTGGTTTCAAACAGTAGCTAGTTGTATTTGTGTAGTACTCAACCTCCCCAAGTGTGTGAAGGAATATATTTTTTGGGTGGAGTTAGCAGCCTCACTTTAAGAAATTGAGATTTTAAGATATAAAGTGCGAATTACTAATTTACTGAAAATTCAATGTGTTTTGCCACAACTTGGTATAGAAGTGAAATTTTGTCACTGATTGTAAGATATAATTGACTATTTAATATCTCTATGTGATGCAGAGATGACATGAGAACCATCAATGGAGGTTGCTAAGGACATGAATACTCAGAAGGCAAGCACACAATACTTGTGTTAGGGCTGTCTGAATGGTGTATGTGTGTGCATGTGTTGTGTAACATGGTCAAGGAGCACATCTTGTAGCAAGAGTTTTTGTGTTTCATTAGTATGAATTCAGTGAGTAGTCCATGGAAACCTGACAAGTGTAGTGGTTGACAGTATAAATGAGTGGTTAATGTAACATCTATTAACACTTCCATTCAAAGATGTGATGCTGAATTGGGCACTATTACCTCAGAGCAAGCAGCTAAATTACCTCATCCACACTACTCTCATTCATACTAATGGCACTGAATAATGAAAGGGACTTTCTGTGTTAGCTAACCTTCAGTGTGCTCTTGAGGGGTTACAGTCGTCATCTTGTCATTCTTTCATTCATCATTCACTCTGTCAACGTCATGCGGCTGCAAGATTTGGTTATATTCATTACGCGGGTAAGTAAACGGAATGTCAATTATACTGGAAGTGACAATTCAAATATGTTTTCTCGATTTCTGGTTCAATTGCTTTGCTGAATACAGCCCAGTTCAACTGCCAGTTCTCTGCTTTGAAGGTTTACCCCCCAGTATTTTTGCACCAAGTGGAGGTGAAGTGTAGCTTACTGATAGCTTAAAAAACTCAATTTTTTTCCTTTGCGTCATAAGGTCCCTTTTTCTAGACCCATCACTATTACAGAAGGATAAAAATAAATTCATAGCAAAAAAATTCCACGAGGTTTTGTGGTAATGTATACTTACCACAACTTTCTGTGTACTCCACTGTGACGATTTCTGCCCCAACCTTAGCTACTATCACACTTATCCGAGCCTAGCTAGCCCTGGTCGACAAGTGTAGAGTTAAATTTTAATTAAGATAAGTTATAGTCAAGATTCGCAGTAAACACTATCATCCAAATCTTAGGGAGGCAAACTGGATCTTAAAGGGTGCAGTATCAACCCAGAACCTGTGGTAATCAAGTTATTCAGTAGAATACCACAAAACCTGCCCGTAAGGTTGCGTCTTCTCTTGAGATATGGGAGCCCACCTATTTCTATGAAGAGCATGCGAGCACCTTTTTCTCCTGTGAGGTAGATTAGACTAAGTACTATGATCTAAAATTTGATACAGGTTTATTTTAAATATATAATTAATAATAATTGATAATAAATAGCCGAAATGATAAATATAAAATATTAGAAATAAAATTTTAAATTAGTGAATAAATAAAATAAATAACAAATGTAATAATTCACATTCATTATCATATAATTATTCATCTTTAACAACAGTAACAGGAATGGAAAAAAATTACCAAAAAACTCCTGAGAAGTTGAAGTTAACACACTGAAACTGCTTATAACTTCCACCCTCTTCACCAATTGTCAAGCTCTCCAAAGACACCCAAGCAGATTATCCTGCAGCTGTGAGCCATGATATATCTATTCTAAACTAGTGACTCCAGGCTTCATTAATACACCACCGCTTCTTCATCGTCTAGGACCCTCCAGTACATTCCAGAAGTATTCTACTCTTCCGCGCCGGGCTCACTTGCACAGTAACTTTCCTTCAGTGTTTGCTTACCAGTTCTAATTAGAGCCATCACCACCTGGAATTTTGTCCACAATAAATTGCACGCTCAGAGTGGGGGCAGGGTCGAAGAATCAAATGAATATGAATTAGCTTCGGTATCTAAAATTAAAATTCAGACGTATTAGAAGGCCAGAATGAACTCATATTTGTACACAGGGTACACGCCACATTAAAAAACAACAACATTACACTGAGTTGTTGTTTTTTAATAGGATACAAAAAAAAGTAATATAAGAATATTTATAAAAATGGATAATATAAAAATATGGCATTGTAATGTTGTTGGGAAGCCCATAGTATACCGCTGGGGGAAAATTTTTGAGTCGTAACTGCAACGGTCGCCCCTGAATTTCAATGAATAGCCGTAATATTTGTACTGGTGTTTCTCAGTTCCTGGTTGGTCTTTTTTCTTGAAACTTGGTTTATAAGAGCTGTCTGTTGGTGTCTGTTTCAACTGCAACAACAAAAGTAAGCGTACATTGAACAGAAAACGAGAAATAAATACATAGCATAACTCCTCCATCTGTGGTTTAGTGCTGCAGTTGCAGGTGGTACTGCACCCTGAATTGAGGGCAAAAGCCTCCTCCTCTCCTCTCCCCTTGCCTCCTGAAATAAATTGTGTCAACTGCCTGCTTGGAAACAGATAGGGTGTTAGGCACAATGTAGTACATTCAATGTGCATCTTTGAAGTTACAGAGGCTTAACTAGGTTGTTAAAAGGGACATGAGTTGTTAAAGGGGACATTACTTGCTATAGTTAAATAGTTGACGAGGAGGCAAGGTGGTTTTTCTAAATGTAGGGAGCTAGATTTTCAGCTCCCCAATAACTATGCAATTCCTCAAACTCATCTAACACCTTAGTCATCTCATTCTCATTATACCCATCACAAATACCATTTAAAACGCAACCCATATCACTCTGCTCATCTAATACAACATCCAACCTATACATCTCAAATCTCTCCTTATAAACCTTAAGACAGTTAAACGTGGACCACCTTACATGCCTCTCTGCACCCACCTTACCAATCCTATAATTAACCTCTCCCTTCCTCTCTAAAACTTTATATGGTCCCTCCCAGGAATCGGCTAGTTTACAAGTCATCCCTGGAACACGGTATAACACTAACTCACTAACTCACCCACCTTAAACACTCTTAACTTGGTTCCCCTATTTAAATACAGCATTATGGATTCACGTCCTTTCGCACTCTTAAGAGCCGCACAGTCTCTCATCCTCTCAAGTCTCTCTGCAACAGTAATCACCCAATCACAAACACCCAACTTCTCGTTCTCCCTTTCATATAACCCATGATACAGGGCATCTAACGGTGTCCTCACATGGAAGCCATAAACTAAATCAAAGGGACTAAATCCCGAATCTGCGTGTGGCATCTGCCGCAACACAAACAGAACAAAACTGATTTGACCAACCCAGTCAACCCTATCACTCACACACTTTCCCAATATAGCTGTAAAGGTGCCATGCATCCGTTCAACGGCGCCATTACTCTCTGGACGATATGGAGACGTTCTCACCTTCTGGATTCCCAGCATTTCACACAACTGCCTAACTACCTTCCCACAGAACTGGCTCCCTTGATCACTCAGTATTCTCTCAGGTATTGAGGTCCTCGAGAAGATGGACCACAACCCTTTAACCATAGCCTTAGCCGTTATACTTCTCAGAGACACTGCTTCAGGCCACTTAGTGGCTAGACACACGTACGTCAGTAGGTATCTACACCCACCCTTACCTTAGGCAAAGGGTCTACAAGGTCGATCGCAACCAACTCGAAGGGCTCAGTCAACACTGGTCTCTCCACAGCTGGAGCACGTCTGGGCTTATGTTTACTTCTTCTCTGGCATACCACACAGCTAGTACAATGATCTACTATGTCTCTCGCCATTCCCGGCCAAACAAAATATCTCGCAATCATGGCACTTAAATCCCCTCTCATTTCTTTTACCCAGTTCTCGCCAATCTTTCAAACTCTCATTTTTCAACAACTCATTCCTGAACTCCACCCCGTCTGACCCCTCCTTCACAGGGCCAATCTCACTGGCTAACTCACATAACCTAGCCTCCTCGCCACTCAATTGTAACAACTCCTCAAGGGGATTCCGACTCACTCACACTTTCACTAGCGCTTGACACTACACTTGCTTTCGCCTGGGGCTGGACTGGTTTCGGCATAGCCTCCACCTCATCCACCCCATGTCCCTCCCCCACCTTACTCACATCTTCAGGCATAATTAAGGGTTCGGGCTGGCTACTCGCTCCCTGCACCGTTTCCAGTACACTACCACTCCCACTCTCAGGAGTGACCACACTCCACAAGTCGTTCACACTTACATTCTCCTCACTCTTATCTAACTCCTCCTCCTTCCTGACCATACTCCTAGTCAGAACATTCATGTTCACATTCTCACCGGACACATAGTCCTGAATAGCACACTTATAGGCTTCAGACTCCTCCCCATTTGTCAACGAGAAAGGAACAATACACGACACTCCCGGCATCTCACTCTCGTCTATGATTTCCCTAACCGCTTTCCTATAACCTCCAATTATCAACTCGCTCATGAAGCTCTTACAGCTCTTCTCACTCCCACCATAACCTTTTACTAACACATCACTACATAGCACAACTTGCTCTGGCACTAATGCCTTGGGTACAGACCCCAACTCTGCCCCAGAATCGATCAAAACCTCAGTCTTAGTTCCATTGACTAACCCCATAGCCACATTTCCCGATTTTCCTGACTTGCTCTCGTTTATCAGAACCGACATCTTCCTCGGTACTCCCTCTTTCTTTACAGAAACCACACCCTTCTTGACTGTACACTCTGGACTCCTATGGCCTACCTTCCCACAATTATAGCAGGTAACAACCCTGGGCGCATAACCACTCCCACCGGGTCTCGCACTACTCTTCTTACATTCACTAGCCCCCTATGGCCCTTCTCGCCACAGTTAAAGCATGTGACGTAGCTACCGACTCCTCCACTACTCACTCTCTCTCCACTACTATTACTCCTTTCACCACTCACACTCCCAAAATCGCGCCCATAACCACTCTTAAATCCTCTATTGCTTTCAACAAAACTACTACCTAATGGTTTGAAATAATTTCCTTTCTGCCTCCCTGCCATCCAGTCTTCTAGAGCTTCCCTGTAATCTCCCCAATTCTTAACAACCCTATTCTCTAGGAACATCTTCTACTCATAAGTTCTTGCACCCCTGACAAGTACCCTTTACAGTTCTTTGCATCCACTCGACAATACCACTCGCACTCATTCCCTTAAACGTCTCGTGGCATCGAATAGGTGATTGCCATAAGTGATGGCAGTTTCACCCGCCGCCTTCAACAACACTCCCTTCACCTCCGCATGCACTGACCCATCATCCCTTAACTGAGCCACCCTCACGCACAGTCGTTCAGGTAGCCTAGGATATAGCCTCTCCACCCAAAACTTGTCCTCAATCTCACCCTCTCTCATTATTCTTTCAAATTTCTCTAAGTAAGCTCCCAGCTCACTCCCATCCTTATACACACCTAACCCCTTCAACTTCTCCTGCAATAATTCATTCTTCTCCCTAGCCTTATTTCCTCCTCTCTTCTAGTCTTCCTCCTATCTTCTTCATCCCTTCTCCATTGAAGTTCATCTCTCCTCCTTCTATCATCTTCATCCCTACACCTAGCATACGCCTCATCTCTTCGTTTCTGCCTATTTTCTTCCTCCCGTCTCAACCTCTCCTCCAAAGATTTTAAATCCGCATCCCTTTCCTTCTGTCTCTTAGCTTCATCCTCTTCCCTTTTCTTCTCTCTCGCAGCTTCCTCCTCCCTTTTCCTGTCCTCACCATCCTGCCTCCTCTTCTCGTCTCGCTCTCGCCACTTCTCATCTCTGTCTATCATCATCTTCATGAGACTAGCCAAATCAACTTCCTCAGACCTTCTAGCCATCTTCTTCCGCCCAGCTACACCTTCCTCTGATCTACCGCCACCTCTTCCTCTACTTCTCCCACCTCACCTTCCTCTTCCGAGAGCACCTGTTCCGTGTGCGACACGTCAGCGGGGCGCGTAGGGTAGGGGGACCTCCCAGAGGCAGTCTACCTATGTGAGGGACGGTAGGGCTGATCGCCAGTCCCAACAGCTGGCAACCTTCTTGTGGCCGCCTTCTTCCTCTCTTCCACTTGTCCGGGCTCTGACATGAGTCGGTGACCCAGACGTCCGTCAAACTCCTACAGACAACAGCACACAAAGAATATAAAAATAAATGATACAACTGGAAGGCTATTACAATAGATAAATTACAAAAGTAACACAAGACCTCAATTTCACACTTCAGAAAAAAAAGCACGCCACCCTCAGTTCAAACTGTTCCGACAAGATATGGGGGTCCTTGTCTCGAGTTAATCCGTCGACCGAATGATCCTCTGCCGTGGCAAGGTCAAGTTGCTGGCCTCCTCAGTTGCTGGCCTCCTCTGCTGTAGCAAGAAGCGCCGGTTGTCTGCAGACGGTTGGGGTTTGGAATATCTTCCTCAGGTAGGTGGGGATATCTCCCTTGGCTCAGGGCGTCTCTTGATATGATTCGGAATGTCTTCCTTGCTGGTTCTGATCTTAGGCAAATGTCTTCGCCGTGAGTTCTGGAACTGGGGGGAATGTCTTCGCCCGCAGATCCCACTGCTGCCACCAAAATGTGGGGGGCTCGCCCTGGGCTCCTTAAGTTTGATATAGAACAGACTGAAGTACAAGAATGATTGTGGGCGGTTTTATATGAAATGTATGACTCCACCCACGGGAAATGAACACGTACACGAAACGTTCTCATGAATACACAACACGTGGCACTCAAAGACAATATGACCATAAAAGGAAACAAATACGACTGCTCACAAACAACTCTACAGAACATGCCACAACACATCCATCCACAAGATTTAATACATACAATAATATCAATGTCCACACATATGTCTCTTTCTTTATCTTTCTCTATCTTCTCCTTTCTCTGCTTCTCTGTCTTCTCCTTCCTGAATGTGGGCTTCCTTGCCTTGGGAGCCCACACCTTGTCTGTATTGAACTAATGTATTGTGGACCCTTTTCCATATTGAATGGATATAATATTGTGGACTGCAATCCATATTGAACTAATATATTGTGGACCATTTCCATATCTAATATATTGTGGACCCTTATCCATTGAACTTATATATGGTGGACCTTTTTCCGTACTGAACTAATGTATTGTGGACCCTTTTCTGTATTGAATGGATATATTGTGGACCCTTTTCCGTATTGAACTTAT
>WLWD01000087.1_pt1 | contig 68766 bp, 43 predicted proteins | sample 6712731 | NCBI WGS metagenome assembly WLWD01 (sample SAMN12718690, study PRJNA576275) | sponge metagenome | isolation source: marine sponge | host: Mycale hentscheli | place: New Zealand: South Island, Marlborough, Capsize Point | collected 2014-11-01 | reverse complement strand
GTGGGTGGAGTCAGTTGTGGTATGGGAAGCAGGGGCGGATCTAGAAATACATGTGTGTGTGGGTGGAGTCAGTTGTGGTATGGGAAGCAGGGGCAGGTCTAGAAATACATGTGTGTGTGGGTGGAGTCAGTTGTGGTATGGGAAGCAGGGGCAGGTCTAGAAATTGCAGGAGTTGTTGTTGTTTTCTTCTCTGATCACATAAACCACACCGTCTCAACTCTTTCATGAAGTTGTATTCATTTCATGTTTGATGTTTGAAAAATCATAAAGAAATGACCTCTTGTGAGTTCTTTGAGACAGAGTGATGAGATACCATTATTGATAATGGTCAGCTGCAACTTTATGTTACTGTTAGTTATGCTTTTGGTTGTGTTGTTAATATGTCAATACCTTACAATTAGTTGGAGAGTTATGGGCAAACTCAGGAAAGTAGGCCAGTGGAAATATTAGTAACACTAAAGAAAAGAAGCATGGCTGTTCACAGCCACACATACTTCCACTCCACAAAATACTTCTCCCTGTCAAACCAGGCTAACTTCTCACAACTGACAATATCTTCAGATAGAAACTAATACAGTCTCTTTAACCTGTTATTCTCCTCGGGTAAAGGGGAGACGACTGGTGAGACTAGGTAGAAACCTTAAAAGTGCACTACCAGGTTAACTACAGGTAGACGACGCCCAATTTTGTTTAGTTGCAATATAAAATGCTGAAAAAAAAATTTAGAATTCAATTGCAGTTAGTCTGTAGAGTGCACTTATTCAAGTGTGGGAATTAAGAAGAGATGATAATTTAGGTAAGTTTCTAGCTATAAAAGGGGGTTTCATCCGAAAATGGAAACCCCCCTACATCCGTCACTGGGAAGTACCACTAGCCACTGGGCCAAACCACCAAGCTAAAAACCAGCAAAGTAAGAAAATCAATCAATAAGTGCCCAATACTCCCACAAGCTGTGAATAAATTCTTATAAGTTAACAGGGACAGGGGACAATGAAAAAAAAAAAAAAAAAAAAAGACCATCCCAGCAAATGGGGATAGTTGTCTCCTATTGTGACAATATCAATGCACCAGATTAGGCACACAAACACAGGATCTAGTATTGGATAAATCATCACAGGATCTAATAGAATCTTGCAACTGGATAAATGCCTAAACAAACAAACACAGGATCTAGTAATGAGGTAGACAAACAAACTCTACATTAAACACGGGATCTAAAATTAAAAAAATTAAAAAAAAGATGGATTTGGTAGCTAGGCAAAGAAACTATGGAACTGGTAATAAGATAAACTAACAGCATGTAGCTCTAATCTAGAAAAAGACCAACGACTAAGCTGGAGGCTCACCTCATCACCAACTCGAACTTGCTGTTGTATTCCTGCCATAATCTCCTCACTACAGGCAAAAAGACTGCCTTCAAAAGTGGAGCGTTCCAGTCTGTCACAACCACACCCGTACCCGAATACGGATTGGATAACAAAAACAAATCGGACACCAACCGGAACGCGCATGCGTCAACTTTAATCGCATATTTGGCGAGCGAGCTTCTTAGCGAGCGAGACACTTACAGGGGTAAAAATGAAAAAAATCGGGGATGTTTATTGGCGAGCGAGCGAAGCGAGCGAGACAGTATTACGTTAGGGGTGGATAATGCAAAATCGGGTATATGTTATTGGCGAGCTAGCGTAGCTAGCGAGACAAGGGGTGGATAATGCAAAATCGGGTATAGTTATTGGCGAGCGAGCGTAGCGAGCGAGACAGTATTAGGGGTGGATAATGCAAAATCGGGTATATGTTATATGTATATATGTATGTGGGATGGTACGTATGCCCCTTAAACGCGCGCGGGGGGAACGTTTTTCTCCAAAAAAACACGGCTTTTTAGGCTTGACCCCAGTTTATTCTGAAACTACAGGATTAAGCAAGCCTTACTTTATACTTAAGCTCCAAAGTGTGAGAAAATTCCTGCGAAAATGCTTGCTTTTCAAGAAACAAAAAGTTGATTCGACCGGTTACTATGGCAGTGAAGACCCTTTTCCAGACTTAATTTCAAAACTTCGCCGTTTTATGGGGGGGATACGGAGTGCCGCTTGTTGGTTGTCAAGAGCTGTTGGTAGTCAGAATGCCGTAGTATTAATGCTAAGGAAGCTACTACTTCTCGAGGGAAGCTGAGGTAAGTACTAATTCCATATTTGTTAGCTAATAATATGCAAAATTAACTCTGGCCTTTCTTTTTTGTAGCTAAGAGCTTGTCAACAGTGACTGGTAAATTCAAATAGTCATATTGGCTCAAATTTGGTACTACAAAAGTTACCACTGCTCAGGAAAATGAGGTAAGAAAATAATTTTGTATTTGTGTACTAAAATTGATTGTTTTTGTTTTTGTAGGTGAGAGCTTGTTGTCAAGAATTCAAGGTAATTCAAATGGTCAAAGTAACTTCAATCAGAAGTTATCAATACTCAAGAATGATGTAAGTAGTAATTCCATATTTGTTGGCTAAAATTACAAATAATAACACCGGTTTATTTTTTATCGTAGCTGAGAGCTTGTTCAAGAGTTACTGGTGATTGAGATTATCAGAATGGTTGATGTTTGATACTACAAAAGTTACCATTAATCAGGTAAGAGAGTGATTTTGTATTTGTTTGCTGAAATAAAAGGTCATAACTGCTATTATAGTGTTTGCATGAACTAAGCTAAAACTTAGTAACAATACTTAGTTTTATGTTACCTAACATCAAGCTCGCTCGCCATTTGTGCTCAAGCACACCACTAGTGTTATATGTATATATGTATGTGGGATGGTACGTATGCCCTTTAAACGCGCGCGCGGGGAACTCTTTTCTCCTAAAAACACGGCTTTTTAGGCTTGACCCCAGTTTATTCTGAAACTACAGCATTAAGCAAGCCTTACTTTATACTTAAGCTCCAAAGTGTGAGAAAATTCCTGCGAAAATACTTGCTTTTCAAGAAACAAAAAGTTGATTCGACCGGTTACTATGGTAATGAAGACCCTTTTCCAGACTCAATTTCAAAACTTCGCCGTTTTATGGGGAGGGATACGGAGTGCCGGTTGTTGGTTGTCAAGAGCCATTGGTAGTCAGAATGCCGTAGTATTAATGCTAAGGAAGCTACTATACTTCTCGAGGGAAGCTGAGGTAAGTACTAATTCCATATTAGTTAGCTAAATATGCAAAATTAACTCTGGCCTTTCTTTTTTGTAGCTAAGAGCTTGTCAACAGTGACTGGTATATTCAAATAGTCAGATTGGCTCAAATTTGGTACTACAAAAATTACCACTGCTCAAGAAAAAAGTAATTTTGTATTTGTGTGCTAAAATTGATTGTCTTTTGTTTTTGTAGGTGAGAGCTTGTCAAGAATTCAAGGTAATTCAGATGGTCAAAGTAACTTCAATTTGATACTACAGAAGTTATCAATACTCAGGAAATTGAGGTAAGTAGTAATTCCATATTTGTTTGCTAAAATTACAAATAATAACACTGGTTTATTTTTTATCGTAGCTGAGAGCTTATTCAAGAGTTACTGGTGATTGAGATTATCAGAAGCATTGAACAGCATTTACTTGAAAATTCATTGTCCACTAGACGAACCACGAAGGTAAGTCTTGCGTAGGTATGATCAGTTGTGTGAAAGTATTGTGCGTTACAACTACTATTAAGAATATCACAAAGAAAAATTGAAATAACGTGACTTGATTTTGTTGCTTCTTTTTCAATTCAAACAGTTGCGGGGAGCGGTTACTATGGCATTGAAACCCCTTTACCGCATATACTTAATTTAAAAAACTCGACTTTATTTTACCCTCATCAAGGAGTTTGGTAAGTTCTTTTTTCACAGCTTGTTCAATACCAACAGGAATGTTTCTACCCTGCTGTGAGACAGGGGTTGCATGCTCAGACAATACTATTGTGCATTTAGCAGATTTGCACAAACCAGGTTTATCACTAGCTAAATGAACAAGAAACACTATACAATACATCAAGCAATTCTTTGTTATTGTAGCTTAACAATAGTGTAGTTTAAGGCTCGCTCACCATTTGTGCTCAAGCACACCACTAGTATATTATATATAATTATATGTATGTATGTATGGATGGTACGTATGCTCTTTAAACGCGCGCGCGGGGAACTTTTTCTCCTAAAAACACGGCTATTTAGGCTTGACTCCAGTTTATTCTGAAACTACAGCATTAAGCAAACCTTACTTTATACTTAAGCTCCAAAGTATGAGAAAATTTCTGCTAAAACGCTTGTTTTCAAGACACAAAAAGTTGATTCGACAGGTTACTATGGCATTGAAGACCCTTTTCCAGACTTAATTTCAAAACTTCGCCGTTTTATGGGGGGGATACGGAGTGCCGGTTGTTGGTTGTCAAGAGCCGTTGGTAGTCAGAATGCCGTAGTATGCTATGGAAGCTACCACTTCTCGAGGGACGCTGAGATAAGTACGCAATTCCATATTTGTTAGTTAAATATGCAAAATTAACTCTGGCCTTTCTTTTTTGTAGCTAAGAGCTAATCAACAGTGACTGGTAAATTCAAATAGTCAAATTGGCTCAAATTTGGTACTACAAAAGTTACCACTGCTCAAGAAAATGAGGTAAGAAAGTAATTTTGTGCTAAAATTGATTGTCTTTTGTTTTTGTAGGTGAGAGCTTGTCAAGAATTCAAGGTAATTCAGATGGTCAAAGTAACTTAAATTTGATACTACAGAAGTTATCAATACTCAAGAATGATGTAAGTAGTAATTCCATATTTGTTGGCTAAAATTACAAATAATAACACTGGTTTTTTTTTTATCGTAGCTGAGAGCTTGTTCAAGAGTTACTGGTGAGTGAGATTATCAGAATGGCATATGTTTGATACCACAAAAGTTACCATTAATAAGGTAAGAGAGTGAATTTGTATTTGTTTGCTGAAATAAAATGTCATAACTGCTACTATAGTGTTTGCATGAGGTAAGCTATAAATAGTAACATTTTATGTTACCTAACTATCAGGCTCGCTCGCCATTTGTGCTCAAGCACACCACTAGTTTATTTGTATATATGTTTGGACGTACGTATGTCATTTTGTACTTTGACCCTCGCGTTTTTGTGTTAGTTAGGTGTTCGACCCCGTCCCAAATTGCACTAAACAGAATCCTCTGGTTTATCGATCAGTACCCGTATCACCCTAGAAATTGAATTGTTTACCGTTTTGAATTATTTTGCGGGTGCAGTTAAAACTTGAAAACTTAAGGGACTTCCATTTCTATTCGAGTTTGTGGCGGTGGTAAGTCAATGCTCTCTTTGTCACGGTTATAAGCCGTGCGCAACAGTATTTACTTGAAAATACATTGTCCACTAGGCTACCGCTAAGGTAAGTCTGTGTAGGTGCATGTCCAGTTGTGTCAAAACTTTGTGTGTTACAACCACTACTTAGCTAAAGAATATCACAAAGAAAACGTTTAAATAACGTGTATTGTTTTGTTGTTGTTTTTTTCCCTTCAATTCAAGCAGTTGCAGAGAGTTGTTACTATGGCACTGAAATCCTTTTACCGTGTATGCGAAATTTAAAAACTGGACCTTATTTTCAGTAGCTTCAGTGTTAGAAGTCAAGATCATTCATATAAAAATAGTATAGTCTTTAGGCTCGCTCGCCATTTGTGCTCAAGCACATCACTAGTTATTATATAAAACACACAGTCGCATAAAATACCACCAATTTCCGCGAAGCCTTGGAGGATAATATCATTTTAGTGAACTTGGGGAGAAACCCTAGAACCGTGAGGGTCATTTCCCTGAGCAAGTTGGAGATTCACAGCTTGATAAAAAAAGGTTTGATAAAGCACAGGTCAGATTTATTGAAGGAATACAATTTGGTGAAGTGCTTGCAAAAAATATCTTGTACTAGAATATAGTCTTTGCTTTGTCAAACCCTTTACGAACTGTACACGGGTGGAGGGTCAGGGAACATGCAATATGACTTGTTTGCAGCACACAAAAAGAATGCTCTAATCATATGTAACGAACAAGCTTGCAGTATGATTTCACATTACATCCAGAGGGTGAAAGAAACGTGTTTGTTTAAGAGGGCTGCTGTCTAGATGTGGTAGTTGTGTTAGCTAGTGTGAACAGTGGAATTTGGTGATTCCAGCACTTATTATGGTTAGTTGCAAGCAAGTTATTGTATTGTATATTTCTAGACCCTTTCCTTGCAGGTGTAGTAGTTGTTAGCAGTTGGTAAATAATATAAATATAAATAAAAATAAAAATAAAAATTTTGATTGCACCTTACGTAATGCAGTCACGGGCGCACGCGAGACACAGAGGTTTGATTGCTTGGTGCGAGGGTGACACTAAACGAAAGAAAGAAGATGAATGGTTGAAGATTGCCTCGGGGACAGTATTATCTAACAATAGAGTAATAGAGTACGCTCTAGGCTATTGGGAAAGCATAAATTCGACGCTAAGGAGCTGTTCCTGACTTAAAAATAACAAAATACTCGCACCGTTTGGCAAAAACTTTTATGGCATCACACTGCGGCTCTTAGTAAGCACACTAGTAAGGTTGGAAGTATGGTTTCATGGCTGAAGCAGTTTGCTACTGGATCATAGAGGTAAGAGAAAGTGTTTTTGCACACATCTGTCTTACATTCAGGAAGAATTTGTTGATATTTATTTAGGGTGTGGTTTATTTTGAACTGAGGCAGTCTGTTATAAATTTTGTGAACAGAGAATTTTTTTATTGGCTTTTGTGTATGAAAACAGGTACATACATCACAAATAAATGATAGAGTATTTGAGTGTATTCAGTTTGGTACTCCAAGGTGTCTTTACTTTTGATGTGCTGGTAGGCTGCATTGTTGACAGAATAGTTTGTGGTCTTACCATCAAGTGCAACTGGTCATAGCATAACAGAAGTATATGTCAGAGGGCTCCCTGCAGTCTCACCTGTTATATAACAATATTTATTTTTACTTATTGCTATAAAGAATGTGGTTAAAATTCCTGTAGAAATCGCTACTTTTCAAAATCATCAATTCCGTTCTCTCGTCAGAGTCCTTGACCATCTAGTAACTACTACAGTCACTACACCCATCAGCACTGAAATCATTCTTGCTATCATCAAACTCCTCGTCACTACCACCAGAGTTACTGCCATCCTGGTCACTACCATCCTTGTCATTGCCATGCTGTGCCAGGTCAAGAATATTGTCTTCATCACTAGGATGCTGAAGTGCCAGTGTTCCACTTGCCAAGATAGCTTTCTACTTGTAATATCATGAGCAGTTATAGCTAAAATAATATTGGTTCGTAAAAAATTATTCTGTGTACCTTAAATTATGAAATATATTTTCAATTTATACTTTATCAGAGAGAAGTCTTATTGTTGTGACAAATTTTATAAGCCTAAAATATACTTGCAACAATATAGAATCGTCTGCCATTGTGATTGGTGGCTTCCTTGACTCCACAAGGGCGAAGTGGACGTGAAGATGCATTTTTGACGCATTTTCGCGTCCTCCGCGCACGGTGGTTACAGATTTTTCCAATTTAGCCACGTGTACACATGTCAATCTTGGTTAATCCTCTATAGGCAGGTTAGGTCATTCACTTGAACAAGTCTCTCCATGTGTTAGTTTAAATGTACAGAATCTGCAGATAAATAGTTCTGTAACATTGTGTCAATAAAAAACAACAACAAATAACAGGGCATTCCTTTAAGGAATCACTAAGAAGTTTGTGTATGTCAGATGCTTAAACTAGTGTTGTGCTTTAGCTCCAGTGACAAGTGAGCTAGCCTAGCTAGAGACTAGTTATAGTGTATCAACTATGGCTTGATAAATTCAGACATAAATGGTTTGAGTAACAATGAAAAGTAAAAGTTGGTTAATTAAAGCATTCAAATGGCAAGACGTACCACCCACCTACCCTCCACTTGACCAATATTTGACTACTATAATATATTCTATAATATTTCGGGCTCAGTTTGCCCTTCAAAGTAGTGAAACTAATAAAATGATGGCTGAGCAAGTTATTGATAGTGTTGGACCTGAAGCATGTGAATGACTAGCTAAGTGGCTACAAAAAGCATGAAAAGAATAAATTAATGTGAATATGATGCAATTTTTCCTGTGGCACGAAGGCCGTAGTGACACAGGCAAATTGCAACCCCCACTGAGGTGTGCGGGGGCACCATCCAACAAAAACAAACAGACAACAAAGCAGTTAGATAAGTTATTTTCTGAATCTTTATGATTCCTGGGGTTGTAACTGTGGCTTATCCCTGAACTCTCCGCTCGAACTAGCAATTCACCTACAGTTATGGGTCTAGGTCTGCAGATCTTGGGTTTGAATGAATGGAAGGTGTTTGACCTTTAGTATGGTGGTACAATCCTCCAACTTCTTGTTACCCTTGAATTCTAGTTGCTGCTGTCTGTCTTTAAAGTTGATCTTAAAGGAAATCTCCTTGAGGAGATCCTTTGGGTAACCTCAAGGAAAAAAAGTTCCCTTGCTGCCTTGCTGTAAATGGTTGGTGACGATGATCTTTCTCAGTGTTCTAATAAATTCTGCCCTGACCACACCAGATTTGATGAATGGGTGGTGGGCAGAAGAATAGTGGAGATAGGAGTGGGGATCAATTGATTTAGAGTATGGTTGAATGTCGAGGACTCCTTCTTGTTGGTATCTAGGGTCTTTGAATATGGTCAAGTCCAAGAAGTCTATGGACTTGTCTGATATCTCAGCTGTGTATTTGATGGTAGATATTCTTGCATTGAGGTGTTTGACTAGTTCTAGTAGTTTCTCTTGGGAGCCTTCCATGATGACCAGAATGTCGTCAATATAGCGTAGCCATACCAATGGTTGGGTACCTCCCCAGGCACTTAGAGCTTCATGTTCAACTTTACCCATAAATAGATTGGCAAGAGTAGGGGCTACAGGTGTGCCCATGGCTATGCCCGTGATCTGTCTGTAGTGTTCTCCAGCAAAGATGAATGTATTTTCTTTGAGTACAAGCATAAGCATTTCCCTCAACATGTTCTTGAAGGGGTTACATCTACTTGTGGGATGGATGGATAAAGACTCTTCACATCCAGTGTAGCCAAGGTGATGTTTCCTTGCTTCTGCTGGTATCTGGAGTTCTTCCACACAGTTTATAACTTGGCTGGAGTTGTTGACAAGGGATGGGATGTACTCTAGATATTCTGCAAGGAGTCTATTGGCAAGTTTGGACAATTTTTGTGTGGGTCCTGAGCAACAGGAGACAATGGGCCTGAGTTGGTGAGGAGTTTTATGAACTCTTCTCAGAAAGTAAAGTCTCTGAGGTCTCAGGCAGTCCATGTCAGTTGTGGAGTTATCCAGTGTGTATTTGTCCAGAAGACCTTCTTCATAGAACTTGTCCAGCAATTGGTTGGCCTTTTCTGCTGTCTGGTGTGAGATGTCTGAGTTCAGTTTCTCATATGTTTTCTTGTCTGAGAGAAATTCTTTGCCTTCCTTGATGTAGTTGGTAGTATCCTGGACTACAATGCACGAGCCTTTGTCTGCTGGTTTGATGGATCTTGACTTGTCTCCTCTCAAGGCAAACAAAGTTCTCTTGTGAATGGTCGATAGATTGAGCCATTGTGGCTTTGTTTGTTCAGATCCCGGTGGGACAGTGGCTTGGAGGTTTTCCTTCATGGCTGCAAGGTGTTCATCAATCAGGTTGGGGAGTGGCTGGTACTAGGTTTGTTGATTAGTTTGTTATAGGATTTTTGGCACTGTTCATAATAGTGGTCAAAGTATTCTATGGGTCTGGAGTCTTTCTTGGTGTAGGAGCAAACTCAAGTCCCAGGCTCAGGACTTCTTTCTCTGCTTTGGTAAGCTCTTTCTTGGAGAGGTTCAGAATGGTAGGAATATCTTTGGTTATTGGCTTTCTGGGAATTTCCCTTTCCAGTCCAGGGTCTTGGATGTGTGGTTCGACATGTTCTAGATTTATCAATTTTGTGGATGTATCAGTTATAGGAGTTGGAGGAATTAAGTGTATGCTTGGCATTGGTGGTTGTCTTGCTTTGGGATGGGATGGTGGTAGTGTCTTTTTAGATGGCATGCTTTCCGTTCCTGCAACTAGTGAGGCCATGTTCGGGGTGTAGCAGGTTCTGTTTCATTGGTAAGGAAGGAAGTGGAGAGGGTGAGATGAGGAGGAGGTAGTAGATGGAGAAGAGTTTTCAGGATGAGATGTAGGGTGGTTTGGAATAACTGGAAAAGGAGCCCGTGGGAGGGGAAGAGGTCTAGTTTTCACCTCCATTGGAGCAGTTCTTGCAGTAGCAGCAGGCAGTACAGTTCTCACTTATCTCTGGTTTGTTTCTTTGTTTGCTGAAAGCTATTGTGTGTTTGTGATTGTGTGTGGTAGATCAGGAAGTTCAACAGGGGTTTTATAAAATTCGTGCCATTTTTATTAAATATATTTTATAAAAATACCTATAATTTTCTATGAAGTAGTATATTCAACTGTTGAAGGTGTCATTAAATTTGAAGCAATAAAGCTTGCCCTGTAAAGTTACTCATTTTATCACCCTTAAACATGTGCTAATAACACACCTCATGTAATCAACTAACAGCAAAGAATACAGTACATGTTCATATGCTCACTGAGGTAAGAGACTCTCAGGAGGATCCCGGACAGTCAGGATCCTCCAGACACTTGTTCTGATGCTCACTGAAGTAAGGGACTCTCAGGAGGATCCCGGACTGTCAGGATCCTCCGGACACTTGTTTTGATGCTCACTGAGGTAAGGGACTCTCAGGAGGATCCCGGATTATCAGGATCCTCCGGACACTTGTTCTGATGCTCACTGAGGTAAGGGACTCTCAGGAGCATCCCGGACTGTCAGAATCCTCCGGACACTTGTTCTAGCTCACTGAGGTAAGAGACTCTCAGGAGGATCCCAGACTATCAGGATCCTCCGGACACTTGTTCTGATGCTCACTGAGGTAAGGGACTCTCAGGAGGATCCCGGACTGTCAGGATCCTTAGGAAGGATCCTGACTTATATAGGCAACCTCGGACATCCCTTGGAGTTAGAGACTGGGACATGGAGTTAGAGACTGGGACATGGAGTTAGAGACTGGGACATGGAGTTAGAGACTGGGACATGGAGTTAGAGACTGGGACGTGGAGTTAGAGACTGGGACATGGAATTAGAGACTGGGACATGGAGTTAGAGACTGGGACATGGAATTAGAGACGGGACATGGAGTTAGAGACTTGGGACATGGAGTTAGGGACTGGGACATGGAGTTAGGGACTGGGACATGGAGTTAGAGACTGGGACATGGAGTTAGAGACTGGGACATGGAGTTAGAGACTGGGACATGGAGTTAGAGACTGGGACATGGAGTTAGAGACTGGGACATGGAGTTAGAGACTGGGACATGAAGTTAGAGACTGGGACATGGAGATAGAGACTGGGACATGGAGTTAGAGACTGGGACATGGAGTTAGAGACTGGGACATGGAGTTAGGGACTGGGACATGGAGTTAGGGACTGGGACATGGAGTTAGAGACTGGGACTAGCTGAGATTGTGTCAGTCAAATATTCTGATACTAACTCACTCTTAGAAGAAGAGAAAGAATACACCATGCTTATGCGTGTTAGAGAACACTAGTTCAAAGGAACTTGACCAATTTCACAAAGAATCCTGTAGATCATGTTTGGTGGAGCCTCTCTTGATGTTCTTCAGTAGTGGGTTTACTCCTATGGGACTCTTTTCTGCTTCAATGGTTTGTTTCATATCTAGCAAGTCTTTCTCTTCCATTAGAGAAGGTGTCAAGAAAAACATGGTGCACTTTTTGTATGGACAAAAAAGTTTGTGTAACATTTATATCTCGATGTAAATATTTTGAAGTCGTAGTTTCGTGTGATCCTACATTCCAAGACTCCATTAAGCATGAATGTACTGCTCTAAAACAAGAAATAGGGGACACTCTAAAGAAGGCTAGTTCCAGAATGAACTACAACAGCTCCATGGACTACCAGTTTGCCTTTGACTGTCTTTCACATGAAGGAGGACATCATCTTGGAGTGATTGATAAGGCAGATAGAATTCCAGAAGTTATGACATGTCTCTTCAATACAGACAATCCACAAGCAGTTGTGCTCACCTATAGACTCCTCTTATGGTATGGACAGGTATGCAGGGATAGACTATGTATTCTAACTTGTATTAACTATCTCTTGTTTATTTGGTATTAGAAATATGAGAAGAAAGATCCTGTGGTAGAGATCTCTGAAAGTATGTCAAGTTCTGTAATTGAACGTGTTTTATTATTTGGTGGCAATAACTTGAGTATATTTCTGAGTGTTTATCCTGACTTGGTCCTCTCAATGAAGCCTTGTGTCATGACAGTAGCTGATCACTGCTACAGTATTGGACTCATATCTCATATCTTATTATTACCATTATTATTATTATTATTATTATTATTATTATTATTATTATTGTTGTTGTTGTTGTTGTTGTTGTTATTGTTATTGTGTTACAGTCCCGAGTATGACGAGGAGAAGATGAGAGTGAAAAGGAGAGTGGATTAGAGTAGAAGAGTAGAAAGAGACTGAGAATCCAAATGAACAGATTACTGTATGTTAAAACTTTCAATTAAAAGCTGTTGAAATTGTTGATATTAAATTATGTTAAAAGAATCTTGAACACTGACATTAGGAATGACTTCAGAATTAGAGTGACAGATTCAGTATCTAATTTTCTAAGCAACACATAATGTAGCTCTTGTGGGCCTGTCCACATGAAGAAATACAGATGGAGTCAAAGAGACAGTGTTATGTGTGTGTGTACGAACTATAATGCATTGTGTGCGCATGTCAAGAGACTGTTTGTGTATGTTTCCTTTTATGGTCATGTTTTGTGGAGTTGTGGAACCTCGTGTTTTCTGTTGAGTTTTATGGGCGGAGTTTATTACTCATATAAAAGCCGCCCCCATGTTGTTGGAAAGTCAGTGTCATGGATAATCTCAAAAATACGTTTTACCTTGACGGTTGCTGAGGCAGCGCTTGGAAGCCATTCACTCTGGTGGCAGCGATCATTAAGCTGTCCCCATAGTTGTGCGCCTTACGTCTGCGGAGGGAAGGGCCCACAGCTCTAGCTAGTTTATGATTTCATAAGGTTTGAACTTCGCCCAAAACTTCATCAAGTACTTATTTTTCTCCGCTTCAGGGAATATTTTTTTCGCGGTAGTTTGTTTTTGGAAAGCGTCTAGCCGGAGGAACATTGCCGCAGGAACATTGCCAAACTTTGACCCTAAATCTTGGCACGGATCGCACCAAACATTCAATACGTATGCGTGATATGACCGAGAAAGCTAGCCTGTCAGCTTTTTTCATACTACCTGCACTCAACCTTACAGCGTGTTCCAAAGCCTTTTATCACACTACTTGCACTTTTTACCACCTTACAGATTCGTACTTCTAGGCTTTCTCATGATTTTGCAACATGTCATATCTCTCACATGACTGCTTCACAGTACTTGGAGAAAACCCCAGGTCTACATAATCTCATTTACAAATATATAAACATGTACAGAATACACTCAAATTTATATCCCAGATTACTCCACTGAATTGCTTATTTATTCTTATTTTTCCATGTTGAGCATAGCTTTCAACATGCAACAAATTTACAAAATGCTCTATAAAATGCAACAGATATGTAAACAGTAAAACTTGCCACATATCATGGACATAAATGACAAATACTTTAGAAAGGGGGCGTGAATGTGGTCGTACATGCCCGCCCACATATTTGATTATAATCATATTTTCTTGCTTTATTTTCTACAGACAACTTGTTTTCAAAATTTAGTGAAACAGTCATCTGCCAGTGCTTTTAACCGAATGTGTATTTTTAGTTTTCCAGTCTTACAAAAAGTTCTTCAAGAGATACTGTATGCATACAACTAGTAATTAATTAAAAGCAAAGGCATGAGTATATGACCATCCTTAAGGAAGGGGGGGGGGGGGGGGGGGGGGGGGGGACTTGCTAAAAAAATGAGTTTACAGTATTCTATAGATATAGACAAGTAGCTATTGTTTGCTGTAATGGCAGGGGTAAATGGAAGGAAGATAAATATGATGACATCTCCTCAATTTCATGGTGATGATCACAAAAACTGCAAATAGAAAATTCAACAATTTGAAGCCATATGTTTATTATTAATTTAATATGCAATATTAAATTTTTTCGAAGTTAGGGAAACAAACCCCTCCCCCCCTCCCCCCCCCCTGTCAAGGCACCAATTGTCCATTATACACTAAACAACACACAACCTACTACTTAGAATGTCGCCTATCAAAAATATATTGGATAAAATGTTAGCTAAACAGAAAAGAAGAAGAAATTTTCGGATAAGCTTCAAGAATGAGTAAGTTGATCAGCCATGCATTAGCATTTTACCTATTAGAATGACTATTGCTTCACAGCCTCAAGTTTAATCGTCAATTGTTGTAGGAATTTATACTGCTGACTGTATTAAGCTGAGAATCAAAGGATTACTATAATCATAACTGATAAGTATCTTATTGATGTGCCATTTTGTGATTCATTATTTCACATCTTGATTGTGCTTTTCTTTTGTACATGTTATTGTTGAAAGACATTCATTCAGTTTGTAGTTGTGTTGTTTGTGTGTATTTACAAGTGTATTTATTTTATGTATTATTTAGGTTCAAGTATCACAGAGTCTCTTTTGTTGTTGAGTGAAACAGCACAATGTAGTGATGGTGTCATTTCACCAAAATGTATTTATAACCACTTAACAGGTCATATTATGAATTTAACTTAAATGTTGCATTAGTTAATGAGAATTTTTCAATTTACAGATATATTACCTAATTGGACCACTAATTTAGAATATGATGTACATGAATTTTTGCTTAGTTTGCTCGACCATATAAAAAATGAAATAATGAAGTTAGTATATTTTAAACATGTTTACGTACGATCATTGTTTTAATATACATAGAATAAATAACTCCTCTAGTTTATTTGAAGCAGTGGTAGACATCAAATACCAGCTGTTAGCTGAAATAGTACTTTTAAGTTAATTATCAAATTTGTTCATTTGAAAAGTGACTAATATCAAATCTGTTGTAGTGGAATGTAAAGAATGTGGGAAATCATCCGTAAATTCATAATATACAGAAACGTGTCTGAAAGTTCCAATAACGGTACGAACAATTTCTCATCAAAACCAAATTTTGAGCTATTGTATGCTACTGCAGGAACCAGACTTGGAAGGGTGCATAATGTCTGCACAAAAGAAGCAACTCCTTGAAGGTGGTAACTTATGTCATTGTTCGAGATAAACAAACAACATTAATATAGCAGAGGAACCTGGTAAAAAGACTTTGATGTAGTAGTAAGCTTTTCTATTTTACAGATGTCACAGAAATTGTAAAACATTTATTTGTGCTGAAGTTCAAGAAACTCCAATGTTTCTAATTATCTACTTACTAAGGTATTCATGTTTTGATTTATATAATCAAGATCATAGTTGCCAACTTTTCAAATCGAACTTCAGGGACACTATGCCACACCCAAACCACATCCATTTATTACAGAAATTAATAATTAATCGCCCAATGATAAATAATTTTAATAACAAAGTCTATTTCCCCAAGTGAGTACTGGTAGCTTTCTTGCATGTCTTTAACAGTTCAGGTTCAAACTGCACTTCATGGCAACAGTCATCACAATTAAACTTCAGTGACATCAATGCTACTACTGTGCTTTGATCCAGGTTTGATCTTTGATCCGTATGTATTTTTCTTAGGATTGAAAACCCACGCTCAGAGTCAGCATTGGACGATGGTATTGCTAACAGTCCAGCCATAAGCTTTGCCAGATTGGCAAACCTTAACTCTCCTGGGAGGGTTTTAATTTTACCAATTTCCGACCAAAAAAATCCAGGACGTGGTTTCTCAACTCCATCACAGTCCTTATAATACTACTTTAGAGCAGGAAGGTCTTCTGGACAAAGAAGAAAAGCCGTAAATTCCTGAACAAGAAGATGAAGGGAATCTGGAGAATTTAACTCAATCTGAGGAAACCTCTTGGCAAGTCTCTTAATGGTATCTTCAGTGTAAGACTTTGTCTTAATTGGTTGGACAATACCCAAATCTTGTAGAATTGTGTCACCAAATGGAAATTTCTTGAACATTTTCTGAAGAGCAGCTGAATAGAAAGCTTTGACATGCTGAAAAAATGGTTTTATGTCCATCTCTTGTTCAAGAGCACTAATACACAGCCATGTCTCATCTCCAATACTTAAGTTTTCATCCAATTTAAACTTTGTCCATGTCAACCAAATGAATGTTATCTCCAGCTTTACGAACAGCTTCTTCGGTTAGGAAACTGACAGCATAAATTTTTGTAAGCCTGACAATATCTGTATACAACTCACACGTTGTGTTCTCATTTGACCTTTTGGAAAGACCTATTGAATCTATCTATGGATGGTAGAACATGATTGAGAAAGTGAAGAATGGGCTTTGTTAGTGGATTTTCAAGTCTTTCAGTAATGCTAACTACTTTGGCAGTTTGGTCGTCACAAGAGCGGAAGTACGATAAAAGACCATTAAACAAATCTAAATACCTTCGTATACATCACAGTAGACTCAACCACCTAGTTTGACAATGCTTCAAGAGAACTTTGGGTTCATTAATATAGAAGGAATGCCACATATAAAAAAACTGTTGATTTCTTTTGCTGCTGTGTTGAAAGTAATAATAGATGTCAATAAATAATTGATCTATATCAACTGGCAGAGCAGCCATTCCAGCCTTGACACACAAGTCAGCAAGGTGACAAATGCAACCAGCATCATAAAGATGGGTTTTTTCTCTTTTTATCAGTTTCTGAACACCTGACCTAGCCCCTTCCATTACATTTGTAGTGTCTAACATAAAGGCTATTGCTTTACTAAAATCTAAATTGTATTTGCCCAATTCAGCATCCAAGACTCTAACCAAAATAATACATGATTTGTCTTGTTTATCATTCGATTCATCCATTAAAATAGAGAAAGGATTAGACATACTATTTATAGCCTTAGCATGATAATATGGTGATAATGCCTCCTTTACTATGGCTGTGGTCTTGGTTCTTCCACACGCAAACTTTCTAGCTATTTCAGAATCAGGAAACATCTGAGCAAAAAGCTTTGAAGCGTGTTCACTGTTCAGAAAGGCCAGGTTATGCTTAGCAACAAACATTGACCACCCGAGTTTCAGCTTCAATAACATTTTGAGCTACTCGCGATTTAAAGAAGGATGTTACACTTTTGGAAGTAGAAGCAGCAGATGCTGATTCCTTGTGACGTTTGCCACTAACATGGGTTGTTACATCATTTCTGCCTCCATGTGCAACACTGAAGTCTGAAAGACAGATTGTGCATCTGGCAAAAGTATCACCTGTATTAAATTAAAATTAGAAACTTATAATTCTGTGTAGTTAATCATGATACCTTTGTGGCTTCTCCCTATCCCTTTAAATTCTTCAATCCACTTTGGATCAAAGTGGGAAACTCTCTTCCTCTTAGTGGGTAGTGGAGAAGCCATACAACAACACATGCGTCTAGCCAGAGGAATATGCCATGACCTTTGACCTTAAACCTTTAACCCTTTCATAGTCTCGCGTAGCCGCCCTTCACCGAACAAAGAGTCTGGCTATGCGCGAAACTAACCTTTTCACAGGCTCCGTGCGCACTAGTTATGATCATGGCAGTTCAACCTACACAGCAGATCTAAGCTCTAGCTAGGACTAACAATTAGACTAAAAAGCAGTTAACTATACTAGTGAACAGTCAAGGGTGTCTTTCTTGTCTGTCAAGGGAGTTGTCATTTTCATTGTAGCTTTACAGCGGTGTAGAATGATGTTTTAGCATTGGTGAAGGACGGGGGGAGGGGCACTCAATTAACTTACTAGCTATATAGCTACTGATATTAAGTATTTATTACAAATTCTCAGAAAATCCTCTTGTAGATGGTCAAGCACATGGCATGCACTTTTTTAACAGACAGCAACTAAGAATAAATTTCAGTTCAAAGTATAGTTGACCATATGGCTCTTTAAACCTTCATCTAAGCAGTCACAAAAGGAAGATAAGTCATTTTGATCGTGCAAAAAAAAAAAAGTTCCAAGGTTAGTCAATGCTATAACTAATGCACCAATTAAAAATAATGGTATGGGCATAGTAAAATATATACTTTATAAAATACAGATGCAAAATATCGATTGTAAATGTGAATGGTTGGTGGGTGTGTTTAACCACTGGTGGGTGGGTGTAATTATTGGTTGGTGTGGTCTTTGTCAAAATTGACATTTTGAGAGATTTGAACATATAAGTGAATCAGAAACTCCTGTGTACATAACAATAACCTAACTGTAAAGCTTAACTAAACAGGTCACATCTTTTCCATAGAGTGGGTGGAGCTTCCAAAACTTTAAAGAAAGTTTCAACTTCAATAATTTAAGTTGATCAACTCTGTAAAAGTCATAAAAATGATGTATTTTGTATTTATGAAGCTAATGTGTCCTAATATTTTGATGGATTAATTCTGATGGGCAACAACTACTCAAAAGTATTATCACATAATATTAACTCATACTTACTTGTTTTCATAAGGAACAGTCACCAAATTTATTAACTCCTTTATGTGAAAAGTTCAAAGACTTATTGCATAAGAACATCATTTCCAAGTGTGCACCTAAATTTGGTTAGCCAGATGATAAAGTGACAGTATAAACCTTCAGCTAACATTTAATGATTGATAAAACTAAATTTTATTAGAAATGAAACTTCTTTATTTTTATTTGTTAACACATAAGCTATGCATAAAGGAGTAACTTTAAAGAAGTAAGTATTTAAAAGTACAGGAGGATAGAATTGAACTATGATAAAAGTACATTTTAACTGTCTAGTTATGCATAATAACATAATGAAAATAAACTGTCCAGCTGGCATACCCCCAACAGCCAGTCTTTTTGTTGTTGAACTTAACCCAGGTTTTGTTACTTAATTCAATCGTTAGCCAGTACTTAGAACCTTAGGTCTAGCTTGTGAGAAATAAGTGCCAACCCTAACTCCATAATCCCTCCCTATTGCCTGGACCTTTGAAACTGCCTCTGGTGGTAGCATCTGTTCGTGCGGGCGTAACTCCGCACTACTGACAGTGGGTATGGTAAGGTGATGGTAACTCGAAGGACCAGATGCCAGGTGCGGCAGTCAATTATTGAAAGTTTAGCAGAAGCTCGCGCGGCAACAGCTTTAGATACAGTTTGGAACATAATTTAGGGAAAGGGATGATTACATTAAGTAGAGGTGAGAAAAAAAAATGAACCTTCAATAGATCCATGGCATGACTTCAGTATTCTCTCCTTCTCTTTACTACTTCTAGGAACTTGCTTCTGGGCACTTCCACTCTTGGAGTAATAGAGGAGACCATCCTTAACCTTGTATTACAAATTTTTATTTTTTTGCAACAAACATACAATTGTCATAATAAAATCATAGCTGACCAAGATTAAATTGCTTTGTAACCAACAAGTGGAAGCTAAACTTCGACACTCTCTCTACCATATTCTAGCATAAAATAAAAAGACATTCATTAATAATTAGTGTATTCAGGTAACTGTTTAAAATCTAGCTACTTCTTGAGATAGATAATTAGCTAGACAAACAATCAGTGCTACAAAATTGATTGCTTAGTAGTAAGTGGAACTTGTAAAGGTAAAGGGTGGGTGACTCAAACTCCCATGAAGCCTAACAAGTGATAACTGATTTTTTTTTCTTTATCAGACCTTGAAATTCTTGGTTTTCCTCCTCAGTACTCGTTTTTCGTTTTTGGTAAACGAAATGGGGTATATTCCAGAGTACAAGAAATCGTAAATATGATCGTAATTCTCCATTCCTCCATCCAACAAGTATACTGTTGGTAAAGGGTACTCAGTGGGAGATTAGGAGTGAACCAGCTAATTAACAAAATAATTAAGTCGACACCATCGTCACATTAAGTTGTCTGGTCAGCGGTGCTTTCTCGGTGAAACTGATTAAAAATCTATTGGCCCCTAGCATAAAGGTTGGGGCAGATGCTTGTTCCTTCATATACTATAATTTTCATGTGATTTAAAAATAACAATCATCAACATTCACTATATAAATCCAGATATGAATAAATTTCTTTGCTTAGCTACATATTTTTCTACACGCATAAGAGTCGTATTATGGCAAAAAGTCCAGCTTTTTGCCTCACTGTGATCAGAATTGCACTGCCTAGGCCTCTGTATCAGAAGGGTTGAGCAGTCCTTCGAGTACTCTTATAAATCACCAGCCCGGAAACTTTACTGAAGTGAAAGCAAAAATGGGCAGGGGGACATTATTCACCGGAGGGGACACTATTCGCTAGTTAATAATGTCCGGCCGGACCTTATTCACTAGTGAATTATGTCCGGGGGGACATTATTCACTGGGGGACAGTATTCACTGCGACACCGGTATGTTTTCGAGTTTTAACAGCACCCGCAAAAGAATTCAAAATGATAAACAATTCAATTTCTAAGGTGATACGGGTAATGATCGCTAAACCTAAAGATTCTGTTTAGTGAAGTTTTGGTCGGGGTCGACCACCGAACTAACACAAAAATACGTGAAGGTCAAAGTATTTTTAGTAATCATTTTTATAATGTAATTTGTTTCCAATGATGATCTTATTTTTGTGTGTTATGGTGTTTATTTGTTTTGATAGGTAAGGAACTCAGAGAGACGCTTGGCAAATTAATAGCACGTGCTGTCTGTCAGAAGTCTGTATCAGTGGAGGTGTGGCAGGCATGTGCACATTTCCATTTGAAGAGCACTAATTCAACAGATCGTGTGAAGGTACAAGTAACCATATTTGATAATGATTATCATGGAGTGATGTATATGGTAAAGGGTGTGTTTGAGCTACAGAAGGCCCAGAGGCTACGTCACAGTGCATCTGGCTGGGATAAGAAAGTGGGAGGAGTCCACAGTGTTGTTCAAGTAACTCTTGACTACTGCAAAGTTACACAACTAACTAGTCTATAGGAGTTGGATACACACACTAACACACTGGTGGATTTAGTGCACTGAAGCCCAAGGGCCGTAGGCCACTTGGGCTACTAGCAACTTTGTTTATCAGCATTTTCGCAGGAATGGCGGTGTCAAGCGAATTTCCGGCCCAAAATTAAAATTCAATTAAAATTCAATTGAAGCACACTGGCAAGTTTACTTTAGCATTGTAGCTGCCAGCTGTTATCTCCAGATCTAACTCTACCCTGGGCTGCTCTGCTGTAACCAGTTAAGCAGCTAGCTATGGTAAATTCCTGTGGTATGAGCGTCAGCAGGAGAATTATCGGAACTAGGGCTGGTCCCATAGGTCGGATATGAGAGGGTAGTAGACCCTCACATATCATATCCTGGCCTCACATAACTGGCTCCGCTTTATCTGGCCTATTCTATTAAACTAAAACTCAAAAATAGCAATACCCCAAGGGTGGTTAGTATGCACAGTTCATATACCTAAAGGCAAAAAATAGTGCACACTTACCAAGTTTACACCTAGTAACAATATAGCAACTGGATCTAACTAGTCTATAGGAGTTGGATACACACACTAACACACACAAGGTAAACACTATGATGCAGTATCTGAGGCCAGTGTCTTCCTTGGGTCCATCTTCAAACACTTGTCCCAGGTGTGAGCCACACTGGGGACACACCACCTCCACACGCTTCATCCCGTAACTCTCATCCACCACACGGTGTATGTTACCTTTCTCTGCTACGTCAGAGAAAGATGGCCAACCAGATCCACTTTCAAACTTCTTCTCCGTCTTAAAGAGATCAACTCCACACACGACACAGGTGAATGTGCCGTCTTCCTTCACGTTCACGTGTTTCCCTGTCCAAGCACGTTCACCTATAGCAACCAATCATTGATCATGTGATCTTCTTCAAATTATTGATGATGTGGCTTATTGGTCATGTGAAACATATCTTGATGAACTATGAGTAAATGCCATCCTGCCTGCCAATGTCTACATGTGACCAGTCATGTGATTTGTTATTTTATTATCATCTCTGAAAATGTCCCCAGATCCTCCACACACTATCGAAGTCTGCCTGCTGGACTGATGTAACCCTGCAGGCCATATCCTATCTACCGTGTGTGTGTGTGTGCATTTCCTGTTGAACTCATTCCAATCTCCAGATCTTACTATTTCTATATTTGGTTCCAACTTGTTCAGATATGCACTTCCCAACAAATACATTTGGTCAAGTGCCAACTTGTACACTTCCTCAGCAACTAACACACCCGATGTCACTTAGTCTGGCGTGGTCGACCCTTTTCCTTCCCTATATTGGTGGGCGGGGAGGAAGGGAAGGGTCTGGTAGCTCTAGTATCAAGGACTTGTGCAAATGACATCACAGGTTTATTACATCATCATTAACGGGTAGGCTAAAATCAATCGTGAGTCAAATATTTCGTTGCAAGTAAACTTTTTGTTGGAATGTCTCGTTGCGACTGTGGTGCTTCAATAATGCAGAACAACAACAACAATAATGGCTGGTTCACACTTGGGTAGGAGTTGGTCAACAAGTGGCAAACTCTGGAAACAAGCATTCTTTCCATACCCTGTAGGGAGAGCTACAAAAACATCTCTTTTTAAAATTTCCTTTCATCTGCTCTGGCTTTACACACGGGAAACTGACACGCTCTTCATCACTTGATCTTCCATAGCTAAACAAGAGTTAGTGATATTCTTCCCTATTCTAAGTATGCTAAAAAATGAAAATAATATTAAGAAAAAGCTAATTAGACTTTGAAAAAGCCAATAAGTCCTAAATATAAGAAAAACAAGGACCTATTCAATTAAAAAAACAAACAAACAACAACTGAAACCATAACAGCAGTGGTGGAGGTGGTAGGTAATAGTGACAATGAAAATACTAACAACATGCCTTTTCCTGTTCTCACTCTAACCACGATATGCAAGCAAGAAAGCCATTGGTAATTTTTGTAAAATATCTGACTTATTATCTAGCTATGGATACTATTAGGTTGCCATTGGTAGACAGTTAGCACTCTAGGGAAACTGATCTAGCTTCTCTGCCAGAGTGGTACTCCTGGGAATTATAGGCAGAGCTAAACATGCTGTCCACCAATTTCTATGGCAAGGAAGAAAACAAGAAAAAATTGCAACATATTGACTTACCTTATAGCTAAGTTTCCCCGGTAAAATGAGTGCCAGGTAAATACCAATAGAACTCTTCTTTAAGGGTGGTCAAATCAAAAGCTATAAATATTAAGACCTTACAAAAGTGGTACTAGTATTTAATGAACATGCTCATGTAGCCATGTAAAAATACATTCTTACATTGACGTTGTAAAGATGTGGTTGCTTAAAATGTTATGAGAATCAAAAAAAAGGTACATTAGCTATAAAATTTGTAATGGTGATGTTTTGTTTAGGCGGCGTATTGTTATTCACGGATGCATAGATGGCTACAGCTGGAGAATAATGTATTTGAGAGCGTCTGACAACAACTCTGCTGATACAGTGTTGGAATTGTTTGTTGATGCAGTTCTACAGTTTGGTATTCCAAGCCGTGTAAGGGGAGATAGAAGATATGAAAATACTGGAGTTGCTAGTTACATGATCGCCCATTCACAAAGAGGCCCAAGTCGATCCAGCTTTATTGCTGATAATTCAGTTCAAAACCAGAGTGTAGAGAGACTCTGGAGAGATGTTTACTCCAGGCTTTGCAACAATTTAGTGATACTTGGAATAACCACTCTCTGTCTAGTGAGCATAATTTGTCTCCTATTCAGCTGTGGATCACTGGTCTGTCCAATGCATGTGGAAGAAGCTCAGATTTGCTGACTGAAGTAAGAAACAATAGCTAGCTAATACTTATTTCTAGTTTAGTCAATGTCTGATTTTTATATAGCTACAGGAGGATCCAAGACTGCATAGAATTGATTGGGATGGACCAATACCATATGATGAAAATGAAATAACAGTTCCACAAACTTTTTGCCCTCATAATGAAAGGGATGTGCAAGAACTTATGGACACCATTTTGCCATCTGCACCTTGCTCATATTATTGTACACATCAACTGTCTCATTTATTCTCTAAAAAATAAATTAGTTAATTTTCTTTCCTCGTTCTAACCCTCAACATCACAATAATTACAATTAGAGAGATGATTTTATCTATTTTTATGCTGTAAGGGACGATATGCAAGACTTTTAAAGAGGGTTTTTTTTTGTGACCACACCCTAGCCTGTACAATATTGCTCAATGATCAACATAGCTAGCTGCAGAAGTAAGAGCCAAGTGCAGAAATGTACCAGCTAGCTACTTCCTCAAAAGTAGGTACCCCCAACTGCCAGGCTCCCACAGTAGTCTCAATTGAAGGACAAGACAAGATTTTTCAAGTTTCTGCAGAACTTCAGGCTAATCTAGCAGAAAGAATAGTCTGGGCTAAAAATTGGTGAACCTTGTTTTTTGTATAATATAGTAATTTTGAAACTTTACTCTAGTATTACGCAATAGTAGCTTCTCAATGAAATTGGTTCTTTTCTGACTTTGTACGGACCAACCCATTCTGTATACAATTTGCCCTGTACTCATTTCTTCCTCAAAAAAATCTTTCTTCAAAACAATTCAAGCAATACTATTATTAAAAAAACGTTCACTTATATTACACTTCAACTGCTGTACAATTGTGATGTGAAGTATATTCTTCAATATTCATCGCTTATTGTACAAGGTAAGCAGCATATGCAGAACAAACTGTTCTTTTAAAATTAAAAAGTTGAAGTGTAGGTAGTAGTTACCTTTTCAAGCATGCCATAAAAGTAATTCTTTTGGTAAAGTATAGAACCACAACTCTCCTACTCAAAAGCACAGCCTAGCAGCAATACCGTTTGTCAATTGCATTTATTCATTTCCTGTGAGATGAGCTCATTGCTTTCAATATGCGTAAAATTTATATCCTAGGCAGTTAAGTTTTGGCAAGGGAAACTTTGCACGGCAGCCGTGTTCTGTCGGGTTAAGTTAAAATTAACGATATTGGCTGTTAAAAGTTGATACAAGGGGTCCATACACAGCACACTGTGGTTGTAGGGGGAGTAGGGAAGGAAACCGTGGCTCTCAACCGAAGTGGCCGTGAAGCTTCTTAGTCGTCAACCGGTTCAGGGGAAGGTACGCTGCCACCTGAAACCAGAAGCCTGCCGTTGCTTGTCGCAAGTTATCCAGTCCCTTCTACGTACTAGGGTAACCGGAGCTCGTATCGCAATGGCAGCGCATGAGAACAGAACTTTAGCTCTGTTTCTTGATCTTGATAACTCTACTGAACTAAATGTGCGCATGCGTGGCTTTGGTATTAATGCTACGCCATGCACATGTGCGTGCTCACACATGTGCGTGCTCACACAAAAGGATGCAAACTTCCGGTTAATAGGCTTCCTTCAGTGGTCTGATGGTACCGTCTATTATAGTCTAGTCAATATATGGTGTGACCCCCAAAAAATTGCTACAAAAGGTTTTTTGTTAGTTTTTAGTACTATTTGATATGACAGACAACATACTAAAAATCTAATAAAATCTAACGTATGGAATGGTGTTTTTGAGGGTGTAGCTCTCTACAAGCTCATTAATATTCATGAGATATACTTAGATAGCCATATCTTTTGTTTATTTAATTTCTAGTGAAGGCAATTTGTAGCATTATATTACTTAGCTTATAAGCTTTCCAATGATATCAAACTTTTGAACTTTTTGGCAAATAATACTAACATTTCCAAAATAGCTAGACCAAGAAGTCAATTTTAGTTCATTGGCCTAGCTAATTTATACCTTTTTACAACCTTTTTTTTTATCACCTAGCTTTTTTTTTACCACCTAGCTTTTTTTTAGCATCACATGAGCTGACACACAAGACAGTTGCTTCTTTTTTGTACAAGCACATGGTTGACTATTTGAACTTGAAAAGGCTACAATACATTACACAATGAGTGGAAGTGCTGACTGAAATTTGTCCCTTGTGTAAGGAGAAATTGGAAGATGGAGCAGCTGTATGTCAAATTCGTCAAAAAGGTGCAGATGGTATTAATACTGCAAGTCTTCAGAGAGGTATGCACAATAGGTCTCCTCACTGAAATGATCTCTGATGTTTTGACTAATGGGTTTCTTTTGCAGGAATTCTGGACTCTTATTAGCAGTTTGTAACTCATGGTAAATTATATAAACTTGCTGTTTACTGTCATCACATGTGAATTCCTCTTAGACTGAAACCGGAACTCCTCCTTCTAAGCGAAGCCGATTAGAAATGTCTCAAGATCTGATTATAATAATGTACTGCCACTGTTACTTAAAAGAGAGCTATATATAAAGATGTACCACTACTGTTACATAAAGTAGAGCTGGCTATAGAAATGTACCACAACTGTTATATAAAAAAATAAAAGGTATGGTACATTTCTATAACCCACTCTACTTTATGTAACAACAGTGGTACATATTTATAACCAGCTCTACTTTATGTAACTGTAGTGGTACATGTTAATAATTAGCTGTACTCTATATAACAGTATATTATCAACTCTACTCTATGGAACAGTATTGCTACATTCCTTTACTAGTTGTGGTACAATCTATGAGTTAGATGATAATACAGGATGTACCTGGAGTGGTACACAAGAACTAGCTTACAACACTTGTAGTATGATAAATAACAATAATGGTGTTACCTCGGGGGCTGGCTCTACTTTATTTGTTTTTTGTCATCAAGATTCAAGACATACAATGTAAAGAAATTATGTTATCTGCCCAAGAAAGCTCTGAAGGAGTAGTTTTTTTTTGTACACAATGGTACAGAAAAAGTCAGCCTTTATGTTCTAACCCACAGGAAGCTTTCGCAAGAAAAAGGATCTAATATGGTAATTGATTATGTTAATAACTCACATGCCCTACTTTACATTGCACTCGGTGGTAGCATTGGATTACTGGAAATTGTTGAAAGGAATGATTCATTGAAGGTTACTCAGCAAAGGTTTATTACAAGCCCTTGTAGCCCTGGCCTTATATTCAAGCGTGATGGAACTATTTTTTGTTTTTGCTTTAATTATTATAATAATCGAACTTATACTCGATTAACCTTGGCTAGAATTGTATTACCTAGAGACTTTAAATATTCATTTGTTCTAATAAGTGATTCACTTATCCATGGCCAAGGGATCACCTTTACCAACTTCCTACAATTTGAATATAATAATCATTTTATGATACTTTATGGCTCTGGCTTAACACTATATGGAGTAGTCCCTCAGACTGCTGCAATCACAAAGAAGAAAACAAATATTTTTCTTACGTTAGGACGAGATATGAAACGTATAGTTGGGCGTTATCCCCCTTGTTACAACTTGTTGTGTTTGAATAAAACTAATAATGAAATTTTTGCTTTCTGTAATGTCAAGATATTCAAATTTTCATTGAGTATAATGAATTGGATTTGGAATTTTTCATCTCCTGTTGTATTTAAGAGTTATGACTGTCCTGAGCAAGAAAAAAATATTCGGTTAAAGTTTCCTGCTCCCTGGTTATTAGCAGACAGTCTTAATCAATCATCATCAACAGCAGCCTTGGACTGGTATTTTTTTGCAGACAGTCTTGAGTCATTATACTATCTTAATTCATCATCATCATCATCAATGGACATTAGCGTGTTATGTTATGTATTTATCATGTCTCTCTATCATTAACAATGTTTGGGTTTTTTTTGTATTGCTTGATTGCTGTGTAATGTTAAAATTTATTCTTAACAATGCCCATATATTTGTTTAAATCAAGGGGAACTTGATAGCTACATAGCATGAAGTATTCCTTACACAAACACACTACACACTGTTTCGTGTGTAGCAATTAGGTAAAAGGTCTTGCTACACCTGATCAGGGTTCCCATTGCTCCAACTGTTGCCATCTGTAGCTCTTTTTTATCTGCTTTGATCAAGACAGTAGGAAAAGGGTTGTCAAATGTAGTCAATGGTGGTGGTGAACCACGATGTGGTTTGTTGGTGGGCAGACAAATAACCTCAAAACTAATCTGTCCAAAAATTAGTCAGAAACTTTGTTCCCAAACGTATTCATATAGTATTACCCACTGCTAATTCTTCATAACTTATAAGGCGTACAGTATGAGTCCAGTCCACACAATCTATACTGCTGCACCTTGATTAACCCTTTCGTTCCGGACTTAAATTTTAAACTAGCGGCAGATCCTTTACCATAGGTCTCCAAGTGTAAATAGGGTCGCCAATTACAAGTCATGACGTCATAAATTATTACGTTTTGTGACGTAAATTACCGCAACGTGGCGTAAAAGGCATTCATTCATCAAAATATGGCGACTAGAGGTCTTAGGGATATTCATCAGTCTCCGTACTTAACAGGTAAAAATTCTAGAAATTGAATGACACTAGGAAGTAGGGCAAGCTAGTTTACACATTTGGATTTAAAAGCGTAGGGGTGTCTAGCAAAAACTGGCTAGAGCAAGGTGTAGTAGTCTCGCGAGCCAGACCCTTTACCGATTTGTGGTGGGGAAAAGGGTCTAGACAAACTCAATACATCGAGTTGTTCCATGTGATTTTTGAGCTCTGGGCTCAGTTGACTTGACTGATTTTTGGGCTCAGTTGACTTTGACTGATTTTTGGGTCTTGCTACATCTGATGAGGGTTATGGCAGGTATAGGCTAGGTCATGATAAAAAGGTTTAAAAGGTTAAAAATAATTATACAGTTAAGGAATGGTGTTGAAAATTTAACTTGTTGTTGCAGAAAAAGAAGCAAACGTGATTTGGAAAGCTATTAAAGGTCTGTCATTTCATTTTGTGCAAGTGACTGAACCTTTCTCCGTAATTACCAATTTATCACATCTAACGCTACAACACAAAAATGTAGGCAAGACTTTTCTGGAAGTGATGGTGGACTTCAACGAGGATTTACTGACGAAGGGTTCTGTGGACGACACAGTTGTCAATAATGCATTGAATCCTTTACTTCGCACACTTAAAGATAAGAGCATACGCCTAGATAATGATGAAGAGTCAATAGAATATCCGCATGAATATGTGGACAAAATATTCCAATATATTGCTAGCTCAATAACACTGGAGCCAAGAATTCATCACAATTGGGTTGATAGTATGTTTGAAGATAACGATAAAGTGGTATGTGGAAATTTAGGCATGGGGTGCAATGAATCCACATGGTATGGTACCGTTGACGGGCGCCTAAGAGGCCAAGATCCAGATGGTGGTTCAACTTCATTAATTGCAGTACGAGATGAAGTAGAAAGTGATGGTTCAAGTATGGTCTTTGAAATAAAAAGAAAAAGTCGACATTTATCTCGAGCTATAGGTTCAGTTGTATTATCTTCGTTTGTAGAACACAATTTGCACAAAGATCTGAACTCTCTTGTGCCATTATTCTTATTAAACAGCCAATCACTGCAGATATTAATGTACGACTGTAAGGCTGACGTGTTATTGATTTCGGACAAATTTTTTTTCCGGGAAAACTATGAGGTTAATAAAGGGTTTATTCTATTGTTATTTATCTTTATTAATCACAGGTATGTTGTAAAATGTAAGCTAGCAGTTTACCGCTTGAATATGTTTAAGTTAATAATGCATATTAGTACATAATTTGCTAAAAGATTAAGAAAACAGTTACAATGAAGTAAAGATTTATTTGGTTCAAATATTTGTAATTCTTAAATTTAATATTTTTTCAAAAATGTTTAAAGTTACTTTATTATAACTTACATATTTTCTATTTAAATTCTAGAATGTTTCTGAAGGAAATTGCTACACCAACATTGCCGACTTCAAACATAAAGTCATTCTTATCAACTCACAAATGCTTGGATAGTTTTGAAAAACTCTCTGATAAGACCATTAATTGGAACACCGGTGTAGAAGGATATACTTCAGGCATAGCCAGTAGTGATGATGATGACGAGAAAGACTATCATGACTGTTTTGAGCCCGTACCAAAGAGAAGGAAAACTTAGTCAAATTCTTGTTATCCACAATTTTTAGTTTTATTCTTTAGCTAATAAAAAGTCACTCTATTCTTTGTCTTGTTCCATTTGTTTGTTTTTTGTTGTTGTATTGGTACATTTAGATAATTAACTCCACCTCCAATCCAATCTTTGCCCAACTAGTGGACCAAACCACCTGGACAGAAGAGGATTATCTGGGAATATCTTGCTGTTTTGGATATAAAGATGTATTACTACTGTTACATAAAGTAGAGCTTGGTATACAAATGTACCACTACTGCTACATAGAGAGAGCTGGTTATAGAAATGTACCACTATTTTTACATAAAGTAGAGCTAATTATAGGAGTGTACCACTACTGTTACATAGAGTAAAACGGGTTTGAAATTGTACAAACGGTACACATGTAAGTCTTTAGCCCTAGCCCTAGCTCTACCCCCCTAGGTAACACCAGCACTACAGAATTTACAAATCGTACCACCTATTATACCATCAAAATTACATTATAACTTAATTCTTGTGCCGTGTAACATATTGTACCACTTGTACCACTTGTTGTATGAGACTAGAATAGCACGGATAAAGTGTTGCTATATATACTTTTTCATTTATCTTGTAAACAAAATATGGTACATGCAGCACATTTCAAAACAAGCAATCAAGAATTGAAAAACTAGTGTTACATGTGGTGCAAGTTTTACAATTAATGGAATATTGCTTTTTAAAAATAGGCAATTTTGTTCTGTGGCATACCACCTTGTGGTACGTGATGTAACACATTTGATACAGGCTTAATAAGTGATTATGCATTAAACACACTACTTCACATAGGTGGTACATCATGTACCACATGCGGTACAAACTGTGAGTTAGAAGATAATGCAGGATGTACCTGGAGTGGTACACGATAACTAGCTTACAACATTTGTAGTATGATAAATAAAAATAATAACCTTGAAAGTGTACAATCGGTACACATGTAAGTCTTTAGCTCTAGCCCTAGCTCCAGCCCCCTAGGTAAAACCAGCACTACAGAATTTACCAATCGTACCATATATTACACTATCAAAATTACAAAACTAAATACAAGTATATACTAGTTGAAGTTGTTTTGTTTTAAGTACTACACGGTTTAACTTAATTTGTGTGCCATATACCATACTGTACCACTTGTACCACTTGTTGTATGAGACTAGAATAGCACAGATAAACTGTTGCTATATACACTTTCATTTAACTTATAAACAAAATATGGTACATGCAGTACATTTCAAAACATGCAATCAAGAATTGAAAAACTAGTGTTACATGTGGTGCAAGTTTTACAGTTAATGAAATATTGCTTTTTCAAAATAGGCAATTTTGTTCTGTGGCATACCACCTAGTGGTACGTGATATACCACATATGATACATGTATAATAATAAAACACACTACTTCACATAATTGGTACACCAAGTACCACATGTGGTACAAACTATGAGTTAGAAGATATTGCCGAACGTACCTACAGTGGTACACGATAACTAGTTTGTAACACTAGTGTATGATATTGACTACAAATAACAATAGAAAAAACTTGAAATTGTACAAACAGTACACATGTAAGTCTTTAGCACTAGCCCTAGCTCTAGTCCCATAGGACCACCTTGTTGTACGTGATGTATCCCATCTGATACAAGCATTATAAGTGATTATGCATCGAACACACTACTTTACATAAGTGGTACACCAAGTACCACATGTGGTACAAACTATGAGTTAGAAGATAATGCCGAATGTACCTACAGTGGTACATGAGAACTAGCTTGGAACACTTGTGTATGATATTGACTACAAATAACAATAACTAAAACTTGAAATTGTACAAACAGTACACATGTAAGTCTTTAGCCCTAGCCCTAGCTCTAGTCCCCTAGGACCACCTTGTGGTACGTGTTGTATCCCGTCTGATACAAGCACTATTAGTAATTTCTATTACCAGCTCTACTCTATGTGTATCAGGTGGTACATACCTATAACCAGCTTTACTCTAAGTAACAGTAGTAATACATCTTTATAACCAGCTGTAATTTATGTAATAGTAGTGGTACATTTCTATTACCAGCTCTACTCTATGTATCAGGTGGTACATACGTATAACCAGCTTTACTCTAAGTAACAGTAGTAATACATCTTTATAACCAGCTGTAATTTATGTAATAGTAGTGGTACATTTCTATTACCAGCTCTACTCTATGTATCAGGTGGTACATACGTATAACCAGCTCTACTCTATGTAACAGTAGTAATACATTTTTATTGCAACAGTAATATAATTATTCGTACTCTATGTACCAGTAGTGGTACATATTTATAACCAGCTGTATTATATGAAACAGTAGTGGTACATTTTTATAACCAGCTCTATTATATGAAACAGTAGTGGTACATTCCTATAACAAGTTCACTTTACGTAACAGTAGTCGTTCATTTTTATAACGAGCTCTAATCTATGTAACTGTAGTGGTACATTTATATAACCGGTTTTACTCTATGTATCAGTAGAGGTACATTTCTAGTCGTTCAACCTCCACCAGAGCTAGTTATAAAAATATACCACTGCTGTTACATAGAGTAGAGCTAGTTATAGGTATGTACCACCTGATACATTAAGTATAGAGCCGGTAATAGAAATGTACCACTACTGCTACATAAATTAAAGCTGGTTATAAAGATGTATTACTACTGTTACGTAGAGTAAAGCTAACTATAGGGATGAATGACTACTGTTACATAAAGTAGAACTAATTATAGAAATGTACTACTACTGGTACATAGAGTAAAGCTAATTATAAAAATGAACAATTACTATTACGTAAAGTAGAGCTTGTTATAGGAATGTACCACTACTGTTACATAGTTTTGAGCTGGTTATAACAACGTACCACTACTGTTTCATATAATACAGCTGATTATAAAGATGTACCATTACTGGTACATAGAGTACAAATAGCTATAATTATTACTGTTACATAAAGTAGAGCTAGTTATAAAAATGTACCACTACTGTTACATAAAGTAGAGCTGGTTATAGGTATGTACCACCTGATACATAGAGTAGAGCTGGTAATAGAAATGTACCACCACTGTTACATAAATTACAACTGGTTATAAAGATGTATTACTACTGTTACATAAAGTAGAGCTAACTATAGGGATGAATGACTACTGTTACATGGAGTAGAGTTAATTATAAAAATGTACCACTACTGTTATCAGGGCTGGATTCAGGAATTTTGACAAGGGGGGGTTCTAAGAAAATTGCACCCATAACCAAACCCAAACCAAACCCAAACCACACCCACCTTAGGAAAAACAATGACGATTAAAAAAGAGAACTGATTAAGTAATACAATGATGATTATAGCCAACAGAAAGTATAATGGAATGATATTTAGTCAACAAAAAGTGATGGTTGAAAAAGTCTTCGAGCATGAGTTTGAGTGAATGCTAGGCAGACATCATCCACTGAAATTCTTTCACTATAATGCATGGCAATCACTCCAAGGACAGACATACGTTCTTCAGCCATGGTAGATCTTAAGCAGGTTTTTATTCTTCTTAACAAAGAAAAGGAACGTTCAGCTTCAGCACTTGTAATTGGTAGTGTACATGATATTAAAAGTAGCTGATGTATGTTCGGAAACGAATCACTGTCACATGATCCAAGTGCCAAGAGAAAAGTATTTGGAATATCAGCCCCTAATTGACTCTGCCAAAGGGTCTGCCACCGCCTAAGCTCATTTTGTAAAGAACTTGGGAAAGGAAGATCACTCTCCCAAAAGAGTTCAGATTGTTTGGCCTCCTTAATACTTTGTATGTTCAAATTGTCACTTAGGGTTATAATGGAAGGTATTAGGAATAATAATCTTTTAGAGTGACCATGGTCATTAGAAAATCTCTCCTTCATTTGACTCAGAAGTGAATCAATCAAAGGGATTGCAATTGCCCTTTTGTAGTGCTGACTAGGAGACTCACTAGGAGTATTGCTTCTATTCCTTGCAAGCTTGTTTTTCTTGGCACAAATTCAGCAACACCTACTTTATTGGCCAAAGTTAGTACTTCTTCATACCAAGAACTGAAAACCATATAGAGTTATCAATGTTCTCAATAACAGTATTTACCATAGAATATGCCTCATAAACATCTTGCTCACATTTTTGTAGTTTCGATGCAATGCTTTTGACTTCATCAAGGACATTCTTTGTAATAATGAATGTAGCTATGGTTTGAAAGGAAGTAAGGGAATTCTTAAGCCCTTGTGCCTTTGTTTTGTGTCACTGTTCCAGTTCCAACTTCCTTCTTGAGATACTAACTCTGGATAATCCTGTGGGGAAAGTATTGCATCCAAGAAAGTAACCAAAACCTCATACATCTCATGAAAAATTGCATAAGCAAGTATGTCGCTCTACCCACCTAGTCTTGCAAAGACCAGGAAGTTTAGAGTGAGATGATGAGTTAGGGAGGTATTCATGCAGAGTCAATTCAAACATCCTCTGCCGTTTTTGGCTATGATATAGAAACAAGTGTGCTTCAATTCATATGGCCAATAAGATTTCATACATCCTGAACTTTGCTTGAAGCAGCAACAGATACATTAAGGCAATGGGAGTAGCAATGTGTGTAAAGGGCTAATGGAGAAATTTCTTTAAGTTTAGCCTGTACACCTACAAGTAGCAGAATATCAAGCTGAGCTAGAGACCTGTCACTGCCTGCAGGGGGAAGCAGAGACCTGGTGTAGAATTAGAGGGCAAAACTGACAGAGTTTCTGGTAGCAACTAATTTTTTGGTTAGTTACGAACATGAAATGAATTACAGAGTGAGCAATAAATTGTATGAGCACTTCAGTGAACATGTGATTCATCATTAGAAGGAAATGCGATCTATACTGTTGTAGACATGTGCAATGTTAGAGCAGGGCCTGGCTTGTGGCAAGTTTGGCTGTACAGGCCGATAATTAAATAATACATTTAGAAAGGGGGGGTTCGAACCCCCTGAACCCCCCCCCCCTGGATCCAGCCCTGAATGCATTGCTAGTTATGAGTCCTAGTCATTGGTCGTAATTCTGACAACTCACTGGGGGGGGGAGTGAGTATAACACCTGCATTAATAGCTACTGAAACCATAACTTAACTGGACTGCCAACAAGATGCTGTCAGACAAGAGAGGTGATGGACCACTGCACACCGCCAACAAGATGCTGTCAGACAAGAGAGGTGATGGACCACTGCACACCGCCAACAAGATGCTGTCAGACAAGAGAGGTGATGGACCACTGCACACCGCCAACAAGATGCTGTCAGACAGAGAGGTGATGGGACCACTTGCACACCGCCAACAAGATGCTGTCAGACAAGAGGGTGATGGACCACTGCACACCGCCAACAAGAGGCTGTCAGACAAGAGAGGTGCGGACCCACTGCACACCGCCAACAAGATGCTGTCAGACAAGAGAGGTTGATGGGTCACGGTACACTGCCAACAAGATACTGTCAGACAAGAGAGGTGATGGACCACTGCACACCGCCAACAAGATGCTGTCAGACAAGAGAGGTGATGGACCACTGCACACCGCCAACAAGATGCTGCCAGACAAGAGAGGTGATGGACCACTGCACACCGCCAACAAGATGCTGTCAGACAAGAGAGGTGATGGACCACTGCACACCGCCAACAAGATGCTGTCAGACAAGAGAGGTGATGGGTCACGGTACACTGCCAACAAGATACTGTCAGACAAGAGAGGTGATGGACCACTGCACACCGCCAACAAGATGCTGTCAGACAAGAGAGGTGATGGGTCACGGTACACTGCCAACAAGATACTGTCGGACAAGAGAGGTGAGGGTCACGGGACACTGCAACAAGCTAGGTCGGACAAGAGAGGTGATGGGTCACGGTACACTGCCAACACGATACTGTAGGACAAGAGAGGTGATTGGGTCACGGACACTGCCAAAAAAAGTACTGTCAGACAAGAGAGGTGATGGACCACGCACACCGGCAAACAAGATGCTGTCAGACAAGAGGAGGTGATGGGTCAAGGATACACTGCCAACAAGCTACTGTTGGACAAGAGAGGGGTATGGATCATTGATGCCAACAAGATGCTGGAAGAGAGAGGTGATGGATTTAATGCATGACGGCCAGCAAGATACTGTCAGACAAGAGAGGTGAGGGATCATTGCTGCCAACAAGATTTACTGTCAGGGACAAGAGAGGTGATGGATCATTGCTGCCAACATCTGGAGATTGGAATGAGTTCAACAGGAAATGCACACACACACACACGGTAGATAGGATATGGCCTGCAGGGTTACATCAGTCCAGCAGGCAGACTTCGATAGTGTGTGGAGGATCTGGGGACATTTTCAGAGATGATAATAAAATAACAAATCACATGACTGGTCACATGTAGACATTGGCAGGCAGGATGGCATTTACTCATAGTTCATCAAGATATGTTTCACATGACCAATAAGCCACATCATCAATAATTTGAAGAAGATCACATGATCAATGATTGGTTGCTATAGGTGAACGTGCTTGGACAGGGAAACACGTGAACGTGAAGGAAGACGGCACATTCACCTGTGTCGTGTGTGGAGTTGATCTCTTTAAGACGGAGAAGAAGTTTGAAAGTGGATCTGGTTGGCCATCTTTCTCTGACGTAGCAGAGAAAGGTAACATACACCGTGTGGTGGATGAGAGTTACGGGATGAAGCGTGTGGAGGTGGTGTGTCCCCAGTGTGGCTCACACCTGGGACAAGTGTTTGAAGATGGACCCAAGGAAGACACTGGCCTCAGATACTGCATCATAGTGTTTACCTTGTGTGTGTTAGTGTGTGTATCCAACTCCTATAGACTAGTTAGATCCAGTTGCTATATTGTTACTAGGTGTAAACTTGGTAAGTGTGCACTATTTTTTGCCTTTAGGTATATGAACTGTGCATACTAACCACCCTTGGGGTATTGCTATTTTTGAGTTTTAGTTTAATAGAATAGGCCAGATAAAGCGGAGCCAGTTATGTGAGGCCAGGATATGATATGTGAGGGTCTACTACCCTCTCATATCCGACCTATGGGACCAGCCCTAGTTCCGATAATTCTCCTGCTGACGCTCATACCACAGGAATTTACCATAGCTAGCTGCTTAACTGGTTACAGCAGAGCAGCCCAGGGTAGAGTTAGATCTGGAGATAACAGCTGGCAGCTACAATGCTAAAGTAAACTTGCCAGTGTGCTTCAATTGAATTTTAATTGAATTTTAATTTTGGGCCGGAAATTCGCTTGACACCGCCATTCCTGCGAAAATGCTGATAAACAAAGTTGCTAGTAGCCCAAGTGGCCTACGGCCCTTGGGCTTCAGTGCACTAAATCCACCAGTGTGTTAGTGTGTGTATCCAACTCCTATAGACTAGTTAGTTGTGTAACTTTGCAGTAGTCAAGAGTTACTTGAACAACACTGTGGACTCCTCCCACTTTCTTATCCCAGCCAGATGCACTGTGACGTAGCCTCTGGGCCTTCTGTAGCTCAAACACACCCTTTACCATATACATCACTCCATGATAATCATTATCAAATATGGTTACTTGTACCTTCACACGATCTGTTGAATTAGTGCTCTTCAAATGGAAATGTGCACATGCCTGCCACACCTCCACTGATACAGACTTCTGACAGACAGCACGTGCTATTAATTTGCCAAGCGTCTCTCTGAGTTCCTTACCTATCAAAACAAATAAACACCATAACACACAAAAATAAGATCATCATTGGAAACAAATTACATTATAAAAATGATTACTAAAAATACTTTGACCTTCACGTATTTTTGTGTTAGTTCGGTGGTCGACCCCGACCAAAACTTCACTAAACAGAATCTTTAGGTTTAGCGATCATTACCCGTATCACCTTAGAAATTGAATTGTTTATCATTTTGAATTCTTTTGCGGGTGCTGTTAAAACTCGAAAACATACCGGTGTCGCAGTGAATACTGTCCCCCAGTGAATAATGTCCCCCCGGACATAATTCACTAGTGAATAAGGTCCGGCCGGACATTATTAACTAGCGAATAGTGTCCCCTCCGGTGAATAATGTCCCCCTGCCCATTTTTGCTTTCACTTCAGTAAAGTTTCCGGGCTGGTGATTTATAAGAGTACTCGAAGGACTGCTCAACCCTTCTGATACAGAGGCCTAGGCAGTGCAATTCTGATCACAGTGAGGCAAAAAGCTGGACTTTTTGCCATAATACGACTCTTATGCGTGTAGAAAAATATGTAGCTAAGCAAAGAAATTTATTCATATCTGGATTTATATAGTGAATGTTGATGATTGTTATTTTTAAATCACATGAAAATTATAGTATATGAAGGAACAAGCATCTGCCCCAACCTTTATGCTAGGGGCCAATAGATTTTTAATCAGTTTCACCGAGAAAGCACCGCTGACCAGACAACTTAATGTGACGATGGTGTCGACTTAATTATTTTGTTAATTAGCTGGTTCACTCCTAATCTCCCACTGAGTACCCTTTACCAACAGTATACTTGTTGGATGGAGGAATGGAGAATTACGATCATATTTACGATTTCTTGTACTCTGGAATATACCCCATTTCGTTTACCAAAAACGAAAAACGAGTACTGAGGAGGAAAACCAAGAATTTCAAGGTCTGATAAAGAAAAAAAAATCAGTTATCACTTGTTAGGCTTCATGGGAGTTTGAGTCACCCACCCTTTACCTTTACAAGTTCCACTTACTACTAAGCAATCAATTTTGTAGCACTGATTGTTTGTCTAGCTAATTATCTATCTCAAGAAGTAGCTAGATTTTAAACAGTTACCTGAATACACTAATTATTAATGAATGTCTTTTTATTTTATGCTAGAATATGGTAGAGAGAGTGTCGAAGTTTAGCTTCCACTTGTTGGTTACAAAGCAAATTTAATCTTGGTCAGCTATGATTTTATTATGACAATTGTATGTTTGTTGCAAAAAAATAAAAATTTGTAATACAAGGTTAAGGATGGTCTCCTCTATTACTCCAAGAGTGGAAGTGCCCAGAAGCAAGTTCCTAGAAGTAGTAAAGAGAAGGAGAGAATACTGAAGTCATGCCATGGATCTATTGAAGGTTCATTTTTTTTTCTCACCTCTACTTAATGTAATCATCCCTTTCCCTAAATTATGTTCCAAACTGTATCTAAAGCTGTTGCCGCGCGAGCTTCTGCTAAACTTTCAATAATTGACTGCCGCACCTGGCATCTGGTCCTTCGAGTTACCATCACCTTACCATACCCACTGTCAGTAGTGCGGAGTTACGCCCGCACGAACAGATGCTACCACCAGAGGCAGTTTCAAAGGTCCAGGCAATAGGGAGGGATTATGGAGTTAGGGTTGGCACTTATTTCTCACAAGCTAGACCTAAGGTTCTAAGTACTGGCTAACGATTGAATTAAGTAACAAAACCTGGGTTAAGTTCAACAACAAAAAGACTGGCTGTTGGGGGTATGCCAGCTGGACAGTTTATTTTCATTATGTTATTATGCATAACTAGACAGTTAAAATGTACTTTTATCATAGTTCAATTCTATCCTCCTGTACTTTTAAATACTTACTTCTTTAAAGTTACTCCTTTATGCATAGCTTATGTGTTAACAAATAAAAATAAAAATAAAAATAAAGAAGTTTCATTTCTAATAAAATTTAGTTTTATCAATCATTAAATGTTAGCTGAAGGTTTATACTGTCACTTTATCATCTGGCTAATAAATACTTAATATCAGTAGCTATATAGCTAGTAAGTTAATTGAGTGCCCCTCCCCCCGTCCTCCACCAATGCTAAAACATCTTTCTACACCGCTGTAAAGCCACAATGAAAATGACAACTCCCTTGACAGACAAGAAAGACACCCAAGAAAGACACCCTTGACTGTTCACTAGTATAGTTAACTGCTTTTTAGTCTAATTGTTAGTCCTAGCTAGAGCTTAGATCTGCTGTGTAGGTTGAACTGCCATGATCATAACTAGTGCACACGGAGCCTGTGAAAAGGTTAGTTTCGCGCATAGCCAGACTCTTTGTTCGGTGAAGGGCGGCTACGCGAGACTATTAAAGGGTTAAAGGTTTAAGGTCAAAGGTCATGGCATATTCCTCTGGCTAGACGCATGTGTTGTTGTATGGCTTCTCCACTACCCACTAAGAGGAAGAGAGTTTCCCACTTGGGGCTAGGTCAGGTGTTCAGAAACTGATAAAAAGAGAAAACCCCCGTCTTTATGATGCTGGTTGCATTTGTCACCTTGCTGACTTGTGTGTCAAGGCTGGAATGGCTGCTCTGCCAGTTGATATAGATCTATTATTTATTGACATCCATTATTACTTTCAACACAGCAGCAAAAGAAATCAACAGTTTTTTGATATGTGGCATTCCTTCTATATTAATGAACCCAAAGTTCTCTTGGAGCATTGTCAAACTAGGTGGTTGAGTCTACTGCGATGTATACGAAGGTATTTAGATTTGTTTGATGGTCTTTTATCGTACTTCCGCTCTTGTGACGACCAAACTGCCAAAGTAGTTAGCATTACTGAAAGACTTGAAAATCCACTAACAAAGCCCATTCTTCACTTTCTCAATCATGTTCTACCATCCATAGATAGATTCAATAGGTCTTTCCAAAAGTCAAATGAGAACACAACGTGTGAGTTGTATACAGATATTGTCAGGCTTACAAAAATTTATGCTGTCAGTTTCCTAACCGAAGAAGCTGTTCGTAAAGCTGGAGATAACATTCATTTGGTTGACATGGACAAAGTTTAAATTGGATGAAAACTTAAGTATTGGAGATGAGACATGGCTGTGTATTAGTGCTCTTGAACAAGAGATGGACATAAAACCATTTTTTCAGCATGTCAAAGCTTTCTATTCAGCTGCTCTTCAGAAAATGTTCAAGAAATTTCCATTTGGTGACACAATTCTACAAGATTTGGGTATTGTCCAACCAATTAAGACAAAGTCTTACACTGAAGATACCATTAAGAGACTTGCCAAGAGGTTTCCTCATTCCCTTCATCTTCTTGTTCAGGAATTTACGGCTTTTCTTCTTTGTCCAGAAGACCTTCCTGCTCTAAAGTAGTATTATAAGGACTGTGATGGAGTTGAGAAACCACGTCCTGGATTTTTTTGGTCGGAAATTGGTAAAATTAAAACCCTCCCAGGAGAGTTAAGGTTTGCCAATCTGGCAAAGCTTATGGCTGGACTGTTAGCAATACCATCGTCCATGCAATGCTGACTCTGAGCGTGGGTTTTCAATCCTAAGAAAATACATACGGATCAAAGATCAAACCTGGATCAAAGCACAGTAGTAGCATTGATGTCACTGAAGTTTAATTGTGATGACTGTTGCCATGAAGTGCAGTTTGAACCTGAACTGTTAAAGACATGCAAGAAAGCTACCAGTACTCACTTGGGGAAATAGACTTTGTTATTAAAATTATTTATCATTGGGCGATTAATTATTAATTTCTGTAATAAATGGGTGTGGTTTGGGTGTGGCATAGTGTCCCTGAAGTTCGATTTGAAAAGTTGGCAACTATGATCTTGATTATATAATTCAAAACATGAATACCTTAGTAAGTAGATAATTAGAAACATTGGAGTTTCTTGAACTTCAGCACAAATAAATGTTTTACAATTTCTGTGACATCTGTAAAATAGAAAAGCTTTGCATGTACTACTACATCAAAGTATTTTTACCAGGTTCCTCTGCTATATTAATGTTGTTTGTTTACCTCGAACAATGACATAAGTTACCACCTTCAAGGAGTTGCTTCTTTTGTGCAGACATTATGCACCCTTCCAAGTCTGGTTCCTGCAGTAGCATACAATAGCTCAAAATTTGGTTTTGATGAGAAATTGTTCGTACCGTTATTGGAACTTTCAGACACGTTTCTGTATATTATGAATTTACGGATGATTTCCCACATTCTTTACATTCCACTACAACAGATTTGATATTAGTCACTTTTCAAATGAACAAATTTGATAATTAACTTAAAAGTACTATTTCAGCTAACAGCTGGTATTTGATGTCTACCACTGCTTCAAATAAACTAGAGGAGTTATTTATTCTATGTATATTAAAACAATGATCGTACGTAAACATGTTTAAAATATACTAACTTCATTATTTCATTTTTTATATGGTCGAGCAAACTAAGCAAAAATTCATGTACATCATATTCTAAATTAGTGGTCCAATTAGGTAATATATCTGTAAATTGAAAAATTCTCATTAACTAATGCAACATTTAAGTTAAATTCATAATATGACCTGTTAAGTGGTTATAAATACATTTTGGTGAAATGACACCATCACTACATTGTGCTGTTTCACTCAACAACAAAAGAGACTCTGTGATACTTGAACCTAAATAATACATAAAATAAATACACTTGTAAATACACACAAACAACACAACTACAAACTGAATGAATGTCTTTCAACAATAACATGTACAAAAGAAAAGCACAATCAAGATGTGAAATAATGAATCACAAAATGGCACATCAATAAGATACTTATCAGTTATGATTATAGTAATCCTTTGATTCTCAGCTTAATACAGTCAGCAGTATAAATTCCTACAACAATTGACGATTAAACTTGAGGCTGTGAAGCAATAGTCATTCTAATAGGTAAAATGCTAATGCATGGCTGATCAACTTACTCATTCTTGAAGCTTATCCGAAAATTTCTTCTTCTTTTCTGTTTAGCTAACATTTTATCCAATATATTTTTGATAGGCGACATTCTAAGTAGTAAGTTGTGTGTTGTTTAGTGTATAATGGACAATTGGTGCCTTGACAGGGGGGGGGGAGGGGGGGAGGGGTTTGTTTCCCTAACTTCGAAAAAATTTAATATTGCATATTAAATTAATAATAAACATATGGCTTCAAATTGTTGAATTTTCTATTTGCAGTTTTTGTGATCATCACCATGAAATTGAGGAGATGTCATCATATTTATCTTCCTTCCATTTACCCCTGCCATTACAGCAAACAATAGCTACTTGTCTATATCTATAGAATACTGTAAACTCATTTTTTTAGCAAGTCCTCCCCCCCCCCCCCCCCCCCCCCCCCCCCCTTTCTTAAGGATGGTCATATACTCATGCCTTTGCTTTTAATTAATTACTAGTTGTATGCATACAGTATCTCTTGAAGAACTTTTTGTAAGACTGGAAAACTAAAAATACACATTCGGTTAAAAGCACTGGCAGATGACTGTTTCACTAAATTTTGAAAACAAGTTGTCTGTAGAAAATAAAGCAAGAAAATATGATTATAATCAAATATGTGGGCGGGCATGTACGACCACATTCACGCCCCCTTTCTAAAGTATTTGTCATTCATGTCCATGATATGTGACAAGTTTTACTGTTTACATATCTGTTGCATTTTATAGAGCATTTTGTAAATTTGTTGCATGTTGAAAGCTGTGCTCAACATGGAAAAATAAGAATAAATAAGCAATTCAGTGGAGTAGCTAATCTGGGATATAAATTTGAGTGTATTCTGTACATGTTTTTATATTTGTAAATGAGATTATGTAGACCTGGGGTTTTCTCCAAGTACTGTGAAGCAGTCATGTGAGAGATATGACATGTTGCAAAATCATGAGAAAAGCCTAGAAGTACTAGTCTGTAAGGTGGTTAAAAGTGCAAGTAGTGTGATAAAAGGCTTTGGAACACGCTGTAAGGTTGAGTGCAGGTAGCATGAAAAAAGCTGACAGGCTAGCTTTCTCGGTCATATCACGCATACGTATTGAATGTTTGGTGCGATCCGTGCCAAGATTTAGGGTCAAAGTTTGGCAATGTTCCTGCGGCAATGTTCCTGTATTCCAGGCAATGTTCCTCCGGCTAGACGCTTTCCAATTCAATTTCTAGGGTGATACGGGTACTGATCGATAAACCAGAGGATTCTGTTTAGTGCAATTTGGGACCGGGTCGACCACATAAACTAACACAAAAACGCGAGGGTCAAAGTACAAAATGGACATACTACGTCCAAACATATATACAAATAAAAACTAGTGGTGTGCTTGAGCCACAAATGGCGAGCGAGCCTAAAGACTATACTATTTTTATATCGAATGATTGTGACTTCTACATGAAGCTAAGGAAAATAAGGTCAGTTTTGTTTTAATTAGCAGTGCCATCGTAAACACTCTCTGCAATGATTGGAAGGAAAACAACAACACAAAACAATACACGGTTATGTTAAAAGTTCTTTGTGATATTCTTTAGCTAAGTAGGTGGTTGTAACACACAATGCTTTGACACAACTGGACATGCACACAGACTTACCTTCGCAGTAGTCTAGTGGACAATGTATTTTCAAGTAAATACTGTTGCGCAAGGCTTATAGCCATGACAAAGAGCGCATTGACTTACCACCGCCACTAAGGATTCTCAGAGCTCGTTAATTGAAAAATACTGGAACTGTGAACGCTTTACCAAACTTACGTAATTAAAGGCGCGGGCGAAAACAGAGGTCTCACGTACCCCATAAACAGAAGATAAATAAATTAAAAAATATAAGCGAAAATCTCGATTGAGTACCCCTGATAGTGTCTCGCTGCTCCGTCCCGCTCGCCAATCAATAACTTTAAACTAGTAGTGATGTGCGTGAGCCCAATGGCGAGCGAGGCCTAAAGCATCTAGTTTTCTAGAATGATTGGATTCTAACCACTGAAAGCTATGATAAGGTCCAGTTTTTTTATTCGCATTACACGGTAAAGGGATTTCAGGCCCTTAGTAACAACTTCTGCAACTGCTTGAATTGAAGGAAAAAAACAACAACAAAACAATACACGTTATTTAAAAGTTTTCTTTGTGATATTCTTTAGCTAAGTAGTGGTTGTAACACACAATGCTTTGACACAACTGGAAATGCACTTACACAGACTTACCTTCGCAGTAGTCTAGTGGACAATGTATTTTCAAGTAAATACTGTTGCGCACGGCTTATAACCATGACAAAGAGCGCATTGACTTACCACCCCCACTAACTCGAATAGAAATGGAAGTCCCTTAAGTTTTCAAGTTTTAACTGCACCCGCAAAAGAATTCAAAACGGTAAACAATTCAATGTTTAGGGTGATACGGGTACTGATCGATAAACCAGAGGATTCTGTTTAGTGCAATTGGGCGGGGTCGACCACATAAAAACTAACACAAAAACGCGGGGTCAAAGACAAAATGACATACGTACTCCAAACCATTAATACAATAAACATCCCGATTTTCAATTGTGTTACCCCTGTAAGTGTTCTCGCTCGCTCGCTCGCTCGCCAGAATAATGTAAAATTGATTATGAAAGTTTGGTTGTCATATTGTTGTAGAATATATGATTTGAACTGCTGGTGGTGATGATCAGAATAAGACACATTTCTTGTGGACTATGATAGCATGTCCTCTTTGCTCTGCTGATTCTGTCTTCTTCTGTGGTAGATAATTATTTTTTAAATATCAACTTAACTGTTTGGCATCTTCTTTACCATGTCCTTGGCGTCGTCAAAAATGCCATCCCTATTTCTTATGTGGTAGATGATTATTTTTTAAATATCAACTTAACTGTTCGGCATCATCTTACCATGTCCTAGGCGTCGTCAAAATGCCATCCCTATTTCTTCGGTGGTAAATAATTATTTTTTAAATATCAACTTAACTGTTCAGCATCTTCTTTACCATGGGCCTAGCGAGACTATAAAGTTCTTGCTTGAATCAAAATAATGTATGAAACAGAGAATGAATGAGAGAAGGTGAGTATGCAATGGGAGAGGTCCTTGGCGTCGTCAAAAATGCCATCCCTATTTCTACTAATTAACTATCTCGAGAAGTCTCTTGCCTGGAATAGGTTGGGGTGCCTGACCCGAAAATATCTTTAAGTCAAATTTAAATTCTCTTAATATTTTTTGAAATCTTTTTTGGTCATAATAAATAAAGTTTAATTGTCTGCTCAGCAAGCTCTTTTCTTCATGTTAATATTATATAAACCCTGGGGCTAGTTGGTTATCTAATCCTTTGTCTCTTTGAATTGAAAAACACGCTCTGACTGGCAAAGAACAATTCCTCAGCACTGCAGTATAAGCATTATATATAACTGCAACGGGTATTGGCTTATAACTTGTATGCTATATATTTGTATACTCTGACTGGCAAAACCTACAAAGGAATTTACAATTTCACCAGCTATGACAAAGTTATAGCGCTTGATCTCTCCTGCTCTGTTAATGAGATGTTGGAAGGTTTACATCTGAAAAAATGACAAATACGGGTAACATACAGTTTAAGTTAACCTTCTGGTTTTGAACAATGTTTATTATAGTGTTCGCAATAATTAAAGATTGAGCTATTTGTCTTCACACCGCTCTAGCACGACTGACACTTACTTTCTGTTTATCAAATGATGACTACACTTCTTTAAATGATGGCCTTGAAGCACTATTCAATCTCCAGCATTTCTGCTTGAACTTTCCCTTCTTCAACATCTACTTTAACTATATATACATTAGGTTTTTATTTATTATTATTTTCATTTTATTAGGAACAGTGCTCCTTGCAGAACGAAGTCAGCAGAACATTTCTTGCAGTTAGATTCTCTGTATACTAAGAGTATGCTCAGAAGGCACAAACCACAGAGTATAGAAAATAGTACCTCAGCAAAACAGTCTGCGTCGCCATCATCTTCACCGTAATAACAGCCGTAGTCTTCTTCATCACTAGCCCAATCCTCACTGACCGGGATGGAGTTTTGAGCCTCCAAACAATCCGACATGACAAAGATACACTTCAGTTCTAGTCCGAGACCTTTACCAAGAAAGCAAGCTAGTGTCTGTAATAACTGGCATTCTTGGCGATACTTATATGCAGGATCTAGAAGAATTTCATGCATTTGCTTGGCAGCACAACTTGTGAGAACAGGAAAAGGCCTGTTGTTAGCATTTTCATTGCCACTATTACCACTACCGCCACTGCTGTTTATGGTTTCCAATTTTACGTATACTGACATTTATTACTTACATGGTCTTCTAGAGTATTTATAATCAGGTGCTACATTAGTGTCTAATTGGAGGGAATAGTTTGTGCTCTTGGCAGAGTAAGTCTTATGAATCGTAATGTGGGTTAAACTTCTAGTTGGAGAGCTGACAGGCTCTGATGATGACCTTCTTTCTTCTTGTGAACTTGTATTCATAAATAATTATCTAATATTTATAGTATAGAGGAATCATATATCTCATAAACCATAGCATTCTCCATCACTGCCAGGAAGCACTTGTAATTCACAATTAGAGTTCTCCCATTCACATTCCCATGTCATTGAAGAAGCTCGATTTCCTCTCTTTTTCCAGAACACAGTATCGTTTGTTCCATTCTAATTAGTTCATTTCTTATTCTTCTCTTTCACCTGAATCTACGTCTTACATGGCTTACATTTCCGGATACAGAACTAGCAGGTGGACTGTAGCCTCCACCATTGCTCTCTCCACTCCCTCGATAAAAACTGGGTGGAGTCTGCTGCTTCCCCTTCCTGGCGAAATGGCAGCTGACATCAGAATATTGCCTTGCCTTTCAGGTTTCCCTGATGAGCTCATACTCACAAAGTAGTTCAAAAGTCAGATGTTTTCTCCTTCTCCCCTGCAAACAATCCAGATTGAGCTTCTAGCCTGCTGGCACTGCTGATAATTGCACTGCTGGTTCTCTACACCAGGATTATGTAGTTGAGTAAAATGTAATTGAAGTGGGTTTTGGTAGTTTTAGTGACAAGATTGAAGTAGAAATGCAGCTGAAAGCCTCTTCCTCCAAACCAGAAATATCTTTGATGGGTACCGTACCGTTGAGCACCAGAGATAGCTACTGTCACTTTTAATTTTTTCTTCCTTGGTTATGTCTGTTTTGCATGCTCATACTCCTCTGCTTAGTTGGGGGCACTACTTTTTTCCCACAATAGACTGCCACTGTTTCTTGCTTTTCTTATTTAACTTTTTTGCTTCTTCGTGGTGTCTATTATTGACTCTGTATTTCTTCCTTCTCTCCATACAATTTTTGCTGCAGAGACGACTATGGCCAATACTGCCATAGTGGCAACAACAGCATCAGCAGCCGTAAAGTCTCGATCGCATACAACTCTCCACATTCTATTCTCGCAAATCTCCAAAGGGCCATTCACACACCTGGGGCACTGGGCATCAGGTAGTAAACTGGAAACAATCCTGATTATACCTTCTTCAGTACAATAGTGTCGCTCTCAGAATGCACGGTATTAATTAGCAACTGCTACAGACAGCAGGTAGAGACTACAGCCAGGCCAGAATCCACCAATGGTCTGAGAGCTTCTGCCTAGTATGGCTGAATATCATGCTCTGACTGACTTTCATGGGAGGTAGTGAAAAAGGGTATTCACTGGTGGTTGGTGTCTTCACTGGTGGTTGGTGTCTTTACTGGTGGTTGGTGTCTTCACTGGTGGTTGGTGTCTTCACTGGTGGTTGGTATCTTCCCTGGTGGTTGGGGTCTTCACTGGTGGTTGGGGTCTTCACATATATATATATATTAATAATAATGTATAAATGATGTGCAGGCTTCAAAGTCAGCTATCGGAGCAGCATTCGGGGCTTCTGGTCCACTCACTAAGTGTCATCACTGTGTCTTGGGGTCTTCACTGGTGGTTGGTGTCTTCACTGGTGGTTGGTGTCTTCACTGGTGGTTGGTGTCTTCACTGGTGGTTGGTGTCTTCCCTGGTTGTTGGGGTCTTCACATATATATATATATATATATTAATAATAATGTATAAATGATGCGCAGGCTTCAAAATTCACAATTAGAGTTCTCCCACTCACATTCCCAGGTCATTGAAGAAGCTCAATTTCCTCTCTTTTTCCAGAACACAGTATCGTTTGTTCCATTCTAATTCGTCCATTTTCTTATTCCTCCCTTTCACCTGAATCTACGTCTTACATGGCTTTCATTTCTGGATACAGAACTGGCAGGTGGACTGTAGCCTCCACCATTGCTCCCCCCACTCCCTAGTCAGCTGTGGTGCCTATGTTGCTGCTGCTGGTTGTACTGGTGGGAAGGGTCGATGAAAACTGGGTGGAGTCTGCTGCTTCCCCTTCCAGGCGAAATGGCAGCTGACATCAGAATATTGCCTTGCCTTTCAGGTTTCCCTGATGAGCTCATACTAACAAGGTACTCCAAAAGCAAGATGTTTTCTCATTCTCCCCTCCAAACAATCCGCTGCTGATAATTGCTGTTCTCTATTAGGTAGTTGAGTAAAAGGTAATTGAAGTGAGTTTTGGTAGTCTTAGTGCTAAGATTGAAGTAGAAATGCAGCTGAAAGCCTCTTCCTCCAAACCAGAACAATCTTTGATGGGAACTGTAACGTTGAGCACCAGAGAATAGTTACTGTTGCATAAAGTAGAGCTAGTTATAAAAATGTACCACTACTGTTACATAGAGTAGAGCTGATTATAGAGCTGTACCACTATTGTTACATAAAGTAGAGCTAATTATAGGAATGTACCACTACTGTTACATAGAGTAGAGCTGGTTATAGGAATGTACCATTAAGTAGAGCTAGTTATACAAATGTACCACTGTTATATAGAGTACAGCTGATTATAGAAATGTACCGCTACGGTTACATAGAATAGAGCTGGTTATAGGAATGTACTACTACTGTTACATAAAGTAGAGCTGGTTATAAACATTCCTATAACAAGCTCTACTTTATGTTACAGTAGTCGTTTATTTTTATAACCAGCTCTATTCTATGTAACCGTAGCGGTACATTTCTATAATCTCCTCTACTCTATGTAACAGTAGTAGTACATTCCTATAACCAGCTCTACTTTATGTAACTGTAGTGGTACATTTATATAACCAGTTTTACTCTATGTATCAGTAAAGGTACATGTCTATAACCAGCTTTACTTTATGTAACAGTATTGGTACATTCCTATATCCAGCTCTCTATGTAACAGTATAGTGGTACATTCCTATAACAAGCTCTACTTTATGTTACAGTAGTCGTTCATTTTTATAACCAGCTCTACTCTATGTAACTGTAGTGGTACATTTTATAACCGGTTTTACTTTATGTAACAGTAGTGGTACATTTCTATAACCAGCTTTACTTTATGTAACAGTAGGAGTACATTCCTATAACCAGCTTTACTCTATGTAGCAATAGTGGTACATCTTTTTAACTAGCTGTACTTTAAGTACCAGTATTGGTACATTCCTATAACCAGCTCTACTCTATGTAACAGTAATGGTACATCTTTATAACAAGCTCTACTTTATGTAACAGTAGTCGTTCATTTTTATAACCAGCTCTACTCTATGTAATTGTAGTGGTACATTTTATAACCGGTTTTACTTTATGTAACAGTAGCGGTACATTTTTATAATCAGCTGTACTCTATATAACAGTGGTACATTTGTATAACTAGTTTTATTTAATGGTACATTTTTATAACCAGCTCTACTCTATGTAACAGTAGTGGTACATCTCTATAACCAGCTCTACTCTATGTAACAGTAGTGATACATTTTTATAACTAGCTCTACTTTATGCAACAGTAACTATTCGTACTCTATGTACCAGTAGTTGTACAATTTTATAACCAGCTGTATTATATGAAACAGTAGTGGTACATTTTTATAACCAGCTGTATTATATGAAACAGTAGTGGTACATTTTTATAACCAGCTGTATTATATGAAACAGTAGTGGTACATTCCTATAACAAGCTCACTTTACATAACAGTAGTCGTTCATTTTTATAACGAGCTCTACTCTATGTAACTGCAGTGGTACATTTATATCACCGGTTTTACTCTATGTATCAGTAAAGGTACATTTCTATAACCTCCTCTACTCTATGTAACAGTAGTGGTACATCTCTAAAACTAGCTGTACTTTATGTTACAGTAGTCGTTTATTTTTAGAACCAGTTCTACTCTATGTAACAGTAGTGGTACATTTCTATAACCAGCTCTATTTTATGTAACAGTAGTAGTACATTCTTATAACTAGCTCTACTATATGTAACAATAATGGTACATTTTTATAACTAGCTGTACTTTAAGTACCAGTATTAGTACATTTCTATAACCAACTTTACTCTATGTAACAATAATGGTACATTTCTATAATTTCTTCTACTCTATGTAACAGTAGTGGTACATTTCTATAATTAGCTCTATTTTGTGTAACAGTAGTCGTTCATTTTTAGAACCAGTTCTACTCTATGTAACTGTAGTGGTACATTTTATAACCGGTTTTACTCTATGTAGCAGTAGTGGTACATTTTTATAACAAGCTCTATTTTATGTAACAGTAGTAGTACATTCCTATAACCAGCTCTACTCTATGTAACAGTAGCGGTACATTTCTATAATCAGCTTTACTTTATGAAACAGTAGTGGTACATTTGTATAATTAGCTCTACTTAATGGTACATTCCTATAACCAGCTCTACTTTATGTAACAGTAGTCGTTCATTTTTATAACCAGCTCTACTCTATGTAACTGTAGTGGTACATTTTATAACCGGTTTTACTCTATGTAACAGTAGTGGTACATTTCTATAACCAGCTCTACTTTAAGTACCAGTATTGGTACATTCCTATAACCAGCTCTACTCTATGTAACAATAGTGGTACATCTTTATAACTAGCTGTACTTTAAGTACCAGTAGTGGTACATCCCTATAACAAGCTCTACTTTATGTAACAGTAGTCGTTCATTTTTATAACCAGCTCTACTCTATGTAATTGTAGTGGTACATTTTTATAACCGATTATACTTTATGTAACAGTAGCGATACATTTTTATAATCAGCTGTACTCTATGTAACAGTAGCGGTACATTTGTATAGCTAGCTCTACTTAATAATACATCCCTATAACCAGCTCTACTCTATGTAACAGTAGTGGTACATCCTTATAACAAGCTAGTCGTTCATTTTTATAACCAGCTCTACTCTATGTAACAGTAAGTGGTACATTTTTATAACCAGCTCTACTTTATGTAACAGTAGTAGTACATTCCTATAACCAGCTCTATTCTATGTAACCGTAGCGGTACATTTCTATAATCAGCTGTACTCTATATAACAGTGGTACATTTGTATAACTAGCTCTACTTAATGGTACATTCCTATAACCTGCTCTACTCTATGTAACAGTAGTGGTACATTCCTATAATTAGCTCTACTTTATGTAACAATAGTGGTACATCTCTATAATCAGCTCTACTCTATGTAACAATAATGGTACATTTTTATAACCTCCTCTACTCTATGTAACAGTAGTGGTACATCCCTATAACAAGCTCACTATACGTAACAGTAGTCGTTCAATTTTATAACGTGCTCTACTCTATGTATCTGCAGTGGTACATTTATATAACCGGTTTTACTCTATGTATCAGTAAAGGTACATTTCTATAACCAGCTTTACTTTATATAATAGTAATGGTACATCCCTATAACCTTTTCTACTCTATGTAACAGTAGTGGTACATCTCTATAACTAGCTGTACTTTAAATAACAGTATTGGTACATTCCTATAATCAGCTCTACTTTATGTAACAATAATGGTACATTTTTATAACCAGCTCTACTCTATGTAACAATAATGGTACATTTTTATAACCTCCTCTACTCTATGTAACAGTAGTGGTACATTTCTATAACACGCTCTACTTTGTGTAACAGTAGCGGTACATTTTTATAATCAGCTTTACTCTATGTAACTGTAGTGGTACATTTCTATAACCAGCTTTACTTTATGTAACAGTAGTAGTACATTCCTATAACCACCTTTACTTTATGTAACAGTAGCGGTACATTTTTATAACTAGCTCTACTTAATGGTACATTTCTATAACCAGCTCTACTCTACGTAACAATAGTGGTACATTTCTATAATCTCCTCTACTTTATGTAACAGTAGTGGTACATCTCTATAACCAGCTCTACTTATTGTAACAGTAGTCGTTCATTTTTATAACCAGCTCTACTCTATGCAACAGTAACTATTCGTACTCTATGTACCAGTAGTGGTACATTTTTATAACTAGCTGTATTATATGAAACAGTAGTGGTACATTTCTATAACAAGCTCACTTTACGTAACAGTAGTCGTTCATTTTTATAACGAGCTCTATTCTATGTAACTGTAGTGGTACATTTATATAACCAGTTTTACTCTATGTATCAGTAAAGGTACATGTCTATAACCAGCTTTACTTTATGTAACAGTAGTGGTACATCTCTAAAACTAGCTGTACTTTAAGTAACAGTATTGGTACATTCCTATATCCAGCTCTCTATGTAACAGTAGTGGTACATTCCTATAACAAGCTCTACTTTATGTTACAGTAGTTGTTCATTTTTATAACCAGCTCTACTCTATGTAACTGTAGTGGTACATTTTATAACCGGTTTTACTTTATGTAACAGTAGTGGTACATTTCTATAACCAGCTTTACTTTATGTAACAGTAGGAGTACATTCCTATAACCAGCTTTACTCTATGTAGCAATAGTGGTACATCTTTTTAACTAGCATTGAATATGTGGTCGACGAGGAATGCGCTTATTTAAAGATTCTACCAATCTGATTGGAGCGCCACTACTTTGGTGCCGCCGGCACAAGTCGTTGATACTAGAGCTACCAGACCCTTCCTTCCTCCTTAATCACTTGAAGTTCTCTCGTGCTGGTCTCTTACTCCGTCAGTATTTCAACACTTAAAGCCCTGCTTAACAACTATAGTTAAATGCTTGCCTTTATTCTGAGTCACATCATACTCTTGCGTAGTCAGCTTGGACTTAAGCTCCTCCTCGGTAAAGGTCCGTTTAGGAGCAGGCACTTCTCCGGCTTTGAAAATGGGAGGTCCCTCGTCCTTGCTGGAATTGGTTCCCATATCAGAGGCACTCATGTAGTAAAGTGACCCTAGCGAGGTCCTGCTGCTCAGTAAAACAAGTGCAGGAGATAGTAGAGAGGATTGTAAACTTTCAGCCCTTCTCGCAGATAGCAACAAAACAAAGGAAAGGGTCAGTTTCGGAAACACCCGGTGAGACCACATCCTCTAGCAGCCATCATTATTATTCGCGCGATATCCACCACTAACTTTAGGAAATGTCTAGCTAGCTGACGACGCTCTCGTGCCAGAATAATAAATTGTACTTTACCTAATATGAATATTTTTAACCCATGAAAGTACATTTCCAACTAGTGTACTTATTCATGAGTGTATTTATGAGAGTATCTATCTCCAATCTGAGTATTTGTGAGTAGCTATCACACCATTCAAATGCTTGGTGATCCTGCCTAGCTTTCATCAGCTCAAAGCTACTACGTAGTCTAATGAGATCTATTTAATGAGCTTACCGACACTATAGCTGTAGTTATGATGGGCTTGGCACTTAGGTACAAGTCTGTGGTTGTACGTTACTCTGTGGTGTGTGTGTTGTATCTTTGTACCGCCATTTTTTCTTGCAGCTTATCAGTTCTATTCCTGTGTAAGCATTTTGTTCTTAATTTTATTAAATATTAACTCGATAACTACACGCATTACATGCAGTGGCCACTAAACCTCCCCTGTGTGTGCATGTATGTGAACCAGTGTCACACGCATTACAGTGGCCACTAAACCTCCCCTGTGTGTGCATGTATGTGAACCAGTGTCACACGCATTACAGTGGCCACTAAACCTCCCCTGTGTGTGCATTAGGTGAACCAGTGTCACACGCAATTACAGTGGCCACTAAACCTCCCCTGTGTGTGCATGTATGTGAACCAGTGTCACACGCATTACAGTGGCCACTAAACCTCCCCTGTGTGTGCATGTATGTGAACCAGTGTCACACGCATTACAGTGGCCACTAAACCTCCCCTGTGTGTGCATGTATGTGAACCAGTGTCACACGCATTACAGTGGCCACTAAACCTCCCCTGTGTGTGCATGCAGTGGCCACTAAACCTCCCCTGTGTGTGCATGCAGTGGCCACTAAACCTCCCCTGTGTGTGCATGCAGTGGCCACTAAACCTCCCCTGTGTGTGCATGTATGTGAACTAGAATGTGTTTGTTTTAGTATGCATAAAAATTTAATATTTCATCATATCTGTAACCCTTCAATGCATTGCTAGTTATGAGTCCTAGTCAATTGATGGGTCACTGCACACTGCCAACAAGATACTGTCAGACAAGAGTGGTGGTGGATCCTGCAACAAGATACTGTCAGACGAGAGAGGTGATGGATCATTGCTGCCAACAAGATACTGTCAGAGAAGAGAGGTGGTGGATCATTGCTGCCAATAGAGATAGCTAGCTACAGCTGCAGAATGCTTTGCTGTGATAATGTAAAACCCCAGAACGAAGAACAATTTGCAACCACGGCTTTAGCACACAATCAGAGGTAATTTGATAAGCAATACATTATGTATTGTTATTATTGTACATTTGAAATGGAAATTTTATGCCAAATTAATAATTTCTTTTTTTAATGAATATTAAAATTAACATTAAAATATAAACGTAAACAGAAACAAATTCCATGTCCAATTTAAATTTGAAACAATATGGGATAGATTATTTGTGACATATAAAGTATTAAATACAATAGCTACAATGAGTGTCTTCAAATATAAGTCCATGTAGTGTTGACAGAATTCAATCCACAATTCTATTACACAAACAATACAATAATAATAATAATAATAATAAACTGATAGCAACATACTTACTGGAGCTGCTGCTGTAGTTTATCTGGCACCAGTTTACAATCAACCACTTCAGACAATATTGTAACAAACTCTGTCAGAACACCGGGTGTAGAGAGCAAGACTGTACGAATGCTACTCAGAAGAATTCTGGCCTTGTCTGTGTCTACCCAGTCCACTCGCTGGATGAGTTGGTCATAGGTATATTGTGATATGAGTCCAATACTGTAGCAGTGAACAGCTACTGTCATGACACAAGGCGTCACTGAGAGGACCAAGTCAGGATACACACTCAGAAATATACTCAAGTTATTGCCACCTAATAATAAAACACTTTCAATTATTATAAATACAAACAGAACTTGACTTACTTTCAGAGATCTCTACCACAGGATCTTTCTTCTCATATTTCTAATACCAAACAAACAAGAGATAGTTATTACAAGATAGAATACATAGTCTATTCCTGCATACCTGTCCATACCAAATGAGGTGTCTATTGGTGAGCACAACTGCTTGTGGATTGTCTGGATTGAAGAGACATGTCATAACTTCTGGAATTCTATCTGCCTTATCAACCACTCCAAGATGACTCCCTCCTTCATGTGAACGACAGTCAAAGGCAAACTGGTAGTCCATGGAGCTGTTGTAGTTCATTCTGGAACTAGCCTTCTTTAGAGTGGCCTCTATTTCTTGTTTTAGAGCAGTACATTCGTGGTGAATGGAGTCTTGGAATGTAGGATCACACGAAACTACGACTTCAAAATATTTACATCGAGATATAAATGTTACACGAATTTTTTTTTGTCCATACAGAAAGTGCACCATGTTTTTCTTGACACCTTCTCTAATGAAAGTGAAGGACTTGTTAGATATGAAACAAGCCATTGAAGCAGAAAAGAGTCCCATAGGAGTAAACCCACTACTGAAGTCCATCAAGAGAGGCTCCACCAAACATGATCTACAGGATTCTTTGTGGAATAGGTCAAGTTCCTTTGCACTAGTGTTTTCTAACACGCAAGGCATGATGTATTCTTTCTCTTCTTCTAAGACTGAGTTAGTATCAGAAGATTTGACTGACACAATCTCAGCTACAATGTGAAGATATGCTAGCAAAGCTACCAGTTGCTCTGGTGAAATCAGATCTCCTGAAATGTCAGCTGTAGCTGTTATCAAATCTGTCATAGTGAATCGACCTGTCTTCCTGAATCTCTTTGTGGTGGCCTGGCCTACACTATCAAAGCTCATGGCTTTGAGAATGACACCAGTGATACTGTCATACACCACCTGGATGTCTATGATGACCAGGTCCTCCAAACCAGGCACACTGGGGAAGTACATCAGAACACCGGCATGGTGGTGAAGAAACCACAGAGCTGCTTTGGTCTCGTAGGGTGTCATATTGAAGGCATGGGACAAGGCCAAGCAGGTCTCCAGGCTGGCTGTCCTCACTTCTCTCATGCGAAGACACAAGCTGAACAGGAGCCACACGGCTGGAATTTTTAGCTTCTTAAAGTGTTTCTCCATGGCATTCTCCAGTAGCTGATGCAAGTGATCGATCTCTTCTACTCCGCCTCCCATGTTGTCCAGAGAAACTACAAGCTTGTCTTGTGAGCAAAACTGAACTATGCCCTTCCTGTAGAAGTCAGAGTCTCCAATCACTTTTTGAAGCTGTGAATCGACTGTAGCGATGTCTTCCTCAGAAACCTTGTCTTTGTGAGTACCCACTATATATACTACTGACTTGGAGGACTCCAGTATCTCACCAATGGCTGGGTTGTCTGTTCCTGGTAGAGGTTGAAGATGGGTGGAGGAACTGAAACAAGATATACTGGCCAAAGTGCACAAAAGCATCTCTTGCAGAGTAAACTCAGATTTCTCTGGTGCACTTGTCTCTCCTGAAGCTCTCTGATAAAAGACCCGATACTCCTCATTTAATTGGAACATGTAGTTAAAGAACAGCAAGTAGAGGCCAGGTCCTATGGTGAGTGCTGGTAGCATGTCCATCAGCTCAGGCTGACCTCCAGTGTCCTCCATCCTCAAGAAAGCTCTGAAAGAATGCCTCAAATCTTCAACAAACTCTGGTTGTTGGGACACTTTCTTGAATACGGCAGCTATTTCGGAATAATCTTGTGATGTTGCCACCTCATCAGAGAGTTGGACATTTGTTGGTGAGACAGGAGAAGATTCCTTCTGTCTTGATGGCTTACTTTTGGTAGATCCAAGTAAAGTAGATTGTGGCGATTCTTCCACAGACTGCTCTGAACCACTGCCATCCTGATGGACACTTTTTTCAGTTTCTCTATTTTTATGGGAATCACTTGTGCCCTTAGAAGTGGATTTGGTCTCAAAACTACTTTTGATACTGCGAAAGAGTACAGATGCTTCCTCAGTGAGATTCTGTACAATGGTCCAGTTTGCCTTCCTTTCTGCTGTAGTTGGATCAGACGAGCCTTGAACTAGCATATTGGAACACTCCACTGTGCCTGTGCTGCCATGAATCTGCTCCTCTTCTCCTGCTGACAGAAGATCTATGATCTCTTTCCTAACTCGGCGGCGAGTTGTACTCTTGCCTTGTCGTGGAGGACCAACAAACATCAACTTTAAAGACAGAAGCTCCAGCACATCCTTGGAAACAATGAAGTGCTTGTACGCATCTTCAATCTTGTAGTAACCTATCACAGCAAATAAATACATACTTTGGACTATAAAACTGATCCAACAAATACAAATACTGATGTCTAACAATCATATTTATAACATATCTATCAGCACCTTAAATAGACTTCATTATACAGTGTAAAAATAGTATTGCATTCATAAACATCATTAAAATGTACATGACACAAAATACTATTACACATATACTATTTCAAAAACTACTCTTACCTCTCATGAATGCGTCAATTTGCTGACTCAGTTCTGCTAGTCCAATATCTTGTAAGACGTCCAGTAGTTGTTGCCATGTTGGATGATGTAGTCTACGCCATGTGACAATAACTTGTTCTACATAATACACAGGATGTGTCTGTGGGTCAAGGTCTGGTAGTTCTACTCCAGTAGATTGTGTTAGTTGAGAGTGACTGTTGGCCAGGACAGACTCAATGTCAATGCCCATCACTGCCTCTAGTCTGGACAGGACATTGGATATGAACTGGTTGTCTGGTGAATAAGATATCACTACACAACAACAACAACAACAACAACAACATTATAAATATTTGTTTATCATTTATACATACAAAATCAGAGGAAAAAAAGAGGAGGGAGATGGACTAAGAAGGAAGAATTGGAGACAGGGAGAAGTTAGGAAGGGAAAGGAGATGCAAAAAAAAAAAGGAGATGATAGTAGTGGGTTATTATAATCACAGATATTACAGTCAGACTTGTTGTATACTATACACACAACTAGCTACTATATATATTTTTTATAGATAGAGGGCAGGCAGAGTACTGGAGCTAAGCCAGCAAAAGTAGCTGAAATAAAAACAGCTGCCAGTAGAAGCAGCTGCCAGTACCACCTGCAATTTAGATATGTTGTATGTAAAGACTAATAAATACCTAACATTTATAATTACTAGTGATGGTGTGCTAGAGCACAAATGGCAAGCAAGCCTAAAGACTATACTATTTTTATATGAATGATTTTGACTTCTAACACTGAAGCTACTGAAAATAAGGTCCAGTTTTTTTAATTTCGCATACACAGTAAAGGAATTTCAGTGCCATGGTAACAACTCTCTGCAACTGCTTGAATTGAAGGGAAAATAAACAACAAAACAATACACATTATTTAAAAGTTTTCTTTGTGATATTTTTTAGCTAAGTAGTGGTTGTAACACACAATGCTTTGACACAACTGGACATGCACCTACACAGACTTACCTTCGCGGTAGTCTAGTGGACAATGTATTTTCAAGTAAATACTGTTGCGCACGGCTTATAACCATGACAAAGAGCGCATTGACTTACCACCGCCACTAACTCGAATAGAAATGAAAGTCCCTTAAGTTCAAGTTTTAACCACCCGCAAAAGAATTCAAAACGGTAAACAATTCAAATTTTAGGGTGATACGGGTACTGATCGATAAACCAGAGGATTCTGTTTAGTGCAATTTGGGACGGGGTCGACCACATAACTAACACAAAAATGCGAGGGTCAAAGTACAAAATGACATGCGTACGTCCAAACATATATACAAATAAATAAACTAGCGGTGTGCTTGAGCACAAATGGCGAGCGAGCCTAAAGACTATACTATTTTTATATGAATGATTTGACTTCTAACACTGAAGCTACTGATAAGGTCCAGTTTTTTAATTTAGCATACAGGGTAAAGGGATTTCAGTGCTACTGCTTGAATTGAAGGAAAAAAACAACAACAAAACAATACACGTTATTTAAAAGTTTTCTTTGTGATATTCTTTAGCTAAGTAGTGGTTGTAACACACAATGCTTTGACACAACTGGACATAGACCTACACAGACTTACCTTCGCAGTAGTCTAGTGGACAATGTATTTTCAAGTAAATACTGTTGCGCACGGCTTATAACCATGACAAAGAGCGCATTGACTTACCACCGCCACTAACTCGAATAGAAAAACTGCACCCGCAAAAGAATTCAAGCGGTAAACAATTCAATTTCTAGGGTGATACGGGTACTGATCGATAAACCAGAGGATTCTGTTTAGTGCAATTTGGGACGGGGTCGACCACATAACTAACACAAAAACGCGAGGGTCAAAGTACAAAATGACATACGTACGTCCAAACATATATACAAACAAATAAACAAACATCCCCGATTTTCAATTGTGTTACCCCTGTAAGTGTCTCGCTCGCTACGCTCGCTCGCCAATAAATAAACATCCCCGATTTTCGATTGTGTTACCCCTGTAAGTGTCTCGCTCGCTACGCTCGCTCGCCAATTAACATGTTATATAATAAATTATTTTGTACAAACATAATTTACCAATTAACAACAATAAAAAAATTTTTTAGGACTCCATAACAATAACAATAATCTATAAATATACTTGAAAGAGACTATATTAATATGAACCTGCTGAAAAGAAACCAATATTACTGCAGGGTAGAGAATTTTGAATACACTAACCTGACAGAGTTCAGTCAGGGAGGCTTCTAGAGGGAGCTGCTATTTGAATACACTAACCTGACAGAGTTCAGTCAGGGAGGCTTCTAGAGGGAGCTGCTATTGGAATACACTAACCTGACAGAGTTCAGTCAGGGAGGCTTCTAGAGGGAGCTGCTATTTGAATACACTAACCTGACAGAGTTCAGTCAGGGAGGCTTCTAGAGGGAGCTGCTATTTGAACACACTAACCTGACAGAGTTCAGTCAGGGAGGCTTCTAGAGGGAGCTGCTATTTGAACACACTAACCTGACAGAGTTCAGTCAGGAAGGCTTCTAGAGGGAGCTGCTATTTGAACGCACTAACCTGACGGAGTTCCTCTATACACTCCATCAGAGTTGGCCACTACTAACTGTCCAGTTGTTAATGCTGCAGTAGTTATGTATATATCATCCTCCTTAGCTGGTCCATCTCCCTCACTAGTAGTCTCAATCCACTTCTCTGTTCTGTTGGAGTAACTGCTAACTGTAGAATATTCATCGATGCCGATTAGATTCGATAAATACGAGGCAATAGCTATGATGTCAATAAGTGTGTCTACTGTCCTCCATATTGTTAGTGGAGTTGTCTTGCCATTACTAGCAGATGCTATGAGAGACTCTAAACTGCATATAAATATAATCTCCTCATCGCCAGTTCCTCCTGTGAAGTAGAAGTTGCCTTCATGGAATGTTGATCGCATGTCATTGCATGAAGAAGGAAGTGAGTCTGCAGTCGTCCAATGATCGTTGAGTAGAACTTCCACTATGTCCAAGTTCTCGCGACGTGAGCCACACCCACCAGCCACAACCAGGACCTCTGGTGATCCTCCACTAACTGATGATGTTCTGTAGCGAGGAGTAGGCATGGCACGTAGCGATGGCTTCTTGTCTCGACCAGTAGTACTAGTCAACAGAGAGTTAGTGAGTTCATAGGGAGTGGAGGGATGATAAAGGTGAGTGGAGCGATGTATTCCACCAACCAATACAAACTTAGACTGGTAGGTAGTTAGGGACGACTGTTTATATGGTGCACGAGTAGTAGTCCATGAGTGTAGGTCAGTAGAGATGTGAAGTCTGTCATATTCTAGTAGCAGTACTTTATTCTGTAGTACTACACATTGTAGAGGATCGACTCTCTCCCTCCATGTATGGCAGTGTTCCCAGTGAAGTGAGGCTAAAGGGTGAAGGAGATTTCTCTAAATACAAATAAACAAAATATATAAATAATAAAGAAAATAATGACAAACAAACAAACATTACACTAATTGTTTTAATGCAAGACTTTAAAAACTAACACACAAACAAATTTATACCAGACATTACATGCACCAATGTACGAAATATGCTAACACACAAACAATATTTTCTTATACAAGCATTGCACGTGCTATATAAACACTTCATAATTAATACAACTGGAAATAAAAACAATACAAAATAACAATATTGTTAACAACAATAAATAATGTAAACAAACACACGTACATACTAATTAATTATACACAATGTTGACTAAATACAACATACAAACACACAAACTTAAAACACTAACATCATATATGACCGGCTATGAGAAAATCGACCATTTTGACAATCAATTAAAATCGCTTAAACACACAATAAAGTCAATTTACCTAATAGTTATCAAAAATATGTTTCTGGCGTTTTCTGCAACATTACTAGCAAACTACTGAAGGTTAAAATTTCGGCTGATTTGAGCTAAAGCTTCATTGATAAAAATAGGGTTTTAGTAATGGCAATCTAACGTACTAATAGCACCAGCGGAAATTGGAGAAAGCAAGTCGCTGAAGCTAACCGTGTGGCTTTCTGAGTGTTTATACAGCCCACATAGACGCTCCTAGCTGAAGAATGAATGGTAAGTGCTATTGACTTATAGAACTACAGGATTACCACATAAAACTGATTTTTTTAAACATTTCACAATGTCAGTTTTCTCAGAGCCGGTCACATATTCTAACACACAAATACACATTAAGAAAATATGATTCTTCTCCCTGTATTAAAAGGCACCAGAAAATGGTTTGAACTTCATCCAGTAGAACAGACAGTGGAAGCAGGTATAACAAAAGAAGGTGCAAACAGTATGGCAATTCATAAAATACGGTTATACTTCTGTTAAACTACGTTTTAAAGTTGTATTGTCCCCAGACACTAACTCCAGGGACAGTACATGTGACCTGGAGTTAGTGTCTGGGGACAGTACATCTGACCTGGAGTTAGTGTCTGGGGACAGTACATCTGACCTGGAGTTAGTGTCTGGGGACAGTACATCTGACCTGGAGTTAGTGTCTAGGGGTAGTACATCTGACCTGGAGTTAGTGTTTGGGGACAGTACATCTGACCTGGAGTTAGTGTCTGGGGACAGTACATCTGACCTGGAGTTAGTGTCTGGGGGTAGTACATCTGACCTGGAGTTAGTGTCTGGGGGTAGTACATCTGACCTGGAGTTAGTGTCTGGGGGTAGCACATCTGACCTGGAGTTAGTGTCTGGGGTAGTACATCTGACCTAGAGTTAGTGTCTGGGGGTAGTACATCTGACCTGGAGTTAGTGTCTGGGGACAGTACATCTGACCTGGAGTTAGTGTCTGGGGTAGTACATCTGACCTAGAGTTAGTGTCTGGGGTAGTACATCTGACCTAGAGTTAGTGTCTGGGGGTAGTACATCTGACCTGGAGTTACCTGAGAGTTAGTGTCTGGGGGAGTACATCTGACCTGGAGTTAGTGTCTGGGGACAGTACATCTGACCTGGAGTTAGTGTCTGGGGACAGTACATCTGACCTGGAGTTAGTGTCTCTGGGGACAGTACATCTGACCTGGAGTTAGTGTCTGGGGACAGTACATCTGACCTGAGTTAGTACTGACCTGGAGTTAGTGTCTGGGGGTAGTACATCTGACCTGGAGTTAGATTCTGGGGTAGTACATCTGACCTGGAGTTAAGTGTCTGGGGGTAGTACATCTGACCTGGAGTTAGTGTCTGGGGGTTAGCACATCTGACCTGGAGTTAGTGTCTGGGGGTAGTACATCTGACCTGGAGTTAGTGTCTGGGGGTAGTACATCTGACCTGGAGTTAGTGTCTGGGGATAGTACATCTGACCTGGAGTTAGTGTCTGGGGACAGTACATCTGACCTGGAGTTAGTGTCTGGGGACAGTAAATCTGACCTGGAGTTAGTGTCTGGGGACAGTACATCTGACCTGGAGTAGTGTCTGAGGACAGTACATTGACCTGGAGTTAGTGCCTGGGGACAGTACATCTGACCTGGAGTTAGTGTCTGGGGACAGTACATCTGACCTGGAGTTAGTGTCTGGGGGACAGTACATCTGACCTGGAGTTAGTGTCTGGGGACAGTACATCTGACCTGGAGTTAGTGTCTGGGGTAGTACATCTGACCTGGAGTTAGTGTCTGGGGGGTAGTTACAGTAATCTGACTGTTAGCTGGAGTTAGTGTCTGGGGTAGTACATCTGACTGGAGTTAGTGTCTGGGAGTACATCTGACCTAGAGTTAGTGTCTGGGGTAGTACATCTGACCTAGAGTTAGTGTCTGGGGTAGTACATCTGACCTAGAGTTAGTGTCTGGGGTAGTACATCTGACCTAGAGTTAGTGTCTGGGGGTAGTACATCTGACCTGGAGTTAGTGTCTGGGGACAGTACATCTGACCTGGAGTTAGTGTCTGGGGGTAGTACATCTGACCTGGAGTTAGTGTCTGGGGACAGTACATCTGAGCTGGAGTTAGTGTCTGGGGGTAGTACATCTGACCTGGAGTTAGTGTCTGGGGTAGTACATCTGAGCTGGAGTTAGTGTCTGGGGGTAGTACATCTGACCTGGAGTTAGTGTCTGGGGACAGTACATCTGACCTGGAGTTAGTGTCTGGGGACAGTACATCTGACCTGGACCTGGAGAGTTAGTGTCGGGGACAGTACATGACCTGGAGTTAGGGTTCTGGGGACAGTACTCTGACCTGAGTTAGTGTCTGGGAGACAGTCATCCCTGACCTGGATTTAGTGTATGGGGGTAGTACATTGACTGGCATGTTAGTGTTCTGGGGACAGACATCTGAGTGGTGGAGTTAGGGGATGGTGTAATCTGAGCTGGAGTTAGTGTCTGGGGTTAGTACATCTGAGCTTGGAGTTAGTGTCTGGGTGGTTGGGTAGTACTCTGAGATGGAGTAGTGTATGGGGGGGTAGGGGTAGTACCATCTACCTGGAGTTAGTAGTGCTGGGGGGTTTAGTAACATGACTGGAGGGGTTAGTGTCTGGGGGGTAGTACATTTGACCTAGCGTTCGTGTCTGGGGTAGTACATCTGACTAGAGTTAGTGTATGGGGGGGGTAGGGTAGTACATCGACCTAGAGTTAGTGTGCGGGTAGTACATCTGACCTGGGAGTTAGTGTCTGGGACAGTTACATGACATGGAGTTAGTGCGGGTGGTGGGGGGGAGTAGTACATCTGACCTAGAGATTGTGTTGGGGGGTGGTTGTTACATCTGACTAGAGTTAGTGTCTGGGGGAGACATCTGACCTCGGAGTTAGTGTCTGGAGGACAGTACATGATGACCTGGAGTAGTGTTCTGGGGGTAGTACATCTGACCTGGAGTTAGTTAGTGTATGGGGACCAGTACATCTGAGATGGGTTAGTGTCTGGGGGGTAGTGGGGGTGGTAGGAATATGCCTGGAGTTAGTGTCTGGGGTAGTACATCTGAGCTGGAGTTAGTGTCTGGGGTAGTACATCTGAGCTGGAGTTAGTGTCTGGGATAGTACATCTGAGCTGGAGTTAGTGTCTGGGGTAGTACATCTGACCTGGAGTTAGTGTCTGGGGGTAGTACATCTGACCTGGAGTTAGTGTCTGGGGTAGTACATCTGACCTGGAGTTAGTGTCTGGGGTAGTACATCTGAGCTGGAGTTAGTGTCTGGGATAGTACATCTGAGCTGGAGTTAGTGTCTGGGGGTAGTACATCTGACCTGGAGTGGGGGTAGTACATCTGACCTGGAGTTAGTGTCTGGGGTAGTACATCTGACCTGGAGTTGGGGTAGTACATCTGAGCTGGAGTTAGTGTCTTTTCAACATGTCAATCGCCTATGCATGTATTTTGAGACCACATTTGTCATTTTGGTTCAGCAAAAAAGCTTCAATTACTTCACAGGAATGCACAACAAGAACATATCAACGGATTCCCTGAATGCTGCGTATTTGATAACCCTTTACCTAACTTATTACACTTCTTATGCACACCATTTTAATCTTTCTTATTCACAGTTTATTTCACTCTGAGAAATATAATATTTAATATAATCGTACGGCGCGCAACTTGCCCATTCAACAATGTATGGGAAAAATTGCTGTTGAATTGAAATCACACGGGGAAGTGAAATAGTGTGTAACTAATGAAAATAGCACAGAAACCAAGTGGAAACTAAGTGAAATACCACGATAGCTAAGTGAAATACCACGGTAGCTAAGTGAAATAGTATGGATAAGTGCACACGTGTGCAGCGTTAACCTGGGAAACTTACAGTTCGAGTAGTTTCTAGTTGGAGACAATGTCGTTCTTTACCACAGAACCTCTACCTGTACTAGACGATATGTATTTGAACAGATTAGTTAGGAGCCGTTCGTTGAAAACGAAGTTCCAGCGGAAGCTAATCCTGAATAAGGAGAGACAGTGTAGCTACAATTCCAAATTACTTTTTATAAAGCTGGCCTACTATTAGCGAGTGATAGCACGGGTAACCTGTGCTATTAGGGATCAACAGCACTCGTAAAGCAATTGAAATAACACTCGGCTATGCCTCGTGCTATTTCAATCACGTTACTCTAGCTATTACTCATATATATGTTTTGATTTTTTTTGTTCACAGGCTCCTGAGGTGGAGCTTTGGGGGTAAAAAAAAAAAAGAAGCCATCCACCCCTAAGTTGTTTCACAGAGAATTGTTAGTTAGACCTCCACATAGTACCAATGTTTTCTTGATGTGGGGGGGGGGGGGGGGGGGGGGGGGGGGCTCTTTACTGCCAGAAGATTGCGAAGTGCAGACCTGGTTATAGCTGTGCCCATCGGAACTTCAGTTGGCAGCTTTATTGTAGCAAGTTTGATTTTTTGCGTTGTTTTGTGCTATCCCCGTAGTTTTAATGGGTGATACAAGGCCTTAGCTTGCAGATATAGCTATGGAAGAGCTTCTAGTTAGAAATATCAGTGAATGAACAAAAAGTTATACCATATTTTACCATTTTAGTAAACGGTGTTGGCCGTTTAATCAAAACAGTACAGAACGCAGTGTTAAAAGCTATGGTGCAAAAGCTTTTTAACAGCTGTATTATGGAACTAAATCCAGAACTTTGTTGGCACCTACTGTATGATTTTTGGACAGAAAATTTTGGGTCGTAAACAAAGAATAAAGAATCTATGTCACGTTGCATTGATATGTGCTAGAGCTCAAGACATGGGTTGAACAACTGAACTATTATACTTCATCAATAGTAGCTTTAGTCTTCAAACTAGGTTTAAGAAAGGCTCCAAATTTCTTCTCTCACTAGCAATTGATGATAGTTCTCTTCTTGACCGTGTTTCACTGAAATAGAAACATTTTCTGAAATTTTAGATTCTTTTTTTTTTTTTTTGAAACTCCCGGTAAATCCAAGAAACATAAACTCAATTTGGTATGGCATTCAATAGATAATGATTACTACATGTGTGTGTGGGTGGAGTCAGTTGTGCTATGGGAAGCAGGGGCAGATCTAGAAATTGCAGGAGTTGTTGTTTTTCTTCTCTGATCACATAAACCACACCCTCTCAACTCTTTTCATGAAGTTGCATTCATTTCACGCTTGATGTTTGAAAAATCATAAAGAAATGACCTCCTGTGAGTTCTTTGAGACAGAGTGATGAGATACCATTATTGACAATGGTCAGTTGCAACTTTATGTTACTGTTAGTTATGCTTTTGGTTGTGTTGTTAATATGTCAATACCTTACAATTAGTTGACAATATCTTCAGATAGAAACTAATACAGTCTCTTTAACCTGTTATTCTCCTCGGGTAAAGGGGAGACGACTGGTGAGACTAGGTAGAAACCTTAAAAGTGCACTACAGTGCTTCCTCGATTATCCGGACAGCTTGGTACCAGCCAAAAACTCAAGTGTCCGGATAAGTGAAAATGTCCGGATACGTGAATAATTATATTCATGACCATGAATTTCGGTATTTATTAATCAATTAGACATATTCTATTATTATACATGTATTATATATTAATTTTCAGTTTGATTAGCAAAAGAAAGAAGTGTTCGTTGCTTCAAGTTGCTTGTCTAAACCAAATATATAATGCTTCATATAGCTCTTTGTGTTCACCAAACTTCATAGCTTCAATGTTGGCCTTTACCAACTTCGCGCTTATGCGCGATGCGACCATTACCAGAAAAACGGGCATTTCTGGTGTCCGGATACGCGAGGGTACGGATAATTGAAGTCCGGATAATCGAGGAAGCACTGTACCAGGTTAACTACAGGTAGACGACGCTCAATTTTGTTTAGTTGCAATATAAAACGCTGAAAAAAAATTTAGAATTCAATTGCAGTTAGTCTGTAGAGTGCACTTATTCAAGTGTGGGAATTAAGAAGAGATGATAATTTAGGTA
>WLWD01006060.1_pt1 | contig 68779 bp, 53 predicted proteins | sample 6712731 | NCBI WGS metagenome assembly WLWD01 (sample SAMN12718690, study PRJNA576275) | sponge metagenome | isolation source: marine sponge | host: Mycale hentscheli | place: New Zealand: South Island, Marlborough, Capsize Point | collected 2014-11-01 | reverse complement strand
GAAAGCTCATTAAGCCACGCAAAACATGGTGTGTAACATAAAGAGAAAAACGAGAGTATTTTTTGCACTTAAGTCCTGAAGTCAATGGTGAAAGTGTCTCCCGGAAAACCTGTAGAGCTTACCGTCTTAGTCTCGTGTAGCTGGACCCTTTACCAATTGCTGTGGGTAAAAGGTATTGTTATGCGAGACTATCACCAGCGATTAAAGTTCAAGTTATATTAGGAAAAAAGGAACTAGTTAGCTGCTACAGACATAAGCAAATTTACCTGGATACATTTTTATTTAAACAATATTAAAAAAATAACTGGTTTTCAAGCCACAGGCATTTTATCAACCACACCCATTTTGTTGGCCACACCCAATTCCTTGCCTGACCAATAGAAAATTGGCGGATATTATTATGTTGTAAATACTGTCAATCAAAACAGTCAGCTGTTATGTAAGTTCAGTTAATATTAAATTTCACTTCAAACAATTCATTCATCTTCTTTAATCCTTAAATCTACTATTTTTCTTTTCTCGTAGTTTATAATTTTCTTTTTATGTTTAGGAAAGGTTTCAGCTTTATATGGTACTGTATGACTTCTATCAAGTTCAAAGACTATTGAAGGTTGTTGATAGACTTTTAATAAATATAAACATGGGGCCTTCACCGGCCAGTCTTTCAAGAAGAACTTATTTTGGGATCTATAACATATCATCGTTTGATCTCAGCTTTAGTTTGAACGGTACTGTTTCCTGTGACCCTGCCCACATTGATGGTATTAATGGGAACATGTACAATGAAATGGAGAATGCGATGTGTCAGAATGAACCATGTGACTCTAGAAATTGTTCATATTTATCGACTGATTCTTCCACTTCCTCAAACATTACTAGCTCAAAGAGTACGTTATTTTGATATTAGCAATATTTTTATGGGTAACAAAATTTATCTCTGCAAGTGTCTAATTAACCAGTTGGAGGGTTAATGTTTGGTTTTTCTATTACTTCATGCAGATTTCGTAATGGTTCTTTTCTTTTTTTTTCACAATGATACCTTACCAGTTTAGGAAAGTACATCAATTATTAGATTGGGCTGCCAAGTAAATAGGATATTAACTGCATTTTATATATATCACAGTTTATTTTAAATAATATCTATAGGAGTTGCAGAAGAATGCAATATTTCCATGTGTGTTCTGCTGTTTGAGTTGGAAGTTTAATTGATAGGATTGATTCAAACAGCCGGATTACTAGCTATACCACCCCAACTTAACTATGAATAAAATGGTGAATATAAGACACGTTTATGACATAACATTCTTTCCTCTCTGTTTATAGGTAGAGTGTATGGAATCATTGCAGGAATTTCAGCAGTGGTTCTCCTTTTTATTGCCTTCATCTGTTGTTGCTGTATGTTCTTCTTAAAAAGATCCAGGAGAAGTTAGTCATGGAATAAAAATTAAGATGTCAATTCTCTTGTAATTTATCACTCCCAATTATATTTGAATTACAGATGCTAAATTTGCTAAAGGAAGTACAGAAGATGCGTCCTCTACTGCTGGGAATGATGATTATGAAACCATACCTAGCAACATCAGACAAGATGAAGTGGTGGTACAGGATGATAATGAATATTATTGTATAGTAGGAGGAGCATCAGCTTATATAAAGTCTGGTGATGACAATGAATATGTTTATGTCACTTGATTACATTTTTTTTAAACTTTTAAAAACTGTTGTTTGTATAGCTAGCTATATTACAATTAGTTTTATTTGTGTATTCACATCAGTAGCTTCATTGTTATACTCACGTATTATTTGTAAGTTAGGCAAAAAATTCAAGATATATATATATATATAATAAAGATACATGAACATACAAAATAAATTAGTAAATAAATAAATAATAAGTAAAGGAATAAATAAATATTCTGGTATAATAATATTTGCTTTTGTTATTCATGGGTAGCACTGATTTTCCATCAAACAAAGTTATTGCACATCCAGGTGTGGCAGGGTTAATCAATCATGTTTGTTTGTTTTGTCATGTTTGGGGGGGAGGGGGTGGCTCTAATGCGACATTAAAACAATAACTGTACTATAATGTAATGTAATCAAAGATGTAGCTATTATGACAATAGGTTCATTAGAAATTACAAACACATTCACTCTTTCTTCCTATTATCAGTAGGTACAAAAATTAGTTCATGTGCTCCCTAAGCTCTTTGTGCACATGTAAATCTAATGATGTACTTGTTTAAATGTCTTAATTTTCAGGCATATTTGATCGTCGGTATTGTTCAGTCTCTGGTTTCCTGAAAAGGTATTTCAGTTGTAGCAGATGTACGAATAGTCCAAAGTAAATGAAGTAACTAATTGAGTGAATAGCTACAATGTATCAGGCTACATGGATTCATGTCACTTTGCCGCTTGAATAAAATTGTGCGTCATTATTTGAAATGCTCCCTAGACATGCTTGTAATTATCACGTCTGACTGAATGTACTCAGTAAACAAAATGTTTTCTTTTGTTTTATATTTCTTATGACTTGGTCTAAAAGTGGGGACAAGGGAATTTGTCCTACCTTCTCCACCACTCAGAGGCTATGCCACTGCATAAGCTATCCTAAAATAGACAAGCTCCACAAATATCTTGAGGTATGTGCACACTACTATATATAGAAGTAGCTATTAAACATTTGCTTTGTGAGGCATTTGAAAATTCATAGAGTTTTTGCAAGAGTTTTTGAGTATATGGCTACAGCAGTGGAAATAGGTATCAGGTCTTCAATGGCTTACATCCAATGCTTATTGCTAGCTCTAACTCTGGTCAGCCATAGGGGAAGTGGTGCAGGTAAACTCAATTTAGTTAATCTTCTTTAAATACACTACATTCTCTCTATATTTTGTCAGATGAGGTCACACTGTTGGTTGCTCCAGAGGATATTGATGTGACCAACTACACTGAAGTGATGCTTATATTTCCTTGTGTGGCTTATTCCAAAGAGAGCACACTGGCTATTAGTTGGCTACAAAATGGTCGATTAGTATCCAGCAGTTATGGTGGTATTAATATAACTACCACATCTACAAGGAAGGCAAATCTTACTGTAGTTGTGTCGTTCCTGCAACTCTGTGTCTCTAGCTCAGACCACATAGGCAGCTATTCATGTGCATTATCTCTTCGTCAGCAAGTAAGGAAGGAACGTGTATTTCATATTAATAGTAAGTTTGGAAGTAATCATATCAATTGGTAGTAAATGTTATACAGTTAGACTTAGTGGCTATATGTATAATATTGTAGATTATGTGAATCCTATTTAAAAAGCATTGTTGATCATAATAGTTGAATTGCAGAACTTGTGTAATGTGAGGATAAGCAGACATGCACAAGAAGGTTACATTGGCCTCTGACAAAGTTAGCTGCAATTAATATACCAGAAGTATTACTAATTTGTCAATATCTTTTCTAATTCACACTATAAGTCCTGTTTAATACAAATATATTTCTGTTTGTATGTATCCAACAAATGCTTCATTATAGTAACTCAGTGGTCTTGTTTGACTAATTAAAGAAACATCTTTTTCAATAATCCCATTTCTATGCTATGTTTTAATAAGTGTTTATTACCATGTTATGAGACTAGTGATTTTGGCCTTTGGTATTTTATTTTCCCTTCGACTAAAGACTTGTAAATCAACTCTGTATGTTATCTATTCCAGTTCTTGTGGCAAAAGCTATGCACATAAGTCATAGTAGCAATAATTGAGTGTGCCATGATGCCTTAAAAAGGTTTGAAAAGTTTACCTGAAGTTAATGAAGTGAGTCATTCCTCTACTGTCACGGCCTCTCCCAACTTCCTTATTCTAATACAGTGCAAATACCAGACCATCAATGATTTCATTCATTGTTATCTTAGAATAAGTAGGTACTTGTCCTACAAGAGAGTGTGGGAGTGAGCTCTAAATGTATAGCTACATGAGAACTAATGAAGCACTCAGGTAGTCATACGAAATAATAGGACATGAAGGACTTCAGTAGACTTTTTTTTCTTCAAAATTTTATCTTATTTTTACCTTGCTTTGAAAGAAAACATTTAAATGAGTCTGGAATGCATAGCCACATAAAGCTATGGCTTCTGATTAGCTTGATTCTTAATGCTTTACATCAAAGCAGATTGATGGCGATCGATGAAATTTTTTTTGAACATAGTGTCACCGCCAGACCGGGACAGGAAGCAGAAAACAAGTAAACAAACACACGAACACATTATCATATTCATTCACACACAAACAAACCGTTAGTCTAGATCTCAATTAGTAACTCTTTCAGACTGTCACTGTTAATTACAAACATCAACAAACAAACTATTCATAGTTAATGATCCATTAAGTTATCTCATGCAGTGATCCCTGGGTGTGTATCATTTTGCCTGGATATAAGCCAGGGTTTTTCTGTTTTTGATTCATTCTTCTATGATTCTAACTAAAACTGAGCCCGGTTTGGGCTTAGATAGTTGTGGTAGAAGGGGAAATCAAGTTAGTTGTCATTAGCAGAGGAACTTGCGGTGACAATAGTCCTACACTATAAACTAAATGATGACTTCTTTTGATGAATTAAAATGTCTATTTTTGTCATATTCTCTAGCAAGCACTACTCCTGTAATGTTAACAGAGTCTCCTCCAAATATTGTCAATACAAGTTTTGAGAAATCAGAAATGTTTTTGTGCCAATTTCAAGCAACTGTAAATGATTTCATAACTATTGAATGGTTTATAAATGGCAATCCTCCTCCCAAGTTCTATACAATATCTACCATGAACCAGACTGATGGAAACATGATGAGTTTCACAACCACACTTTCCACCTACTTCATAAAATCGCCTTTATCTGGTGAATACGTCTGCCAAGCTAGAAAATTGTTAACAAAAGTAATGAAGTCATTCCAAGTAAATGTACAAGGTAAGTGTGAGTATAGCTGTGAGGAACAAATGGAGGGAAGGGGAGAAGTCATAGATTGATGTTCACAGATCATATTAAATAGATATACAAGTGAATTTCTAAGTAAATGAATACAGGAGTGCTTATTGAAGATAATATTCTTTTAATGTATTAACCGTTATGTGTGAATTATGGTTTGTTCTGATTAAGTTGAAGTGATATAGACGTGGGATTGTTGTCTGAGGTACTCTATAAATTCGTAACTTATTTTTATCATTTAAACTGTTGAAAGGATGTATAAATTATTATAAATGCCATATATAGCAAGTTTACTGAAAAAAAAAATGTCCAGGCTATGTATATAATTTTTCTAGCTGTAGTGCCCATCACCCACTCTCCTGCCAGAGTTTTCTATGACAACTATGACAATATCGTATTGGTGTGCTCTATTATGGGACATGGTCAAACACAGCTTCAGTGGAAATATCAAGGAACGCCTATAGTGAACGAACTTCAAAGCATGATTCAAACCAATGAGTCTTCTAGATATGGTCCAATACGAATAATTACCTCATTTCTCAGTTTGTGCCCATCTCAACAGAATGACCCAATGGTAAATGGTGAATATACATGTGAAGGCTTAGCAACTATAGATTCAGCACCAACAGAAGCTCCTGGTACAATTGTGTGCTCCAAACCTGGTAAGTAATCACTAATAATATATATATATATATATATATAGTACTTATTACATGAGTTAGAGTGTGATATGGCGAATATTTCACAAGCAGGCTAATTTATTTTCAAGAGCCAGAGGCAGAGTGAAAATAAAGCCTGAGAGTGAAATATCTACCCATATCACTCTGATGAGTGTAATAAGTGGTTTATTCCACATTAGATATCTTCACTGAAGTAGTTTTTTTGGTAACTCATGGTGTAAAGTTGGTGAAAACTCACTAGGGGCTCCCCACAACCCCAGCGCTGCTCTAACCTGGCTGGGTAGGCTCCACTATAGTAAAGGTAGCTGTAATAACTTGCCAGGCCTGGTTGCTATAACTACTCTCAGCAATACAGCCATGAGATAACACTTTGAGATATCTCACGGTCACGTACATAAAAATATCATTGTGAAGATATTTAGCTCACTACCCCATAATTCAAACCGGGCGCCATTTTGAGTGGCATAAAGACGACCTTCAAGTAGAATGGTGAAGAGTTGCTGTGCTGTTGGGTGTACAAAAAAATATCATTGTGAAGATATTTAGCATGGAATAAATAATATGATACATAACTTTATGTATCATGTCTGTTTGCTTTCCGTTTTTACAGATTCTTTTGGGCTACTAGTGCATCCAGTCAATGTAAGTGTAGTATCTGGCGCCCTACATTTACCTTGCGTGGGCTACAGCTATGTGAAGGAGGACAATGTACATATTTCATGGAAAAAAGGGAATGAAGCGATCAATACTAAAGGAATGAGCATGTCTAGCAGTTATGAAAGGAGAGGGGAAATTTTCCTCAGAGTCTCTTACCTCAGTATCGACTGCATTGGCCTAGAACATGAAGGGAACTACACATGTGAGGCCTCCAGTGGTAACAAAACGTTGCAAGCCAACTTCCAAATAAGTCTGAACAGTGAGTGCACACGGTCAGTAAAAGCCCTATACTATATATGTAATGTATCATATTTCCTAAGCTGCAGGACTGGCCATGCCAGTGAAATAGCTATTCTGGGAGCAATGGAGCATATCCTGTAATAGGCTTTGCATGGAGATTTATATAACTACGTGTAACTATTGCTGCTGAAGAAAAATTAAATAGAATTTCTGTTGTGTTTAGTAAAATAGCACCCTATACAATAAACAGATCTACAAAGCTGAACTTTCATTTATCCAATTTGCATTGAATGGTAATAGCTAACTTGCTGCGTAGGCACATTGCATTACTGAAATGCCAGGATAAGCTCCATTAAGTGCGAACTCCTTTTATGCCTAATCATGTACAGAAAAAACTGCTATATTTTAATGAGCTAATTACTACTCACCAAAGACATTGAGATCGTTTCTTTTTGTGCTTGCTTGCAATTTAGTTATAGTTTGACCATTGCAAAGATGGTGCAGTCCATCACTATTTTTCAATGTTCTCGGAATTTTTGAGAACTTCAAGTAGAGATTTAGGTAAACTGATTCATTGAATTGTCAGTAATTAATTTTGGGTGTGATCGTTAATAACACTACAGTATTATTATAATTTACATAAGTATCTTATTGACTTAGAATATGTATATATATATTTTTAATTTTATGTTATTAATTAGTCAAAGAAGTGACATTCACAGAATTGCAAGATGAGGAGTTGGAAAAAATAGTCAATGAAGATTCTCCAGTAGTCCTGCACTGTGAAGTTAGTGGATGGCCTGTCCCTTTAGTTATCTGGCTCAAAGATGGAGTACTCGTCAAACAGACGGACAAAGTTATCATCATGACCAACAAGTCATCCTCAATGTACTTGACTTCAAGTTTTCTTACACTAGTATCTCCCTCTAAGGAAGACTCAGGATTCTACTGGTGCAATGCTTCCAATGTGTATTACAATGTAGAAATGAAGAAAATGTATCAGCTAGATGTCATTATTCTCCAACCTCCAAGTAAATGGATAGATTATGTCACATGTGTTGCTGCTATGACAATCTCTTTACCACGCTAACATACTAGTGACTTTTAAAATTGTACTACTGTTAATGTCCTACAAATTCTAATAGTAATTCAAATAGTGTAAAAAATCCTGTATTGATCAGTGGGTTGCAACTGACTTGTAGTTACCGTAGCTCTAGGCAAAAGGAAATGCATAAAATGTTGTTGTTTTTCCGATCTTATGGTTCACTTATTCACCTCCTAGGAAATAGGTATCAAATATATTCATCATGAATGGAGCAATATGATTGGACAGTTTAAACATACCATGGTACAAGATATTATACATACACTGTATAGAATTTTTATAATATTGTATGTTTATAAATTAAATACAATGAAAATATTGCCACATATATGTCCTATTTTCTTTGTGCAGATGTTACTGGACCACTTCTAAATAGGGGTGGGGCCAGTAAGGTACTAATAACTGGTCCTGCAGTATGTGCAATGGCTCTTCTGGTGGTTCTGGTTATTCACGTCTTGACCAAGTACGATAATTACATTAATTATACTAAAAGTGTTAGTATAAACATACATTCTCAGGGAGCTACACTATCAAATCATCCCTATGACCAACTTCTGCTTTGCTGTGTCCCTCATGTACATTATGTCTACTTTATCTTCCAGTGACTCCTGGTCTCCCACCATCTGCACAGCTTTCTCTGCTCTCTCTCACATCTTTGTGATAGCAGCTGCTCTGGCTGCAGCCAATTCCATGATACTTCCTCTACTACAGGCTGTGAACAAAGGTGTAACTGCACTCCTTCTGCTGCTAAATTGGGGTAAATTCATTGATATGGTCTAAATCACTATCACTAGAATAGTAATTGATGTGGTAAAGCGTTGTAATCACTTTCTAAAGCCTTATGAATTCCAGCATTAACTTTATGTACACATTTCTCTCATCTATTGGTTCATTGTCTATTGCTAACTTTTTTATATCAGATATTCTTATTTTCTATTGGATGTAACACTATTGCTTCAACTGAGGTGCACTCTATTTACAAAGTACACTGTAGCCAGTGTTCTATCTATTCCAACAACAATAACATACTATTTAAAGGTGTACAAGCATTGCGGGAAGTAACATTTTTCTGTAACTTGGAATATTACACTATTGTTTTTGTTGTTGTTGTGATATTAGGCTTACCAGCAATATTTATGGTGCTGTCATTTCTACCCAAAATGGATGAATATGCAGGACATAGGTAAGCTCAGTTCATCAGAATTAACCAATCTTCACACATTTCATGTTTACTACTAGATGCTATCCAGCCAGTTTGGCCTTATGGCTGGGTCTACTCTTACCTTTGGGCGCCATAACTGTTATGAGCTGGTTGGTGATCCTTGTGGCTACTTTCTTCAAGTCTTCGACTAAATATAAGCCGCAACACAGAAGTTGTGTTCTTCACACAGCAGCTTCAGGAATCACTCTCCTCCTATTTGATTTGTCTTGTGCAACACAGCTGGCTAGTTCTATTACATTCTCTTCCCATATTTCTTCCTCCAGCCTGACATCTGAGAGTCTAGACATCATCTCGGCCATATTATCTGCTGTAGTTGGTTTATCAGTACTATTTATCACCATAGTCACCCCTCCTCTTGGTAACAAGATGAAAAACTTGTTTAGCAATGCAGTTAATCACAGTAGATTAGATATTCCTGAGATTACAAATCGGCCAGAAGAAAATGTATTACGTCCTGCTGCATACCTGCCAAACCCAATTCCGGTCCATGATCTACCAGACTCACTGGAGTTAAATGACAAAACATTTTGTGCAGAAATTGAACTTTAAATGACAATAATACATTTATCTGGACTAAATATTTGTGATTAGTAGCTATAGCTTGAAAGTGATAACTTAGAGTAGTATAGAACTTCCAATATTTTTACTCAGTTTTGTCTTATTCTATGAAAACATTCATCGTTTATATATTTTAATATAAAGCTGTAAAGACATTTGGATTACAGATGCTCCTATAATGAATCCCTCCAATAAATATTAACATTATTATCAACTGATATGTGGACCATGAAAATCTGTAGTCAGTATACAGCAGAAAGTAGAGAACATGAAATATATATTCCATGTACATTCAAAATTTTCTAAATTAAAATACATCACCGATTTTGTTTTCCCTTTATTCTTCTTACTGAAATGAAGATGGAACCATCAGCTATACGAAGTCAATTTTTTTCTTTTCTCAACTTCAACGATTAGCTACATTGAGAGTGTATCATTATTTTTAAATCTATTTTTTTAAGTTTTTAACCTTTTTCACTTGAGCTTAGTTTACACAGGGACAATAACAATAGTCAGTCTTGGAAGCTGAACCTATTATGGCCAGTAGCTATTCCATTGTGTTTCACACAGCCAGTTTTAGCAAAAAAAAATAAATTAGAAACATTTCCAAACAAGAGGACTAGTGAATTCAATTGAAATTGAAAATGAATAATGCAATTAGCTTGGTGTTTTCCTCAATGAGAACAGCATTCTGAAAAATATGTATGTATGTATGTATGAATGTATGTATGTATGTATGTATGTATGTATGTATGTATGTATGTATGTATATATATATGTATGTATGTATGTAAACATGATTATATTTAGAGCTATAGTCACTAACCCATTTCAACTGGGGTAAGTTGATGCGAAAACAAAACCAAATATTGAAGGTGAAAATGCAAATGCAAAATTGTTATGATGTTTACTCAGCTAAATGTGCAAAGAAGTAAATATTGTTGACATTGTGCGCTGAGTCGGCTCCAACCTTAAACATGAAAGTAAAGCTTACAAGAAACAATATTGGCAATGATACTGAAAGTAACCCTTGCTTTATAAGAAATGACATTGAAAATGTGCTCCATTTTTGTATCAAACTTGTATATGTTTTTAGCCAAGAAAACATGATTGCTGTCTTGATAGCTTTTTGTGTGCATTTTGTTAGTGGCAAGATCTGCTATGTCAAACCTGAAGTTAATGGAAATGTAAGTGTTTGTCCAGCACATCCTTGTGAAGTATTGCAGTACTATGTCTCCAACTCCTCCATTATAGCTTCATCTACTACTCTCATATTCCTAGGTGGTGTACATACTTTAAGAACTAACTTTGACTTTCAAAAATCGGTTACTCTAAAAGCTGACAAAGCAAATTCTATAATTATATGTAAGGACAATGCTGGATTCAATTTTGTGAATGTAACTTCTCTAACAATAATGAAGTTAACATTTCAATATTGTGGAACTCACACCTATTCTAAAAGGTCTGCTTTATGGCTAGAAAATATCAGGTGTCTAAAATTGATTGATGTTCACGTACTCAACAGCTCTGGCTTTGGAGTAGTTATAACAAATTTATTAGGAAAGGGTTTAATAAAAGGCTCAACATTCCGGCATAATACAGGATCTTCTACATACGCTGGAGGTAATCTCTTTGTGGAGTACAATGAGTGTCCAAAATATTCTGATCAAACGTGTTTTGAAATAATTTCATCAAACTTTTCATATGGAAACTCCTTCCTTAATTCTTCAGTTATTTCTCTTGCACCAGGAATTTGTCTTCTGTTCAATGCTTCCTGTACTAACTCAAGCGTTTTTATGAAGAACGTCACTGTGGAAGGTAATTTTAACAGTATCATTAGTGGAATAGGTGGCAACATGCTCATCCACTTCTACGAGAATTACAACTCTTCTGTGCATATTCTTATAACTGAAAGTAGGTTTGTCAGTGGGAGAGCAAGATTTGGAGGAGGAGTAGGAATAACTACTCATCACAGCCCAGCTAGCATGACGTATCCACAGATTGTTGTGCAAGTAAGTAATAGTGACATTTCTTCCAATGAAGGTGTCACTGGGTGTGGCCTTTATATGGAAGTTGCAGAGCCAGTCATCACCAATAATCTTAACAAACTTGTAGTATCCTTTAAGAATGTTACATTCTTAAGTAACAGAGCTGAACAATCTGGGCATTCAATGGGACACAATGTAGGAATTTCTATATTCATTCTTAGTGGCTATGTTCAATTGAATTGGGCACGTGCAAAAATTATTCTAGACAACATTACTGTGTCTCAAAGTGCAACAAAGGAACTTCATTCAGCTACTGCAGATAGTGCTGCAATTTTGTGTTCTAGATTCATGGGACACTTAACACTATCTAATTCAATAATCAGCAACAATGAAGTGTCTGCACTATCGTTAGTAAATTCAGAGGTCACATTTTTTGGTAAATTGGTATTTTCTAATAACACAGGAGTTAATGGAGGAGCAGTTGTTGCGTGTGGATCATCATACATAAAGTTAGCTCCTAAGGTAAAAGTAATACTTACTGAAAACATGGCTGAAAGTTTTGGTGGAGCAATATATGCCACTGCCCCTTGTCGAGATTCTTACCCCATCTGCTTGTACCAGTTTACAAACATTAGCAGCACTAATATGAATGAGAAATACTTGATGAAAAACTATAACAATAGTTTTATATTGGAAAGAAATAAAGCAGCTATTGCAGGTGATCATATTTATGCTGAGAATATAGCCAATTGCATATTTTATGGAAGCAACTTAAAGTTTCGTGCCAAATTTCATATGTTTTATGGAATATTCCAAGTTCCAATCAATTCATATGGCAATTACTCAGCTGTGACGTCAAATCCATTTCGAGTGTGTGCCTGTGACAGTAATAGCAAGTACAATTGTGCTTTGAGAAGAATTGTGCAGAGTAATGTTACATACCCAGGAAAAACGATTAATATGAGTGTTGTAGTCGTAGGCCAGCTTGATGGGACAGTCCCTGGTTCAGTACTCATTAATGGTGCCTTGAAAAGAGACATAAACAGCACACAATGTTCTCCATTACCGATTACTGTTATCTACAACATGTCAGAATATATAGTAAGTGTTTTGTACAACAGGTTCCCTATTCAAAACTTTGTCCATCATCTTCCAACTGATAGTTCACCACTAATTGTTCAAGTTACAAACATTTCTAAATGTCCCATTGGTTTCATTTTGGTACATGATACATGTACATGTGACACTGACAACACAGGTATCAATAGTTGTAATATCAACAACTTGACTGTCACTAAATGGAAAGGGTCATGGGTGGGATACAATAGCATTAGTAACCACCTGTACCAAAATGGAATAATCTATCACAGGGTTTGTCCTTTGGACTACTGCAGAGATGAATCAAATATCATCATAGAAGTTAGTGATTCGACAATGAAGTCAGATATGCAATGCTCAGATCATCGAACAGGTCTTCTCTGCGGCTCTTGTATAAATAATTATAGCGTTGTTGTAGGAAGTACAAGGTGTATTGATTGCAGAAAGAAACCTAAACTATATGCTTTAATGGTTACTGTACTTCTAGCTATAGCTTCTCTTCTGCTGATATTTCTTTCGGCTTCACTTAATATGTATGTCACCAATGGAACTTTTTCTGGACTACTTCTGTACGTGAACATTCTCTATCAAAATAATACTGTATTTAAATTCACAGGAACGGACATTCTTACTGTGATTGTAGCAGTATTGAATCTCGATACAGGCATTGAAAGTTGCTTTTATGATGGTATGGACACTTATGCCAAAACTTGGTTCCAGTTACTGATACCTGTTGTCTTGTGGCTCGAGATATTGTGTATAATTGCAGCCAGTCGTAAAAGTGATAAAATAGCAAAGTTTTTTGGATACAATGCACCAAAAGTGTTGGCAACTTTAATCGAGCTTTCATTTAACAGAGCTTTAAGGGCATGTATCAGTTCTTTATCCTACACCACACTGGACTTTCCCTCTCACAATAAAACAAAAATAACTAGATATGTGTGGCTTTACGATGCGAATATTGACTACTTGCAAGGTAAACACATCCCTCTCTTTGTTGCAGGGGGGTTAGTTTCCTTCTTTCTGTTGGCATACACTGGATTGCTGTTGTTTGTACAACCACTGCAAAGATACTCCCATGTGTATTTATTACGTTGGGTGAATAGACTGAAACCACTCATTGATGCTTACACAGCTCCCAACGTAGTTAAAGCTGACTGTCAATTTTGGGGAGGTTTACTCCTGCTCACGAGAATATCTTTATCAATGTATGCTGCAGTGGACGTTCACAACAAGCCTACATACAATTTGGTGGCAATTGCAACAGTTTGCTTACTATTGACTACAGTGGCCTTTACTACAGGTGGTGTTTACCAGTCTGTTTTATTGAATGCTTGGAATGCTATTCCCATTCTAAATTTGGGTATCTTATCCATCTTAACAGTATATGCTTATGTCAACAATTCAAGACAAGTGAAACATCCCCAGTACTATTATGTTATAGTTTATACATCCGTTAGTTTGTGTGTTACAATGGTCGGAATATTGACTTTATATCATGTGGTTAAGAAAATACGGACTGTTTCCAAGAAGATCTGTAGCAAATGTCATATTCTTAAAGCAAAAAATACTGACACCAGACCTTTGTTGAATATTTCTCAGGAGAGTATATGTCATTCAAGACCAACACATTAATTAAAAAACACTATGTTGTTATTCTATAGTAAACCACACTATGCTTTCATTTTCACTTTAAACCACAGAGAATACATTTCAGACATTTGAAGCAAATGTTACAATGCTGACTGATTTTTTAATTACTTTGTAACTATGAGTCAATTCCAGCAAAGTTAAACATTTTCCTATTGTTTTTTATTTTTTTCCCCTGGTAGTTTTATGTGCAAGTAACCAAAATCATATTTACTTCCTGTTGTGGGCGGGGCTTAGTGATGATTTAGATAGGGGAACAGCTGAGCTTGGTTTGTTTAGTAAGCTTATGGCTGTGGGCTTGTTTTATTTAGTAAGCTAGCAACGTCTTATTCAATGGAGTGCTCAGGTAATTAATATTAGTTACTAACAAGTACCCTGTCACTCCGTGGCACTTGATGTATTAATTTTAGAATGCAGTAGCAAAAGATATATTTATCCGGTTTCCCTTTCTGGATCCTTTTTTTTTCCTGAAGTTTTTTTTGTTCCTCTCAACTTAAACATTTCCTTCTTCCTCTGTCTGCTCCTAGTTACATTATGTACTTTAATGACAACAGTAAATACCAACTGTGTTTTGTAGTTAGCACTGATATTAAAATAAACAGCTTGATTTATTAGTATGGCCAATAGAATGGAATTTGTGATCCCATAATAATTACGAGGTTGTAATAAATAAGCATGTTGGGTGCTCCCCAAAGCCATAAATCTGGGCTCCCCCCATTTTCATCACCCCAGAGTATAGGTAGATTTCAATTAATTTTAGTATCGTGCAACCAGGCATACTTTAATTTATTTTTGTTACTATTTTTAAAAATGAATTATCTATCAATTTATTTGTGCTAAACATCACTGTTTAAATAATGATCAGAAAATTAGGCAATAGTGTTTTGTGGTGTGTTAGGTATGAATCTAGTTTTTTATTTTTTTTATATAGATTGTGTGCTTAGAACAGGGCAAGTAAACTAGCCAAAGGCTAATGCTAATGGTGCCCAATACAATGAGTAAATGAAACAGGAGGTGAAAGAAGGAGGAAAGGAAGAATTCACAAAAATAAATGTATGGATAATCATTAGTATAATGAATTAATTGATGAATAAGTGAGATAAAAAAAAGAAAAAAAAAGATATAACATGGACACTTACTTAGTAAGAGGCTAGTAAGTGTACTTTCAGGTGTCTTTTGAAGGCATTATGAGAGAGTTGTCTCACAATATAGTCAGGTATAACCTGTTCCATAAAGGGGAAAAGAGACCCTCAGCTATGGTCAGTACTCGCACAAGGCAGAAGAAGTGGTCATGAATTGGCATGCCAAACAGTATTCAAAGGATGAGGAGTGAAAACTTCTGACTCAACGAGAGATCCTCCCTAGAAAATGCAGATGCATTTGGCTACTTACCATCTTGACTGGAGTATGATGCCAGCCCAGTTACTTGACAATGGAGGAGACAGGTAATGTTCATTATTTTTTAGATATTTTGGCATCTTGAAAAACAAAAACAAACAAACAAACAAAAAATCCCTTGAGAAGGCTATATGAATGCATATTATAACCAGAAAAACATTATTAACAGCTGATTTAGTCATTTAATGTATTGGCTGTTAAAACTGAAAAAAAGAAGCTAATTTATCAATAGCTGTCAGCAGTAAAACAATTTTTTTCATCAGAACTTTCAAAGTTGGAAATAACTAATAACATCTCCTCTTTTGCTTTCAGTAAGAAACAAAGTGTAGTCTTTAGTCATAATACCAAAGCTATTTTAACTCACTACCCATTCTAGATTGAATGTCACGATAAACTAGTCCAGCCAAAACTTCCGTTGGACACAACTCCACTTCTTTGGTCGGTGTGGACTAGTCACAAGCTCAGGCATTCTGAAGCGGTGGACAAGCCGCCCTTTAATTCAGCTGTAAAGCTACGCTCGTAGATCGTGCAATGAACGCGAGTGAACTATAACGCGAGGTTAACCTTGTGGTCACTCTTCCTGCCTGCTAACTTTGTCTCCTTCTCCCCCTTAACCCCCCCCCCCCCCACACCCCCCCCGCCCCCCCCACCCCCCCAACACCCCCCCCCCCCCCCCCCCCCCTTTTTTATTCCATCTCAACATTCCTTCACCCTTTTTTTTTTTTTTTTTTGTTAATGACACAATAGCACCACAAAGGCATACATGCTCACAATGCATTTGTTGTGTTGACACTTGTTTTAGACTGACGACTTCTCTGGCCCTCCTGCTGAGCTGCTGTGGACTGCTGCTCACCACCGGCTTTCTGGCCTACCATCCGCCTTGAGATTCCAGCCAATGACTCTCGCTTCGGCTGAACGTACCCCTTGTACGCTGCACTTCTCCACCGTCCAAGCTGCTGAATTACTGCATCCCCAATTCCCGCCTCTGCTGCTGCCGTAGCCGCCCCGATCCGGAAGCTATGTCCTGAATAGCCTGCGCTGCACACCCCCTGCCGATCTAGCGCTGACTTCAGCTCCACCACGAAGCCCGCCTGTGTAAGGGGCTTGCCGGATGCGTACTGAAACAATGGACCCTGCTTGCGACCAGCCGCTGCCATAAAGCCCAGCACTGCCGCCACTGGACACAGTCTGCCCCCAGTACGACCAACCACCAGGGTACAACCCTGCCTCGTCTGGTCTGTTTTCGACATCTTCAGTCGAACTTTCAACACTGTTGGCTCCATCAGGCAATCCGTGGCTACATCCTGCCAGCTTAGGTGCGCCCCCGGGTTGAATCCTCTTGTTGATGGTACCGTCAGCTCTCCTGATCTCATAAAGCCAAAGAACGCCAGAGTAGCAGCTGCCCATAGCATCTTAGCATCCACCCCTCCTGGTGCTATGCTCCAGCTGACTCTCAGGACTTCCAGTATCTGGGCTGTCATTGGCTTTCTCTGCCTCTGTATTTTTCCCTGCTCTGACCTCAGCCGTTGCACTCCTCGAACCACTTGACCTAACTTTGCCATGGCCCCGATGTGCGGGTCACCCCTACCTGCCTCCACCTGCAGTTGCCTTACTGCTGCCAAGTATGCCTTTATGCTATTATGCCTTAGCCCCTCCCCTGCCAGAAAGGCCACAAACTGACACAGCACTTTTTCTGACACAGGGAGGGGCGGCCAGCTATATCTCTTACAAAACTTCAAGTACCTCCGTTGAGCTACTCCGTATGACCGCTCTGTTGATGTTGCAATTCCCTTTCGAAAGAGCTTCTCCACAGTTTCTTCCAGTCTGGCTCTACCCCTGCTTGTCTCTCCCTGACTACCACCTGAAGAATCTCCTCGCTCACTACCTCTGGGTTTTGCGTCATCTGTGGGCATAATTGAAACACTAAGTCACGTCTGTTTCTTGACAGTGCATCAGCCACTTCGTTGTCTACCCCTTTCACATGCTCTGCCCACAACTGGATGGCCCACTTTGCCTCCAGAAACGCCAAGCATCTTCTCAGATGCATGGCCTCTGCCTCCCTGCTTGACCCAGAGTTGACAATGGCTACTACCGCCATGTTATCACACCGTGCTACCACTGCCTTGCCCTGCCACGCCTTACCCCACACGGCAACTGCCACAACTATCGGCAGCAGCTCCTTAGCTGTGATGCCATAGGTGGCTGACTCTCCCAGCCCTTGCCACTGCAGCTGGAACCACCTGGTCTCCCACCATGCACCACACCCCCAACATCCCGATGCATCAGACGTTAGGACAACTTCCGGGCTCCCTCTACTCACATGCCACATCATGGCTGTGCCGTTCCATTCCTGCCCGAACTGATGCCACCACTCAATGTCAGCTCTGGCCTCTCTGCTGAGTCTTATAAACCTGTCAATATGCTGCACTCCTGCAGACAAGTCAATCAACCGCCTCACAAAGGATCTACCTGCTCGCACTGCCTTGCATGCATGGCTCAATATGCCTATCACTGACAGCATCTGCCTTTTGCGACAAGCCTTCATGCCCCTCACTTCACACAGCGTCTGTCTCAGCCTATCCAGTTTCTCCTGCGGTAGTCTAATCTCCAGCTTCTCTGAGTCCAGCTCCATCCCCAGAAAGACAATCTCTGTGGCCGGACCCTCATCTTTCTCTGGCTCCGTTGGCATACCTGCTTCCTTGCACACCTGTTTCAGCAGCAAGAAATTCTGCCTACAATCATCCCCATTCCCTTTTCCAACTGTAATGAAGTCATCAATGTAATGCCTGACCCATGTTGCCCCTCTTGCACACGCTGCCCATTGCAGTAGGTCTGCCGCAACTGTGAACAGCAGGGGGGCTGACCGCAGGCCAAATGGCAGGCATCCATCCACTAATACTTCTCCTTGCCACTGCATGCCCAGGAGCCCCCTGTCCTCGGGATGCACTGGAATGTTCCGGTAGGCCTGTTTGATGTTCGCCTTTGCCATTCTTGCTCCTCTGCCTAGCTCCAGTACTTTTCTCATCACCTCGTCTACCGATGTATACGATAGCGAGGATAACTCTGCACTGATTCCATCGTTTACGCTGCTGCCAGCTGGTGATGACAAGTCCACTATTAGGCGCCACCGCCCTGCCTTGCCCTTCTTGGGGATGACTCCAAATGGACTACAGTGTACCCCTAGCTTAGCCGCCTGCCCCAGCTTTCCCACTGCGAACACTCTGCCCATCGCCTGCTCTCTGTCAAGGTACTCCTGCACCACTTCTGGATGTTGCTTTACCGATGACAGGTTCTGCTTGGTTTGTTTCAGGACTCCTGGGTCCTGCTGAAATCCCACGCGAAAGCCCTGCCGTATGCCTCGCACCATCCATTCAACTAGCTGTCTGTCTGGATGATCTGCCAGCATCCTCTGCCATGCCTCCGCCTGAAGAGGGGTGTGTATCTGCTGCGCTTCCGCTGGCAACTTGCACTGGACAGCACTAGACCTTCTCTCCAGCTCCTGCACCTGCCAGCTAGTGCCACACCCTGCAAGTCAGGCACATCTTCATTAGACTGACCCTTATAAAATTTATTTTATAATTTATTTATTTATTTTTTAATCTTTATAAGCATAACTCTATTGTCTGTCCCTCCCCCTATTTACTTAGCTTATAATTCTCTCCTTAGTGGCCGCTTATCCCTACCTTCACCCTTTACCCACAACAACCTCCCCCCTTTTCTATAGCTCCCTGTATATACGCCTAACTTATCCACCCACTCCTTGGTCCTAATGCCTATTTTAATAGCAAAACATTTTTTTTTTTTACAACACTGAACTGTGATGTGATAGCTGTCACAAGATATGATAACAGAGTTTCAGATTCTGTTCTTCACTCCCTTGAGGGTGCTTGGCACTGTGACACTGGGTGTGCACCCCTGCACCTGCTGCACACATGGAGGTACCGGCATCGGGCACCGAACTTGCAGTCTCCCCTGTATTTGTTATACTTTCCGCATACTGGGGTTCCTGCCTCTGCCCGGTCTTGTTCCAGCTCTGCCGGCTCCCTCTGCCTCTTTCTGGACCCCATGTGTCCCGCTTGCCCCCCTTTCATCGAGTCTTTTGCTGCCACCGGTAGTGCTTGCGCTGTAAAGCACTCCGTATACAGCCCCGCATCCAGCGTTGCCCACTTCCGATGCTCATCACCAGCCACCATTTGTCGGAAGCGTCGATCGTATTCCTCGCAAGCCGGCCATGCGAACTTCTGGGCTGCCCTCACAATCGCATCCATGTAGCCCAAGAAATCGACCAACCTATTCGGGTCCTTCGTTGCCACCGTGCCAATGTACAGGATGAAGCATCTCGTCCAGGTTATCACATCCGGTACTCTGCGTCTTGCTTTTCGGTAGTCCGCTGCCTGGACAATCAGCAGTTGCTCGCTAGACTGCACACCAATTGGGGATCCTTCTGGTAATGCAGGTGGCAGCTCGGCAAATTCGATATATTCACCCCGTCGAATTGTTCTGGCTAGTACCGCTGGTACTGCAGCCAGCCCTGCCCCCAGCTTCACCGGACCTGTCTTCTTGGCCGTGTCCTCGGGCTTCCCACTTGCTCCACCAGCCCTTGCCAGCCTATCTGCGATCTCTTGCACGCTCTCAGACCCAGCACCCTCCTCTGATGGGTCTTGTCTGATGTCCAGCCCCACCAGGCTAGCTGCAATTGGCGGAGCCCCTGCATACAAATAACCGCTTGAGACCCTTGCTTCTCCTTGGTTACAATACTATCCTACCTAAGCACCCACTAATTGCCCTCTTTTGCCTACATATTCCTTCTTGCTACAGTATTTATTTTTTGGCGTTACCTGCATCTGACTCAGTACGCTAGCTGCAGCAGCCTCGCCGAGACTGCTAGCCTCAATGTCAGCACCCTGCTAGCCTCAGCGTCTGTAATTCTGCCAGCCTCAGCGTCTGTAATTCTGCCAGCCTCAGCTCAGCTGCTGCTATGTTCTGTCCCTGCATGCTAGCTTCAGCCACGTGACGTGGCTGGCTTCAGTAACCAGTTAGCCTCTGCACCACCGCTAAATTCAGCACCTGGGTCAGCTTCAGCACCTCAGCTGCTCTAGCCCTATAGCTGGCTTCCGCCCCACAGCTAGCTTCTGCCACGCAGCTAGCTTCTGCCACACCGCTAGTTTCAGCAACCCAGCTAGCTTCAGCAACCCAGCTAGCTTCAACCACCCAGCAACACAGCTAGCTTCAGCAACACAGCTAGCTTCAGCAACCCAGCAACACCGCTAGCTTCAGCCCCCCCCCCCCCCCCCCCCCCCACTAGCGCCCACTGTTCTACCTTTTCCTTTCAATTCTGGGCCCTTGCCCTCTGTTCTACCTTTTCCTTTCACAATTCTGCTGGCCTTACACTCTCGCCGCCATTAAGTCACACCCCAGTTGCCACCGCGAGGCTGCCCTTAGTTAAGCACCACCCCTATTTATTGCTCACCAAGCTCTGCCTCACTTCTCCCTTCTCGCTCCCTCCGTCTTGCCTCTAGCTTTGCCTCCAGCCTTCCGGTGAGATCGTCCAGAAGCGCGTCCGATAACTCAATGCTATTCTCTTCTGCTCTACTCATTATTCTGTGCACCGTCTCGCAATGGCCGGTGACACTTGCCGCTGTGTTCTCCGCTTGTAATGGCCCACGTGTGGGCTATGCTCCACCTCCTACTTATGCGCCCTGCTCGCTTACCTCCGACCCCTTACCTGCTACCACTCTGCTATGCCCGTTCCCACTGGTTAACTTATATTAAACTCTACGCATTAATCTACATTAAATGTTTCATTGGAGCACAGCCTACGCTTAGAAAAAAAGTGGTCTGGCTTATAGCCGCACCAGCCGGACTGGCACGGCGGCTAGGTAAATAGACATGAGCTATTTTGGTTGGTTCTGAGATGTTCTGGGTAAAGCCAAATCTAGCATGAGCTATTAGAGATGATCTGGGTAAAGCCAAATCCTAGCAGTAGCGCCCTGAGATCATCTGGGGCTGTGTTTGAGAAGTGTGAATTGATATTGAAATCACTCGATTTGAAAGTTTAGCACAGAGCTAGTAGTAAATCCCTAATAACATGTTCTGGCCGCAAGTTTGGTGGACTGGGATCCACGACAGTTCAAATTCTTCATCTAAAATGTGGGTGGAAACTTTTAGTGACTCTTTCACATACACGCACATCACCACCACCATGTCTGGACCCGTCCTTATGAAATATTCGATATGAATTAATAACTACTTCCTGATGAAAGATAGTCTCATCCAACCAGGTCTCAGTAATGGCGATAGACTGTGGCTTGTGGTTGGAGGCTAGTAATGGCAACTCATCAATTTTGGAGAGTAAAGTTTCTACGGTAAGTTTGGATGGCCAAAATGTCCAATGGATTTGGTGTGCTCGTACTGTTTGTGTCGGCAGAAATACAGATATTCAGTATCCTCGTTCTGTGAACTGTGAGTAAAGTGGGTCGACGACTGAATGCAGGCTATGCACGACAGTGACTGCTTAGGAGAGCTGGGGGGGAATTTATGAGGTTCACACAGAAGTGACGAGTCATTATTTTGAGCACGGGAGTCACACAAGGGCAAGTTGCTAGCAAGGCAGGCAGGGCAGGGGGAATGAGCAATTTCCGCAGACTGACACTGGGGCAGTGTTGCTAGAGTTTACAAGAGTAGCTGCAGAATTATCTGAGACAGACAACCACAGACACCACAAGGATAGTAGTCCCAACAGTGAAGTCACCACCCCCAGCCATTTTTTGGCCCTCTCTGCAATTGTGGAGCAGCTTGTTCTGAGTAAGTTCAAGTGAATTACTGCAATGAGAACAGTCCGAAAGTTAGAATGATATTTTGGAGAAAAGTTGTTGGTTGAAGCTAAAAACTTTTGAGGAGGCCGGTTTTTTTAAGCAAAGCCAAGGGCTTGGGTTATGTCAGATTGTGTTTTATGGTCTTTTTTTTTTTTTAACTGTCCAGCAAGTGGAGGACTTGAAACTGAACGTCGCCTGATGGACGTGCAACACAGCAGCAAAACACAGAGGATTGTGTAGTGAAGACCCACTAGCGGGTGTACATAGAGTCGGAGTTCCTGGAACAAGAAACCTGTCGGCCGTGGATCAACAGGAAATCTCTATGGTTAAAGAGTGGATACTGGGTCGTAAATCCCTGCTCGCTCTCCTCTGCCTAGATTCTCTGAATATTAGCTGTCCCGTTAAAGATAGCTCTAACACTTTAAACAACTTAATAGAGAATAAGTTAAATAAGCTTGTAATATAAGATATATATACAGAGTACCTTGACCTTGATAAAGATGTTATAAAGAACCTTGATAAAGATGTGACTACAGTTCTCCGTAACAGACCTCAAGCATGTGTGTAGTCATCTCGTCGATGTCAGCGATTTCTTCGATGTCGTCGATGTTTGTCTTATTTAAACACTGCAACTTATCATTTATCTTAGTTACCAATTTTTCAATAATTTTGTACCTCAAAACCACATTTTACTCATTATCTGTCTTCTTTATATTTTTACACCAATGTCTATGTTATAGTTGGATTTTATAATCGTACTAAATGTTCAGGTTCAAGCCCTTCACTGTACGGCTTTGACACAAAAGCAAATGAACACTGCTACATATGCCTTGACATGCACTAGCTTGCGCACATGACCCAGCTTGTAGAGAATCAGCCCAACATAGTCGATTCCAACATTGGAGAAGGGAGGTGAAGGAGTTATTCTGTCAGCTGGCAATTCTCCCATGGGTACCGTAAGAATCTTGGCATAAACCTTCTGGCAAATCACACAGCCTCTACTAACTTTCCTTACAAGATTCCGCAGCCTGGGATGGATGCTAGAACCTCCTTGGATGAAGAACGCCACTTTCTGAGTGTCAGTTTGCCTTTGGACACCAAGCTGGTAACTTCTTGTTGAAGATCTTGTGCCTCTTTCTCAGTATCAGCACCCATCAAGCAATCATCCACATAAAATGAATGTCGAATGATCTGAGCAGCTCTGGGACATTCACGTTCATGGTCATCAGCCAGTTGCAACAACACTCTTGTAGCCAGGAAGGGAGAGCTAGATACTCCAAATGTCAGCCTCTTCATTCTGTAGTCATTATAGAATTGACTGTGCTCATCAGTGAGCAGAAACCGGTGGAGATCACGTTCAGAGGACTGCAAGCCAATCTCCCTAAACATCTTGGAGATGTCAGCTGAGAGACCTACTAGAGGGAGTCAAAATAGGTTGATAACTGTAGACAGCAGTGGATATAGAGAGGGCCCAGGCTCCAAAATGTCATTAAGGGACACCCCATTGGAACTCTTGGCTGAGGCATCAAACACCACTCTGAGCTTAGTGGTAGAGGAAGTCTCTTAAAGACTCCATGCATGGGTAAATAATAGCTGTCGTTTGGAGGCTTCTTCAGATCTGCAGGGGGAACAAGCTCAGCATGGTTTAGCAACACATACTCACCAACACTCTCATGGAAATTCAACCAAGTCCTTTTCTTTGTCAGAGATTTCTCATTTTGGTGGTAGCGACGTACAGCATTATGTCTGGACTCACCCAGTATAGGAACAGGATCCTTCTTGGGGTGGACTACATAGTACCGGCCTTCCTCATCTCTGACAGTAGTGTCACTGATAAGTTGCATAGCCCTTTGGTCTGCTGGAGACAAAGCAGACTGATCACCTGGAACTGATTCCTGCTCCCAGAATTGCTGCAAGAAAGTGTCCAAGTGCTCCTCAGCTGCTGCAACCTTGAGGCAAATGACAGTGGAGGAATCAGCATCTGGGAGAGATCCTGTCACTGCCCAGCCAAACGTAGTGTTCTATGATGATCCTTAGAGTAGCGAGTGTCTGCCATTTCTGCTAGGATAGAATGTTGCTGTACAAGTAGTATTTCGCTGCATAGGTTCATTACTACGTAATACAATTTCTGGTAGTTTATTTATTAGCTTTCGTAGTAGATTATAACTATAAATAGTCAAAACGTTTCGACCCGTAGGTCTTCATCAGTTGACAAAAATCACAATACTAAAAATGACAAAAAACAAAACCAGTTCAATAAAATGCAAAAACCCTGAGGATGCACTAGTTATAGTGATGCTATAATTGGTTGCCATGTTGGATTTAACTCAAGGCCATTGTCCAAGTTAGATGTTGATGGCAGGCTTTGGATCACTACTGCCTCAGTAATCCTTCTTCTGGTGTAGTTCTCAACTCTCTCTTTCACTTTGGCCTCCAACCAATTTACTTTGTGTTTACTGTTCCATGCATGTACAGCTATACCATTCTTCTCATCATGCCTTTTTACTGCATTTTGGTGTTCCTTTAAATGTTTGTCTAGTGTACATCCTGTTTCCCCTACATATACCATACTGCAGTCCATACACGGGATTTCATAAACTACTCCTTTGATTTTTGATTTTTCTCTGGGTGTTTTTACCTTCATTAGATGTTTCTTGAGGGTTGGTGTTGATGTAAAAACTGTTTTTATGTTCAAGGAACGGCATACATGTTCAATTTTTTCACTAATCCCTTTGATATATGGTATTACCAAATATTTGATGGCTTCATCTTGTGCATTGGTTGAATTATTTCTGGTTGAATTCCTTTTGGATTTGATGTTGCTATTTATTGTTTATTCTGGGTAACCATTTGCTAGGAGACTTCTTTTAAATGTTTCAGCTCCTGTTCAATTTCAGATGGATGGCATAATTTCTTTGCTCGATCTGTTAAGCACTTGACAACTCCAGACAAAAAATTCTTGGATGGTGGTTTGATTTATAGTTTAAGTATTTGTCTGTATGAGTCTTCTTTCTGAAGATTAAGGTGATGAATTTGTTATGTTTTCTTTCAATCTGTACATCTAGAAATGCTATTTTGTTTTCATTTTCTTCTTCTGTTGTAAATTGGATGTGTTTATTTTGTTTGTTTAAATGGAGTTTGAAGTCTTGGATGGATTCATTGTCATGTGGCCATAAGGCAAAACATCGTCTACATATCTGCACCAAAGAGATGGTTTGAGAGGAAAGTTTTTGATGGCTTCTTCTTCCAGTCTCTCCATGTAGATGTTAGCTAGAATTGGTGATAAAGGAGACCCCATTGATGCTCCTTCTTTTTGTTCGTAAAATGTCTCTTCAAAACAAAAATATGTGGATTTAACACATAATTCAACCAGATTGCACAATTCACCTGGTGTTGTTGCAGTTCTGTCTTCAAGGCTGTCATCTTGTTCCAAAATTATTTTGAGAATTAGAATAACTTCCTTCATTGGAACTTTTGTGAACAAACTGACCACATCGAAACTTATCATGTAGTCTTTTGAATTTATTGCAGGATTATTTATTTTCTCCATAAAATGTGTTGAATTTTTTATATATGAGTTTGTCTTTCCTGTAACAGGGCCTATGATTTTTACTAGAAATTTTGCTAGAGGATGTGTTGGAGAATTGATTGCTGAGACTATAGGTCTTAGTGGCACGTTTTCTTTATGTATCTTAGGTAGACCATATATTTGAGGTGGTGTTGAATGTTGGGGTGCTAGTTTTAACCTTTGTTCTTTGGAGATAAGTTTTTTCTCTTCGATACTTTTTAGTGCTTTTGTAATCTTATTTTCAATCTTTGTTGTTGGGTCATTTGGTAACTGTTTGTAAGTATATTCATCATCCAGTAATTTTTTCATTTTCATCTTATATTCACACCTGTCCATCACTACTGTGGCATTGCTTTTTGCTGATATTGCTCTTTGGTGGCTTTGACTTTTGAAGGATCAGTGCTACTCCAGTGTGTAACTGCTGTCCATCTTCTTTGTTTGGTCTCGAGGGTATTGTTATGACGATGTGAGCATATGGATACTGAAGTAGAAGATGCAGATGGAGGACTTGCAGGAGAAGCTGGAGGTGCAGAAGCAGCTCTCAATTCATCATCAAAACGTAACTGTAACTTCTTAATGAGGGGACATATTTCATCTCTCGTCTCAGCTAGTTCATCATAACCATGTAAACTGGATGCGTCTGACTGGAACTGTTCATATTGTGTCCAGAGGGCCTGGCATTTAGATTTGAAGTGAGGGCCTATGAGGGAGGGTACTTCATCTAGGTCCGCTATTAGATCATGAATTCTACTTCCCAGAGACCATGTAGAAACAGCTTGAGTGAGGCAGTTCAGTTCGCAGATCAGTTCATAGTTGAGATGACACTGTTGGTCGAGCTCTTTGGCTTCGGATTACATAGGCGGTGCAGTCGATACCTCATCAATCTGGTCTTGGATGGCTTCGACCAACCTTGTATTCAGACTCGGCTGCGTATAGACTCAGTCATCATCACTTCAGTTCTTTCGGTCTGGATTGCTACCGCTATATTCTTCAGCCCTATCGCCTGCGAGTCGAGTGAGTCGAAATCTTGTGCTGAACTACCCCGCTCTCACGGAGCAACCAACTCCAAGCAACATCGGGAATAAGCCATCACTTCTGCTGGAGGGACTAACTATTTCCAAAGTTACAACGGCCATCTCACGGCTCATAATTATATTTCTTATTTTTGTTTACAAAGCTGCCACAAGTCAATTGATTAACTTACCAAATAAATTGCGCGTTCGCGGAGCTCAACGTTATGGGGGGCGGGGTGAAATTGCAATCAGTTGTCAACTTGAAAATAAAAATGGATATTTCGTGGAACTGGATCACTGAATTGAATCCAAATTTTGGCACAAGCAACATACCCCCCTTAGAATAAAGTTACAGAGAGTTTTTAAGAATAACACAGGAGTATAACGGCATGAAAATTTTACTGTTTACAAAAAAAGAATATAGATATTAGAAATATGGCTCTGTAATGTTGCAAAGAAGCCCTCAAGCTACCTCTGGAAAAAAAAATGAGCGATGTAGCTTTTTCGGCCGCTTCGAAATAACTCCGAATAGTAGCTGCTGTGCAGAGCTATATCTCCGCCCCAGACGGGTCTTCATTCTTCAAATTTGGCTTGCTGGAGTCCTCTGTTAGTGCCCATTCCACTTGTAGCAACGAAGTAAGCCCACAGTACACAGAAAAATAAAAATAAAGACACAACAAAAACAGTCAATTTGCGGTTACGCGCCTCGGTTTCCGGTGGCAGGGCACCCTTAAGTTAACTAATGCATTAGAACTTAGAGTAGAGGAAAACCCACGAAATACTACAAAGCAGGCACTTATAAATAGAACCGCCTGCAGCATTGGCTAAAATATGTCAAAAAAAGAACTGCATCATGGCTCAATGTGGTAAGTTAATGACTGGACGATGCCAGAGTTCATGACCACTCTGAAATAAAAAATGCACACATCACAAAACACAAAATGATGAAATAGTTACGAAAAGATTGCAGGCTGCATGACACACACCAATATATATATTCTATTCGTGTGATTCTTCCCGCTATGTGGTTGTGGAAGATATCACAGGATTGACTCACCCATTGACCTCTACGACCTTATCTTACTTTATCTGGACGACGCACAACGTCACGTGACCCTGATAGCGTCTCTTTAGAACTGCAGTCGTTCGTAGGTAGGATAGACTAAAAATGTCTGATTACGTAGCGAATGTGAACCAGAAAGTTACTTATTGCATTAATTCCGACATAGCCATATGCTTGGCTATTCGAAACAAAGAATTAGAGTATTTGAGGTCCACAATGAAAACACTGGAGTAAGATTTTACAATAATAGAACAACTACAACTTAACAAATATTTATATTTATATTGTAATTGATACAGAACGTTTTGCAATCATATAATTGTTGCACAAGGTGGTCAAAACTCGAACAACAGCAAGGACATCAAATCCTCTTCTATCTGCAGTATTTGTCAAGACTTGAGGTATTATAATGAGATTAAATTTATTGCTATTCATTTGTAATGAGCAAAGGGTAACAATAGTCATTATTAAATATGAGGAAATATTTTACAATTAGTGGTAAGTTTTTTCATGAGCCAAAGGGGAGTGAAAGTACAAGGATGAGAATTAAATGTCATTCTCAAATAATTGTAGATGCATGTATTAAAATTTTAATATACTTTGGACATTATTCAAGCATCATACTTTTTTTCTTGTCTTTTAAATGTTTTCCTTTCGCATCTAATGTCCCAGGCATCCTTCTAATTCTTTGTCTGTCAAAATGCAATAGATTTTCCTAAGTCACATAGCTATGTGCCCTAAGAAAATATAGCAACTAGGCTCCTATTTGACCCCATATCTTTTCTTTACTGCCTACAAAACATTTAGAGGGAACTCCACGTTCTTCTAAATAGTCAAAACTACGCACGAGCGCGATGAAGCACTGGTGCAATAATAATAATGGGAAACTATTTAACCTCGAATAGCGTCCACGTTACGTTCAGCTCCACAGCTTAATACCGCAGATTCACCGGAACTATATTATTGTTGCATTCATTGGAAACGAGATGTTTACTTAATCTGGGATGAATTTCCTACCCACCTTGCAGAAAATAAAAATGAACCCTCCAGTCACATTTTAGTTTTTATTTTCTTACAGCTTAAACGCGGAGGTCGCATATAAAAGCGCGTAGCGGGGAGCATATTTTGTGACAGGTGGAAAGTGGTGGCTGTCAGTTTTTGCCACCAACATCATCCCGAGACCATTTTGATACGCATTACAGTATTTAGCGCACAAAAACTGGGAAACAACGTCAAATAAGTGGGAAATACGTATGAGCACATTAACTGAATAGAAAACAGCACAAACTCAAGCAAAAAAATAAAAATGGCTGGCTAAAGGTCGAATGAGCGTCAACAGAGGTTTTAGGCTGGCCTGAAGACCTGTTTAAGGGTGCTGGCACATAGCAACGCCGGGGAGGCTTTAGTAGCGCACTCCAGCTGAATAATTGCGCGTTATCTACATAATAGACAACGAAATCTACTAGGAATCTACCGCCCATAGAACCTAGAGGGCCGCGGGCTGTACCATCCGTAGCGTAGCGTGGGCGATATTCGCGGCCCGAGGTGACAGGCAGTAGTTCCCGAGATTTTGTTGTCTACCTGTTTTAGAACGTAGCAACTATAGCCTTAGTTACCAAATAATTTTCTCTCCTTTGTTCTACGTTGACACTCTTAGACAAAGATGTTAGGGACATTAGGAAGAGGTGTCCAGTAATTGCAGCAATTCTAAGGAGCTATAGCGCATAGAGTATTTTCATGTGTTGTGCGCTCGACTTAAGTGAACCGGTGATAGTGATGGAATTGGAGTAGGGAGGACCAATATCACTACCTTTTCAGTGAACTTAGCCTGAAAGAGCATTCCAGCCCACCCATCTACATTACCTAATTTTCACATTTCAGCTCAATTTGTCAGATAAAGTTTACAAAACGACTTTGTTTCTACTATATTTAGCTTCTCACAGTGGGCTCTCCAGTCTAGGTCTTCACCATCAACTTTCAAGTCAAGCCCCTCACAGTCAATACTCTAGCTTTGCTCTTTACAGTCAATCTCCAGTCTAGCTTAGCTTTTGAATAAAGTTTTGGTCAACCTTTACATGAAGATGAAATTTGGAAGATTTATATAGGCCATGCAATAAGTTTGTATTTATCTGACATTGATGAACAGCTTGTGATGGGTACAGAAGGATTTTGATTACATATGCATAACACAACGAAAATATCATGAATGGAGTGCTGTTACCATTGCCAACAATCTTCTACTAGAAGTGGTGCCTTTAATTTTTATAACTGTAGTGATATAAACACCTACAAGAACAGTACTAAAACTTTTTAAATAGAATTAGAGAACACAACTGTTGTTTATTGTTCATTATGTTACTGGTTTCTTTCTCACTTTCTCATTTTGATGGTAATTTTTATTAGTTAAGAAAACATTGTTAGTGTGTAAGGCATGCGATGAATCCACCTAAAAATAACAATTTTTTTATTAATGCTTGCACTACTCATAAGCCAAAGACTAATAAAACTCTAGAAGGGAGGATACTATTAGCCTTAAAAGGGAGGATACACAATGCTATCAGTAGCTAGTATCCTCCCTTCTGGCATTTAGTGTCCCTCCTTCTGGCATGTAGCCAGTATCCCTGTACACTCACTTGAACAACACTATGCTGGATAGAATGCCTACTTCACAATACAAAAAAGGGGTTAACTATGTTCTAACACAAAGTCGAGCGGCTTTGCAACAAATTGGTGCCCACCAAATGCAGCTAAGCCTCACCTACAATTATGCTCTTACGGTTATGGCAGGGCGGAGTCAACGTACAACAAAAAATCCTCGCTGCACTAAAGTAATGGAGGATCCAGAATCTTCTCTCGCGCACTGATCAGGGATGGACGAAGGGCTACTGTTCAAACTTTGCCAGGGTTTAGAGCCTCAAAGGGTCGACCTTATAACGACGAGATAGTCTTAATATATGGAATTTCACGGAAATAATCGACAATAGTTAATGTAGTAAGGTGAGTAAATAGAAAAGTAAAATAGAATTCAACGAAAACGCATCGTTTTGGCATACACGCGAGGGTGAGAAAATGATATAAGTTTTCTAAACTTCAGCGGTAGACGTGCAGTACTGCCGTGAAGTCCAAAATTGTGACAGGGGTATTTCTTGAGATGCGATCGACTTCCAGTCTTCATTCTTGGTGGGTGCTTTCTCCTAGTGGTACTTGTTGGCCCTCATAAATAAAATGACTCGGGAGGAAAAGAAGAAGTAAGTTAATAATAGGAAATTTTTCTCTTTTTAACAGCCAGTATTTTTAATGATAACTTAACCTGATATTTCGACTTCTTGCCAAGTCCTCTTCAGGGGTTAACTGAGGTCATTGAAAGAACTAAGTTTAACACGCCCTAGCAACCATGGCCTATTCGGCAAGAAACAGCTGGGCTAATTGGCAACTATTAATCAGGATATTCTGGAGCAGCCAAAGGTGCTACGAGGTAGCTTTTATTACCAGTGGTAGGTCTGGGATTTTCAGCATCCTTACCAGCTATAGCTTTAATGTCTGTAGCTAAATGATTTTTATAAATTTTCACCTCGTTGGTTTTTTCAAGCTTCATTAAAAAAAATCTGTGCAATTTGCTCTTTGGTCTGAGATTATATTGTAATGGTAGTGTTTAGTAGCGCTGAGGGTTGCACCTTTGGTACTTCATTAATCTTTTATTGCTTAAAAAACCTGTGAAAGAGAGAGAATACATCTAATGAATAAAAGAAAGCTGAGAAAAATATTGTGAAATGATAAATTATTAGAGTAGAAAATGCCCACAGATAAAAAGAATCATTGAAAAAAATGAGGATTTGGTTGATCTGTTGAGAGCGAGACTGTAGCATAGCAGTATTCCTTAACAGTTTAAATACAGGCTTCTTTAGTGTTTGTTTGGTGGCTGGTTGTCCTAGCTCAGTGGCAGAGCTTGTAGTTAAGTAAAGATCCTCCTGGATTTCATTCCAGTGGCGACCAAATATTTATTAATTGTGTATTGTTTGAAGAAGCCTGTGAAAGGGAGAGAAGACACCAATGAAGGCTGAGAAGGAAATTATCAATATTGATATTTATAATAATGTTTTGAATTCCTTGAGCACAATGGCTTGTTCCACATTTGAGCTGAAGCACATCACTAATAAAATAACATAGTAATGAAACTGTCTACCAGTCAACTCATTCTCTGGCCCAAACAGAATTCTCCATACAAACTCCAATTTGTATAGAAAATGAAGTCTGATGAATTTGCAAGTCAACTTGTGTCTGTAACAGGGGTAATCAGTTAACTTTCCCTAGATCATTATGATCTTAGATCGATAAACCCAAAGATTGCGATCACAGAGCAAGTACCTGAATGCAAAGCTTAAAGTACAAAATGACCCTGCACAGGTCTTAACAGACATACATATAAACAAAAACATCCTCGGCAGTCAATAGTCTTACCCCAGTGAGTGTCTCCCTACCTATGATCGCTCCCAAAAATAAGAAAAATATTTTAAACTGGTGTCTGGCTCTTACTTAGCTAACTAATTACTTCTCTTCCCTCTGGAATGGTACAGTTGGGCCTCGAAGATTCTAGAACGTTCCCTCCAAATAACACACACGCATACACACATGCTTACACACACTCGTATACGCACCACAAAGGTGGTAGTTTACCAGCATTGGCTATATGTCTAATAAAACAAGGAAGCACAGCTGCTTTTGCTGAAACGGTATTATAATTTTATTTTGGGCGCAGTAGGCACCACTTCATTAGCTCAGATATCATGTTATGACAATTTTAATTATGTATTTGTAATGCAATAATGTTTTACCTATAGGTTGCTTAAAAATGCTTCACAAGAACTAGAAGCCAGGCAGAGTGGGTTTTATCTGGACATACCAATACAAGAGAATATAACCCAGGTCATATATCCAGATCAAGATATCATTATGGACATGACATCACTGAAAGAATCAGTGGGGAGGCTAGAAGCAGGTATAGCATAAAAGGCATAAATGGTTTTTGTTAAAAAAATTAATTCAATTGCTCATGTAACTTTAGGAGCTAGTGTAAACTAACTTGCTGTTATTATTCACCATATTATAGCAAAGTAGTGAAAAAAGTCATCTTTCATAATGTACCGAGAATACTAACAGGTTTACTAGTACAGAATTAGAAATGTACAATTAATGAACTATAAGTAACTAACTAAAAATGATGTGTTGTTTATGAACAAAAACAATGAAATGAAACATCGACAACAAAATTCGGCGATCACTGCCTGAAAAGTGAATGATGATAAAACTAAGCATGCATGTGTAGGAAGTGCATGTAGCTAGCTACTAAATGAGTTATGTGCTCAAGTGCTGGTTGTGTAGAGGGCTGGAACCTGAACAATTATATATACAATACAAAGAGGGTGAATAAAGAAGAAAAAAGTGAGTGGATGAAGCCATGTAACCACCATAAAACCACCTGGAAGTAACGGGCAAGTTTTGCAAAAAAAAAAATGGATGTGGTTTTATGAAAGCATTGGTCCTACAATTGCTGGAGCAGCCAGACTCAGTGCTATGCCTATGTCAATATCGAGGCCTTGAAATATGCATCTAAACATAGTTCCTTGTAGCTAAAGAGCACAAAAGGTAATGAAATATGGTACACTTCCTTACTGATAAATTAGATTAGCTAAATAGTCTGACTTGCTTGACCAATTACATGTTAATTATTGTCATCTTATTGTAGTCTCATTTTCTTAGTAAATTTAGTTTAATAATACTTGTTTTACAACAAATAGTCTGAACTGTTTGCCCAGTTGTAAGAAATTTGATTTGGTCGCAGCTATTTAACACTATGTTTATGAGTTGATTACATCATGTCGATAATGTTAGCAAGTACAATCTACACATTTTCTGTTTAAAATCAGTAGTAGATTTCATACAATATAATCGTTTAGTGTGCTGCTGTTCTATCGATTTTACTCCACAAGTCACATCATGTAAAACATCTAGTCCAGAGTGAGTTATTTATATAATAATTTCTGTATATTGTAATTTCTACTATAAACATTAAACTTATGTCATGCTTCAACAAATACAAAATTTGAATTTCTACTCATTGCTTCAAAATTTTCAAAAGAATCAAGCTTATGTAGTATTATAATTATTAAGTGATACTCCAATTAAAATTGTTTAGTTTTAGAATAGAATAATAATAGCACTAAATATTACCTTTTAGCTGATATTTACTTACTTTTTAAATTATTGTTTATAATGACTATGTGTGACTTAAATGCTTCAAGTACTTTGAGAGAGCATAACTTGTTCCTTTTTCAAAAAATTACCATGTATTTGTAGTACTGTTTCACTTATTTTCAGCAGCTAGATTAAAAATACAAAACATCATTGAAGCGGGCAATTTTTATACGGTGCCAAGGATTAAGTAATGGTTTTACAATGAATATTGCTTCACATCTATGATAACTATATTATCTATTATAATATACGTAATTGAAAAATCTAAACACTTACTATACAAATGTCACAAACTGCACGCTGCATTTTATTAGTATATGCAACTAAACTCATTCCAAATTTGCAATTTATTATTGATTCTAGAGAAATGTCCACATGTAACAATGCAGAGAGTACTGAGGTGGAGGGAAATGGCTGTGAAGAAGGTATGATTTTAGGTAGAAAAGTATATCTTTGCAATATTTGTTATTATGGTAATTTTTTTCTTGGTTGCTTTTGCTGTTTGACTTTGTATATCCAACCTAAAAGTAGTTTCTTTAATGTTCAATTCAATCAGGTACAACTGTTGACTTAACTGATATCACTTGCTATCTTTATTCTTTGAGGACACTAAACGTACGATTTTATACATACATATATTCTCTAATTAAATGAGTACTTTCATATTCAAAAATGTATGTGAAAAATTGCTGTTCAATTGAAATCGCACGGGGAAAGTGAAATAGCGCGAAACTAATTGAAATAGCACAGTAACTAAATGGAAACTAAGTGAAATACCACAGTAGCTAAATGAAATAGTATGGGTAAGTGCGCACGCGTGCAGCATTAACTTTATAAACGTACAGTTCGCGCAGTTTCTAGTTGGAGACATACCACCGAAACTCTACCTATATTAGATGGAATGTTTTCAACAGATTACGAGGAGTCATGCTTTGAAAACGGAGTTCCAGCAAAAGCTAATCTTGAAATAAGGAGATTGTAAGTGAACGATAAAGTGTGGCTACATTTGCAAATAACTATTTTAAAAGCTGGACTACAATTAGCCAAGTAATAGCACAGGCAACTTGTGCTATCAGGGATCAATGGCACGATTACCGTGCTATTACTCATACATATAATTCGCTCACCTAATATCTCACTCTCTTGAGTCATTTCATGTAAAGTATTACCATCTTATACCTCGGGCACGATTGTAATAATATGTCCCATCAGACGAGTGATATATTGTTGTACCTAATTAATAATAAATTTATTAGGTACTGCTCATTATGCCAACCATAGTAACTAGTTTTTAGTGCAGTAAACACTTGTATAACCAGGGGGATGTGATAACCAACATGATAACTGTAGTGAAACAGTCACTACATTATTAGAACTGAACTGAATTATTACACTGTGTCCTATTATTCTTATTTCTAATTATGTTTACCTGTTTATTTTACATTATGGTTCTGTTTCTCTGTGTATTTACCCATGTTTATTTTGTTATGTTTAACCACTCTTATCTTATTTCTACTTGCATTCAACCTTAGTGTTCATTTACATTTGTGTCCATTTATTCAACTACCTTCTTCCCATCTTGTATTACACTCCCTCATCCTTACCTCTAGTTATACACCATACCATACCATTTCAGTTGTTGTATTTTCTGCCTTGTATAAAGATTAAACTCTTTATACACCTGAATAGCTTCGATTCTGTGGCCTTCAGTTAACCCTGACTGACCCGATTCTCTCACAATAACTCTGAACACATGTGAAAAGGGAAGTATTGCATAAGTCACATCCTGTTTATTTAATGCATTTCCTATGTGGCAGCAGGTATTCGGCCCTGTCCAGTCTATTATGTAATAAAATAGGTTATTTAGAAAATATGCATGCCTGAGTATGACGTGAATAAGTAGCAGTAGAAAATCTTAAGTCAATATTTTATCGTCTCGAAAAATCTGTCTAAAATCCTTGGAACTAAAGAATACAAAAATATTAATTGAATATATTTGTACTTCTCTACAGATAAAGTTTGGTCAGCTAAATAATCTGACAAACTTGACCTATTACATGTTAAGTAATAGTTATGCCATGGCCAACGAGGGGTTATGGAATATAACCGTCCCGATCCCAAGGGAGAAGCCAGAGGGATAAGGGCGGTGATATTCCATAACCCCGATGTTGCCATGGCATAACTGTTTTATACCATAGTTGCTGCTACTACTACTCTCTCATATCCACCTATATGGGACCAGCCCTACCACATATAACTCTCCTGCCGCTCTCATACCGCAGGAATTTACCACAGCTAGCTGCTTTACTGCTTACTGCTGAGCAGCCCAGGTAGAGTTAGATCTGGAGATAACAGCTGGCAGCTACAATGCTAAAGTAAACTTGCTAAAGTAAACTTGCTAAAGTAAACTTTCTGGCGTGCTTCAATTGAATTTTAATTGAATTTTAATTTTGGGCCGGAAACACGGAAGAATTCGCTTGATTCGCTTGACACCGCACCGGGAAAATATCATAGCCCCAGGAAAAATCACCGGGAAAATATCACTTTTAATCCATGGGTGTTACCGCAGCAACCATGGTATAAGTATGATTATTATTATTACAGTGTTATTTTCACAGTACATATATAGTCTTATTGGTTTGCTCTATACTAGTTAATAATGAAGTTTGATTTCGTTGCAGCAATTTGACACTACGATTATAATAATTGATTAAATCATATTGATAATTTTAGCAAGTATAATCTACACATTTTTTTGTTTAGAATCAGCTGTATTAGATTTCATACAATATATTCTGTTTAGTGTGCTGCTCTATCAATTGTACTCCTCAAGAGACCCCATGTAAAGCATCTAGTCCAGAGTGAGTTATTTAGACAATAATTTCTGTATATTGTAAATTCTACTATAAAACATTAAATAAATGTCATGCTTCAACAACAATTACAAATTTTGTATGTCTAATTAATGTTTGAAAATTTTCAAAGGAATCATGCTTATACACTTCAGTAATTAAATTGTATAATAGATTAAAAGCATATTATGTTACCTATTAACAATTACTCTACCCTTTAAAATTATTGTTTGTAGTAACTTGGTTTTAAGTCCATTGAGAAAGCATATCCCGTACCTTTTTAAAAAAATTACCATGTTTCATTCATTTACAGCGTGTAGAATAAAAAAATGCAAAACAAAATTTAACTTGGGCAAGTTTTATTCCTTGGCAAGGATCAATAAGTAATTGTTGTACAATGAAGATGCTTCACACCTAGGATAATTAAATTAGCTACTTAGTGTTTCATTGAAAAAATGAAACACTACTGTCAGCTTACAACTAATGATCTCTGATAATTAAATTAGCTAATTTGTGTGTAATTGAAAAGGCTAAACACTACAAATATCACAAACTGCATACTGCATTTTATTAGTATATACAACTAAACTCATTCCAAATTGCAATACTTTATTGATTTTAGAGAAATAGCCACTTCTAACAGTGCAGAGAATACTGCGGTGGATGAAATTGGCTGTGAAGAAGGTATGATTTAAGTAGAGAAGTAGTCTTTGCCATATTTTTTATGGCAATTGTTTTGTTTTGTTTTTGGTTGATTTTGCTGTTTGACTTTGCATATCCAAACTGAAACACTTGTGTATCCAGGGGAATGTAATAAAAACTGTCTTAAAGCTACACTCTGTTTACTGTAGTGCTTTTCCATGTGGCAACAGGTATTAGGCCTGGTTCAATATAATATAATCATGAACAATTTGTTAATTAGTAATAATATATGCAGGCCTGAATATGACTTGAATAAGTATTTGTAGAAATTATAAAGTCCTATTTTATTATGGAGTCATGTTCACAATACATGTATTATAGTCTGACTGGTCTTCCCAGTTTAGATAATTAAATTTTGGTTTGATTGCGGCAATTTAACACTATTTCTATAAATTCATTACATCATGTTGATAACATTTACAGTATTATCTACATTTGTGTGTAGATGAAAAAGCTAAGCACTATCTACACACATTTTCTCCGTTTAGAAATCAGTAGTATTAGATTTCATACAATATATTCTGTTTAGTGTGCTGCTCTATCGATTCTCCTCCTCAAGAGACCCCATGTATAGCATCTAGTCCAGAGTGAGTTATTGAGACAATAATTCTGTATAGTAAACTCTACTATAAACATTATAGCTAACATCACACTTCAAGAATGCAAATTTTGAATCTCCAATTATTTATTTCAAGATTTTCGAAAAAATCTTGCTTATGTACTATATATTATTAATTGATATTCCAATTGAAATTGTTTAGTTTTATATACTAATACTATAAAATATTACCTACTAATGGATACTATACTTACCTTTAAAATGATTGTTTGTTAATAGATATGTGACTTGATTGTTTTAAGTTCTTTGAGAAAGCTTAACCTGAACTTTTCTCAATCCATATGCTTATGTGTTTGTAGTACTGTTTCGTTTGTTTACAGCAGCTGGAATAAAATACACAAAACAAAATTGAAATGAGCAAGTTTTATACGGTAGTAAAGATCAATAAGTAGCTAATGGTTTTACAATGAAGATTGCTTCTCATTTGTGATAATTTAATTAACTACTTTGTGTGTAATTGAAAAAGCTAAACACTATCTAAAATAAGATCACAAACTGACTGCATTTTATTAGTATATACAACTAAACTCATTCCAAATTGCAATATTTTATTTATTCTAGAGAAATATCCACATCTAACAATGCAGAGAGTACTGAGGTGGAGGAAATTGGCTGTGAAGAAGGTATGATTTTAAGTAGAGAAGTAGTCTTTACAATATTATTTGTTAGGGCAATTGCTTATTCTTGGTTGTTTTGCTGTTTCGCTTTGTATATTCAACTGAAAAATATTTATCGAATGCTCAATTCAATCAAGTATAAACTATATATATGATATGTATACAACTATTACTTAGCCCATATCACTTATAAAGCAAACATTTTGTCTTTTAGGACACTAAACCTACGATTTGTACATAATGGGGAGATGTTTGCAATACAAATATACAATTATGCATATATTATGAGACATTATAGATTAACTATGAAGTGAAGTTAATGATTCATGTATGCATTACATCTTGATTTTATACACATTATGATAATATGAAAAATCTTTTTATCAACTATACTTCTTATTCTGAAAATGGGACATACTTGACTTACTATACAGTGAAATTTATTTTAACTGAAGTGCAAGGAGATACTAAAACAAAAACAAGCATGTACTTTAAATAATAGTCTTAATTTAGTAGCCTTACCATACAGTTTCAAGTTATGAAATGTTTTTTTGACTAGCTGCTGAAGTAGTTCTGCGAGGCTGCTTGGCATTCGACCATAAGTTGTTGGGAGCAAGCTATGGGGGAGGAGGAGGATGTGACCCTTGAGCTATTACTACTACTCAGTAGTTAGTAGTTAGATGAAAATAGCATATAAGAACCATTATTCACCCTTGTGAAATATAACTTTTTGGATTGGAGTAATGGCACTCATGCAAATTAATTTTTGTTCTGAAATGAGACATTCTTTACTTACTATAGTGAAAAACATTTTAAATCTGAAGTGCAAGGAGATACTAAAACATAAACAAGTAACGATTTTGATATAGCTACTTTGTCTTAATTTATAATTCATTCACCTAATATCTGACTCCCTTGAGTCATTAAGTAATTGCCATCTTATACCTCAGCACGATTGCAAAATGGCCAATCAGATGAGCGACATTCTACTGCATCTAACAAATAACAAATTCTGTTCATCTGCGAATACCATAGAGTTTCTAGTGTAGTGAACATTGATATAGCCTGGGATATAATAACCCACTGTGATAGCAATGAACACTGGTGAAGGAGAGATATTGCCTTGAAGCCACATTCTGTTTACTGTAAAGTATTTCCTATGTGGCAACAGATATTTGGCCCTGTATGGTACATATCATGGATAATTTGTTATTAAAAATATGCACAGCCTCAATATGACTTGAATAAATAACTGTAGAAAATATACAAAGTCAATAATTTAATAAGTATAAATGTACACTTAGTTGCAGCGTGCTATTTATTATATTATGGAGAGTTTGACCTCAGTTGACCCCTGAAGAGAACTTGAACAAGAAGTTGAAAAGTCGGGTTAAGTCTTAATTAACATATTGGCTGTTAGAATGAGAAATTATAATTATATCAGCCGAAAATGACTGAATGAATATTATATTCTGTTTAGTGTACTGCTGCTCTATTGATTCTCCTCCTCAAGTGCCCCCATGTAAAACATCTAGTCGAGAGTGAGTTCTTTAGACAATAATTTCTGTATATTGTAAATTCTATTATAAAACATTTAACGTCACACTTCAACAACAAATTTTTTTTTGAATCTCTACTTATTGTTTCAAAATTTCAAAGGAATCTTACCCTATGTACTCTATATTATTAATTGATATTCCAATTGAATTGTTTTTAGTTTTATAATAGATTAACTGCACAAAATATTACTTACTAACCAACATTATATACTTACCTTTAAAATCATTGCTTGTAAATAGCTATGTGGGACTTAAATGTTATAAGTTCTTTGAGTAAGCATAACCTGAACTTTTATACAAATAATTACCATGATTAGTGTTTGCAGTACTGTTCATTTATTTACAGCAATTAGAATAAAATACAAAACAACATTGAAATGAGCAAGTTTTATACCATGGCAAGTCAATAAGTAATGATTTTACAATGAAGATTACGTCCCATCTGTGACTAAATTAGCTACTTTGTGTGTAATTGAATAAGCTAAACTCTAACTACCAATACTGCATACTGCAATTTATTAGTATATACAACTAAACTCATTCCAGATTGCAATATTTTATTTATTCTAGAGAAATATCCACATCTAACAATGCAGAGAGTACTGAGGTGGAGGGAAATGGCTGTGAAGAAGGTATTATTTTAGGTATAGAAAAGTAGTCTTTTCAATTTTTGTTATTATTGCAATTGTTTTTTCTTGGTTGTTTTTTCTGTTTGACTTTGTATATCCAAACTGAAAATAGTTTCTTTAATGCTCAGTTCAATCAAGTAAAACAACTGTGGACTTAAATTAACCAATATCACTTGTAAGGCGTAAGGCAAACTTTTTGTCTTTGAGCCGCTCACTAATTTTAGAACGAATCTAGAGAAATATCAGGAAATATCGGGGCTTGGTTTGTAGCAGTTTTTTGGAGCGGTGCGGTAAGTTAGAGCTCCGCAACTTGGTGCACTACTAGCCGAGCCGATACTCTACAGCAAGACAACGAGTTTTTCTCTATTTCAATATTACTTTATGATTTATTCGCAGTTTTTTCTATTTATAAGATATTGAAAAATTCTCGTTGTGGTGCAGTTCATTTTTTTTTGTTTACCCGTGTGTAAAATTTTTATGTCGTTCTCATTATTAGATTCCAAGAAAAACTGTTACAAAATTTGGAACTTTAATTCCACTCGCAATTCTTAAGAAATAGCCCCACCCCCATATCTTGTAGTACGAGTACGCGAGCAATTTTTTTTCAATTAATTTGTATTGGTTCTAAAAAGAGCCCGCCTATATCAAGAGTAAACAAACATCAATAGAACAAAAACAAGAGAGTCAGAAGAGAGAGCAGTTTATTGGAGATAGCCAGAGGTGAAGGTATTAGACCTGGGAAGTCTTCGCTCCGCAGAAATCGAGCCTGGTGGATCCATCCGCTTGAGTTCAGGTGCGCAGAGTCCGGAGAACGGCTACAGGAGGAGAGGCAGCCTGGTGCACCTAGCCGCGTGAGCTCAGACGACGTATGGAGAGTTGCTATAAACGAATATGAGACAACAAGAAGCTAAATTAAAACACCACAACTTCGCAAATTATACTTCTGCTACTACTGTGCGATTGTTTCTGCTCGCGTATTATCGAATGGTGGGGTATTGGCAGGGAATAAATTAATGTCCGATCTACAGATGTGCGGCCACCCTTAAACCTACGATTTGTACATAATTGGGAGATGTTTGCAATACGTATATACATGTTATTATGCACATGTACATCCTCTAATGGTTTATCTAAACAATGCATTTTAGATTTATAACTGTGAAGTGAAGTTGATGATTCATGTATGCATTATATCTTGATTTTATATACATTATGATATTATACAAAACTCTTCTTATCAACTATACTTCTTGTTCCGAAAGTGAGACATTCTTGACTTACTATATAGTGAAAAACATTTTAAACATGAAGCAAGGAGATATTAAAACAAAAACAAGTAGGTATTTTTATAAAAGAACTTTGTCTAAATTAAGTAGCCATTGTGATGTATCTTCATGTTGTGACATGCTGTTTTGACTGAAATATGAAATACAAGAACTATTTCAACTTCAGAACATGCTAGTCTAGTTTATTAGGTTTATATATACTTATGGACCACTACTAATTATTACATACTATTTTTGTAGGGTTGTCCAATAGTTGCACTGGTGATAGTGATGAGTCTGGAGATGAGAACAAGGACTTCCAACATAACACCTATGACAATCTAGAGTGAGACTTTTAATTCAAAGTAGTATTGTAGAGAAATGTGAAAAGCTTTTTGTTAGGGCACAAATTTTGAATCAAATGTTGTTTTTTTAGATGACACTCTTATATATTATAGTATAAATTCTCGATCATTGATTGACATTTTTTAATGACACCACTTACCTGTATTGTTGTCCTAGTATTATACAGTGGAAAATGCACAGATTTCAGTAAATTAATAACAACCATTTGGAGGTACCTAAGAGAATAGTTGATCTTTTGTTGCTGCTATTGTGCATCAAGGGAGCATTTCATCTAGTCAGCAAATTGTTGATGGTGAGATGCAGTTGCCTATTCACATGCTATAGCATCAGCTTTTAGTCTGATAGTGATTTGTAAACTAGCTACATTTATAATTACAAGAAAAACTCCAGTAAGAAACACAAAAACTTTGCCACAAAAATTACTCATAAAAGCTTTCAAAGACTATTTAGGCCAATTTTGCATCCATTCTCCTCCACCTGCTCCCATTGAAGATTGCTTTCTCTTTTAACTATTTTTTATTTCTAGTATTAATTACAATCTCTATATCTACATTTTTTCACCCATTTAATCAAAATAAGTTAGTAGTAGCAATCGAAGTGTTTTTTTACGAATATTACAATTGACTATTTACTGTACCAATATTATGCTATGTTTTGTTATAGATGTGACCGCTCCAGCATTCACAAGGAACAAAACGTATCTGAAGTAACCTCACATCCTAGCACAAGTGATGAAGGTATTACTAGAATCAACCATCATGATTATTTGCCTTTCAGTACAAAAAGGAAGACATAAATATGTAATGCCAACAATAGCTAGGAGATCATTACAATGATTTGCGCTTTGTCTAGATGAAGAGATGCTAGAGGAGAAAATATTGTGTGTGGGTGAAAATAGTTATAGCATCATAATTTAAATCTGGACTGGTTGGTAGACATAGATACCTCTGGAAGTATATATGAGGAGATTATTTTCTTGCTCTTTTCCTTTTATTATGTATGTAATTACAGTATTAACTACTGGCAATAGCCATAAATATCTTAACTTTATAAAGACTAGATCAGCTACATCTGAGACAATTCTCTGGAGCTCTAACACGAATGCTTTTGCAGCTAGTGAAATAGTTCTGCGGGGCTGCATGGCTTCGACCTGAGCGAGCTATGGGGTAGGAGGATGATCTGACCTTTGAACAATTTCTACTACTCAATAGTTAATTAGATGGGAAAAAAGAGTGGATTCACAAGAACCAGGTGGGGTTCTTTGCATCAATTCACTGCTTCCGCTAGCCCCTGAACTGATCAATATGGTATGAATCATCAATTTTATGTGTGCAAGTTGCTTGAATAAGGTATGGGTCATTAGTCGGGTGAGTACCGGATGCGCCATTTCTAGATTTGCCACAATCAAATAGCTATATCTTTGTTGATTGGAGGAATAATACTCATGCAAATCAATTTTTGTTCCGAAATGAGACATTCTTTACTTACTATACAGTGCAGAAAAACATTTTAAATCTGAAGTGCAAGGAGATACTAAATAAATCTGAAGTGCAAGGAGATACTAAAATAATAATGGGAAGGTATTTTGATGAAAATACTTGGTCATAGTTTGGTAGCCTTTGTCATGAATTTTCAAGTTGTGACATGCTGTTTTTGACTGAATAGTTTAAGAAGTACACACAATTTTAAGGCCTTGAAAACTAGTTCTTATAATATTTCCTGGTAGCTTAAGAACACAAAAATATTAATAAATAAGTTGTGTACATTCTTACATTATGTAATTCGTTCACCTAATATCTGTCTCCCTTGAGTGATTTCATGTTTAAGTAATGCCATCTTATACCTCAGGCACAAGTGTAACAACAATTGTTTCCAATGAATCATAAATTTATTAGGTTGTGCCCATATGCTAATACCATAGTAACAAGTTTCTCTTGCAGTTAATATTTGTATATCCTAGGGGAACATAATAACCAAATGTTATAACAATGGACACTCGTGATAAAGAGAAGTATTACCTTGAATCCACATTCTGTTTACTGTAATGCATTTTCTATGTGTCAACAGGTACTAGGCCCTGCTTGGTACATAATATATCATGAATAATTTGTTATTAGAAAATATATGCAGGCCTGAATATGACTTGAATAAGTAGCTGTAGAAAATATAAAGTCAATATTTTAAGGCTTTGAAAATGTGTCTAACATTCTTTCCTTGTAGCTACAGAGCACTCTGACCTGTTTGCCCAGTGAATACTAGTTAAGTATGAATTTAGATTTGGTCTCAACAATTTGACACTATTTTTATAAATTGATTACATCATGTAAACAATTATAATCTACACATTTTTTTTTGTGTAGAAATCAGTAATAATATTACTGATTTCTACACAAAAAAAATGTGTAGATTGTAATATAATATTATATTACATATTCTGTTTAGTGTCCTGCTGCTCTATTGATGCTACTCCTCAAGTTACCCCATGTACAATGTCTCGTCCAGAGTGAGTAATTTAGATAATAATTTTTGTATATTGTAAATTCTACTATAAAATTTTGACTAGCATCATGCTTCAACAGCAATACAAATTTTGAATACTCATTGTTTGTAGATTTTCAAAGGAATCATGCTCTACGTACTCTATATTATTAATTGATATTCCAATTCAAATACTATAGATTAATAGCACGCAATATTACATACTTAACTTGGATGTTATAAGTTCTTTGAGAAAGCATAACCTGAACTTTTATCAAAAAATTACCATTTTTGTATGTGTTTGTAGTACTGTTTCATTTCTTTTCAGATTTCAGTAAACCAATAGCTAACAATAACTTATAACTACCATTTGGAGGTACTTACGAGAATAGTTGATCTTTTGCTGCTGCTATTGTGCATCAAGGGAGCATTGTATCTTGTCAGCAAAGTGTTGATGGTGAGATGCAGTTCCTATTGACCGGCTATAGCATCAGCTTTTAGTCCAATAGTAATTTGTTAACTAGCTACCTTTATAATTGTAAAATGTATAATATTTAATACATGGTTGATAAGTGATAGTATAAAATTGTTTAAAAATATTGCAATTGACTATTTACTGTACCAAATATGCTAAATGTTATAGATGTGACCCCTCCAGCATCCATAAGGAACAAGAAGTATCTAAAGTTGCTGATATCTCACAGCCTAGTGCAAGTGATGAAGGTATTACTAGAATCAACTATCTTGATTATATATGATTTTTTTCTAAAAGCATGTGCAGTGCATGTATGTCTGTTTTACCTATATTATGCCACCATAGAATTAGAACTGCTTAGTTATGACACTGAACACATTTCCATATGAAATGCCACAAATCACAACTAGTTGAATGTTGACGAGTTGATAATGAAAATGTGATGTTTTTAACAGTGTCGTCTAGAAAAACAGTACCACAATGTCTTTCTACTCCAACAATAGTTGACAATTGTGAGGTCATTAACAGTTATTCAAGAGATGCGGATGTTTCTGAAGATATTCATGAAGACCTTGTCAGCAATCATGTAGAGTAAGACTGAGACATGCAAAATGCACTAATACATAACTTGTTGTATTGTAGAGGATGTGACAGGTATTTGGTTAAACCACAAATTTGAATCAGAAGTTATCGTTTTTGTAAAAACAGATAACTTCCAGATAAGACTCAATTTGTAGCCATTGCCTTATGAACAACATCACACACTGTATTAGAATCTCTCCACATTGGTGAGTAAACCAACACTAGTTAGTTACCCGAGCAATGGTTACAAAATGTGTCCTATCTTGAATTCTTCACTTTAACTACCAACTGTCACCTGTTTACCAACAACTAGTCAGTGATCTCCTACAACAATCACCTCGTTGAATCAACACAATTTATCTTTCTTCACCATCTATTGCACCAGTTTATATCTTACAATCACACTGTTGTGCCTTCTCAGTTTGACAGAAGAGGGTCCACAGACTGAAACATCTCAATTATAGGAATTATTCCACTGCAAGAAAGTTAATTAATTACCTACTTATAGTTAAATTGTGTATGAACGTAGTAATAAGTCTTTGTAATATCATACATATATCTTTCTGGTAGTACGAGATTATTTTGTTACTCTTTTCATTTTTAGTGTATGTAATGATTGTGGCAAATACTACTAGCAATAGCTAAATATCATGCCTCCATAAAGACATAGCTCAGCTATATCTAAGACATTTCACAGGAGCTCTAATGGGATTGATTTTTGCTAGCTACTTAAATTAGTTTTGCAGGCCCACTTGGCTTTCAACCACAAGCAGCACAGATCGAACTTCGGAAGAGGATGATCTGTCCTTCTACTAATCAATAGTTATAGTTGGATGAGTAGACTTGAGTCAGTATTCAAAGAATAAAATATTTAAATTATTATTTTTATAACATCAATTGCACAAACACACCTATGGTCATAATGTTTGTGACTAAAATCGCTATAAGTAAAATGCATAATTCTGATGTTGCAGCATCAATTAGCAAGCAAGAGGGTAATTGTTTTACCTTCAAAAATGATTGTAATCTCTATTTATAATTTCCTTGTAGTACAAAGTCAGAAGAGCAGAATGGCCACAACAACAACAACAACACAGAGCATAGTAGTGCAGTAAAATTGCCATCAATTAATGTAAGTTTTACATACTCTGCCAATTGTTTGACCATAAACAATGTGTCGGCAATGAATATGGACACGAAGGGAACCAAACTTTATTGCAAATCGTACTTATTACCGGATCTGAAGTCTAAATATACATCAAAGGTAGTTCCATCATCCAGCATAACCAATTTCAACACTTCCATTAACGTAAGTAATTAGACATAGTCTTAATTTTGTTACAAGAATCAGTAGCTAGTATAACAGTTAAGAAGTAATAGTCGCTGTTAGTTACTATGTCATTAATTTAAATCTCCTCCAATCAAGCTAGAGATTCTAGCTATGAATAAAATTTTTGTCTTCAAATAGTCCACTTGACAAGGCACTTTAATGTAATGGTTTTTAGAAAGCTGATAATTTATACAATGTGATATATAAAATATATCCATTTGTTTTTCTAAAAAAGAGGTTGAATGTATTTCCTGTTTTCAGCAAACTAATCCTAACAGTCTACTTATGATTTTTATCTATTTTTTTTAATTTAGTCATATTCACGCAACAACAATCTCAAGATGACTGAATGCTGATCACTAAGATTCATATAGCTAGAATAGAAGTCAAATATAAGTAAAACAGTTTAATTATATATCTATGTATGATATTTGTATTGATTACAGTATGAAATAGCAGAGAATAATCTTTCAACACAAATTTTGGCCATAAGTGTGTGGCAGAAAAAATTTCTTACTCACAAATGTGTCGGAATGGTAAGAATACCAGTATCCTGTATAGATCTTTCAGAGGACGCACCTCAAAATTATCAACTCAGTACAACTGTGAGTTAAAATTCTATCATTAACTTAATGAAGTGTTTTTATTCATATGATTGATGTCAGGCCACCAAACTGTACAAATGCAGTAAAGACCTCCCATCAATCTTCAAGGTACTATTAAACTATTCTCTTCATGTTTGCATATTAAGTCAGATGTTTTATCCTAGGACTGTAAATTTGCCTATAGAATCTGGGTCACTGAAACAACTAAGTAATGACTATTGTTACGTCAATAATGATGTCCAGGTATACTGGACAACCAAAAAGAATGTTAAATTATGTAACTAAAACTTCAACTCATAATCACACGCCTATATCTATGTCATGCAATTTCAATGTAAGAACCTCCCTTCCATTTTTTAACCTTGCGGCATCATTCACTCCTTGGCATCATGTCTGTAACTACACGGCTGGTCCATCAAGAACTGTATAATTCAAACATAGCAAACTAAGGAAGTGAGAAATTATTTCGCTCTTTCAAGTGAAAACTCCAGCTGGCTGCTAAAAAATGTCAAGTTATTTTTATTTACCAGGTAAAGGAATTTCAGTGCCATAGTACCACACACCCCAAATGTTTGGCTAAAAAAAAAGGACCAAAAACAACAACAACAACAAAAGGCATATGTAAGAATTCACTGATTTTTTTTAATTAGGACATGCTTACTACTGTAGTAGCCAAAAAGTCATGTAAAGGTAACTAGTATATTTATTTCTTAGAACTTTACGCTATTCATTAGCTAAGCAGTAGCTGTATTGCACAATACTTTCGCACGTACTTATTCACTGGACATACCAACACAACACTTACTACCTTCATGGTTAGACCATTGGACAATGAATTTTCAAGTAAGAACAACAGTTTGTGTAGGGCGTACAACTATGACAAGTATACATTAACTTACCACCACCATTAATTCGAATAGATATTAAACTCTGGTAAGTTTGTAAGTTTTAACTGCAATTATCTCACTCACTTTGCTCGCTTGTCAATCGTACTCCAGAACAAATAAAGAGATAATCCTTTGTATTGTCCCTCTATATTATCAATGTAATTACCAAACGCTTGATTACATTAACTTTACAGGTTCTAAAGGCATCCTAATTTTTCAGCATATTCTGTCATGCTTGAAAGGGTTGGGTCGTTCAGCTTGATTGTAGTATTTCAATACAGCTATAATATTGTGGTAATTGTCTGTGATTCCTTTCGTTCTTTTTTTTTGTATTTTTAGAACACGAAGAAGCATGCCATGAATATGGCATGCTAAGCAGCAGCATCCATCCGTTCATCTCTCCTGTAGACTAAATACATGATACCAGTGAACTACACTTGGGTCACTGAAAGTTCCTGACAGACAGCTAACACATCATGAAGTCTGTCAGGAACTTTCATGGCTCAGTGAGTTGACTAAGTGGATGGTATTTCTTCTACATCAGAGATTAACATCTGCTGCCTACACTTGACTAATTATTAACTATAACTTTCATTCATTAAAATAATTATAGCTAGTATTGTTATTATTGTGTATCTAAAATAATGCTTTGAATTAATGTAATTTTGCAATCAATTATTATTATGTGACAAAACTGCTATAGCTACTATTCAATTGAGTGTTCAGGCATTATTAGAAAACGAGCTATCTAGATTAAGTTCATATAGCTAAAAGTCTATGAAACAAGAACAGTTATACTAAGACAATTTTTAGATATTTCCATTAGCTAATTGATTTAGCTATAACATATGGTGGCATTTTTACCAACCCAATACATTTTTTGAAATTTTTTTTCTTCCAAACTTCAACATTGAAGGATTTTTCTCCTCTTTCTCCTAGGCTACTATATATAAATAGTAATCAGAAGTGAAATAGGACACATTATGAGCCTCAAACGAATTAGCTATTTGTAAAAGTAAAAAAGTCAACAAAAAAAAAACACAGACAGAATTGACAATAGCTTGCTAATGATATTTTCTCTTGCTAGGATGGAAAAATACGAGTCAGAAAGTGGCCCATACCAGACAAACTTCGTTTCCTGGACAAGGGAGATAAAATTTGGGAGGGAGGGGGGAGGGAAACATTGTTAATCTTTGAGTGCAATCAAGCCAACTCGTAAAGGTAAATTGTGCCGCTTTGAAGTTTGGTGTGCCAAAGGCAACATTAGGATTGGATCATATCAAAAGAGCAAGTTGAATAGTGAACTTTCTTTTTAAATGCAGAGCTGCAGCCCAGCCAGTTTGCCTGCCTGCTTCTCTTGCACCTGGTACTTACACCAAATCACTTTGAAGCTGCTACAATCAGTCTAGCTGCTAGCTATCCTGCTATAGTCTTGATTAAATGTAAAGCTTACATTGTCAATAGCAGATTTAACTAAATTTTGCATTGATGCTAGCTACTTTGCCACACAACCAATCTTTTGAATTGTAGCCTAGCTCATAGTGGTAACTTGAAGCCAGGAGAGAGCTTGTAGAACTATTTAACCAGCAAACATGGTTGATCCCAATTTAAAATTGTTAACTTGCTATTGTTTGACAGCTGCTATGTAGATGTCAATCTAGATTGAGACCCTTTACCAAACCACTAGTGGTTTCAACTGCCTGCCAGAGAAATTTGTTATTGGCACAACTTTCTTTGTGTGTGCCTGTTTAACTAATGCTATTATACTGCACTGCCTGTCAGCTGCAATTCTATTTATAAATATCCCACTTGGGTAAGGCACAATACAAGTTTTAAATGAACTAACAAACTTAATTTAATGACGACTCATAAAAAATGTAATACAATGCATCAAAAAATTAAATGAATGACAATAAAAGGAAGCACAATTAGAACGACTGAAGCCACTAGAGCTCATGAGGTCACGAGGTCATATGAAGACTTGGTTCACACTCAAAACTTGCACATATGGAGAAATGATGTACTGAGAAGTGAAATAGAAGAGGAGTCCAAAGAATATGGAAAAGGGTAGAGCAGGCAGCGCTCTCCGCACTATGCCCAGAATCAGACTCGTCACACACAACCCCTACAACATAAACAAACATGATACCAATAAACCAAGCATGGGGCAGGTATTTCTATTCATAATATGTAGCAGAAGTTAGTTCCATATACTTTGTATTTCACTACTAGTCTTAAAATATTTACAAAATGCACAAACGTTTCAACAGAAGTATTGCCTATCTTTATGTTGCTGATCACTTTCACACACGTACAATAAGAATGGCGACAAAACAGGAGGAGATGATGACCCAATCTCCATTAGACTCATGAGCAGCCTTCCCCACAAGGACACTGTAGAAGATGAAGTCTCCAAGACCCAACTTGAAGCCTCTCTCTAGTAGCAAAAACATAGAAGGTAATATATATATTGTTACCAAACACAAGTAATATCAGCAACTTCATAACGCTATTTCAATTGATGTGTTGTTGATCTATTTCTATGTGCAGTACATTCAACAACTCACTTTCTTCTTTCTCCTCTTCTTCCGGATTTTCTCTTTGGGGACTCCTAGGGGATTGTCTCCCTTCTTCCGTCTCTTGTTGCCCGGCAGCATTCAACAGTGCAGCTGCCTCTGTTCTATCATCTTCGTCATCATCCAAGTATTCGCCTTCTTCTACATTGTGATATACCACAAGGTTCATTGATATTTAAATACACCTTATATACTATCATTACCCTACATGAACTGAAAAAATGAAAATATCCTAACTTGAAGGACAAGGATAGTTCAATTAAACCAGAAGCAAAAACAAGTAACTGGAAAAACTACATCAAAAAATTTCTTGAATGACGTTGAATGAGGTAAAGTGTGGACTTCATGAATTATACATGAATACACACACCGTTGTCTGTCATCAGTCATTGTCGTTGTTACTGACACACAAGCAAATTGTTACATCAACTAGATCTATTACTATATTATATGATAGTTGAACATGCAAGATGCAGAAGGTGGGCACTTCCTAGAGTTAATTATCATGACCTCAAACTGGACCTACTGGTAATACAAGCTGTTTTTGTTGATGTTGGTAACTTATAGTATTATGGTAACAGAATGAATTTCTTGAAAGAAAATTCACCTTTTGAAAATGATAGTAGAGCTAACCTGACCCATAATACAAGCTAACTTACCTTCCTCTGATGAAGACTTGTTCTTTTGTGGCTGCTCTTGAGGCAAAGGCTCACAAGTCTTGTTAGAAGACTTGTCATTACCATCAGACTTCTTCTTCTTGTCATTGTTGTCAGCCATGCCACCAATCATCCACACCATGGTGGCTGCAAAATTATATATGCACGTTAACAATATAATAGCAATTTCAAGTACATACCAAAATTACTCAAACTAATTTTGGTAAAGTGTCATCAACTAGTCACCACTAAAAAGGTGCACAACAGTAATTGTTCTTCGGAACGGCTAGGCTCACAAATACTGCAGGAGTTGCTAATACATACATTTATATAGTAAAAGTATTACCATGACAAATTATAAAGTCATTCACCAACCATAGCTATGTAGATACTGCATCAATTCAACTATACAAGATGTACACTACCTGCTTAATATTACACCAAACTATGTCTAACCTACACATAGCTACTAGGCAAAAACCCCATGCAAAGTGGATATACTGCATACACATGAATTTATGTGTGTGTGTATACAACACATGCATACACACATACATACATACACACACATACATACATAAAAACATACATTAATAAATAAGAGACGAAAAGTTGATTTCTCCTCTCTCCTTGGCTGTTTCCACTAAAACTCTCAGTGGACCCTTCTTGCACAAGACAGCAAACAGATCTAAAACCCAATAATATAACAACACACATAATACTCACTAAGGACAATATCCTATACAAACACACATACATACATAACATATACTCGACATCCCTTACCATGTATGGAAATAGCTGCCAGGATTATCCATGTCGTCCAGTCAGGTATGTACCTGATGAGAATAGTTGCCTGCAACATCGACATCCATTACCGAGTCCTCACACATTGCATGGTATACTACAATATCCTATCTAACCACTCCCAGTAACATGCCAAACCATGTATCATTCATTACACTGTGCAGATGACCCCATTGGACTGTCTGATGCAATACACATGGCAAAGAGATAGTGATACGTACCTGTACTATCTACAGGAATACTATTATCAAATGAGCAAAGCAAGTGAGACACTGCTATGTAAGTATTCCAGTGAAAAATATGGGTCTCATTTATACTGATAACTTGCTCTGGTTTTTACCAACGATAGAGAATCGTGTAGACCCTTTACCACATGTATACTACTACATGTCAGTGAGAGCTGCATACCAATAGTTAATACAACTTGACTATAAGTTGCTACACTATAATTAAAAGTGTGATTATTGTTTACAGTAAACAGATAAACTAACCCGCTCATGTTTGTGCAAGCATGCCACTTACAGTGTGGGTGGGTCACAACTGATACAGCTAGGAATTCTAATTTAATCTTTCAACCTATAATATATCAATTCATGTATAAGTTCAGTAGTGGAAACTTGGAAAAAATATCCATCCACAAAATCAACTCTCCATGTACGTCGACACGTACATACACACACACACATACACACATATACACATACGTACATACACACTGAGCTCCACTGACTCACCACTAGAGCACTGCACAGAATGAGATAGCCTTGCTGAATCCGGAGAGGACTTTTCCAGTGGATAACCATCAGTCCCAGAACACCAAAATTCCAAAGACAAAGAATGAAAGTGAACCAGTCAATGATCAGGTCTCGGATTAACAAAATCTCACTACACACACATACACACAAACAATAGTGTAAATTAATCATAATTATAACTTCTATACAGCCTTAGCAATGGGCATCCTTCCTAGTAATCGAAGACACCAACTAATTGACGGCGGACATGTTTACAACAAGTAATTGAAGTTACTTAGTACATATGAAATTCCATACCCATAAAGACATTCAGTTATACCTGCATGCTATCTATCCAACTAGGGCAGTGTTTCCTCCAGAAATAGCAAGTAGAGAGGTATTTTGGCCATACCTCGTAACCACACCCACTTAAACAATAGAAATAATACACCAGTATATGGCTTTAGATATGCAATGTGATATGCAATATATCAGGCCAGCTGGAAACATTATTGGGGGTAGACTGTGGCTTTTTATCACAGTATAGCCGCCTTTATTTCAAAACTAGGAATGGGGGCAGCAGAGTAGTGGAGTACTACTAACTGGTGCTTAGGGGGAAACCACTATACTGTATGCTGATTGTACCACTGTACTGTATACTGATTGTACCACTGTACTGTATACTGATTGTACCACTGTACTGTATACTGATTGTACCACTGTACTGTATACTGATTGTACCACTGTACTGTATACTGATTGTACCACTATACTGTATACTGATTGTACCACTGTACTGTATACTGATTGTACCACTGTACTGTATACTGATTGTATGTAATTTACTCAACTCACACAAAGTACAGCGCGGCCATGAAGAACAGCAGAGATCCTGAAGCCACAAATAGCCAAACAAATATTGCCTGCAATATGTACAAAGAATTATAACACCAACTGAAATCATGAAGAAGCTTATCTCACAAAATGCAGTGGAACGTTGATTATTCAAACTAATTGGGGATAGGGGTGTTCGTAATATAAAATTGTTCATAATAATCAAACTTAATGCAAAACAATAAAAACAAGAAAACGTTAGCTGCTACATACATATTAGGAACACAATAGTAATAGCCATTGTCAAAGCAAAAGTTGTCAACTTTGTTTGTTCTCCTTGAGGTCAGCGAGTAACTTACCAACTTCAACTTCTTTTGAAAGTAAAGCATTAGTTAGTAGCTCCTCCCTTCTTCAACTGCTTGAGAATTTCAAGCTTAGTTTAGGTAAGAGAACATTTCTTTTCCTTTTAGCAATCCCTTGAGCCCAAGCCATTGCCTCCGCATGAAAACCGAAAGATAACTGCTTTTGCAACAAAAACATCATCGAAATAACCGTAATGAAATGAACACGCGGTCTTTTTCCTCATTCGGTTAACCGATGTTTTGGATGATAGGCATTCAGATAATCAACGTTCAACTCACACACACACACACACACACACATTTGGAAGTGACCTGGCAAGTCTCTATGCTAGTCTCACCTTGTCGCAGCGATACTTGAAGAGCAGCACTAATATCACCGTCATGACTAGGATCAGAACCACGAAGACAATAGCATTAACAATACCAAGCAAAAAGTTAATGCCAGAATTACTGTTGTCTTCACTATAAGGCAAATAATACCTACACATACAAACACACATACATACTATCATGCAAACACACGTACATACTATCATACAAACACACATACTTAATATCATACAGACACATAAACATATATACTATCATACAAACATACTGTCATACAAACACACATACATACTATGGCTCAAACAAACACAAATGTAGCATATGGAGTCCCAACCACAAAAATAATGTATGACACAAGATTAGCACACACACACACACACACACACACACACACACACACAGGTGATCCCTCAAGCTCACAGCTTCTGTTGAGGTGAAGTATCGTAGACGGCAATGGTGAGCTGCAGGATGACCACCGCTATCATGCACACCACCACGGGGATGATAAGCTGGACAATCTGCCACGCCCCATAACGTAAACTCTCCTGCACAAAACAAACAACAAAAATTTGCACAAACAAGAAGAGGGCACAATCTGAACATGACACATTACTGCCAAGTAAAAATCAGACTGATGCCAACTTCCAAGTAAAGCATGCAGATGCTTGTTCTACTATTGTGTGTGTCACTTAGTGCATACTGCAATGTTCAACACAGAGTGTCCTCTGAAGAGAGGTATGTAAATGGAAGGGGAAGAACAGACTGTATTTGTTCACTGGACTGATCATCAATCCTTTAAGTACATGCATGTGACATGGACAGTAATCATGTGACGTGGACAGTAATCATGTGACGTGGACAGTAATCATGTGACATGGACAGTAATGGTACAGATACGTGCACTTGGAAACATCTGCTCTGCTAACTGACCCTAACTATTCATCATTATTCAGAAAGGAATTTAAAATGCCATCTCATCAGTGAGTGGGCATATCATTTCTCATTCAGTATGATCTACTCATCCCCACCATCCTGGAATATCTGCAAGTTTCTGCATCAAGAAATACTTAGCCAGTAATCTAGCCAAACCCTCACACTGTTATTACTTATTACAAAGTGGAATTTGTATCGCGCTATTTCTCATATACCAAAAAACAATAAATAGAATAACAGAATAAAGGACATCAAGTCCAGCTTGTCTGTCTGTCTCTCTGTCTGCTGTCTGTCTGTCTGTCTGTCTATCTCTCTGTCTATTGTCTGTCTGTTGTCTGTCCGTCTGTCTGTCTGTTGTCTGACTGTCTATCTGTTTCTTGTCTGTCTATCTGTCTGTCTGTCTGTCATCTGACTGTCTGTCTATCTGTCTGTTTGTCTGTCTGTTGTCTGTCTGTTGTGTATCTCTCTGTCTGTCTGTTGTCTATCTCTCTGTCTATTGTCTGTCTGTCTGTCTGTCTGTTGTCTGACCGTCTGTCTGCCTGTCTGCCCATCCATACATGCAGACCTACTCACCTCAAACTCAGCTGATCCTTCTTCTTCGCTGTCATCTCCTATTTGAGGAAGTTGATCCAGTAACTTCCGATAGCAATACACAAAACCACACCTACAAAACAGAGTGAAACGGCTATCATACGAAAAGTCCAGCACATGATATTCTAATCTTCTCCAGACATAATGCTCTTCCATCTCAGCAAGAGAGATAGAGTGAAGGAAAAGTTTGAGAACAAAACACTTCCCTCACTTGTCCAATGCTCACTTGAAAAGAGAAACCTGCACTCTTAATATTTTCTTAATACATGACTTAGGCCACACCTCTTTAGTTGGATAGTGTTTCAAACGACAAGCATGAGCTTCAACAAGCATGAGCTTCATTCATTCCCAAGATGTACTGTCCTTCACTGTACACCCAACAAACAACATGTGTTCACAGCCCAAAGACTCTTACAACAATTGTAATGACTACAGAATAATAGGGGCATTACTTCTATACTCTATAATGTATTAAAGGAAGAGAAACTCAGATAAATAAGTCTTGGTGCCCCCACCCCCCCTAAACTGTACGAAACCAGTAAAGGACCAATTATATCTTTTCTTCTGTACAAAACGGATCTGATGCTTCATAATTTTTTTCCATATATATTTCTTGAACAGCATCAATTGAGCCTATCCGTCCATTGCTACCACACAATGCAGCACATCCACTTTAATTTCCTCTGCTTCCTACAGCTACTTATGCTGTGTCCTGTCATGTCATGTATCTACAGATGTATCTGCCTGGGAGGATGCTTGAGCAATCCAGTTAAGTGACAATAAATGTCTCAATACCAAGAGAGTTCCCTTGAGCAGAAGCAATGGTGACTATAATTAAGCTGATAAAGAAAACATGAAACAACACTTTAACTAACTCACTTCTCTTTCTCTAAATTGTCGATACCACGTATGGAAGGAAGCAAATCTTATGTATATTATACAATGCTGTGTAGAAATATCAGTAATGTGTGAGTGCTTCACCAATAATTCAATAATTTAGTAAAAATTCAGGCTTTGAAGTTTTGATATTAGCAGTATATTGCTTGAATGACAGGCAATATAATTATTCAGTGATGTGTAGAATATTGGAGTCATGTTATTTTATTGAGTATGGGACACTGAATCAAACTCATAACAATCAAATTTCTATTGTAAACTGCTTAAGTTTGATTTTAATTAATGAAGTACATACATCAATGTTTTCAGAAAAAAGATTAAAAAAACTCGAGGGGGGGGCAAAAAATAAAGAGAGTGGGTGTAAAAGAAGAAAAGATAGAGGGGAAAGAAAGAACAAGAGACAAACAAACAAGCAAGACTTGAACCAGCAGCAGCCGTGTGTAGGACTTGGTTAGAGCAGCCGTGTGTAGAACTCGGTTAGAGCAGTCGTGTGTAGGACTCGGTTAGAGCAGTCTATCAGCAAAAAAAATCATCCAGGTTTGACAGCAGAAATATCTGGCTTAGTGGTAAGCTCAGAAAATCCATGGCTTAGTGCAAGTCCTGATAGAGTCGTCCATGACCGTGTTTTCACTCCACCCAAAGGTCTTGTTGAAGTAAAGACTCCATTTTCTGTGAAAGGCATGACCATTGAGGAAGCTTGCTCAAGAAGCAAGTCATTTTGCTTAGAAAAAACAGAAAGGGATGGTTCTGTTGTATTTTCCTTGAAGAAATGGCATGATTACAGTTATCAAATCCAGTGCCAGATGTACTGTTGTGATGTGTCATGGTGCGATTTTGTTGTACGTACGGAAAATGATTTGCATGTGGAACGGATTTTTAGAAATACAGAGTGGTGGATGGAACAGTTACCTAAACTATGAGCATTTTATTTTGATGCATTGCTACCTGAGCTTGCAAGCCCAAGACAAGGAAAAGGAGGCATTCGGCAACCCAAAGATAATTAGTTATCTGTTATAAACCTTGAGTTCATTTATTCTCATATACTGTAACTGCATGTTGTATTTTCTTGTATGTGACATAAGATTTTATTCTACTTGTCACAACCACAACCACTTAGTCCTAAACCACGCATGCCACTTGGTGTGAAACCACAGATGTCAGCTCAGTGTAGCTAGAGCATAAGGTAACAGTAAAGATTGACTTCGGACGAATAATTTTAAATTTAGATTGAGCCTCGACCTGATACTGCTCAGACAATCAAGGCAAAGAATGCTGACACAGCATTGGATACAGAATGTATTACTGCTAGTGAGAACTGTTCTTCCAATGCTCATTCTCTCCTATAATATCGCCCATTATTCAGATTCAGTTACGTCAACTGGATCACATAAGGAATCAAGTTTGTCTGGTGTGTCTTCTTTGGATGTATTTACTTTAGATAGTTCAGCTACTTCAGGAAGTAATGTTCTAGCTACATACAAACTGGTTGGTGATAATATTGATAAAAATATAAAACCAAGTGCACGGGATATGAGAAGTGATCATCAGACCAGGTCTCATTGCATTATTTTCATGCTTACGGAGTTCGCGACAGAATTGATCTATCTCAATTTGAAGATTCTCCATCATTGCCAAGTCTGAAGGAAATTAACATCCATGAAATATTGCCGAGTACAATAGACACAAAATGTATACGCTCAAATTTTTGTGTATTGATAGCCAGAATTCTTAAAAAATATATGCCCTTCTTCAAGCAGTTTGGCAAGGGAGCAGTGAAAGAATCCGACATGAGTATTCTTGTGAAATGGGGAAGAAGTCTGAAATTGTAAGTTAACTTTCAATATCCTATAATTGCTATGTGTTACATCTCATGTTCTGATCCCACATGTGGACTCCATTAGGTGTGATCTTCCAGAGTGAAACAAGCAATGCGGGCATGGTTGCAATAATGGAAGCACTGCATAATTACGTTCCAATTCATTCAGAACTTATTGAAGTGGAATGTCAGAATTCTGATGAATCCACTGTTTTCACCAAGGATGACTTTCATTACATCCTAATAGGTGGAGACCAGCTAACAGTGGCTCGAGCTAGAAGTTCAAAGAGAATTCGAAGCAATGCTCTACACCCTTTGGATAGACTTGAAGGTCTTGTTCTGGTATGTAAAGACTGGCATGCTAAGGGATGTCTTATAAGTGTGAGTTTTCAATGATTTTATTTAAGTGGTGTAAACATTTAGATAATGTTCACTGTGGTTTTTCCCTAGTGCTAGTGTTGAATATACTTGTTACTACATATAGTTTACTATGTTTATGGTAGATACCACATGTGTGACACTTTTTGTAGTAGTTTGAAGAACATTAATCATTCCATATAGTGTGTTTAATCTCACACAAAATAAGATACTTTGAAGGGGAATTTTGAGAATAACATTAAGCAATTAAACTTTGGATAGAAGAACGATATTGTCTGAGTCCTATTTACAGCCTCCCTCACCTAAGTCATTGTTATGGTGGGACAGGGAAAGTGGTGGAGTTTTATATGCCAATACTGCCTTACTGATATATTGACTAATCATGTAGGCTATGTGGAAACAATATTACAATACTTCATCAGGAAGAGATGGTGCTACTTTGTATCAATTGAGGAACTTAATCTACAGGCATAATGTTATTAAGAAACCAATGGATAACCTTGATGCATGTGAGGATTTTATTATTCTTGTAAACAGAAGCTCATATTTTGTCAGCTGCAATGACAATATTTAATATGAATAGCCTTGATGATCGTCCAAGTATGATGTTTTTCCCCAATAAATCTGAAGACCTTACTGCAGATCAACAAACTAGATTAGTTCTTGCTATTGCACACCTTGTGGATACATTTGTGGATACTAACATTCCAAGTGCAAGTTCCTCACCTGTAGAGCCACCTCAGGATGGAGTACATGCACATGCATGTGGTATGCTATCAAGTGGACTTTTATTACTAGAGTTTAAAGACGCAATACGGGAAGGTGATGGTAATCGCATTATACGATGATGGCGCTACATGCTGCTGATTTATAAAGCAACTGGTCGCACAAATGCCACAAAAGCATTAAATACTCTCCTGCAGTTGAGATACTTTTTCTCACCATGATTGGCTGCCCAGTTGAAATGGAATCGTACAGTTAATGTACATGGACGAGAGGCTAAAAATATTCCAGCAGATCTCTACATGGAACATTTGAATAGAAAATGCAAGATGATCTTAGCAGGAATGGGTTCAAATATTACAGAGGAGTCGATTTTGCGTGTATCACATGTGCTGAAGCCAATGACCACAACATTGTCTAGTTTTGACCTACATAATGGAGTGTCTCAGGAATCAGCTGCCCATACAGTAAAATCGAACACAACTGACCTAAAAATACATGCAACCCTATACTTGTTTTATTATATAGAATAGCTTTGGTGTGTAATCCATTCCTTCCACCTCTTCCAGTTTCCTGAATGTTATGTACGCCTCAATGTCACTCGGTGGACCCCAATGAATTATTCTTTGGACATTATAACAGTTCAGACCCATACCAAAAGCAATTGTGGCTATAACAAGTCAAAGAGTACTTTTTTCCTTAGTAAATTCATTTTCAAAGGTTTAACATCAGGGTGGGTACAAGAGGAAAACATATCTAATAAACGGTACTTCGGATGATCTGGAGCACCAGGTGGTTCAGTTGATTGTTCAGCCATTCTGTTCTTCATGAGTAAATACTATGACTCTCAAGAACTACATTATGAGTAAATACAGGTGGGAAACATCATCAAAAGTCCGCCAAAATACCAGTACTCTATCCATTGTAGTTCGCTGCTGTAACAGTTGTTCAGCGATAACTGAGAAGGTTTCTTCCATTGTTCCAGGTCGTTTATGGACGATGTACTTTATATTTGGTTTATTTGGAGATTCAGATACGATGAGAGGCTTATGCATCCCCAAAACATTGCAAATAGCTTTCCTGGTTGTCTTAGTGGCAGTAGCTGTTAGTGCCATACAGTGGACATGATCGGGAATTAAACTTCTCACTTCTCCCAAGTTTGAGAACTCTTTACGAAACTCGGTACCCCTAAAGAATAAGTACAAAGGAAATTACAATCATTACTGAATATCAATGATGTAGTTTGAATGAAGAAATACAAAGTCATTTTAATGGCATACCAATGTTTTACACAGTGGGCTTCATCCACAATAAATCCAGCAAGTTGCTCTTGGAACACTTTAGAGTGTAGCACATCTCGCCAGTCTAATTCTGTCAGTAATCATTCTGGACTGAAAAATAAAACTTGAAATTTTCCATCCTTTATCTTTTCAATAACAGGAGGCATGAGCACTTCCAACATACACAGCTTTTACACCTTTTGTATGCAAAATATCTACTTGATCTTGCATGATAGCAATTAATGGACTAACTACTGTCCCTCTCTCAACCTTGTATAACCAAGCAGCTTTGAAGCCTCACTAATCGCTCTGGAACTAACTCATAACAACTTGCTTTCTGCGCCATACCAACAAATGGAATTACAACCGGTTGACTTTTATGCACACGGAATAAAATACGTCAGCCACACCCACCAATTTACCCTCAGGAATGTGTGGAAAACATTCCTCAGTATCACAGTAAAGTGTCCAGAGTCACCAGACTCTCTTTTCTTTTCTGCGCCGCTTGTGCGCACGCCTCCAGAGAGTTTGGCCCGCGAGACTAGGGCCACCCCACCCCCTTCCCCATGAAAGAAACCAATCATACATTATTGATATCTCAGACTATTTCTTGTCAGATGGAGTAATGTGACAACAATTTCTAAATTTAATGTAAAATTGTATTCGATAACCCACCGCTTTCAGCAATGAATTGGCGGCAGAAATGATTAGTTCAGACAGTTACATGCTTTACAAGCTTGGCAGGTTAAGGGGAGGTGTTTAAAGAAACTCTGGTTTTTGTCATGGCAAAAATCTGTCATTCACCATAACCCCTAAACGCAATTCACTAAACATATCACCAGACCTCTCAACTCTCACCCATTTTGCGTGAGTCACACGCATTCCATCATTTAATCACGCTCACACGCATTGAAAGTATAGTCTCACGCAATTTTAGATTTCAATAATGTGGGCGTGGTTGAACTATTGCGCTACACGAATCGAAAATGTGAAGAGTTTTAGACCAAAATAATTGGCGAGCGAGCGTAGCGAGCGAGACACTTACAGGGGTAAAAATGAAAAAATCGGGGATGTTTATTGGCGAGCGAGCGTAGCGAGCGAGACACTTACAGGGGTAACACAATCGAAAATCGGGGATGTTTGTTTATTTATTTATATATATGGACGTACGTATGTCATTTTGAACTTTGACCCTCCCTATTTTTGTGTTTGCTCGGCGTTCGACCCCGTCCCAAATTGCACTAAACAGAATCCTCGGGTTTATCGATCAGTACCCGTATCACCCTAGAAATTGAATTGTTTACAGTTTTGAATTCTTTTGCGGGTGCAGTTCAAACTTGAAAACTAAAGGGACTCCCATTTCTATTCGAGTTAGTGGGGGTGGTAAGTCAATGCGCTCTTTGTCATGGTTATAAGCCGTGCGCAACAGTATTTACTTGAAAATACGTTGTCCACTAGACTACCGCGAAGGTAAGTCTGTGTAGGTGCATGTCCAATTGTGTCAAAGCATTGTGTGTTACAACCACTACTTAGCTAAAGAATCTCACAAAGAAAACTTTTAAATAACGTGTATTGTTTTATTGTTGTTTTTTTCCTTCACTTCAAGCAGTTGCAGAGAGTTGTTACTATGGCACTGAAATCCCTTTACCGTGTATGTGAAATTTAAAAACTGGACCTTATTTTCAGTAGCTTCAGTGTTAGAAGTCAAAATCATTCATATAAAAATAGTATAGTCTTTAGGCTCGCTCGCCATTTGTGCTCAAGCACATCACTAGTTTATTTGTATATATGTTTGGACGTACGTATGTCATTTTGTACTTTGACCCTCGCGTTTTTGTGTTAGTTAGTGGTCGACCCCGTCCCAAATTGCACTAAACAGAATCCTCTGGTTTATCGATCAGTACCCGTATCACCCTAGAAATGGAATTGTTTACCGTTTTGAATTCTTTTGCGGGTGCAGTTAAAACTTGAAAACTTAAGGGACTTCCATTTCTATTCCAGTTTGTGGCGGTGGTAAGTCAATGCGCTCTTTGTCATGGTTATAAGCCGTGCGCAACAGTATTTACTTGAAAATACATTGTCCACTAGGCTACCGCTAAGGTAAGTCTGTGTAGGTGCATGTCCAGTTGTGTCAAAACTTGTGTGTTACAACCACTATTTAGCTAAAGAATATCACAAAGAAAACGTTTAAATAACGTGTATTGTTTTGTTGTTGTTTTTTTTCCCTTCAATTCAAGCAGTTGCAGAGAGTTGTTACTATGGCACTGAAATACCTTTACCTTGTATGCGAAATTTAAAAACTGGACCTTATTTTCAGTAGCTTCAGTGTTAGAAGTCAAAGATCATTCATATAAAAATAGTATAGTCTTTAGGCTCGCTCGCCATTTGTGCTCAAGCACATCACTAGTTATGTGACAACCGAGCACAACGCGGCGTGCGTAAAATCGAGAAAAGATCGATCGATTTCTTAAGTATTGTTTCAAGCCGACGGAAGGGAATGGTTAGGTCTATTATAGCGGGAACGACTTAAGCTACGACGATAAAACTTGGAGAGCTCGATGTCTGGACGCCGACAACTTTGTAAGTGCAAAAATTTTTTCGAAGGGTGCCGCGTTGTGCCTGGTTTTCCTGTAGACGGTCAATAGAATAAAAGGTAAGAGAATAGTAGTAGCTTTTGCTGATTCTTAATAATCATTTTTCTATTCTCCTACAAAGAATCGGTTCTTGAGATTCAGGTTCTCACGTCAGATCTTTAACAAGCTGTATAACCTTCTATGACTGTCAATACTAGCAGTGTTTACTCTAGACCTGCCAGGTATTCCATCATTGGTTGCTTACTTGAAATAAAATTAGCCCCATGCTCAACAAACCAATATAATTCTACCATAGCAACCAAAGTGTATGGGCGTGTATCACCAAGCATGACTGTTTTCCACATCTCACTCATTTGACACTCGTCTCACTCATTTTACACTAAACTGTCACTCTTTTGCAAATATTGAGGTTGAGGTCTCTGTATCACAGTATTTAGTACACTTACTTGTTACTATATCACACGGCATCAGTGAATTCCTGATGCAGTCATCGTCTTCTTTTTATCATCACACACCAGTAGCACGAATGCAGCCTAGCTAACACTGAGCAACCACCTCATACTTCACCAAGGACAACTTTCACATAGGTCCAAAGTCAACGCGGCTGGCAAGAAGAAGAGTGCGCGCAAAAAATTGCGTGAGGTCAAAGGTGAAGGTTAGCCGTTTTGCAAACGTCAATCAAGCACTCTCCCTGTCACTTGACTGCTGAGGTGTTTTCTGGTCAAGGGTTTACACGCACTAGAAGCCATGGAACCATAATTCACTTCAAGGGTAAAATATTCACTTCAGGATAAAAAAAAACAAAAAGAATAAAAAGAAGAAAAAAAAGAAGCAAAACTTGTTGTTAAAAAAACAGTCACAATTATTATTATATATGCTTCTGGGTACTAGCTACTACTACAACAGTACAACTCATTTGTCAATTAGAATTTCATGTATTCTCTGGAACAACGTGAGTTATTTCAATGAAAACAAAAATTGTACTTCCATAATATTGTTTGGATGGAATGAATATAATTTGAATATACATATGACAAAAAATAACATAACAGATATTGCAGATTGACTCATCAAATGTCTTGGGAGATGTGCTTCTTGTTTTAAGTTCAAAAAGAGTACAAAGTCCTGCAGGATTGTCTGAAGTCACAGTGAAGTACAGGCTGTGCCATGTTCTTCCTGCTTTGAGAAAGGCTTATCTGTTTGTGCACTATGATTCCCTGCCATTTATGTCCTAGCACACCACTACATACTATTTTACATGAAAACACTTGGGAAAGAAGTTTAGGTGGAAATATAAAGTTAGACGAGCACATGCGCAGCTAATATTATTTAACTGCGCAAAAGCTGTGTGTTAGTGTGTGTGAACATAAATGTGGATTAACTTCTTACATCATCCGCTCTCGCACTCGGCGCTCTTCCAGGATTGTACGAAGCGCTCAGGGAAATTAAAATTCTTGCTCGTTTTCACCATGAAAATGTGAGTCTATAGATTGTTGTTGTTTTTTCCTTCTAGGTGTATATTGCTTTTTTTTGTTGTTGTTGTTGTTGTTGTTTTCCTTGGGTCTAGATTATTAGTGTCCTCGACATTTTGGTACCTCCATCCGCTGATGACATGAAAGAAGTGTATATTGTTCAAAATTTAATGGCGATGGATCTCGGTGAATATCTTAAGACGTATCGTTTAGGGAAAGAACATAAAGGTTTCTTTTTATATCAAATGTTGCGAGGTTTAGAGTACATTCACTCCGCAAATGTCATCCACAGAGATTTGAAACCCAGCAATATTCTGTTGAATGCTAACAGTGAATTAAAGGTATTGAGTTATTATAACACAGCTATTTGGCGTTGATTCCTTCCTTTATTCTTTAGATATGTGACTTTGGGATGGCACGCATTACTGATCCTTCTCGGGCAGTTGTCACTGATGTAATGTACTCAAAAGGCCTGATATTATGGGGTATGGTAACTATTCGCCACTCTCTGACTACACACTAGTTTTGTTGAAGAACTGCAGCAAGATAATTGACACTAACAAAGCCACTCCACTACTACTGAGCACTAATGCAGCACTGGCCTACACTTTCAGTGGCTGTCTATTGCTCTTGCTTAAAGTATTTTTTTAAGCATAGAGAAAAAATACCATTGAATCGCCTCTGTATCCTGTGGGTCTGGAACTTAAATAATAATAATACATAAAAGAATATTTGAGTAGGTTGTTTATGAAATATGAAGACAAGTTCTTTCTTCCAATAACCCTCTATGGTTTAAGAAATATGAAGACATGTTGTTAGCCTCTGCAAGGGGGTGGGGGGAGTGTAAAAACTATAGGCCTGTATGAATAATGGGAAATTTTAACACTTCATTCACACTCTCCTCTCTATTCAAGAACTATAGGACCCATATACTCACATTACATTCCTTCATTAAGTGATAGACTTGCTCCAATGGTTTCTTTACATATACTCCCTCTAGCTATACGTTCTGCAATGGATGCCTAAAACTAGCTGTAACTATTTCATATTCTCTTTGGAAATGCCCTCTCTAATATTAAACAATATAGTTTTCCTCAAAACAGGCTGAACCTTCAAATGCACTAGTTTCTTGGGACTTCATATTAAAGATGAGAAAATAGGATGACCCTGTGATTACAATATTAATAAATACGATGTCCTTGTGATTACAACATTAATAAAATAGTTTGAAACTTTAATCTCCCTTTAGGTGAGAAAGTTTCAATCTAGTTTTTATGAAGGGTCAGAACTTGATAATTAATAAAATAGGATGTCGCTGTATTTACATTTAAATAGGATGCCACTGAAATAACAATATTAATGTTCTTCATTTTCTGTTGTTCTTTATATAATTTTGTGTAGAATTCTTTGAACTAATCTGCTGCCATTGGAGCCCTCTGCACTACAGTTTGAAATACTCATCAGTATACGGAATTTTATCGCTGGTTTATTGTTGTTGTTGTTGTTTTTGTTTGTTTTTTGCTGTGTTTTTTGTTTGTTTTGTGATTTCATTCTTGTGATTATTTTCTTGTGGCTCATCATTCATGCATTTTTCTAATAAATTTATTAACAGCTAAGCTATTAACTATAAGGATAGCCAACTATACTTAGCTGGCTAGAAAGCACTGTTTGCTCAGAATGGCCATAACTCTACATAATGGATAGTGAGGCAGCTCCACGGTACAAGCAGGGAGAAGGCCTTCTCTTGCTTCGCTGCTTTATAAAATTGAAAGCAAAAAAAAACAAAAAAAACATTGAAACTTGGCGAGATTCCGAATCACAATTGAGATTCTGCGTTGCCGCTTTTTCTTGCATAATCTCTAATTGCATGCAAGGCAATTTCGCTGTCACGTGACCTGAGGGCTTTTCTGGTAAAGGGTTTACACCACTAGAAGCCATGAAACTAAATTTCACTTCCCCGCGTAAGTACACAAACAAACAAACAAAAAAAGCAACACTCTTTGTTTAACAGTCACAGTTATATATTCTGAGTACTAGCTACCAATCCAACAGTATTTGTCAATTAGAATTTCATGTATTCTCTGGAACAATACTAGAGCACTGAAGTGCAAACCCTCAGTGCTTGTTAGCTAGTATGATACAGAAAAATAAAAGTGTAGAAACAAAAAAAAAAAGAAAGAGAAGTGGCATGAAGAAGAGAAAAAGACAATGAAGAGGGACAAAAGAAAGAGGAAATGAAAGGAAAAGGTAGGAAAGCAATAAAAACTGCAGGAATCCGAAAATAAGGCAACAAGAAATAAAAAATAAAAAAAAAGAGGATGAAAAAAAAATAAGGATCTACTTGGGTTTGAACGAGAGACGTCTAGATTAGCTATTCGCTCACTCAACAACTATGCCACGGAACACTCACTCTGAATCCATGTAATGTATAGCTATTTACAAGTGATTTGTCACCTGAAAAGCTGCTTCCTTGAAGCAAGTTTTTTTTAAGGGGGTTCCCATACCGTAACGTATCGATTGTAGGCTACTCGCTTTTTTCTTTCTTGAAAACTTAAGGT
>WLWD01006063.1_pt1 | contig 68800 bp, 52 predicted proteins | sample 6712731 | NCBI WGS metagenome assembly WLWD01 (sample SAMN12718690, study PRJNA576275) | sponge metagenome | isolation source: marine sponge | host: Mycale hentscheli | place: New Zealand: South Island, Marlborough, Capsize Point | collected 2014-11-01 | reverse complement strand
TCCTGGAAATGAATGAATGAATTATGTAACAATAGGCTCAATAAAAATTATGAATAAAATACAAAAACAATTACAAAGCTATTTTGAGTTTAAAAATGTCAATGACATCATCCAAGTCAATTTTAATATTATAATGAATATTCATATGCCAGTGATGAAATCCTCTCTTGCCCCATAGACGTAAATAGGTAGGTTACTAAATGGAAGATAGTGAACTTTGAGAGGGAGAATGAGCTGTTGGGGATGATAAATCGAGATTACTGACAAGGATGCCTCTGGAGGAGCGGAAGCACAAGTGGGGGAAATAAAGGAGAAAGTGAAGTCTCTGGAAGTGCTGAACTACTCAGTCTGGGCCTCCTAAACAATTCAACACACTTCTGACAATCTATTAGCTAAATAAACATTTGATGTAAAAATATGTACAGTATTTTAATCTGGCCAAGCAATTACATTAAAAAAAAGTTTTAGCAGACAGCTCAGCTATCTAAGCTTATGTCAATATATTTTTAGTAATTAATAAAAAATTGACAGTAATTTACATCTAAGAAATTCTGTTTACCTTAATAAGTAAATTTCAGCTAGCTAAGGGAGAGCTAAACAATAATATGAAACTGTTAACTACATTAACACAATCTAAATGGTGTTATAAGATACTACTACCTTCACCTGCTTACTTGGTAGGATGTTTTAAAAACAGCCTAGTTTTATTTGTTTAGACATGTTACCATTCAAAAGGACGAATTGCAAAATTCCAGACTCAGCATATTAAAATTGATGGAGTGCGCCTATTAGAAGCGACCGCAGCAAAAAAAGGAACTGGACAGCGAAATGCTAATGAAGGCTCATCTTGAAAAAGGGGGCTCATCATGAAAAAAGGGGGGCTCGTACGACACTAGTCGAGCCCCCCCTAGATATACCAAACACAAAAGAAGAGAGGGGAGGAATTTACATAAAGGAAACGACATCAATCAAGATACAACAATAATAATAACAATGGTTTAGTCTATAAACAATTATGAATTAGTATGAATATCATTTTTTATTACATGGGATTGTTTTTAGTAATAAGTGAAACAATTATGACTGGAGTTTCATCAAATTCTATTAGCTTAACATAAACATGACAGTGCTTTTTGTACTGAATACTATGTCGTGAAAAATGGCTTTAAGAAATGAGGGAGCCAATAGATGTTACAATTAAGCATTCCATGCTTTAATATGCCACTACAAGTATTTTGCTTCGACTGAATAATTTAAGATTTGGGCAGTGGAGGGGGAAAAAGTGCCAATTGGAGTGGCCTTTTCATAACAGGAGTGTTAGTAGAAAAAGTCTTAGCAGAAAGTCAACCATTGCTAAATTCTGAATCCTTGTCATAAATATGTGAATGCCATTCATTATTTGTATGCAGGCAATTTGACAAGCTCTGTGAACTCATGTCAGAAGAACATAACTGGCAAGCATACAGAGCCAAGATACAAAAATATCTGGTTATTATAAACTCAGGCATGAGTAGAATGGACAAGGCAATGCACCCGATGAGATATTTGTTATTTTTCCTGGCACAGTGGGATGTGACTCTAGTATATGAACATATTCCTGGCTTGGATAATGGTGCAGCCGATGCATTATCAAGGAACTCTCTTCTTTAATTCCAGCAGCTGGTGTCAGAGTCAGCAGAGGACGCCACCAGCATTCCAGAGAGTATTCTGCAATGTCTGATCGCCAGCACCCCAGATTGGACCAAAGTGGACTGGGTGACCCTGTTCAAAAAGTTCTATGTGATGGGTCTAGCGGAGTCTGCACACAAACTCTATGTATGTGGGGTGAGAGATTTATTGGGATATGCTCTGCAGCAGGATGCACCCCAGTGAAACACTTTACCTATCACTTGGCAGAAAAAGTCCCTTGTCAAATGCAATAAGGGTTTTGTCTGGTCTCTCTTGCTCAGCTCCACTTTGCACCAGACTAACTGCTCTCTTCAGCTCCTCCTTCTCATCTGGAAAAGTTCCGTCTGTGTGGAAATTGTCCAGAGTTACCACCATCTTCAAGAAGGGAGACGGCAATCAAGTTGAGAACTAGCTATAGACTTATCTCCCTTTAATCGGTTGGGAAGGTTCGAGAGAGACTCTAGTCAAAGGCAATTCCATTATCCCACCCTCCTTTTTTGTGGCACCTCCTAGAAAGTGCTCCACTCATAATAATTCATTTTCACTCTACTATATCCCTGTGTGAGGACTCACCATCACAGAAAATCCTATAGGATGTCTGTAATCCATCCTTATAACAACCTCCCAGATAAAATTGTGTCAATCAATTCGTACACTGCTTTAGAAACATCTGAAGTGTCACCTATACAAGAACTAACTTCCTCATTACAGTCCAATTTTCAATTTTTTTTGGTGTCATTATTCATTATTTATTCATTCATTTATCTATTTATTTTCCTTTCTCTCTTCTGTTTTGAGTTATCGTACAAATTGTTTGTTTAATGTTAGGAAGGCCTAATTTGGCTAGTTGGGTCTTCTCCTGAATGCCTTGTGCATCGAATTATTAAATTTAAAAAAAAGTCAAGTGCGGTTCTGATAACTCGTAGGGTAACCCTGCACGGGTTGTTCTTCTTCTGTTTGACCAAACCCTTTGATTTCCTTGCCACGCAAAGGGTCTAGCCAATCTTACAATAATGAGACCTACGAGAACGTAGCCGACCCTTTTCCTTCTATTATTGTGGCCATAATAGAAGGTACTGGTCGGAGATCAATTTTGTGGGAGTGGCTCAAGGGTTTGTCGGTCAATGATGTTCTGTCTCTCGGATTTTGAGAAACTGGCTAGGGAGAGGGTGGACAAGAAAGCGTGGGACTTTTATTTCTCTGGAGCTGACCACCAGCAGACTCTGGCAGATAATGTGGTAGCCTTCAGCAGGTAAGTAACAAAGCTGCAGCTACAAAACGTAATCTGCTGTTACGCACCAATAGATTTCTTATGCAGATATAGATTCAGGCCACGAGTTTTGAGAGATGTGTCTAGAGTGACATTAAGAACTAGGCTACTGGGCGAGTGGGTCGAGTCTCCAGTGGGTGTGTCACCTACTGGGCTGCAGAAAATGGCCCATGAGGAAGGAGAAATGGCTACCGCACAAGGTATTACAATATCAATGGCAATTATCTATTTAATATTTATGATACATGAACTCATGTTATATTATATAGCTATTTTTTGTGCGTACACAGTAAAAAGTAATGAGCTGTTCGCTGTTTTCTATAGTAGTCAATTGTTACATTTTGACTAATCTATTTTGCCTCGAGTACGCATTTAAAAAAAAATGGAGCAAGAGCTTCCTGGTTTATAACTTACAAGAGGAAATTTTATGTGTTCTTCCTGTATTTTACATTATTATTCAGCTTGTGCTCAAACTGGCAGCTGTATGATACTGAGCTCATGGAGCAATACTAGTGTAGAAGATGTGGCTGAGGCAATGCAGAGTTTGGAGCAAGATGGTTGCAGTATGGGATTAAGATGGTTTCAGCTTCAAGCTTTTAGCAACGAAACCCTCACATCTCAGCTAATCCAGAGAGCGGAGAAGAATGGTTACAAAGCACTTGTGGTGACAGTGGACACGCCCATTCTTGGGAGAAGACTGGCCGCACTGAAGAGTGGGTTTGATCTTCCCCATCATTTGCGACTACCCAATCTTTTACTGTCTGGTAAGGCATCATCAAACTCTCAGGTTCAGTCCCAGGGTCCGGGTTTGCATCAGTATACTAGGGAGCTCATTGACCCTGGCTTTGACTGGAACAAATTGGACTGGCTGTGCAGTCAGACGAGTCTCCCTGTCATCCTCAAGGGCATCCTGACCAGGGAAGATGCGAGGGAGGCCCTCAGGCACAGAGGTGTCAGGGGCATTGTGGTGTCCAATCATGGGGCAAGACAACTGGATGGAGTTCCAGCTACAGTGAGGCATATGGTATTCTATGTGATTGCCTTAGTCACCAATCTGGCTAGAAGTTCAATTAATTTCTCTCTCTCTCTCTCTCTTTTTTTTTTTTTTGCTGACCGGTTATTTAAATTTTAGTCGAGATTCTTTCTTTCTAGATTGATGCTCTGTCAGAGGTCGTGTCAGAAGTGAGAGGTCGCATGGAGGTGTTCCTGGATGGAGGTGTGAGACAAGGGACGGACGTGCTAAAGGCTCTTGCCTTGGGGGCAAAGGCAGTGTTCGTAGGGCGGCCTGTGCTGTGGGGACTGGCATGCGGAGGCAGGCAAGGGGTGGAGCAGGTACTGGGCATGCTCAAGGATGAACTTAAACTGGCCATGCAGTTAGCAGGTAAGTTATATTTTTACATTTTCAAAACCAGTGTCCTCAGGGGCAGCTGCAACAGTAATGACAGGGAGGGGCCCAAATTTATTTTAATGACTACATGATTGGGTATTAGGCAAGTGAGCGAGACGCTAACAGGGGTAATTCAGCGAGCGAGCGAAGCAAGCGAAGCTGACTCTCAGTCGTGTTCAATTGAGATTTCAGATATATATATATATAGGTATGTATGCGTACGTCAAAAATTTTCGCCCGCGCTTCTAATTATGTAAGTTAGGTAAAGCGTTCACAGTATTTTTCAATCGAGCGCGGAGAATCCTGCTGCACTGCCTTACGCAACTTTGTTTCAACCAAAAAATTTATAGCTACTCTCTTCTTGAAATAATTGTGAAGTCTTTGTCAAGCTTTTTTCCTGTAAAAATATTATTTGTGACCACACCTAGCATGAAGGTTGGTAGACTAGCTGCTAAACCAGAGAAGAGTGCTACAATGCATGGGTCCACTTCCGTAGTCTGGGATCAGAGACTTTAGATTCTCTGATGCTAACTGAGAATGGAAAGGGTTACACTGTGCACTACAGTTAGATGTAATTTCTGTCCTATTTTTCTGTAAAAAGAGTCTGCTCGCTCGCCATACATTTGCGCTATTTGAGCGCACCACTAGTACAATTGAAAATCGGGTGTGTGTGTTTATATATATGTTTGGATGTACGTATGTCATTTGTACTTTGACCCCAACGTATTTTTGCATTAGCTTTGTGTTCGACTCTGTCCCAAACTTCATACCAATCATTACCTGTATCGTTCTAGACATTGAATTGTTTATTCCTTTGAATTCTTTTACGGGTGCAGTTAAAACTCAAAAACTTACGGGAGTTCCATTTCTATTTGAGTTAGTGGTGGTGGTAAGTTAATAGCTATTTGTCATAAACCCTACTCAACAGTATTTACTTGAACATTCATTGTCCACTAGACTAACCACAAAGGTAAGCCTTATGTAGGTGTATGTTCAGTTAAGTGTGAAAGTATTGTGCGTTACAACTACTACTTAGCTAATGAATATCACAAAGAAAACGTTTAAATAACTTGACTTGTTTTTTTTTGTTTTCAATTCAAACAGTTGCGGGGAGCAGTTACTATGGCATTGAATTTCCTTTACCATATATTATACGTAATTAAAAAACTCGACTTCAGTTTAGTAACTTGAGTGTTGGAAGTTAACATCAATTGTTTAACAATAGTAGTTTCTGGCTCGCTCGCCATTTGTGCTCAAGCACATCACTAGTTATTTATGAATGAAGAGTGCAACTCATAAATTTGCATGCAGATTGCTGTTGTCCTGTGAACTGTATTGCCTGTATTGATGCATATATACATTAAAAAATTTCAAGGGTGGGTGGAGCTGGTTCTTTGCCTCCACCCTCCCAACCTCCCTCCCAGGCCCTTGTATACAGGTAGCATTTGTTATTGTTGTTGTTGTTTTAGGTTGCAATGATGTTGCTGATGTCAGCTCAGATTTGGTGGTTCATGAACAATATTATAAAATATTTTCAAAAATGTAAACAAAAAACAAAAAAACAAAAAAACAACAACAGCCAACAGCAAACATGAACAATGTTAACTATTTCTTTTTAAGCTATTGATTTGATTTAATTAAATATTTTGTGAAATGCTATAAAATGACCTTGATTTGAAAAGTACCTAGAATTGACAAGACCAACATTTAGGTAAAGGATCATCAGGTTGTATTTCATCATAACGTACATGCTGGCATAGTGGTGACATCTGCAGTGACTTGACAGTGGACTCCTAAGTTAGACAGAGCTCCTGCCAGCAGTCCACAAGTAAATGCCAGAAACTAACAAAAAAACATACAAAAAAATCAACTAAAAAAAGACGCAATACAAAAAAATGACAGCAAAAAAGTGTAGTAATTGGTTGTTATGCAATTCTTGCCATAAAGGTTCTTGAAGAGGCTACACTAAGCCTATTTGACTTCTTTCAATCTGCCTACAACCAGCATAGTTCATAGTGTCGCGGAGACACGCGGTAATAGTATACGGAATATAAGGCACAATTACATGTTGTTGTTTTTTTTTCATTTTTTTTTTTTTTTTGAAATCAGCAATAATAAATTGAATAAAAATACTGAAGTGTTGTGGGGCGAAGACGGCTTGTGCTACAGAGGACGGCATCCCAAGGCCCTGTGAAACCTACTGGTAGAAAGAAAGGGAAAAAAAGAAAATCTTAGATGCCGCGTTTAGGCTGATTATGGTCACATATGTCAGTTCACCTTCTCTTGAATAGCTAAAAGATCTCAGCAAATTTAATGCTATAAGATAATTACATCGCACAGATTATGTAGAAATAGTAAGTGAATTAGTTTGCTACAGTTTCCCCCACTGTTTATCTGGCTAGTGTTTCTATCCTTGTAGCGCGAAATTCTAGAGCTCACCAGGCTTACAACTGCACCATAAGCTAGAGCTAACCGATGTTTATCCATTTCTGCCATAAATATTTTTGGAAAAAAATCGACCTGTGTGTGGATACTAAAAAAAAATTGTTCGCCACGTTTAGGCTGGTCACATAATCGTATAAACTGACTTAGTTCTCTCTAAAAAACAACAACTAGATCTGGTAATTGGACTCTGCATAATTCTCTGGAGGGATTCCAAAGATTTTTTTTTTTTGTGAATAGAAAGTAGTGCCATGTAGCCAGACCCTTTGCCAACCTCTAACAGTTATACAGGGAAGGACAGGGTCTCATACAATACACACCCCCCAAAAAACCAACAAGCTTGTGGGATATACAGTGTGATACCAACATTACATCCAGAGAGGGGGTGGGGTGGGGTAAGTTGCTTCAGCTATGTCGGGGTTCTGCAAGTGTTGGAGTTTGATAATTAAACACCCTTTTATGTGGTGCTGCAAACCAGTTTTATTGTATGTTCCCTTCCTTTCTCTGTGTAGTGGGTGGTTGGTAAAGGGTCTGGCCATGGTTGAGTAATAAAGTGAACTAAATAAAATCAGTACCATCCAAACACACATATCACAAATTAAAAACACACTCGATAATTAAGTTGGGAGTGAGATGGGCTCTGGCTGACTTTAAGGACTCATCTCCACAACAAGAAGAAACGTATGGATAGCCGTCCACTCACCACAGGAGCCTTGTCTTTGTACTGGTCTCCATTGGAGACATGATTGAGTAATCTGAAGTTGTAGTCGTGGAGTACATAAGTATCCTGCAAGGAGTTCAATATCAACATAAAACACATACACACAGAACTTGCTTTAAACAGGTTTTAGTTGGAACTACATCAGATAAAATAAAATATCTTGTCTTGTCTATTATTTAGTATGAAGTAGGCTAGTACAGGGAAACTGGTAAAGTGGGAAAAATAGCTAGAATACTTCAAATAGAAAATAATAATATTAAATATAATAATAATAACAACAATAATAGAAGTATCTTTCAAACAATGTAGTATTGAAAAATGTTTCGCATGTCACCAAATTCTAAATTTCTGAACATAACATAGATGAGGACACTACTCTTCTGGTACTGCCTGGTGTACATGGCAATAATATGAACTAGTGTGTGATTTGGTGAAGAAGCCAGTAACTGGTGCCTGGACACACTCTCCTCTAGTTAAGAAACACATGATTAGCAAAGAAAGGGTTTGGGTGCATATATATATATATATATATATATTTATTTATAGCCCGTTACCGGAGCGAACACGCTTGTCGTTAAGAACTATAAATAGGATACAGTCTGGTATGCTCGTAAGAAAATGTATTAGCGGGGAAAAGTCTGATATAGTTCATAGCAACCATAATTATGATGGAAGGCAGATCAAAGCAAAATGGAATAATGAAGAGTTTGGGTACTTTAATACAATTACTAAGATAGCTAACGCTATACTTTGCTGGTTGTTTATGTTTGGAGTCTTGATATACTAAGTAAGAACTTGGATGTAAAATTTGATTAGTAATAATGTAAAATGATCAGTAGCTAGAGTTGAAAAGTTAACTGTTGATGAAATAATGAACTAGCTATTAGCTAGTAGTTTCTTCTTTATTCTCTTTGCTTTGTTTTTGTTGTGTCACTGTTGTTAAAATTGAAAGTGCAGTTGTGGTAGGTTTGACATGGTGCCATATGTTGAAGGAATGGAGTGCTGCTGCCATATACTTTGTTTTGAGTGTAAAGCTTGTTGAAATGTTATTTTTTTCTCAGCCGATAAAATATCAGATATTGCTTGGTGCTGTTCTGTGGTAGTTCGCTCATATGTTCGCAGTGCTTCTAAAGAGTGGTGTCCTGTCCGCTCTTTAATAATTTTTTTCTGGTAGTACGCCAGCTTGAAACAATTCCGAAGTCCTGTGGCACGCAGTGAGTGGTTGGGTTTTCTACCATCTATCTGGGCTTCGCTGCACATGTTTTTTAACATGGTAGCCACTAGCCAGCATATTTTCCCCCACTGGTACAGGTGAAAACCAAGGCTAATCAGGGTCACTAGGGACGTTAGGCAATGGTCGGGCATAGAAATAATCTTTCTTCCAAGCATCTGGAGGAAGCTTACTGAAATATAAGTCCAAAATATGAATGTGGCACTTGTCACCTGCTTTTGAATTTGATTAATTGGAACACGGTTGGCTTCTTGCTTGAAGTGGGCTAGACCTCCAGGATTGTTTTTTTTGATGAATTCCAGATATAGGTAGTGCAAAGAAGGGGAGGTACATTTAACTAGCTGAGATAGTTTCAGGTTACGGTGTTCTTGGCCTCCTCTTAAGCAGAAGTTTTTTTCCATTAAGATAAAAAAACGGCTCGAAGAAGTGCTTTGGGATTTTCTGTCCCGATGACTATTGTCTCCCACAATTTGATTTTGTCCTCTTTGGAAATGATTTCAGCATGTTTCGTGTCTTTTGCAACACCATCCTTTTGCAATTCTTTGAACAAATTGTCCAACACAGCATGAAGGGACTGGAACTTACTATTGTTCTTGTCCAGAAAGTTAGGAACGTGGGTATTGACCTGGCTAGCGTGGTGCAGTATACCAGATAGTAGCAGATAATAGTACTTATTACAAGAGTCAGAGTGTGATATGGTGAAATATCTAGCCATATCACTCTGTCCCAGTGTAATAAAGGTAACCCAAGGTGTAAAGTTAGCGAAAACTCACTAAGGGCTCCCCACAACCCCCAGCTGATATTATAGCAGCTGCTCTAACCTGGCTGGCTGGGTAGGCTCCACTAGAATAAAGGTAGCTGTAAAAACCCAGAAAACTTGTATGATGCCAGGCCCAGGTTGCTATAACTACTCTGGTAAATGAGCTTGCAATACAGCCATGAGATAACACTTTGTGATACTGACTGAATACCGAGGGGTGCAACTGACTTGTGCCATGGAGCTAGGCTATAAGAAGCACACAAAAAATAATTTTGATTGGATGGTTTACTTATTCACCTCCCAGGAGAGGTAGGTGTGAACTTTATTCACCTCGGAATTGAGCAATCTGATTGGACACTGAATGAATTGAGCAATCTGATTGGACACTGAACTTACCATGGTGGTACAATAATAATAATAATAATAATAATAGGGTGTAAATCGAAGCAATTTCTCATAAAGTATACATGTACATCCCCACAATTCTGGGGGACTAACAAGAAAACTGGCATGTGCTGAAACCATTCCTCCAGCATAGCAGTAAGGTAAAGGGTCATCTGACTGATTGTACAGCTAGAATTGTTTCTGAGGTACTTGGTATCATTCCACTCACCTGATGGTTGGTTTTTAAGTTGTCAATCTGTTTAGCAAAGGCATGGAGCCAAACAGTCTTACAGATAAAGATTACAGCATCCAGTTCACTTTTAAACCTGGGAGTGTCCCTTGACACTCGCTCCACCAAGCTCTCGCCTATTCTGTGACCCATAGTTTCTAACCTCTTCACTACATCTTCCTGGCTCGGCTGTTCTCGGTCATTCTGAAAGAAAAACAGCAACTAAATGTGAAGCACGAAGGAGAGATGGAACCTCACTTGGTCCGACGGAGGGTGGTTTCTTTGAAAGTATCCTACCAATTCAGCGTGTAGTATTTCAAATACACTCTGGCTTACATCTGCTTGTACAGTTGTCATCGACATTTTCCTACTTCTCTCAAGAAGCGTTTCTAACTACCTACAATCGTGTTCAACAGCCGCGCCCCCTTGATATGTACTTTGACCTTACTGTGGTAGCGGGTTTCACCCGGCAATTTAATTTAAGTTGTGGTTTGCGAAACTAATTGAGAACTTTCTAGACAGTAGACGCAAGTTGCTCAATTTATAGTTATACGACTCGTTCTTGGATTATAGTAAAGGCAGAGGTTCTTTCCCCCGTCAATTTAGGCTCTATTGATCTCATCATAACTTGTAAAAATTTCAACTTGGGTGTGCACTTATTAAGGAAAGATGGCCAAGTGGGGTGAGGGAGACCCTAGATGGATTGTTGAAGAACGGCCTGATGCCACAAACGTAAATAACTGGCACTGGTAAGTTCATTATTTTTAGTTTTCAAAGTAAACCGAAGGTTCTACTGCAATACAGGCTTTAGACTAATTTTTAATACAATGATGAGTATAACTTATCACTGGTGTTCAGGAAGGCTTTGAGTGTCTCATGAACAGCTAGAGATCTGCAAGGGGCTTCTTAAGTGGTTGTGGTACTCTTATACTGTATTGTACATCCATTCATTAAATGAGCCAGATACTGTAAGGATTCCTTATGAGTGGCAGGCATAGAAGAGTTAACCAGCTCCAATGAATTTAGGTCTTGACAATAGGAACAACTAAAGTGGGTTATACTTATGACTGGGTTATACTTATGACTGGACTTATGACTGGTACTTATGACTGGGCCCTCATAGCTTGCGTTGTTCCAAAAGAAGTTGTCAACTCTTCTTTTTGTAAATTACTGCATGTACACGTTCAAAATTTAACAACTTCATATGGTGTCAAAATCTTTTTGTTTTGAATATTGTCATATATGTACATGTATTATTAGGACTGTTAGACTTCATAGACAAACATGTATGCATTACTGACGTGGATTGTGGAATAGTACTGATTAGTGTAGCTCAATGATTATATGTATCAGAGAATTCTTGTAGGATTTTTATTTTATTTATTTTTATTTTTGGTGGGAAGGGGAAGAGACTAGATGTTTTCTGATGGAGTCCTACAAGAGCATCTAAACATTACTGTGGGTATGTGTTGCCTCATATGTACGTATATGCATTAGCATTACTGTGTATGTTTGTGTGATTTTATGTTTTGAACTTCTTGTGTTAGTAATGTCTTCTAATGTATTCTGGCTTACATTACTCTTTATGTTCATTTTCATTTTATCTACTTTTTAATTTTCCCATCCCACCCAGTCCTCTCCCCCAATTCTTGGGAAGTGGGTGGGTGGAGGGATTCCATTACTCTCTAACCCATTTGTTCCTATGTTGTCATGGCATAGGTAGCTAGTATTGTGAGGAAGAATAGCTCATGCGGTTGCCTTCCTACTCTCTTCCCCTTGCAGTCAATAGGTACATGGTGAAGGTGAAAATAGTGACCATGGGAGTTGTTGTTGTTGTTGTTGTTGTGTCTCATTGTGTTCTCATTGTATAAGGGATACTCTACCAATAATACATAAGTGAACTTAATGGGGTTAGGACAATGTTATACGACACATGCTCTTTGAACTAGTGTATGGAAACTTCTCCACTTTGCTCACACCATTTTGGTGGACACCTGCTTTTTGATAATGCGGTAACCCACAAGCTCGTCTCTCTGCTACATTCTGGTTATATAGTGCAGACAATGTATCAGACTGAGATAGAATGGGACAAAAGAACTTTTTTTCTCTGGTATTTTACTGACCTATTGAATGAAGTCGGAGGATGTGGCATGCTTTGTCTGTACCCAGTGACCTATAATTAATATAAACTAGCTTGAGGGCTAGACCCTTTACCTAAAGGTTTTTTATTGTAAATAATTTACCTAATACTTGGTTGGCTTTCATTGGAAAGTGGTGTAGTCTCTAGACTGTTTTCCTTTATCACGACATTCATAAATGGAAATGTACAAACATTTTCTTACTAGTTAAAGCCGACTGTATTTATCTCTCAAAAAATTTACACAATTCTAACTTCTTGAAGGAAATTTTTTCAAAAGTTTACTTTTAAATCAAATACTTTAGGAGATTCTGCCACCACTAAGGTCTTGCTTTAATGAATGTTATCAAGACTGAATGACGTTCATTATAGTTCTGTTACATTTTTTAATAGAGTAATGGTGATCAGTTTGCCGGTGAGTAGCAGTAATCAGAAATGTACAAGTAAATTTTGTTTTGTTAATGGAGGCTAACTGCCATATTTTTTTGCTCCGGTGATGATGGTCTGATATTTACTTTTCTCGTGCTAGGTATATAGAACCACTTTGAGCACTTGTCATATCTAGTTATAGTAATTTGCTATAGCAAAAACTCTAAATCTGCACACCTGCAGCCTGTGTAACTATACTACTAAGGTTGTTTTTTTAACCTTTTCCCTCTCTCATGCAGGACTGATAAAGATGCCAGCACATGGTCCAAGGACAAGTTGAAGTCACTATTAGTTGGAGTAACAGTAGAGGGTAGAGAAGGTAAGGGATGTGCTACAATGTTGGGTGGTGAATATGGTGTGAGGTCACCATCGCAGAAAACAATTGTGGTCTTTTGAGTTTGTACATTACAGAGCTAGGGAGGGGAATTTTTTTTAACCCTCAGCGTGCAAGCACAAGAGGATTATAGTTATCGTCCTGTCTGTTTGTCTGTCTGTCTGTCATGCTCTGATATTGGAGATTACTGACAATCAACCAAATTATTTTATGTAGGTAAGAATTTACTCAGTACAACGACTTAATTAAACCTTTTATTGTACTATTTCTTAATTTCGGGGTGATTTTTGAGAAAACGTGAAGCTGTCAGCTTTGTGTAGGTACTAGCTTTTGTGGGCAACTCCCCATCGCCACGCAAGCAGATAATTTCTTGCTGCCCACAGTAGTTTATTTTATGCTGGGAGTGGAGTTTCTCATTGAAAAGATATACCAGTGAGTGTCTCTGGCCTGTTTAGCTTCTTTTCTTGTGAAGACAATGTTTACAAGTACCGTTTTAATTACTCAAGCTATATTGATACCTGATTAGAATAGCCAATAAATTATTCTTTTAGTCTGAGATGATTTTGTAATAATAGCTTTCTTGTACAGTATCACTGAGGGTTCACACCTTTTTGGTGCTTAATTTGAAATGTAAATTACATGTTAGATACAATCTGTGGGCTCTAGATAAAGATAATTACGTTCTTGGAGTTTATATTCACTTGGTAGAACTAATACCTAAAATCATTCAGCACTGAAAATTTTCATCAAAAGTCCTCCACTATTCTATTTTGCCGTGCCTTGTGCAGATTTTGTTAGTGTCTCTGTGGAAATTAAGATTTATTTATTGGTACATGTATGTAGCTTTGAAGTCTATTCGTATTGACCTCTGGCAATCATGTTACATTATGTTGTCAGACATCATCACATCCAGGTGTCTCTTCTGAATTGGCAGTAGCAACGAATAATAAAGACTAGAGTCTTTCCTAGAGTGTTACGTATCTTACGGCTCAGTGGGACGATATGGAGAAGGGGCTTCATTTCATTTCTAAACTGTGAAATATGAAGGTTTTTCATGCTTGACTAGTGCTAAAATACTTTATATTTCAACAACATGATAGTTATCTTGGCTGTAAAAAAAAAAGGCAAATAGCAGTTAAAAAAAGAATTCACTTCAGATGAACTTTTCTAACCTGTACTTATCAGATTTCAATTCTTGTTTCTTGACAAAAATCTTACCTTGATCGCCTCCACTTCATTTCTACTTGGCCCTTTATGATATAGATGAAGTTTCTCCTTATCTCGCTTGCTAAATAAACAAGTAGATGAGATTTCCTGGTATCTCGCTCGCAAAATTGTGGGAAATTTGAAAATAAAGTTACCATCACAAACAGACCAGCCCTTTTCAACTTGAAACTTTAATGTACGACAAGATAGAAAAGAAGCTCACTAATAGAAGTCCAGTAACTTCAGGCTGCAGAATGAAGAGTCCACATAACCGAAAGAAGGCTTTGTTTTCTGCTCTAAATAAGCATGTTACAAACTTAATTGTGGTCGCAGTTGGACTTATGATTCAATTTATTTTGCAAGCTTTCTGCCAAGCCAGACAAAGTTTCCAATTAAAGTAAATAAAAGAACGAAAAAGAAGTGTAATGTTGAGCGGAAATTGTCTAGTGATTGACTGTTCTCAGCGGCACTCCATAGTGGTCCTTCCCCTTCACGTACTACCTTTTTTATTTGCAACTTAGAAAATGCAGTAGCATAAGGTGGTCATACTATTCTGCTGTATCATCTCCCACTCCTTCAATGAATTAGTTATATCAGTCAGCATTTTCTCACTGGCTTACAATTTTGTTTGACCATTTAACTCTCCCACTTCTCTGCCGTTCTTCTTTAGCTAAGCCATCATTTCCTTACTGATTTCACTCACTGTCTTATCCTCTATCTGGTTACATTTTCTTTTTTTAAATTTTATCATCATTGCCAACATTACTCGATTGTAGCGACTGTACGTGAACACCCTTTACCAATCTAATTTAATTCGGTTACATAATGCAGCCATCACCCTTACTGACAGACGAGCATATTATTAATTACATTAGAATAATCAACGGGTTGTTGCTTGTTCCGACTATATATATACCATGTTTAGTCCAGAATGTTACATGTACTACACTCACATATTACGGATATTCCCATATAAAGTATAATTAGTCATTATGTCGTAGACATGACTCAACTTCTTCAACACAACAGCATAAATTCATCTGAGCAACACTTGATATTTGGTAAAGGGTTATTGCATCATTAGTATGATGGCTATTACATCATTATTGTGATGGCTGGTTGATTCAAAGGAATCTGGTAAAGTGTCGTGGCATGCTGATTGTGGTTATTGGCTATCTCAATAAGAATCAATTTTAATAATAGCAAATTTTATCGTTTTAACAGTCAATATTGTTAATTAAAACTTAACCTGGCATTTCGTTTTCTTGCCGAAGTCCTCTTCAGGGGTCAATTGGAGGACTTCGGAGTCGAAACGTCAGGTTAAGTTTTAATAACAATATTGGCTGTTAGAACAAGAAAATTTGCTATTATTTCAGCTGAGAATGACTGAATCATTGAAAGAATTGGTAGTACTTCGTGGATTTTTCTCTCAATGATTGTCTGTGTTGCAATCTGAACACAGTTTGGTACACAGTCATCAAAGTTGTTGGTACTTTGTAGTGTGATGAGAGAATTGTTTGGTAAGTGCTACCAGGTACGTATCTACACTTGTAGTAACTTGGCAATAGATGAAAAAGAGAATTTGGAAAACCATTGAACGGGACTGCCTAGCAAGTGGAAGGCTTTATCCCGGTGAAGTATTCACAGACCTCGAACAAATGGGCTCGTAGCCAACCTGACCGAGGCAAGACTCACTAGCGAGTGTTTGAACGACGAAGTCCTAAGTAAAGGGCGTGATCTTCTAAGTTGAACGTTTCCCCGCCTCTTTCCCAACCAATACGTAGGCAAGAGGTCGTAAATCTCTGCTGCCGTATAGTCAAACTTGACCCTTCTTTGATACTGTCTTGCCTACGAGACAGTATCGCCAATGTATACCCTGATTAAGATTAACAAATAAGAAATATGAAATACCAATGTAGTTAAAGAAGATACAAAGTTCTGATATAGATGAGCTGCAAGTGAAGCACACAAGTAGGGAAATGAGTGAAGAGTTAATAATAAAACAAAACTAAAATGTCATAGCAATATAAACAAGTTTTGAAGAACGGGCGAACATCGACGAACTTTGACGAATGACGAACATCGACGAACTTCAACAATAACGCAATGTGCAGGGGGCGAAGGCTCAAGCCTGAACATCCTCCGGGGCGGGAGAGGTGCCTTCCACTTCCAACAGTGGTACAAGCTTACAAATAGTACGCCGGTAGAGTTTCTGTCCTGACTTCACTGTAGCTACACGTACATTACCATCAGCTCCAGGATGTACTTCAACAACCCTCGCTAGTGGCCACGTTCGAACAAAAAACTCCGAGTCTTTCAACAGAACTACGTCTCCTACTTGAATTTGACGTTGTGGGTAGTTCCACTTTGCCAGACGTTGAAGGTGTACAACGTATTCTCTGACCCAACGCTTCCATATGTCTGCTGAAAGTCGTTGACAAAGATTCCATCTTCGCAAAAGGTTAACATTTTTCTCAGGTGGAATAATTGCAGGAATTGATCGTAGTGATTTGCCAAGAAAATGTCCTGGGGTGAGTACTTCAACTCCATCTTCTGGAGCTGAATTGAGTGAAATCAATGGTCTGCTGTTAAGTACTGGTTCTATTTCAGCTAGTAGAGTGAGAAACTCGTTCAAAGATAAATGGTGAGGATTTACGACTTTATGCAGATGAGCTTTGTCAAGTGATCAGAATGATGTAGAATTATTGGATGCTTCTGATCTGAGGTGAGGTAGAGCTGCCTTCTCCAAACGTCCTCCAACTCGAATGAGCCCATGATTGTCAAGAAAAGGTCTGAGACGCTGGATACTACTCTGCTTTGATACTTCACCTGAGCTGCTTAGATCTTTTTGTTCCCTTTTGTAGAATCTACTCTGAGTGAGTACAATGAGTTTGTTCTCTGTGCACTGAATTTCTTCCAAAGTAAGATCCTTTGCAAAATTTCTGTTTTCCCTGGGTTGCCTGCAATTTAGGATAAAACTACAACACCAAGTAAAAATACGTTTGATACTTGAGTATGAGGAGAAATCTTTCGTAAGGTCCTCCAAAGGAGGGGAAGCTAATAGCACAAATGGCTTTAATTCCTCGATGTTCTTGCAGTTTCTCCAGTGAGTACTGGCAGGCCATTCACTGGGAGGTTACTGCAACCATGAAGGCCCATTCCACCAAAGCAAATTTGTGATGAGGGACCTTGGTAAAGTTCCCCTAGAAGCTACATCAGCAGGATTCTGTGTATGGGAACATGTCTCCAATGATGTGCTGGAATACGTTTTACTGTGTCTGCTACACAGTTGCATACATAAGCTTTTAGTCTCGCTGGAGGAGTTGATAACCAACACAGAGTAATTGTAGAGTCGCTCCAGGCATAAAGACCTGAAATAGGAATAGACAAAGCATTAGCCACAATACTCATGATCTTACTAAGGAGTTGAGCTCCGCAGAGTTCCAATCTAGGTGTTGTGGATCCGTTATTCGGAGCTACTTTAGTTTTTGCCATGACTAAAGATGTAGAAACTGTAGAGTCCGTGTAGACTGCTCGTAGATAGACGACTCCCGCATAGGCTGCATTAGACGCCTCCGAAAATCCATGTAGCTGTACGCTTCGTATGTGTTTTCCAGGTTCCAGAGGATAACGTGGTATAGGATGGCTAGTGATGAGTTTGAGTTCGTCTCTCCAACTTTTTCAATTTTGTGCTAATTGCCCAGGTACTTGCTCATCCCAACCAGTCTTCAATTTCCAAAGTTGTTGTAATTGGATTTTGATCATGACTGTACAAGGAGCGAACCAACCCAGCAGATCGAAAGTTCGAGCAACATCGGAGGCAATTTTGCGTTTGGAGGGTTTATCGGAAGAAACGAGTGTGGGAGTTGCAACATGAAAAGAGTCCGTACTGGTATTCCAGTGCAAGCCTAATGCCTTGTGGCATTGATCTGGAGGTGATATAATATGTAAGCTCTCCTTCTCTTTCATTTCATCCGGTATACTAGTTTGTAAAAGTTCTGATGAGTGAGATCTCCATTTGCATAGTTTCATACAGGCGAGAGCCAATAATGAGTTTAGTTCAGCCCGAATCTCTGCTGCTTCAGTCACAGTAGAAGCACCAGTCAAGCAGTCATCCACGTAAAATTGCGTGTTAACTATGTGAGAAGCTCTGGGATACTCTTTTTGATACATAGTCTTTTGCTAATTGCCGTAGGACCTGAGTGGCCAAGAAAGGAGACGAGGTAACTCCAAAGGTAACTTGAGTCATTCTCATGTCTTGCAGCTTTCCATCAGCACTGGGCTGTAAAAATCGGTGAAGGTCCCTATCTTTAGTATTTAATCCAACTTGTCGAAACATTTTGGATATATCTGCTGACATTCCAATCGGATGCATCCTAAAAGAAAGCACAACATTAGTTAGCATAGGATATAAATTTGGACCTGTGAGTAAAATGTCATTAAGTGAAGTCCCGGAAGTGGTTCGGGCCGATGCATCAAATAAGACCCTCAACTTAGTAGACGTGCTCGAAGCTTTTACTACTCCGTGAGCAGGAAGATAGTACACTTCCGCTGCTGGCCTGGATAGATCCTCCGCGGGAACAGGTTCAGCGTGATCCATCTCCTCGTACTCCATAAGAGCTTTTGTAAAGTCAGAATAGCTTCCCTTCTTCACACGAGAGTACTGATTTTGCCTGTACCGCTTCACAGCCTGTTCTCTGGAACAACCTAAAGACAAAGAAACATATCGCCAATGTATACCCTGATTGTAAAGGAATAACAAGATTAACAAATAAGAAATAGTGAAATACCAATGTAGTTAAAGAAGATACAAAGTTCTGATATAGATGAGCTGCAAGTGAAGCACACAAGTAGGGAAATGAGTGAAAAGTTAAAAACTAAAATGTCATAGCAATATAAACACGTTTTGAAGAACGGGCGAACATCGACGAACTTCGACGAATGACGAACATCGACGAACTTCAACAATAACGCAATGTGCAGGGGGCGAAGGCTCAAGCCTGAACAACCAATTTTAGATAATTTTGGGTGCAGCACTTTTTAGGAATAGATAATGGAATCTGAACCATTCCATGTTTTTTCTTCTTTCTGGTTTAGTATATAATCACTGAAGAAGGAGAATTCTGGCTTTATATTCTTATGTGATTGGACGGCTGAAATGTTTGCCATTATGTTCATTGTTGTGCCTTAGAATTGGGTTGGTGAGCCCTAAATAGAGTGTGGAGGTAACACTCTATTGTGTAACTGGATTAATATAATAACCACCTATACACAGTTGCTCTGGTCAGCCTTCTCACCAAAGTAGACATAAAGGATTAATTAATGGAATTTCTCTTTCTCTTTTTTTTTTTTTTTTTTTTGGGGGGGTGTGTGTGCGAGTACTAGGTCACATGTGTTAGTCTGACATATCATATTAGGTTTGGCTACTATTATTATTTTTATTATGTTTATTTTCCTGCAGGAAGGTGTGAGGTAATTGAAGTGTCAAGTTGTTCGGGTGAAGCCTTTGCTAAGTGAGTGTCCAGTCTGACCGACTGGGAAACTTGAAAGGTTTTAATTAGCACTTTCTTGTGTATAATTTTGCCACCTTGTCATGGATGCAGCAATCGCAAAGGCAAGCTCATCTTCTTTTACGACTGGCAGCTCAAGTTGAAATGGAAAGGTAAGAGATGGTGTAAGGTGACAACTGTATTCTAGATTAACATACATTGTAAAAATAAAAATAAACAACAAATGAACAACAAAAACATCCTCCCCCCTACACACACACACACACACAAACACACACACACACACCTTCCCCTCCTTGTACTTATCAGCTTATTTTCTGTATTGGGTGTAATTTGACTGACTAGTTTGATGGTTTGTTAAGTTAGTAAATTAGTGTTTAAGACTAGTAATCATAACATGTTAGGTATTTATTGTCAAACAGTTGCATTGGTTTGTTTTCCTTACGCTAAATGTTAACCAACTGTCATTGTTTAGGAGCTCCAGTGGGTGGAGACCCGCTAATCTCCTCGTCCTCTTCCTCCTCTGAAGACGAAGCGGACAAGAAAGGCAGCAGTGTTGACAAGAAGAAGAAGAAGAAGAAGCAGAAGAGTGACTATTCTGGTGAGATTGAAATTCCCAATCTGAGTGAAGAGAACGACATGGATGAAGTGGATGTAAGTTATCAAAAGAAAGCCTGATTCAGGGGTGTGGCAAGTGAGAGGAAGTGTAAGGGCCATTACCTTGAAATATTCTTATAATATTCAAAAAAAAATTTTTTTTTACAGTTTCCATGTGTACGAAAAGGTTTTTTTTATTTAAAAAAATTTTTTTTTAAGTGCATGTGAAGGAATGATAGCTAATAAGGCTAAGTTAACGATGATGTTCATTTACTTAATATTTAGTTTGTAAACTACCAAAATAAGCAAACACTCTCTGAAGTAATGAATAACACTGTGGCAGAGAGAGAGCATGAAGCTACAAGCTCCCTGTATATCCACAGCTCAGTGGAACAGTGCTCTCAACAACTTGCAGAGAGAGAGCATGAAGCTACAAGCTCCCTGTATATCCACAGCTCAGTGGAATAATGCTGTCAACAACTCGCAGAGAGAGAGCATGAAGCTACAAGCTCCCTGTATATCGAGTTGTTGAGAGCACTGTTCCACTGAGCTGTGGATATACAGGGAGCTTGTAGCTTCATGCTCTCTCTCTGCGAGTTGTTGAGAGCACTGTTCCACTGAGCTGTGGATATACAGGGAGCTTGTAGCTTCATGCTCTCTCTCTGCGAGTTGTTGAGAGCACTGTTCCACTGAGCTGTGGATATACAGGGAGCTTATAGCTTCATGCTCTCTCTCTGCGAGTTGTTGAGAGCACTGTTCCACTGAGCTGTGGATATACAGGGAGCTTGTAGGATATCAGCTTGTCATTTTGGAGATACTCACCAGTTTACTATGTGCGGTGGTTGATCACACACACACACACACACATGTCAGTGCAGGGATGACTGCACCAAACAGAATGTGAAGGAACAGTAAACGCACTTTCCGTCCTTCACATTCCGTTTGGTGCAGTCATCCTTGCACTGACATGTGTGTGTGTGTGTGTGTGTGTGTGTGTGTGTGTCACAGAGTTCATGTGTTGTTTTTATGACTACAATATTTTACTCAAACGCATACACATTATACACAGTCTTTGTGCTTGCTGACACCTAATTTACACCAATCTGGCAAAATGTCTCCCTGTGTGTGCGTGCATGTATGTGTTGAGAGAGAGAGGGGTGTGAAGTTGGTTGTGTCAGTGAAGTTGGTCAAGTGTCTTTGGCTCAGACCCTGCAAGTCCCAGCTCAAACCCCATTCTGGGAACTTTTCATCTTGTTTTTCTTTCTCTGCCTCCCACCAATCTACCCAGCTGTGATTGGGTACCTGGCATTTGCTGGAGTGCAAACATATACCTTTTCTCATTAAACAGTAATGGTCCAGGAGGGAATTTGGGTGCCCACACCACTTTCTGTGAGCAAAGGCCTGTTCCCTGCGAGTTCTTAGCCCGGCTCCATTAGCTTATAATGTGTGGCTATTACTAATAATTACTCAGGCACCATACACGAATGGACTGTAGCAATGTTACACACACACACACACACACACACATAATATACACACACACACTCCATGACAAGTAATGTTCTTTCTTCCTCGTAATATGTGTCAAACAATAGGTGATCATAACTTTAAAGAAACGGACTGGTGAGGGCCAGAGTCTTAAGGAGCTTATGCATAGAGAATCTCCGTCCATCATCAGAAAGTGCCTGAGGGAATATCTCCGTTGTCTGAAGGAAGGTAATGAAATATTTTGAAATGTGATTATGTTTTTTCTCTATTGATATTATAATTTGAGTTGTTTTTTGTTTTTTTGTTGTTGTTATTTTTTCTTTTTCCTTTTTTTTTTTTTTTATTAATTAATTTTTTAAAATCTATATAAGAATACAGCAGGGACTTGATCTTGCCCAAGAGAGACAGTTCTCCATCACTTGTGCCCACCAAACAGTCCAGCCAGACACCCACTGCCCCGCAGACCAGCCGACTGGTCTCCGTTCCGGGTAATGCCACTCCCAAGAGCTCCGGCTCCAGACCATCATGTGAGTCAAATGATTCGTTATGCATAGAGTTTAGTGTGTAGGAGTTGTATGTGTTGATATATGTGTGTATGTATGTGCATACTTTCACTGCCGGGGAAGCCATGACCTAATCACGAACAAGACTAAATGTATCGTGTGTGATGCATACTGAGTATATGAATTATGTGCCAAATCAAAGACTGTTTTGTTTTCCCAAAGATGTCTGCCATTCCCACAATCTCACAGCCCATGATTGTTTTCCTGGAAACTTGTGTGGGTTTGTTTTATTTCATCCTCTCTTTCTGTCAGTTGATTTCGTCTCATGTTCCCACTAATGTATCCATTGCAGCGTCCCCAGTGGGGTGTCGAATCTACACAGCCAAGATCAACATGACGGAATCGTTCTTGGCTTCAGTGGAAGATTTGTATAGTGTTTTCATCGAAAAGGAGGTGAGGTAGTCAGTCTGTTGTAAATGTCTGGCTGAGCACTTGGCACCGTGGATGCAATATGGCAGGATTCTTTAAAGAGAGTCACTTGTGTGTTTTCCCACTGTTCTCATTGTAGCATCAGTGTGGAGTTTGTTTTGTTTGTTTTGTACCAACGATGTTGTAGGAAGCTGGTAATTGCCAAGAGGAGGGGGGATTAGTATGAAGTACATTTGACGTTATTAATATAGCTTGAGCCAAGTACACGAGATTTATTTATTGGTAGTTATTTATAGCGATAATGATTTAAAGTCAGATATCTGTCTGCATAAGTGAGTGTGTGTACATACATAATGTACATGTCAGTCTAGTGCATGCACGCACATGTGCACATGCTTGTTTTATAGAGCACGGTCTTGTTAATTGATTCGTCTCACACAGGAGTATTATAGTACGGCAAGAATGTCTCTGATGAAGTTGCAACATTCCAGGACGATCATGCAACCGAATCTGATCCCATTCCCTCTGGTACCATCTAAGGCTAGAAATGTCATGGCTTCCACTAATTGAGTTATGATTATTTATTTTTCCTCGCTAAAAGTGGTGTATTTGCAATAGTGGGTGTGGGTGTGTGTTCGGGTGGGGTGAATGAATGTGTGTAATAGAGGAGTTATTGTGACACATGCAGCATCTCTCTGTTGCTCCTAGTGTCTTCCTTACCTTCCCTTGGCTAACTAGTGTGCCATGATGACTTGTTTTGTTAGGAAAAAATTGCTAGCCCATTGCCTCATTGTAATATAGTTTATATCAACTGTATTTTCTCATATTTGGTGTGCCTACACATGCACACATACACACTCACACACTCACATGCAGATGGTGGAGGCCTTTACTCAGAGCAAGGCCACTGTTGAGGCTCACAGGGGTGGATCTTTCTCCTTAATGGACGGTATGATATCTGGGGAATTCTTGGAGTGTACAAGGCCCTCTAAAATAGTGCAGAAGTGGCGACTGAAGTCGTGGCCAGAAGGTATTTTAGAGTGTCATGCAAGCATGAGTTTATAGTGCTACTATTTATGTTTGCCATTCTTTCGTAATGGTACTATTTTTATTGACAGTTCGTTGAGTTCTGGTTGTAAGGAGCTGACTAAAAGTGTTTTATGTTTTCTTTAATACTCTGCAAAAATACACTCCGTGACTGAGCCTGATTATGACAGTATTGCTTATAGTTGTGGTATGTATTTATTGCCTTCTGGCTCACTTCCAATAGTAAAACCTGGCATATTCTTCTTCATCAGTCACTGTGGCTCACTTCCAATAGTAAAACCTGGCATATTCTTCTTCATCAGTCACTGTGGCAACCGTTACTCTAGTGTTGAGTAACACTAGATATTTTAATAAGGCAATCGGGTATGACACATGTGGTAGTAGTGGGGTCACTGAGCCTTATGCAGGTGTAATTCATTACCATCTGTGATCTTGAGTTGTGACTTACTTCAGAAGTTGTTGTCAAAACATAAAGGGAGCAAGAAGTTTAGTATAAACATCTATTGTACTGTTTTTCACTCACTTGGTTTCATTTTAAAATAAACCCTCTTCAATTAACTGTATATTATAATATATCCCCAGCAACAGGAACTGATTTAATAAAAGCATTTTCTTTCCTACCTTAATAACATAAGAGCAATGGTCCTGGTAGCCATCTATTAGTGTGTAAGAATTTTTATCATAACAGTCCTGCCAATGGAATGTGCTGAGGTTGAAAGAGACAATGTTATTCGTAGTCGTTAAGTTAATATTATACATGTACTGTGTGTGTTCCTTCAGGTCACTATTCCACGGTAACCCTCTCCTTCAACCAGTGTGCCACCTGTGCTGAACTTACATTGTCCCAAACTGAAGTCCCAGAAGCTGAATCTTCCAGAACCAATGAAGGCTGGAAGAGATACATCTTTCAGAGAATTAAAGCAACCTTTGGATATGGCACCCAGCTATTTTGATATTTTTTTAACTTAACTTACTGAAATTATATTCATTGTATTTAAACAGCTGTTTCCTCTCATTGATATTGAATCTACGCTGCATTAAAATGATTTATTTATTTGTAATAATTTCACACTTTGTATGGGCGCCGCCGCCCTGCGGTTTGTTTTTATGGTAAATAGGGTCGAAGCGGATGCGGAAACGTCTGGTCTACTGGCGCGCTGTGTATAGTAGTAGCGAGATAAAATCCAGTCATTGTAAGAGCAATTTGTTCTAGAAGTGGTTGGAATTAGGGTTTTTATGGTGGCGTGGCGGTTTTGGAATTGATTGTTAGCGGCGAGCGGCACTTGAATTGGTTTGCTTATCTAAACTCTGGCCAAGTGTTCCAAGCGGCTGCCAAAGTTCTTTTTTGAAAGTGGCAACTTTCATACTAGTCGATTTGTTGTCTTGAGGTGCTCAGCCAGAAATGGCCCTTAGCAACGCTGCGGCCGGTTTCATCGGTGCGTCTGTCACCCTCGTTCTGGTCATTATATTCATGATTCTGATGGTCATTTTAGTCAGGCAGTGCCTGGCATTCATTGCCAAGAGAAATGCCATTAGAAACCAAATTGAAAATCAGAGGCAAGTAAGAGAACAGATGAGGCAAAGGAGGGGCAGTGTCTCTGAACCAATTCCTGCCACCTTTGACTGGCACCATGCGATTAGAATAGAAGGCACTCCGCCACCTAGCTACGTGGAAGCAAAGGAGCTCCCAGCCATCAAGAAAGAAGGGATTCAAGATGGTGAAAAAGAACAACCCATAACAAAAAAAACTGATTTGAAAAAGGCCGAAATAGAAGAAAATGATGTGATCACCCCCAATAATAATACAATACATGTAGCCTCTTCTCCAGATTCATCGTCACATGAGATTACTGTGATCCAAACAAATGGAAGTCCAGAGGAGGCACGGACTTTCACAACTGGTTACACCGAGTACGACTCAGCTCAGCCTAGTTGAGGAGACCCATTCTGGCATAGGGCTGTAGTGTTGATGGTGCTGTGATGTGTGAGCTGGTATTCTTGAGCCTGATTCATTCTACACAAACAACTATTCTCATGTTTCATCATTTAACTAATTTTTTTCATTTGTTATTTATCTTTTTGTGGATTAAAAGCACAACAAAATTCTGGCTGCACTTAATTACACACTAATTAAATGAACTTTTGTAGTAACAAAAGGGTGTATGTATAGGCATACTTGCATAATTGGCGAGCGAGCGTAGCGAGCGAGACACTTACAGGGGTAAAAATGAAAAAATCGGGGATGTTTGTTTATATATATGGACGTACGTATGTCATTTTGTACTTTGACCCTCCGTATTTTTGTGGGTTTGCTTCGCTTCGCGTTCCGCGTTCGAACCCATTCCCAAACGTTCACTAAAAGAATCCTCCGTTTAGCGACCATTGCCCGTATACCTTAGAAATTGAATTGTGTTACGAGGCGTCGTCTTTGAAATTGTTTTGCGGGTGCAGTTTAAAACACGAGAAATCTATGGGGATCTCCATTTCTGTTCGATTTTAGTGGGTGGGTAAGTTATTCGCTGATTTGTCGACTTATAAGCCCTACTCAACAGTATTTACTTAAAAATGCATTGTCCACTAGACGAACCTCGAAGGTTAGTCTTGCGTAGGTATGTTCAGTTGTGTGAAAGTATTGTGCGTTACAACTACTATTAAGAATATCACAAAGAAAATTTTAAATAACGTGATTTGATTTTGTTTCTTCTTTTTCAATTCAAACTGTTGCGGGAGCGGTTACTATGACATTGAAAACCCCTTTACCTCATAGTAATGTAAAAACTCGACTTTATTTTAATAGCTTGAGTGTTAGTTGTTAAAATTAAATTTAACAATAGTGTAGTTTAAGGCTCGCTCGCCATTTGTGCTCAAGCACACCACTAGTTATAGGTGCAATGTGTATTGCATACTTTAACGATGAGATGGAATCCCTTTACCAGTTGCGTTCAAGTCTTTAGAGGTCAAAGTGCAAATACTGAGTCAGCAAACAAATCAATGGGGATATGGTGTGCAAGAAATGTGAGTGGTTTCTTACGCTTCAAACCTTTTTTTTTTTTAACCAATATTCTAATGATGTGTTTAAATTTTAAAAAGGTGAAAAGAAGCTTGGTAGAGTGATTTGTCCTGACCCTTGGAAAGGTGGGGCCCGCAATACCGTAGGTAAGTAAATCTAAATCGAACGTCTGGCGGTGTGGTGATGATCCTCGTGTCTATTTCTAGAAAGCGGGGGCAGAGTAGTTGGTGAGAACAAGGCATTGACAGCAAAGAAGGCTAGGTAAGCAGAATCTTGGTTAGGACTAGAGTCAATTGCATTGCATTGTAAGTAAATCGTTTCTACAACCAGCTCCTTCCAACCACTATGTGAAAGGGTTGGATACAATTTCTGGTCTGTGAGTCACCTTTCCTAGTGTAATTACAAGACAATAGTATATCACTGGAACGGTAGACAATCTGCACAAGTAACCATATTTGCTCCTTGCATGTCTGGACTATTCTTCCAAGATATTTTCTGAGTATGATCCAGTTGGCATCAATGGCTGATTTTGTGATTTGTCTACTATATTTGTGTGTGTGTATTTTTTCTTTGTACTGTCTAAATCAGAGTACGGGTCCCGTAATGAAGCACCTAAGGTGCGAACCCTCAGCGCTACTATACACTATAGCTGTACATCATTTCTTGGACAGAAAAAAAAAATGTATTTGGCTATTTCTAATCATGTATCAATACGGCTCAAACAAGGAAAACAGTAGATGTAGCTAATTGCTGTCTTAAAAGGAGCTAAACATGCGCAAGACTCTCACCGGTATAAAGTTTCAATGCATTCCAGCACTTGTTAACTTTTCAACATAAAGCAAAAATTACCATGGGCAGAAATAAATTATTGCCTCATGTGATTGCGACATGATGATAGGGGGCGTTACTTACATAAGCTTGAACCTACGCGGAGCTGACAGCTTGCTTTTTCTTAAAAATCAGCCTAAAATTTGAAAAAAAAAAGTAGTGCTATAAAAGGTCTTAAATCATCATTCTGAGTACAGTTAATTGTCAGTAATCTCCAAAATCAGGGTGTGACAGACAGAAAGACAGACAGGATGACTACTATAACCCTCTCGCGCATGCACACTAATGGTTAATGACCTCTTTCTCTGGACTTGGTGGATATAATGTTGCTTCTGAGTAGACAGACATAGTTCAGATACTTCTCAAACATATTGACTGCTTCATTTCATGAGGCACTGTTGTTGGTTGTTGTTTTTTTTTTGTTTTTTGTTTTTTGTTTTTTTTTTACAAGCAAAATTATTTTTGGGTTAAGGAAAGCTAGGTGGTAAGGTGTAGAGAATTTTTTTTCCCTTATCCCTTTGAGCTTTCTCAGCTATAATTTTGTTCGGAATTACAGAAAAAAAGAAAAATACATAAATAAACTTTGATAAGTGGTAGTTTAGGAAGGTGTTACACTCAGTATCATTGGGTTGTCTTTTATATAAGCACATGCACGGTAGGGAACAGGGTATGGCTTGTAAACTCACGTGTTTATTGTGTTGATGAGTCACGAGTTTGTTTGCGCAGTTAGATAGCGTGAGTTTGTGTGGTTGTTTGCTTGTAGTAGTGCCGGAACTTTGCAACGTTTTGTGTCAGTAGTAGTAGGAGTTTGTGTCATTATTAAAGTAATTTAGCCTACTACTCAGTAAACTTATGGGTGGGTGTCGGTTTGCACAACACACACTTTGCTGTCAGCTACCAGAGCTGGTGAGAGATATTAAGATTAGAGTAGTATACAATGTGAGTCATGGCAGCCACTTCTTGACCTCTAAAGGATGTTGAGGCAGACTCCAGTGGGCAATGCAAACAGAAGCCACTCCTCCACCATTTCCAATAATGCTGCCTCTTCCTTTGTTGATTCACGATAGCATGACCACTTCAGGAAATTGATTACAACATCCTGCCAATCTTAATTGTTTATAATTCTGAACTTTCATCTATGTATGTAATCCAAAGCTTTAAAGCACGAACTTCACTGCCTTGCCACACTTTGAACAATTTTTGTTTATGTGTATGTGCAAATTTTTACTGATCCCATCAACTGTCAGAGTATTGACAAATTCAATCATCACTATAGATAAAAGGATAAAACGGTTACCTTTTTCTTTGTAATTGTGGTCTTATTTTGATACCTTAGTGTATTTAGACAGCAAGTGGTAGCACGACAGGGTTTCCACCGGGAAATTTTTGCGAACTAGTCAAAGTAAATAAAGAGTGAAATAGAGTAAACAACCATCATGAAGATACTAGTGTTCCAAGAATCCAGTTGAAACTAACAATTCTGGTACATTGAAGTCACTAGAATAGTTGAAGCTGTAGGCGTACAGTTGCTCAATGCTTAAACAACTGCAGTCTTTGAGATGCAGTGCATGGCAGGGAGAGTGGTGACAGAATGGATGAATGACAGTAGTGCAGTAACCTTTGTGCACATGTGCACTGTGGGTTGGTGGAGCATTAGAGGTAGGTGCGACTCTCAGTGATGTGACACGGAGAAGTGGGGCATAGCTTGACGTGTTATGTAATAGATAGGCACTGCCTCCAAGGGAGCTAGCTACCTAAAGACCCAAGGCTGTAGCTAAGAGCCCGTTCTTAGGAAAAGTAGCTATACTCAATTTACTATTCCGGATGCTTCTATGCCAGGCACACCTTTATAGTGGGCACAAGTTAGCCACTCGATTAATCAATTCCTACCACGCGATTTTGCTAACTTGACGACCATTACCTATTGTGCAAGAGCAAGCATGTTATTTCTAGCTTCAAAGAGTTGTGGAGAAGCCTATTGAGGGTTGCAAGCAAAAAAAGAAAATGCTTAAGTTTAAAAAAAAAAAAGCCTGATTCTTGGTAAGAATTGTCTCGTATTTAACTATAGTCTTCACCTGAGTACTCAAGGTCATATTCTATCTCAGTTATGTCGTGCTTACTATTGAACTTTGGATGAACTTTAGTAAAAATGGCAGCTGTAGAGGGGTCTGCAGAAATTGTAAGTGAGCTAATCACTCTGGGAGAGACAAGCTGTTGATGGCACCCAGTGCTTGTCTCTTCTGGACACTAGACACTAGGAGTCCAATTTTGACCTCCATAGGTTGTCTCAAAATTGCCTAGTGTATGTAGATAGGTTGCTTGCAAATTAACATTTATTAGGTTATTAACCACAATTTGCTTTTATCTATGTAGCTTGCTGTTCACTATTCATGCATCTTAAATTTCATCTAATTCAATTCTTGCTTTTTCCCATTCACCTATAGTACAACATCCTTTCTATTAGTTGTAGCTTCACACCACTATCTTAGTGTCACGTCACATTGTCTACCTTGGTCCTAGCTTGTGACTCTGGCTACCACACTAGGTCATAAGTTGATACATTATAAGAAAGCCTGGTTACACATGCTCACTGACTGATGTCACTCATGTCCAGCAAGAAAGTCTGTGTGGACTGAGTGTAAAAAGCCAGTGGCATCAGATATGTATGACTTGAGTATTATGGTCATCCTTGCTTCCCACTGTACCTTGGTTATCCTCTGGGTGTGTGTACATACGGTTGACAATCAAAGTTACATAAATTTAGAATTGGGAAAAAATGCATCACCTAGTGTTATTTTCTCTGTGATAACGTCTCGATTGATCAGTCGTTCAGGACGTATGGTAATATAGGTGATTGGTTATGCATTTGAACTAATATCTATACCTAGTCACAGAAGAATTTTCAAATTAACAATTTTCAAATTAACACTTATAGGTTATACATAAACAGAGCTAAGAAAAGCAAAGTGATGGCATCAGAACACAAGTGACTTACACTGGTACAGTAGTGAAGTAAATAACCTGGAATGAACTGACAGTTTTATACATTTGCATTTAGTTATGGACTTCCTGTGTAAATGGACTATCCAGTGATAAGTAAATGTTCATGTCAATAAATTCTTCTCTTTTTATGTTTTAGGTTTACTCCATATACTAAGTTTGAGAAGTGCCGTATTTGCAAGCAGGTGGTACATCAGGTTGGAGCACACTACTGTCAAGGTTAGATAGTACAGTGTGTATGGGTGTGTTGTTTGGGTGTGTGTTGTTTGTTCGTTTTGTGTGTGTAACCTTTGCCGTCTCAACTCACTTCTGTGAGTGTACACGGACATAAAGCATTAGTGTCAGGATCTAGGGAAGTATGGGAGGAGGGTGGGGAAGTATAGGTTACACTAAGACGTAGAGGTTGGCACGGGATGTACACGACCAACGACCAAATGCCCAGAGAATAGTGTAAATCCCGTACCGAAAGGGTGCAGCCAACTTGTACCATGGCTCAAGGCTATAAGGAATGGTTAACGTTGTTCGCAATGTCTCATATAGGAGGCGAGGGCAAGGAGGTATTTTCTTTTTAATTATGCTAAGGTATGAGTGGGTACTAATTACCAATTAGCACCAATTAGCACCCTATGGTGCTTATTTTCACACTCCAAAATACTCCCTGCACCCTTCACACTGGAGAGGCTACAATTCCCCAGTGGAGAAGTGTTGCTTGTCTCTTGTAGTTGGGTATGTGGTGGGTGGGACAATCAACTCATCACGCTGCTTATTCGCTGCAAAGTCTCAACTGATGCTGTCCACGCGGGCGCCCCGCCCATTTATTTCTATGCGCGCCTGCGCTAGCTCGACCGGGCGGATTAGTTGCGCCGGCGACGCTTTACCTGCTTGCTCCTTGCTTCCCCGTTAACTCCGTTTAATGAATGCATTACCGCTCCGGAAGCTATGACCGGAGTACTGCGAACTGTCCACTCCAGCACTTGATAAAGCCCCTCTGACCTGCTCGACTAGCCTGGCTCGAGTCAAGGGTTTTTCATCCGCAAATCTGAATAGTGGACCTGACCCGGGGCCCCTGACTACTAGGTAGTCCAACATTGCCCCCACCGGGCAGAGTGAACATCCAGACCGCCCCACGCATACATCCACCCCCACTCGAAATGGGTCAGTTTTAGATACTTTTAATCTGACCTTCAGTATTGATGGGTCGTCCAGTCTGTCCACCGTTACATCCCTGAAGGAGAGGTGGGTTCCTTCGTCGAACGCAGCGTCTGATGGTACCGTGATCTCTCCTGACCTTAAAAAGCCGAAGAAGCACAGGGATGCCGCCGCCCACAGCATGACTTTGTCTCTCGTTCTTGGTGGGCTTGACCAGCTGGAATGGAGTGTCCTCAACAGGTCGATTGTGATTGGCCGGCGACTGCGTGGCTGGAGCTTTTCCGCTTGAACTCTCTTCACCCCTCTAATGACCAACTCCAACTTTGCCATGGATGCCATGTCCGGATCACCCTGGCCTAGCTCTATCTGGAGATGGCGGACCACTGCAAGTAACACTTAATTTGATGTATGTTTTAACGAGCTATTGGCCAAATGTGCAACAAAACGACATAATACAGGTTCTGAGGTTGGAAAAGGTGGTATGTTATGTGAGTGACAAAACAAAATGTAACGTTTCTTTGCCGAACCGTATGTCCTCTTCGTAGTAGGTGCTAGAAGCGTGGTCCAGGTAGAATTCCACCTGGCTATCCAGTTCTTGGCAGTCCAATCTGGCTCTTGCAGCATTACGGCGTCCAGAACTTCCGCAGGAATGTGGGTGGCCTCCTGGTTTGCCTGAGGGTAATGTGAGAGAAACAGGGGTAGGTTATTTCTGGAAAGTGCGTCGGCCAATGTGTTGCGGACCCCACTAATGTGTGTAGCATATATCCTGAATTCTTTTGTAGCACATAGATACGCCAGGCATCGCAGCAGGTTCATTGCTGTCAGATTTTTGAGGACCCTGAGTTGATGATAGCGACTACAGCAGCATTATCGCACCTGGACAGTACCGTTTTTCCCCTCCATGAGCTCCCCCACACTAAGGCAGAGACTACTATGGGCGCCAGTTCCTTTACTGTGATGTGGTGGTGAATAAACATGGCCGTCCATGGAACCATGAACCACTCCTTACCGCAATATGCCCCGCAACCCCACGTGCCTGAGGCGTCCGAGGTTACTACTGTGTCAGTCGGTTGTCTGGGACCGGGCCACATCATTGCTGTGCCATTCCACTCACTTAGAAAGCAGTGCCACCATTCAATATCTGCTTTTGCCTCTTTGTTAATCCAAACGTAGTGGTCCAGTTGTCTAGTCTTGGTTGACAACTCTATCAGCCTTCTTACGTACGACCGTCCCGGTTTGACCGCTCGTCCTGCATGAGTGAGCAGCCCCACCAGTGACAGCAGTTCCCTCTTCTTGCAAGCTTTTCTGCCCCTCCATGCAGATAGTAGAGCTTTCAGTCTCGTCAGTTTCTCGCTTGGGAGTCGGATTTCTAGGTAATTTGTATCTAGCTCCAATCCTAGGAATGTGATAACCTGTGCTGGTCCCTCATTCTTGTCTGGTTCTATTGGCATGCCTGCTCTCTCGCATGTCTCTTGCATGATCTCCATGTTGTGCCCACACGCCAGGGATGCCGGCGGTCCCACCGTGACAAAATCGTCCACGTAGTGTCTCACCCAACTAGCCCCTCGCTGCTCCATCATCCACTGTAACGCATCGGCCAATGCCGAGAATATGAGGGGGGCCGATCTCAAACCGAAAGGCAACGTTCTGTCCACGTACACCTTGTCTTCCCACCGCATTCCTAAGAGCAGTGAGTCTGTTGGGTGGACTGGAACATTCCGGTACGCTTGCTTCACGTCCATTTTTGCGAGATATGCCCCTTGTCCCAGCTTCATTATTTGGTGGACCACGTCATCCACTGACATTTCTTTGTCAGACACTTCCAGTATGCGGCGGCCCCTTGCCAGCTCTACCTCAATGTAATCTTTTACCACTTCTGGTCTCTCTTGCGCTGATGAGAAATTCTTCTGGCAGCTCCCCAACTCTCGGCTCTGGTGACTGAAACCAATTCGGAAGCCGTGTTTCAGGCCTCTCAGCACATAGTTCATGAACTCTATGTCTGGGTAACCTGATAGTAGCTGGGCCCACTTAGCACTCTCTAATGGGGTGATAATTACTTTCAACTTAGGTGGTAACGACTCATCTCATTTAGCCTTGCCTCTAATTCCAGCAGTTGCTTGGTGTATTTGTAGGGTGTGTCTAGAGGAGGGAAGGAAAGAAGAGGAGGGAAGAGGAAAGATGGAATTAGAAATTATTGCTGGCCCCCATTACCTGCCGCTAAGTACTAGAACTTATGCATGCCGAATTACAGACACCCCTCGTGTGCTAGATTAGTCCCCTTATGCTTCTTAGTTCCCATCTCTCTCTTTTTTTTTAAATTCAATATCAACTCACTATAATATACACACTATACACCGTTATGACAACATCATTGTATAAGTCATTGCTTGCTACAGTTGTCCTGGTTTTGTGTTCACTTGGGTCCGTCAGACTGGGTGGCCCTCTGCTTGCGACTTGCCGCCTGCCTTGCATTTGCTAATCGGGTGAGGGTCACCACAGGCACTGCAGGCATGCTTGTACCGGCAATCTCTTCCGAACTTGCAGTCGCCTGCGAATCTGTTATACCGACGGCACACTTCGGCGGACTTTCCCGCTGACTGGGGTGTTGTTGAACTCCACGTTGAGGTTCGCTGACGCTTTCTTGGCCCTATGGGGCAAGTCTGCTGTGTGTGCTCAACTGTGTGGCAGTTTGGACACCAGTTCTCATCTCCTGTTGCCTGTCCCGTGAAACACAGGGAATAAGTGCTTGGGTCCACCTTTGCCCAGGATGCCCCTGTGACGCCTGACATTTCCTGCCGAAAACTCGAGTCATATATTACCCAAGAGGGCCACTTGTAACGGCTACTGGCCTTAGCAATGATGGACTGATAGGCAATCAACTCTGCTGCCCTCTCCGGGTGGTCCTGCAGGATGACCGCCGTATATAACGCAAAACACTGCATCCACGTTCCCAAATCTGGTATGATTTTTCGTGTGTTTATCAGCTCTGCTGCCTGCAATACCACAATGTGGCCGCCCACATCCTGGTTCACTGGCTTGGCCTTTCCACGAGCTGGCGGGAGCTCCATGAATTCAATGTACTCATTCGCCTGTATTCTATCCACAAGCCTCTTCGGCAGCGCTGGCAGGCCTGTCCCTAGTTGTACCAGCGATTGCTGGGCATGGGGGCTCCGCAGTACCTCCCCCATGGCTGCTCTGGCCCTGGTTCCCTCGCTGGAGAAGGCTAGCAGGCCCAATGCTGCCAGCTCCTCTGCTGAGTGTCCTCCACTCATCATGGACCTGCCCTCTGCACCTGCAGCAAAATAACAATGGCGTGTAACTATTTTATTTTTATTTGCACGTCCCCTCCATTGTGCGCCAACACCGGCTCCTTTCTCTGAGGGTACATACTTGCCCCCTTTATGCTCTCAGCTTTTTCAGCTGTCCCTTTTCTCTGAGCCTTCGTCCTTTCTCTTTTCTGGGCCTTTGCACACGCCCTTTTATCATGGCTTGCCCCTTTTCTCTGGTTTGCTCTTGCCTTTTTGCTCTGGGCCTTTGCACTTGAATGCCCTGTTTGCTCTGGGCCCTTGTACATATTCGCCCTTTGCTCCGGACCTTTGTACTTAGTTGCCCTTTTTGCTCTGGGCCTTTGTACTTATTGCTCCGGGCCTCTGCTCTGGGCCATTGCTCTGGGCCTATGCTCTTGCCCTTTTTTTTTTCTTTTTTTTTTCTTATTTTATTTTATTTATTTTTTTTTTTAATTGCCTTGACCTCAAGGCCTCTATTGATGAACTTGTACCCACCTCAATGGCCTTGCACTTAACTTCACTCCCTTTCCCTTCCCATGATTCTATTCATGCCCTACTATACACTAAAATATATATATATAATATATATATATATTATATATATATATATATATATATATATATACATATTTTTTTTTTTTTTTTTTGCTATACACCAATCCCCACTAATCTTTGCCACTACCCTTAAGCCAGCACAAGCTACAGGCCCACCATTCCCGCTGCGTATCACATCCTAGCAGATGGAGGGAGAATGTTGTGGCCTAATTTTATCCGTGCTTATCTTATTCCTCACCTCTCAGTGGCTCCGCCGCGTCCAGCGGAGTTCGGGAGTCGCCGTTGTCGCCCGCCGGCGTCTCGTCCGAAGCGCCGGGTTCACCACCCGACCTACGCCCTGCCGTGCTCGCTGTCAGTTCTGGCAAGGTCTCACGGAGTTTGGCAGTCACGCCGTCCACTATCGCCTTTAGCGCTTCTTCGCTCAGTTCTCGTTCGGTCGCCATTTCTCTAACACAATCAACTCGTCACGCTGCTTATTCGCTGCAAAGTCTCAACTGATGCTGTCCACGCGGGCACCCCGCCCATTTATTTCTATGCGCGCCTGCGCTAGCTCGACTGGGCGGATTAGTTGCACCGGCGACGCTTTACCTGCTTGCTCCTTGCTTCCCCGTTAACTCCGTTTAATGAATGCATTAAACTTCATTAAAGCTGATTTTTTTTTTTATTCGACTGTTTATTTATTTACTTCCTAGGAGATGGGAATGAAATATATTCACCTCGAACATAGCAAATCTGATTGGACGGTATGAACGACATGGTACAAGTACAACTAATTGTGATGGAAATGATCTGGTAGAGTCTCCATTGTATCTAAAAGATCTTTTTCCCTCCCAAAGAGCATTCTACCTCAACCTACAAGTTGCTGGAGAAAGCCAGCATTGAGGCCACTTGATACCATGCACTAAGGGTCAGATTGAACCACACTCATGTCTTAGTTGTTCTTGCAGTTGTTGTTTTCTGAGTATAGCTTCACTACTCGAGACAGACACTTGCTTTGTTGTATGAAGCAATAGCCTTGCTCAAAATTTACGCTCAAGTTATTAAACTTTATAAGAATATTGATTTATGACTATTATTGTTGTACTCCTTGTAACACATTTTTTTGACAAACTGAATGAAAGCTCACTAAAACTTGATCATCTGTATATCAACGTGAAAGGTTAACATTAATTTTCACTGTATGCAACTCCCACTTTAGGTAACTCTTGCTACAAATTTATTACATAACCACAGTAGGAAGGACGGTAAGATAGCAATGAGCCAGTTTTCAAATTTAAAAACACATTAATCATCACACACTTTTTTAGTGGATGTGTTTCTGAGCTAAAGATTGGGATTCGATGCACTCTATGGAAGGCATTGCCATGGACACACTTGTGCATGCACACACATACAGACATATACACGCACAACACTTGTCCATTGAAATGATTCCCACCCACAAGCACCTCTTTCCTGCCCTGGTATCTGTCCCCTAAAGTAATCTTATAATTTGTTTTTGTGTAGGTTGTGCGTACAAGAAGGGGATCTGTGCAATGTGTGGCAAGGTCATCTTGGATGTCAAAGACTACAAGCAGAGCTCCACGTAACAGACATCATCAGAACTACTTGTATTACTATCAATCCATATAATAATCCAATATTTTTATTCAGCCTAAAGTAATTTTTTTTTGTCCGGAAAATATTACTCTACATCTGAAGCAATACATGTACATAAAGTATAGTTATAAAGGCAACCATCTCACATTAGCTTCTCTCTCCCTCCCAACTAAGTTTATTGAATGACTGAATGTAGGCTATAAATTCACAGGATGACTGCATGCTAACTAACTCCCTGTCTACCCAGGAGATGAAGAGTTGAAGCAGAGGTGATTGAATATTGAGTGGATAATGAATCAATTCAATTTGCAAAATCAGAATTTCAATGTGACGGATATTCACAAAGAAAAAACAACAACAGTAATATTGAACTGATGGATATTGGAGGCCATAAAAATAAAGAAGTGCTAAGAATGTTTTTGTTGTGGTTTTTTCATAAAAATGGAAATGGCTTTCATGAGAATAAATGGTGTGTGGGCCTCACTCCCCCTCCCCCCCCCCCCCCCACTTTGAACACACACAAACACACACACAGGACACCTTAGAATTTAGTTAGAAAATGTACCATGTTCCATGTAAATTTTCAGGGAAATATTGCAAACGAGCTAAATAATTGCCCTAGCTACCTATAAGACGTTCTTCAATCCACTGAGGATTACTAGGAGTAGAGTTAATTAATTGCAATGAAAGAAAATAGTATTTATTAAAAGCCAGCCACTCCTGGTGGAATGAGGGTAATAGCCACTGAATCTGGTTATTTGGTGGTTTTTGTCGTTAGTTCATAAGTTTAAAAACCTGAAACTCAGCCTTATGGCAGAGGACCTGTTAAAACTTTCAAGAATCAGGCCAGATTATAATTTTTGCTTCTAGGTCACCAAACAAATAGCAGGACAACAGAAGCCTATTACGGGGGGGATACTAGCTACACTGCTAGAAAACAAAAGAATATTTATTTTGCGTATAGCTAAGGAAAACAAGCTGTGGCATCCGAGCTTATTGAGTAAAGAGGCATTGTTGGTTTTAGGAAAATACCGCGCGCCTCCCGAGATGAGTGAACGAAACGAAGTTTTCGCGCAAAGTAGCTAGCAGCAGCTATCAGTCCATATTTTTTAAGCTCTCCTTTACATGGCGTTCTTGCCCACATGGCGCTCCGGGGTTTTTATTAACCGAGTCACCCGTGCGGGCCGAAAAATGGAATCATTGTTTCTGTTGATGTATTTGCTTCACCATTCACTTCAGAGGACTTTTGGGTTTTTTTTTTTTTTTAGTGATAAAAAAAAATTCATCACTTGTAGGCTGATATACTTCTGCTCACTACCCAGCTTGGTGCCTCTGAAATCTTCTTTATCCAGAACAAAACATGCCAGCTCTTCAATTGGAGTGTCACTAAAATATAGGCTATCGTGCACTCGTCTATGTGACCCGAGGGGGAAGCTTTCTGGTGATCTAGCGAGGAATTCTTCGTGGTGTAATCTTTGAACGAATCAGATGCCAACCAAATTGGTAATACGCTGTTCAAGTGGAAATTTGAAGGAGGACAGTGCTGTACTACCTGAAGGACGATGCTAGGCTTGAATCAGTCAAACAAGGGTACTATTAATAACTTGTCCAAATTGAATTACTTTATTTGGAAGCACATACAGAACAGGTAATTGACCAAGCTTGACTTGATTTTTTTTAGTACTTCTTGTCCCTGGTTGTGATTTTGGTACTGCTAAAGAGCAACAAAGATTCCACCAAAGTTTAGGAGAAAATCTCAGTGACATTCGTACGTGATTAGCTAAATAACTGATCGGTCATTGTAACCTTCTGGTTTTTTGTTAGGGTAATGCGACTCAGTTTTTTGATTTTCGCCGATACCGTAATCAACTGAGAAACTGGCATAACTACACCCGTGTTGTTGAGGTTGTTGATAATGAGTCCAATTATGAAACAAGTCTCTCATTCAAAATTGCGGTTGCCCACTGATCTGCCAGCTGCAGCATCTCATGTCTATACGAGCTGGTGGTGCATAAGGTGGCAAGTACCTGAATAAAGACAAAGAGAAGAAAAGGGTGTACATAATTGGTATGCCAAAAAAAAATTGTATTGATTCCGTACTCCATTCTTGTGGATGGTCTCCTACAGCATTTGTTTATATAGGTGTTTGAAATCGAAGAACTAAACTGAGATTGCCACAGATATAAGCCCCTCAAAATTATTTAAGCTTCCGTATGTCAATCATGCTCTTGTAGCTGCAAATCTTAATTAAATTTAATTGCATTTTCCTAGCAACTACCGGCCACGTTCTCATTGGGAGAAAGGATATACACTTATCTCCCCATATTACAATGCAGATCCATCAAAATCCTGCCAATGTCTCGTATTCTAATGTAAAAAAACAACACTTATTTTTAAACCTTACTGTATGAGTCTGTCATTTATCTTGCAGAGATGTTATCTATAAATTTTGCAACAACAACTACTATACAGGGAGAGAAAGTTGCAACTGAAGTAATATAAGACAACAATAGAACTAACAAGGAAAACTAGTTCTTATGTTAAAGAGCATAAAGTAATGAAGCAAAAGTAGTGTATTATTAAACTCAGTGTTTAAATATTTACTCCCTCGGCTTATGCAATCAACGGCACTTCTTCCCACAATAAAATTCTACTACAGTTGAATTGTACAGAGAATAATGTGGACACAAGATTTTTTTAAATCCCAAGCAGATTTGTGTTTGAACATAAGCTATATCTAAATAATTTTAGAGTGTTATACCTATAAAAGACTAGACTATTAACCCACATCTTCTATAAATATTTCTACTGCTGCCACCCACAATTGACAAAACCAATGAGCTTTGGTTATATTACGAACGATACACCCATACAAGTTGCTACTGGAGGTAAGTAGATAAAATCTTCTACACACATGTATAGAGAGGCGGCTTCATACATATTGTGACATTGAATATTTAGCAAATTTTTTAGGAACATTTAAAACAAAGTACCCTTTATGAATCACACCTGAGCTCACTCTGCCAAAAAATGATGACTCTGCATGTTAATTATACCACACCCTCTACTGTGTCTGGGAGTAGGAGTGTATATAAAAAAAACAATGCTGAATGTAGCCGCATGGGGAAAAAAGCTTAATTAAACTCACTTCTTTAATTATTTCATCCTTTTTAATAAAATCAAAAAGCTCAAGATTAGGATGACTTTGGGAAGATAAACAAAAATCTCATAAATATCCTCTAGGTCATAGACAATGTCAATGTTGTTGTTGTTGTTGTTGTTTTGCCTTTTTTTTATCGTCCCATCATCCTATCTACTCTTTTTAAGTTTCACTTTGCACCTGCTCTGACGAACATGCAACCCGCAGGCAATTCCATCCAGCGATTGCATTCGAAAGGTTTAAAAGTACGTAGAAAGAGGTTTCATTATTTTGTCCATGTTCAGGTATAGACATACTTTCAGCACTGACTTTCCATTATATTATACACTGGGAGTTTCAAACATATCCATCATGGGAACATGTCTTCATCATGGAGAACATATCTTCTATCAGGGGAAGAAACATGTCTTCTATCATATGAACATACTTCGAAGAGGTGTCAATCGATGGAGTTAAATAATAGAAGTGATTATTCCATCAATTTGAACAATAATGGTATCAGGAAATAAGATTTTCTGTAAGGAAGGCATTATTTTAGTAGCTAATTGTATTTAGTAGTGAATTTGATTGATTTTAAACTAAAGTTAGTGGCTTGTATAATTATAATGCCGTCTAAATTCACCTGAAAACACTTTCTGTTCAATGAGTACACAATTTATTTAAGGTGCATGCAGCAAGATTTAGCGATAACATTTCATGGTCCATTTTTGATGTGCAGGTGTATGTGGAAGGAGCACCTCTCTTAAAGGTATAGAGGATGTACTAATATGACTGACTGCAGTCGTTATGGTGGTTTCTCTCTTTGTTGATCTATCTCTGTTACTACAAAGCAAAATATTTTTTCCAGAACAATTCGATTGCAGAGACAGAGAGATTCAAGGAGGCAAAAGTTGCACAACTTTGAATAAAGGTGTATTCTGCCATTACAGATTATATTAATAGCTAAGTTATATAATGACACAGCTATTTTTTAGCTTAGCTAATGCCAAACGTTGTCCATCTCGTGTCACAATTGTAACAAACAGCTACTACTTCCAAATGTAGGGGACAAAACTTCAGGAGGTGAATCCTGTGAGGTGATGTGAGGGCTTCAGAATTTTCAAGGACAGACCTATGAAGAATACGCCTTGAGTGTTAAAGGTCGTGCCATGAATAGTACAAGATAAAATACTAATATAGCTATTGTCAGATCAAAAAGTATGATATAGCTGCCGTTGTCTTGAGTGTCACCACCAGGTTGTCGCTCTCACATTCAGATGCAGACCACTAGTGGAGCCTATAATATGCGGAGCTAGCTATAATATGCGGGTACAGCTTCTCGATGGGATCGCGATATATTTGCTTTGATTAATTACGCGTATAGTGCCACGTGAGACAAGCTCACGTGAGAGATTCAATTTTTTGTTGATTGCGTAAATGTGAGAGGAAGGGTCTTGTAAACGGGCAGATCCGATTTCCTCACTTTCTTATTGACCGGTTCCTGCTGAGCAATGGTTGAAGAGGTTATGTAATGTGTAATGATTTGGTTGTACTTGTCGATCTGCGTTGACTTCTGATTCAGGAAACATTTGGGGTTTTTTTAAAAGGGATTGGAAAACAGTGGGCAATACGATTCCGTACGTTTAAATTATTGACTTATAATGTTTCAACGGACGCTTGAAGTTTTAGCTCTGCTTCAGTTGTTTGTTCTACAGCACGTGAATGTTGAAGTGATTCTTCTGCACAAGACTCAAAGCAAACAAAAAGCCGAATTTTAGAAATGAACCAACATATCCTATTAGGGTGGAAACCAAGAACTTGGTCAATTGTGCCTGACAAGGTAAATGCTGTCTCCAACTTTAATTTTTACTTTTAATTTGCTTTTTAATAGAGTATTGCAAAGTTAGTTACTGATGAATTCAATGATTTACTTAGAACTAGAAAGTAGTGAGCTTTCAGCAATGAAGGATGAGATTTGGGAGTTTAAATGTATTGGATCAAGGATGTGCAGGTAAAAACTAATTGAATGTTTAAAAGGTTGTATTCGTTATGACTTCAATTTTTTAGAGGGGAGATTATGTTCGATGACATGTGCAAAATTCCTGTGGTGGATGCCATAATTACTGGCTGGGTTTCACAAAGTTCATCGGAAAAGAAAGAAAGTCAAGAATGTTTATAGACAGACAAATTACAATACAGGTATTATGACATTACTGAATTTACCTTTATTGAAATAAAGGATAACTTGGCAAGATACTTTTGTTTAACCAAATGATAAGTGTTTCAATATGATTGGTATGGTGCAAGATCTCTCGGTTTTTTAGTGTATGGTTAAGCCATAGCTGACTTAAATTTTAAACATAATTAAAAATGATTTTTCACTTCGTAAAGTAGGTTTGACGACAACATGCCATTTTTAGTTTCGAGTTTCAACATTGCTTTTTTTTTATTTTACAAAAGACTTCATTTTAGTAGCAAGACCCTAAACATGAAAGTATATGCTTAATAGAGTAATATGTTTAAACTAACAAACAGTGATAATTTTTTGATGATTATAAGAGATCATTTGCACACAAAAACTAAGCAACAAATTAAACTGTAGTCCTCAATGGCATAGAGCGCAAGGTAGCACTGAGACTTATACTTTTAAGCTGTAAGGATTGAAACCTGAGAATTTATTATTACTATTTTATATCGATAGGGAATTCAATGGACCAAACATTATTCAGTTATCATCAAGGACAGATGTGGGTAACTGCAGTCAAAAAATTCAAACTAAAAGCAGCATTGAAGGCATCCGTTCTGACATTAAGTGATTGAAGATCATAAATGATATGTGGATGGAATAGACAAAGCAACATCATTTAAACTAACTGTGAAGGAGTGGGTGTTCACAAACCAGTAAACCATGTTACAAAACAATATATAAACTACAGCAAAAACAAGAGGGAAGTTATTTATTCATAGGACAACAATTCTAAAACAAGTAAATGTTATCATGGAAAATGGCCACTCTCTAATGCTGATGAATCAAGTACCTTGCCAGGAACTAATCCACATAGCTACAATTGGGATACCCAAGAATGTTTACCCAATCATGCAAAAATTGAGGAAACTCAAGTAAGCTAATACGAATTTTAAACGAGGGGATGGAAAAGACTGGTCGTGATGATGAAGTCAATATGTTGGTCCATATTTTTTATGATACATTTTTCAATGAATCGCGATTAACATAAAAGTGCTTACAAACTGAAAATGAATCATTTTACATGGGTTATGAAAATGTATGTAGCTAGTCGGGGCATTTTTTCCAAGGTGTGGGGGAAAATGTCAAACTTATACAAATCAAGGCAGGCAGCTGTGGATGTGATAGCTACCTCCCACTGATATGGTGTAAGTGAAGAAAAACTGTGCATATAGCTAAAGTGGTGAACGTAAAAGCAAATGACTGACAACCAGCACCAACATGAATTGGACCAAAAGGATCTTCACAAAGAAAATGAAGCACCAAGGGTCAACTACTTCGGCAGGGAAATTCAAATACAGTCAGGATGTCTGATGGTCAGAATGGCACAGAGCTCGAATCAGTCATATGCAGGTTATTGGGAATCTCCCTAAATTATGCTCATCTATTATTCCTGACAACTAACTAACTTGAGGGTGTCTCAGGACAGTTGTTAGTGTATGAGAGCACAGCTTGCAGTAACCATCAAGTGGTAATGGATGCACATCTATAATAAAGACATTCTTATACACAAATTACACATTACTCTATGCAAGGAATAATTTAATATCAGTTTTCTTTAAATTATCCTTTGCATAGAGTTTAATGTGAATTTGTCTACTATGCTGGTACTACTGTGATTATCCCTGCTGTTACTCCTGATGGGCACTTAAAAGTAATGGTAAACCCTCAATTAACATAATGCTAGTGAACACCATATAAATGACGAGGGTACATCCTATGGTTACATGCAAACCCTTACATCAACTTCCCCCACTCTAGGTTTATGCCAACTAAATGATGAAGAGTCCCCACAGTTACTTGTCAACCGCAAGCAATTATCCAACTGTTTGTATAGATAGAAAACACGAAAAGCGTGAACATTATTCTGCGGCTATAATATTCCCGTCTCGTATACCTGTATGCAAAAAACGTTTGTATTAAAGGCCACTCCCATGCGCACGACGCAATGGGAAATGTAATAAATAAAAAAAAACTGGTTGTTAGCCGCAAACGCACTGTTTACTCAGTTGACGCGTCCGCGGTGTGCCCCCGCGTACTACTACAATCGAGGACCTGAGGGCGGTAAATTTGAGTGCTTTTAGCGAGTGTGAAGGGGATGGAGTTCGGTCTGAGTAAAAGTGGGGTAATAGTGTGGTGTGCTTTAGTGTTAGATGTAAAGTCACACGTCACTTCACGGACTAGCATGGGAAACAATCTACCAGAGCCTGCTAGTTTTCATAATAAAATACATACTCTGAATGGTAGTGGTCTAGAATCTGTGCTAGTGGTCCAGGATCCGAATTCCTTTTGCTGGTGGCTCCAGAACCCTGCGTTTTTATACATTATGATAATAGTCACTATATACAGCATTAATTATTTGCCCTCCCACCTCCCCCCCCCCCCCTACAACTAAACCATAGTCGTCGCGTAGCCAGGACCTTTAACAATCGCCACGTGGAAAAGGGTGCTGGACAAACTGACATTGAGAAAGTTTGTGTGTAGTGGGTGGGAAGAAAAATGGGAAGCCGATTAACGCGTGGTGGAACGGTCTACCCAGTAAGTTAAAAGTATGTGTGCATATTAATTCCATTTTCACAAAGCAGGAGTAAAAAAATGATCATAAAAAAAGTTACCACATCCGCAGGAACATACCGCTATCTGCCTAGTTTGCTACGGTGCAAAAACACAACTTGTACTTTTCCCGCCGTTTGGTGATGGTAAAGGTTGGTTACGCGAGAATACCCCACCCCAACAGTGTATCTAGACTGCTGCCTCCTTAATGTATATATTATTTTGATGTATTTTCGGATAGGCAAAGCTATACACATTTTCACTTTACTACAGGTGGATCTTCTACTCCTGTAAAAGCTAGCTATTATCTTGAAGTACAGTTATTTAACTAAAGAATACTTACTAGTTACCATAATGTTGCTACATTTAAAAAACCATAGAGTAACTGATCTTTATGACCCTATTATACCTTAATGTATGGCAGTTAATATAGCCTATGAGTATATTTAGCTGTGTGGATTGTGAACCCAATAGACTAAGTCCCGATTGTTATTGGTTTCTAGTGGCAATAGTGGAAAATAGGGTTCTAATCATACTATTAAAAATGTGCAATATGTGGATAGTGGGCATATAAATTGTGTAGCTAGCATTATTTCATAGAGGGTATTTATATAGGTTCCAATTAGGTGAATTTGAGTGATGAATAGGTTAGCTAGCTCTATGTGGTGTCAATGATTCGATTCATGTATTATATTGAGCTATATGTCATTACAGTTATTTTCCCCTTATTTTATGCATACCATTAAATGTAAATGCTTATTTTTCATTATCACAGAATAAAATAGTAGTACTATGTCTATATGTACTGCTCGTATTTGTTCACATTCAGTGAATGAACTATGTATTATTTTGTGTGTTTTAGTGTGAACCGCATGCAAGTTGATAAGTTGCAGCCTAGGCAATATTTGAAAGCTTCATCAAAATTGGATGCTTTTAGTATTCCAAGAGATATTTGGCTGGTGTTATGGATGACAAAAAAAAAAAAACTTAAATTTATTTTAAGTTGCAGCCAAGAAGGTGTATAGGAACGAGACAGGTGAGGGATTATAGGATATCCATCTGTGACTGGTTTCCACACTAGTGAATCGTAAGCTCCTCTATTAAGCAGCCTCTCTACTTGTGATAAGTATATAAATTGAATCATTAAGGCATGTTTCCTCTATTAGCATCCTTATTGTGATAATTATTATATGTGACCGGATTTGTGAAAAACCCGGCTAAACGCGGCATCTAAAGTTTTCTTTATTCTACCAGTAGGCTGCACGGGGCCTGGGATGCCTTCCTCCTAATTTGGAAGCTGTAGCACAAGCCGTCTTCGCCCTACGCACTACAACATTTCAGTATTTTTGCAAAACTTATTATTGCTGATTTCGAAAAAACGCCCGGTAAAGGCGTTGCTAAGGTCAGGGGGCGTGCCTTGTGTCCGTATACTATTACTGCGTGTCTCCGGGACACTATGGAATAAATCGGTTACAGGCGGATTGAAAGAAGTTTAAAAGGCTTAATGCAGGGCTCCTTAAGAAACTATGATGACGAGAATTGCGTGAGTACGTGAATTATGTAGAATAGCAAGTGAATTAGTTAGCTACAGTTTTTTCCCGGCTGTTAGTGAAAAGCCCACCAATAATTTCTTAGCAACTCTCCGTACACAAGTCCAACCGGCTAGTGTTTCTAGCCTCCTAGTGTGAGTTCTAGAGCACGCCAGAGCTTACAACTGCGTCATAAGCTTCTGCCATAAAAAATTTTTCGAAAAAAATCGACCCATAAATACTGAAAAAAATTGTTTGCCGCATTTAGGCGGATTTTACCAAATCCGGTCACATATATATATAATTATATATATATATAATATATATATATATATTATATTACTTATTACATTTATTACATTCAAATAGGTAACTAAGGTATAAAATGGTTAAACTATGGCAACTGTTGGAATTATTGCTAGATAGCCGCTCTCTTCGTCGAGCTTCGCCCCAGGATCGGGATGGTTATCAGCAATAATTCCTCAAATATGTGGTTTAACTATTACATATACACCATATATATATAATATATATAATATAATGTAAATTGCTCCATCAAATTTAAGGTGAAATTTTTGTTTCCTGTAAAATATTATATGTATGATCAACAGTTTAACTAAATCAAGCTCAAACTAAAGAAAAATAAAAATAATTATGTAGCGAAAGCTAACGACAACGAATTAGCTTTAAAAGTCGTAAAAATTCTCCCAGGCATACCCCAATAAGACAAATGGACCATATCATCCTCATTCTTATAAAAAGTATTAAACTTGAAGTGTCTTGCTCACTTCTCAGTTATCCCTATATCTGGTATACATACTTTTCCCACCTTCCTCACCAACCCAACCTGTATCCTCACTTCGTCGTACCAATTTTTAAATTTTATTTATTAGTTAAAATTTATGACATACATCCTACATTTTTTGTAGTATCTTGATCTTCTTAGATTATATTTTTGCTCTTAGTATTATGTTGTTGGTGAGAGATACTTTATTAGCAGTATTTAAAAAATGGACGTGTTCTTTTAATATAATACTGTGGAATGTTGACTATCCGAACTTGGGGATTGGGGTGCTCATAAGATAATATTGTTCGTATAAATCCATGCTTGTCTGTCAATAATGACATCAATTGGTATTCAATCACTGAGTGGCTCGGTTGCTGCACTTGTAATAACTTTTTAATATTCTGAACAAACCTATATTAGACTCTTTGGAGGCTGTTTATGAGGATCGTGAAAGAACTACAACCACAAGGCTAAAATCCAATTGTCTGTTTGAAAAGTAAGGTTACTTATTTATTTCCTCACATTTTGAATAAACAATTCTTAATTTCGTAATGTATTTATACTTGTGCTATGAAATTTTGATAAAAAAGGATGCAAGGATAGTAAATGAGTATTGATGCCTCACTTTCTCTTCTCATATCAGTTCATTTGTTGATTTTTTCATTGACCTAAAGTGATGTCACAATTCAAGAAATTTGGCCAACATTTTATTAGTGTGTGTTTGAATGCATTCATAATGTAGTGGTAAGCAGCTACTGCACAACTCAGTATAGCTTCTTATAAACCCTCCGTCTGCCTGCACAAGAGGGTTATAGTAGCTGCCTGTCTGTCAGTTTGCTTGTCTGTCACACTCTGATTTGGAAATTATTGATTAAAAAACCATTGATTTATTAGGTATGAATATTTAAGACATTTCATTGTGCTACTGTTTTTTTTTAATTTCGGAGATAATATGAAGCAATCAGCTCTGTGTAGGTACTAGTTGTGTGGGTGATGCCCCCCTATCATCACATTATAATCACGTGAGTAAATAATTTCATGCTGCCTATTGTAGTTTTGGTTTATGCTGAAAAGTTAATTGAGTGCTGGAATTAGTGCCTCTTGCATTTTTAGCTTCTTCTCTTACAAAAAACAGCATTTACATCTACCATTTTGATTACTTGAGCTACATTAATATTAATACTGGCGGATTAGGAATAGCCAAATAAATTATTCTTTTTGTCTGAGAAATGATTTAGTAATAGTAGCGCTGTGGGTTCGCACCTTTGGAGCTTTATATTCTTGATTGCTTTGAAGTCTTGCAAGAGAATTTGCTTATCATGCTGCACTTTTAGTAACTATCTAATTACGATTCAGTCATTCTGAAAAATAATAATAGCAGTTTTTCTCAGTTTTTACAGCATATTGGAGGAAGTCGAAACTTAGAGTTAAGTTTTAATTTAATATTATTTGCTGTTAAAATTGAGAACTATTATTGGCGAGCGAGCGTAGCGAGCGAGACACTTACAGGGGTAACACAATCGAAAATCGGGGATGTTGCAGTTATTTTATTTATGGTAATATTATGTCTTGGGAGACGTTACGTTAAGGCACTTTTTTGTATCTTTGATCCCTCTTCGCGGGTTTGTGTTGTTAGGTGTTTCGGTTTGTTCTATTCCCCTAGCTGCTTTGTCCAATTGCACTAAACAGAACCTCTGGTTTATTCGATCAGTACCTACCCGTATCACCCTAGAAATTGAATTGTTAACCGTTCTGAATTCTTTTGCGGGTGCAGTTCAAACTTGAAAACTTAAGGGACTTCACATTTCTATTCGAGTTAGTGGCAGTGGTAAGTCAATGCGCTCTTTGTCATGGTTATAAGCCGTGCGCAACAGTATTTTCTTGAAAATACATTGTCCACTATACTACCGCTAAGGTAAGTCTGTGTAGGTGCATGTCCAGTTGTGTCAAAGCATTGTGTGTTACAACCACTACTTAGCTAAAGAATATCACAAAGAAAACTTTTAAATAAAGTGTATTGTTTTGTTGTTGTTTTTTCCCCTTCAATTCAAGCAGTTGCAGAGAGTTGTTACTATGGAACTGAAATCCCTTTACCCTGTATGCTAAATTTAAAAACTGGACCTTATTTTCAGTAGCTTCAGTGTTAGAAGTCAATAAAAATAGTATAGTCTTTAGGCTCGCTCGCCATTTGTGCTCAAGCACACCACTAGTTATAACTAACTATTTGTATATTAACCAGTACACAGTTGTATACAACCAGCTTTATCCATGATTAAAGGACCATTTAATGGTGTACCCTAGAGTTTTTTTCTGAGTAAACCAGAATACATGACACTATAAAATCTTAATCATTCTCTCCTGACAATACACCTCTTTTTCAGGCTACTAGGGTCAGCACATTCTACTGAAAACTTTTCTAAATTCTTCCTGTCTCTCTGTATGTCTGAAATTGTGGACTCTCCTATAAAGCCAAACTCCTGAGCAACTCCAGCTAAATATACTCCTTGGTCTATTATTTTCCAAATATCTGATAGCAACTTCCTTTTGCCATTTTGCTGCAATTTCACAAAAAAACAACAAAAGACAAAAACAAAAACAAAAACAAAAACAAAAAAAAAACAAAAAAAAAAACAAACAACAACAACAACAACAACAAAACAACAACAGTAGTTCTTTTTTACTGTCAATTGTTTTATAAATTCTTTTAGTCAGATAGTGCTGGCACTCTCTGGTGTTTACTATCCTTTAGCATGAGACACATACAGAAAACAGAACTTCCAGAAGGTGTTCTGACGGCACATAATTGGTGGTCTGTTGTACGAGACTGCAACAAGCGGTACTACTCAACAGTATAAAGGAAAAATGTGAGAGTCTTGGGAGTCAAGGGTTGTCGTAGCTCACTGGTTAGAGCACCGGTGATCCCCGGTGACAACTAAGATTTTTTCACATTTTTCCTTTTCTTTTTTCCAGACCCCTTTAGGTGAGAATATCTTATCCCATTCAGCAAAGCAAAGCATGGGTCTCATGATTCAAACTTGATTTGATTAGCAAAAAATGGAGAGATTAGACTCAATTACCCCTAATTAGCTAGTTTGTTAGTGCATGGTATGTGTGCAAGTTTTATTGTTCTTTTTGAAAATGCTAAATTTCCAATGCATACTATTTTATTGTTTTAAAAAAATAATTATCAATTGTTTTCTCTGACAGTAGTAGAAAAACTTTTTTTTTAAATTTTCCATCAATCTTATTTTGAGGTCTAACTCTAATAATTTTTTTATTTTTTTAAATTTGTTTCTAGTGCTGGCTCATTATTGGCCGCAACAAGGGTAAGCTTATTAAATCTTTATATTGACATTATGAAATCACAGTATTTTGTTTATAATATTTTTTTAATTTAAATAGTACTTGTTGAGTGAAGTGAACTAACACTCTCTGGTCTATTTCAAATGTATTAATGTATATTCATTATATTGCAAACCCCATAAGTGTAACTACTTCCATTCACAAGTTGTTGTGAGTTCTATCTATGAATGCCAAACTCGGACAGACGGTTAAAAATAAACACCCAGTACATCGTGGCAAATCAAAAGAACTGTGAAGAATAGTTGTACACTGCCACACTGGTATAGTTATTCCACATACTTGTGTGTGCTCTACTATCACTTTAACAATCTGGAGTGTATGAGTTAGAGCCAGTGGCCCAGACGTGTATATATTTATATGAACTTAATGTCCGTCGTCTAACGTGTTTGGGGGAAGGTAGGGACCCTAGTGCGAATTGGATCTAATCACTGCCAACAATTCACACTCATTATCATCTATTCATGATGCGCTAATGAATTGTATTATGATAACCACCCACTATTACTTATCTGTTTGGAGCAAGTTGCTTGCTGACTCCAGCTTTTGGGGGTTGAAGGTGGTGTCTTCACCTCCTGACCGTCCAAAGGGAAGGAAAAAACGGAGTTTTTTCCTTCCCTACCCCCTAGGCGACTCTCCATCTCTGACATCTCCCTATGGGATTCCTACACAGTGTGTAACTTGGTGTGGTGCATGACATATCGGAGGAATAACATTCTGCATGGTGTAGATACATACATCCCACATGCACATCACATACCCCTTAACCCGTCGTCGCGTTTTTTTTATTTTTATTTTTATTATTTTTCTTCATATATATAGCCGGAATAGACACAGAATGATTTAGTGTGTGAAAGCCAGAGTGTTATTATGAGTGATCACGTGGACGGTCTACTGAACCTGCGAGAGCCTTTGAAAACTGGGCCAGCTGTTCTCTAGGTGTCCGGATGTACACAAGAAATGCCGCACTGTTCCATCGGCCAAGCATGCATATGGTTGAGTCCTCAATGCCAGCCTTCGCTGCAGTAGTGGCCGCCCCAATACGAAAACTGTGCCCTGCAAACTGATCTTGAGGCAGACTGACTGCTTCCAGAGCTTCCCGGATGACATCTGTGAACCTGGCTTTCGTCAGTGGCTTGCCATCTTCAAACTTGAAGAATGGGCCATCTGTATTCCCTCTAATGACCATGTAGGCTAGTACCGCTGCTACCAGGCAGAGACTACTGCTGGTAGACCCGATAAAGACATCTACCCCTTTCCCTAGTTGGTCTGACTTTGATATCTTTAAGTTCACTTTGATGACTTGAGGAGATGCTGGGTTGTCTACAGTTACGTCTCACCAGGCCAGGTGCCTCAATGGGTTGAACGTGGTACATTATCGTACTGTGATTTCTCCGGCCCTAAAGAAGCCGAAGAAGCACAGAGTTGCAGCATCTCAGGTTATGATCGTATCGTAGTCTCTCGCTTTTGGTCGCATATATGTGTGGATCTTTGCCAGGATTGCAGGCGTAATTGGCATCCTGATTCTGGTTTTGGCTGTAGCCTTCTGTGCATATGTGCACTGGATCCCCGCTTGGACGAGTCGCAGGCGGGGGGAGTGACGAGAATGCTCTCGGTTCTGGTAGTCCCAGCACTATCTGCATGTGTCGAATTCGGCTAGATATGTTTTTATTGTTTGTGGTGATAAGTTAGTTGCTAGGTGTGCTGCAAAGTAGCATAGGAAACTTTCGGAGACGGGGAAGGGGGTCACGATGTCGAACATAGAACAAAACTCTGAAAACTTCTTGAGGGCGGAGTTATAAGTTTGCCTTGTGGATTGGGCTATGCCCTGAGAACAGAAGAACTGAACAGTGTTGTCCAGCTGGGGGATGTCCAGTCCAGATTGGGATGAAGCAGCCACTGCAAAAGAGAGGTGGGTAGTAAAGATGGGGTACGATTAGCATTTGGCATGTAACTTAGGAATGATGGCAACCTGTTTCTCGACAGGTCATCTGCTAATACATTGTGTACCCCTGGTATGTGGGTTGATGTTAGGGAGAACTGAAAAAATGGGCCTCCACAAAAAATAGGCACCTCAGTGTCCGCATGAGCACGACATCTTTCGCGTATCGTGTGTTCAGTACTGCTACTACCGCAGTATTGTCGCATTGTGCTAGAACTCGTTTCCCTTTCCATTGTTCTCCCCAGATAACAGCCGCTATTACTATGGGTATCAATTCCTTGGCTGCGATATGCCAATCCTGAGTCTGCTGGAACCATTGTGTGTTGTGCCATGCCCAGCAACCCCATTGGCCCGATGCATCTGATGTGAGGGTCGTCTGTGGGCTCTGTTCGGGGGGTGTAAGTTCCCGAGCTCAGTTAGGGGTGTGGCCTAAGGACCACAAGTCGAAGGACCAGGAGACTGAGGCCTTATGGAGCCGCAAGAATGTGCTGTACTAACAGCTCCTAGATTGAAACTGTTTTCTTGCACCCCAAAGCGCGCACTCCTTACGGTGTCTTGCAAGGTTTGGGTTACTCAGTCACAAAAGAACAAAATACAAGTACAACATTATAAGGAACGAGGATGAGACAGAACTCAGTGGTTTGTACGGGTATGAATATGATTAAGGTTTGAGGGGTGATATGTTTGTATGTGTGTATGACAATTGTTGATTGGTGTTGATTGTTTATGTGTGATAATGTCCCGCACACAGGAGCTTGTTCTTGTGTGTTGAACTGTGTTCTGTGTTCTTGTGAAGCCGTGTTCTTTCTTGTTCAGTCCTCTGATGACGGACCTGAATAGGCTCTCTTTGCTGACCAACAGGGATGATCCATTCCAGTGTGCCGCAAATACATGCCACCATGCCAGCAGGTCCGCTTTGAACTCGCTGTTGAGACGAATGTGGTGGTGTCTCCTCTTAGGCACACTGAGAAGGGAAATTACCATCCTGAGAAATGACCTCCCCAGTGTGATCACTTTGCATGCGTGTTGCATGGTACCTATCAGCAACTCCAATTCTCTGCAAGTGCAGGACCTTTTCCGAAGCCACAGCTTGACCTCCTCCATCAATCTCTGTAGCTTGATTGTGGGAAGGCACAGTTCCCTCTTGTCCGTGTCGATAATTATCCCCAGAAATTAATTATCCCCAGAAATGTTATGACTGATGTAGGTCCGTCCTGCTTCTCCTCTGCCAGTGGAACACCTAGACCCCTACATGTCTGCTTGAGGGAGCAGAGACTCTCACTACACTCAGGCGACTCTGCTGCGCCTAGTACGATAAAATCGTCCAAATAGTGGAACACGTGTTGGACTCCCTCCGCTCTAACGCACCATTCCAACCCATCTGCTAATGTATTAAATATCTTGGGAGCAGATCTGAGTCCAAATGGGAGCATGCCATCCACATACACTGCACTCTTCCATTGCATACCTAGGTAGAGGCGGTCTCTTGGGCATATAGGTACAAGACGATAATATGCTGACTTGATGTTAATCTTAGCGAGCAGGGTCCCCCTGCCCAGAGACATGGCTCTTGCTGCCACTTGGTCCACTGTAGTATACACCATAGAGCATCCAGTGCTTTCAGATCCCTGGTGTATCTGTAGTAGCCATCTGGACCTATACAGGTGAGACTATCTTAACTCTGGATACCCAGTGGCAATCATTACTTGCCCCTTTTCTGCTACCCTCCTACCCCAGCTCATTATAACACTAAAGGTTGACCATTAGCGATCGGCACGTTATACTTCTCGTGATTGTTATTATTAGCTATTATTCTTATACATTTCTTTATTTTATTTTATTTATTATTATTATTATTTTTTTAAAGTTAAGTTGAAATTCATCATCAAATATCAAGCAAATATACGAATGTTAAACCTACACGAAGTAGGTGGTCACGCCGAAGCGGAGGGTGTAACAAAAATTAAGATAAAAGAAAACACAATGGACTAAACCAGTCTATTGTTGCATGTATATAGTCCTCCTATTGTTCAGTCCGTCACTCGGACTATTTTCGTCCCCGTAAGCGAGGTGAACTGGGTCGACTCATCTTGGCAGGTGGTCTGCTCCTGCTGCACTGGGCTACTGGGTGATTGCCCCTGCACTCCATGCACCTGTGACTAAACCTGCACGGGCTATAGTGGCACTTATTGCCATACTTCGCGTTAAACAATTGGCAGAGGTGGGTGGAAGCTGTTTGCCTTGGCTTTACCCGGCGGCTATCCGGTACTGACTGACTCTGTGGGGACTTGGGGCACTCCATCTCTAAATGATGCTCGCTGCTGCAGGATGTACAATGACGCACTGGCCTGGCTCTCCCAGTAAATATTTCATTATACAGGGAGAAGTCCACCTGCCCCCACTCAAGCGACTTTGTCAAGGCTGCCTTCCTGCGGAAGTAGGTGTCATAAATGAGCCAGCCGTCACCGGCAAACGACCTATGCACTTTGACGATTGTGCGCTGATAAGCCATGAACTGGGGGTCTTGTCTGGGTGCTTTGTAGATAGTACAGTGACCATGGATGAAAAACATTTCACCCATACCAAGATGTCTATTACAGCCCTTGTGCTGTGGTCGTCGGTGGCAACACTTCTGCTCATCGTCGTCCTGTGTACTCCAATTTCCCTGAACCATCTCGGCCATGTCGACGAATTAAAGGGCTAGTATCTTTGCGATGATTTTGGTTGACAGGGATATCCCAAGCAGACTTGCCGGTAGCCCTGTGTCCATGCCGGTTGCTCTGGTGGGAGTAGGTATCGTGAGTGATGGGACAGACAATGCCGTACTCAGCGGCGTAATGGGGACTGACGCAGCTGGGGACGAGAAAGCCGGCAGATCCCTGAGTGCTGCTGCTGGTGGTAGCACTCCCACGCCTGAATACACATCGAATAACTGCTTGTTAATTCCTGCAAAAGTGCCATAATAACTTAATTTCCCAGGGGTACCCGCCCCTGCACGACTGTTGATACCCCGAGCACTTCTGGTATACGCGGGCTTTGGTACCCCTGGAGCTAAGCCTCTCCCACAATGCTACTGGGACTACATTGCTCCACAAAACTTCTGAGACCGTGTTACTTCGCAAGACCACTGGGACTACGTTGCCCCAGTACGACCCTTACCTGCCGTGGACTTCCTCCCTCCATTAACTCTGTTTAATGAGTAACATTAAACTCCATTTACATTTTGCCATGGCATTGTAGAATACATTAACCCTTTAATGACGGATAGGGGTCGAATCGACCCGGTTGTAACCGGGGTTTAGATCAACCCCATTTTCTCTCGCATGCTTTGCGTATAAGCGTTATTATCTAAACAAATGAATTCAGCTTGAATTGCGCATCATTTTGATATGTTTTGTGATGGGTAGCAATAGAAAGTTTTCGAGCTATGGTTGAGAGAAGTGAAGAGACTTTACAACAATGGAAGTGAATACTTTGTTGGCTCTAAAAGAAGAGTGTCAAGATGAAGCGCTGAATTTTTGCAGAGCTGAATGCTGAGAGCTCTGTGAAGACTGACCCTTAGGAGATGGCTCTGCTCAAAATGGCTCTTCATTGCTAATTTCTTCTGAGTACCTCTCTTCTAGGCGGTATGCTCTCTATACTATTGATGCTACTCCTCCTGCTGAACAGGAATCTTTATTCCATCAAGAGATGTTTTGAACTATATCAGAGCAAGTAAACTTTAAAGAAGCACTAGCCAACTCACAATAACACGTATCTGAGCTATTTCATGCATCCAACTGAGCTGATTATTTTAATATGTATGATCATGAAGCTAAAATACAATAAATAATCTATAGAATTTCTGCTAATAGTAGCTAATTATGCTACTGTAGGTGTCTAGTATAGTTACAAAATAGAAGAATTATGAAATCATGAATGTATAACAGAGTAACCTTATTAATTGTTCCATATACCCATGATCATATAGTTCATTACAATTAATCAGCAGAATTTTGTTTCCATGGCAAACTGTGGTTTTTGTGGTTAGAGAGTCTGGAAAGAGTTAAGTAGCTATAAACAAGAGTTACCAGAATGAGCTTGTATCTGACTTAAACTTTACTAACTTTCATTACTAAAAGTGCTGGCATAACTAATTTAAGAATGACATAAAATGTAACTATAGATCGGTTTAGGTCACACTAAATGGGCTAAGTCTCAGTGCCTGCATTGGTAATTCCTAACCTTTACTTAAAATTTTTATTCCACTCATTTATTGTGATGAATACTAGAGTTTTTTTCTTCTTCACAATTACTGATTCTGGTGACTTGTAATTACATAGCACCAGTAGGGTGTAATGATGAACCTCATTTCCCCCTGCTAGTTTTAAAAATGATACAGAACTCATAACCTGGTTTCATTTTTTTTATTAGGATCTTGCAATTAACATTTATAATAATTATGGTACATCTTATATTTGTTATAGATACAGAAATTTGAGCATCTATTGAACGAGCTGACAAACAATTGCAATGTTGAGGCAATTTCAAGGATCGAAAATTATTTGGTATGTAAGCTAGTTCAATGTGGATTATAAACTGGATCAAACATATTGCACTGTTAGTCAAGTAAGATTATGGAATACGTTAGAAGCATGGGTGGCGGGCAATGGTCGGGCTGCTCAGGCAAGAGCCCAACCACTTTTGATGCCTCAAATTAATAAGTAGGCGTGGAAATATCAATATTTTTGAATTCGTATTTTCGGTGGGCATGGCACGTTGGCAGATTTGTGTGACCACGTGGTTGAGACGGCTTCTTTTGCTTCGTGGATTCCGTATCTGTTGAACATTTTTGCCTGACACTCCACACCAGCCAGATGTCTACAGCAAAAGCAAGTGGTCAGTGAAGACAGGCATCTAGTATTTAGAGTTTTCGAAACAATTTATTATTTTACTATTGATCGCGACTAGTGTCGTACAAGCCCCCCTTTTTTCAAGATGAGCCTTCATTAGCTAGCCACTGGATTCATTTCTTACCTTTAAGGGGGGAAAAGTACGAGAGCAATTATACTTCGCCGTCCAGTTCCTTTTTTCCTGTGGTCGCAGCCTTCTAATAGACACACTCCATCAATTTTACTATGCTGAGTCAGGAACTTTGCAATTCGTCCTTTTAAATGGTAGTAGCTATGTCTAAACAAAGAAAAACTAGGCTCTTTTTTAAAACCTCCTACCAAGTAAACAGGTGAAGGTAGTATATTCTCATTTAGATTGTGTTGTAGCTAGCTAGGAAATTTACTTATTAAGGTATTACCTCAGACAAACAGAATTTCTTAGATGTAAAAAACTGTCAGTTTTATTAATTACTTAAATATGATGTTGACATTAGCTTAAATAGCTGAGCAGTCTGCTAAAACTTTTTTTTTGCCCAGAGTGAGTAGTTCAGCACCTCCAGAGACTTCACTTTCTCCTGAGGATATTTCTCCCACTTGTGCTTCTGCTCCTCCGGAGGCATCCTTGTCCAGTAATCTGGATTTATCATCCCCACCAGTTCATTCTCCCTCTCAAAGTTCACTATCTTCCTCATCATCACCTCAGCATACAACACTTATTCCTGAGTCTTTGGTTTGTAATACAGAACCTAGTCCATCACTAGCTGTTTTGTCATCTTCACAGGCTTCTCTTGCCCCAACAAGCCAGTGCGTTGTAAGGTCCATGTCCCTATCTAGTTCTCTTTCAACAACGACTGATAATGCATGTTCACATCTTCCCACCTTACAATACTAGAATCGTCATCTTTAACTGATTCTGAATTATTGCTAATAAATAGCTGTGATGATATCGGGTTGCTTTTGCAATCCATGACTCAGAAACGTATCAGGAATTTGCCTGGTAAATATAAATACTTGTTGTTTTTTTCTAATCATTTTAGGCTAATAGTAGCTTTTAGTTTCCTAGTAAGTAGCTACCTTGATGGTTGCAATAGGGCTTGTCAGATGAAATACTTGGAAGAAAATCCAGGGTTTGTATATAGCAAGGCGGAAGATGGAATATTTTGCTTGCCAGGTGTTCTTTTTGCTACTAAAGACAACTTAAGCCAATTTGTTTGTAACAAGATCAATGTGTGGTCTAAAAAATCAGTTAAATTTGCTGCACATAATTCTAAGCAGTATCATAGCATTGCTCTGTCAATAATAGACGCTCTTAAATCTAGCATGATTCACCCAGAATTTTCTATTGAAAGTCATTTGACAAGTAAATGAAACATCCATTGCAAGAAACCGCTGTGTTTTGAAAAGTATTACTGAAGCAATACTTTTGTGTGCAAGGCAGTGTAGCACAGCTGATGATGATTGCAACAAAGGAAACTTTTTAGCTTTACTGAATTATAGCATAAAGTCTGGAATACAGCTTTAGCAAAGCATTTTCATGAGGCAGGAAAAAATGCAAAGTACACTAGTAAAACTATACAAAATGATTTAATTGATTGCATTTGTAGCCATATTTGTGACAGGATATTGAACATGCTAAGTATTACTCAGTGTTATGTGATGAAGTTGTTGATATTGCATGCAAACTGCAGGCTTCTATAGTTTTGAATTTTGTAGATAGTGATTGTTGCATATGTGAAGAGTTTTTGGATTTTATCAATGTAGAAAGAATTACAGGTGAAGTCTTGGCAGGAGAAATAAAAAATGTTTCATTTAAGTATGGCCTTGATTTTCAAAATTGTTGAGAGCAAAGTTGTGATGGGGCTACAAATATGTCAGGTGCCAGTGATGTTCAGAGCTGTCTTTCAGCTGAAAATCCTAAAGCAGTTTATGTCCACTGCGATTCACATATACTAAACTTGTGCATTGTTGATACTTGTAGTTTACCTTCGATACGCAACATGTGTTCTGCTATTACTGAAACAGTTAAATTCTTTCATAATAGTGCTAAGAGGCAAACTTTTCTGGAGAAAATTATTGGCAATGTAACTTCAACAACAAAGGTTAAAGATCTGTGTAAAACCCGGTGGATATAATAGGCATGAGGTATATGAAAACTTTAGTATTTTGTATACTTACCTTGTTGATGTGATGGAAGCCATATGTGACATTGATGTGTCTTATGGTGAAATGAATTGGGACAAAAATACCCATTGTGGCTGCTAATGGGTTGTCAAAAATGTTCCACTCTTTCTCCTTCATAATGTCTTTTATTGTAACTAGAAATGCTATGTCCATCATAAAGCCCATTAGTGTAAAACTTCAGAGTACACATTATGATGATATAGTTAAAGCATACAATAAAGTGGATGATGTAATTATAGAACTACGTGCAGTACGTGAAAACCAATCCATAATCCACTCTTGGTATGCTCAGGCAGAGTCATTGGCTAGTGCAGTGAGTGTGGTTGCTCAGGTATCTCGAACTACGTCTTGACAGAGGCACCGACACAATGTGGAACATACCTCAGCTGAACAATACTATACAAGATCCATTGTCCTTCCTTTGCTAGACAATTTGATTCAGCAAATGAATGACCTGGTTTTGGTAAAACTCAAAGGATAGTTGCAAAATTAATTAATTTAGTACCTTCTGTAATTACTACACTTACTGACCCCTCATATGATGATGCAACATCATTCTTTGCTGATGACTTACCAAATTCTTCTTTAGTTCCTACTGAAGTGTGGAGGTGGAGGCAAAAAATGGTGCCAGGTTAATGCTGTGAAGCGGCCAGCTACACTGTACACTGCTCTACATGCATGTGATAAGGATTTTTCCCTAATATTTATTGGTTGCACTATTCCAGTAACTGCATGCGAAAATGAGAGAGCCAATAGCGTGCTTAAGAATTTGAAAACCTATTTACGTAACACTATGGGGCAAGAGAGACTTTCATCACTGGCATTAATGCATATTCATTATAATATTAAAATTGACCTGGATGATGTCGTTGACGTTTTTAAACTCAAATATAACAGAAGAATAGCTTTGTGATTGTTTTTGTATTTGTTCATAATTTTACAGAGCCTATTGTTACATAATTCATTCATTCATTTCCCTGGACAGAATGCCATTATAATTAGCTATTTACATTATTTCTTCATAGTTACACTTGACAATAATTACTATGTTCTTTTACCTTATATTTTCACTCTTGTTTCTTTTTGTTTGTGTTTTTGCATTGTTTAATTTCATTAATTTCACTGGACAGAATAGTATTAATTAGCTTGTTATATTCTATCTTCATGGTTAAACTTAGCTACAATTATTACTACATTCATCAAAATTTCATTCCTACTTACTTAACTTTAATTATATTCAATGTTCTTTATGATGAACTGATCCATTCATTTTATTTGTTCTAGACATTTTAATAGTTCATTATTTCATTATCAATCACATTATAATGCTAATAAAATGAAGCACCAAAGGTGCAAACCCTCAGCGCTATTAAACACTACCTAGCTACTACAATATAATCTCCTTCCAAAAGAACAAGCAATCTGTTTGCTATTTTTAATGAGGTGGTATCAAAATTGCTCGACCAATGAAAATGGTACATGGAAACACTGTCTTCATAAAAGAAGCTAAACTAGCCAGAAACACTCACCTGTATGTTGGTGTGACACCACCCCACATTTAAAACATTAACTAATTGAATAGTCATTATTTACTTTCTGTACCATTAGCTAGATCTATTTACCTATTACTGTATACAAAATTAACTTACTCACATTACATCTATTCATGCTATGTATTGACTAAATACACACCACTCACTATTCACCTATATATCATTCATTCACTTCCCTTTTTCCTCAGTTCTCAGTTTGAAGCATAACTTGAAAGATCTCCTTAAAACTCTGACTACATCGAGAAACTGGGGTTAGGGCCTTGCTAGCTAAACCCTGGGTTGGAGAATTCAAGAGCCTAGCTTTGCTGGGTGCTAGCCTGAAACTCTGGTGGCAGCACAACTGCATCTCTTAGGCTAACAGCGACCTGACCCCACCACACCGTATACATTTTTAACTCCGTTAACTTCCCTGAGCATAAAGCGAACTACACTACTGGCTGAAGAATTATTTACTCACGTGATTATGACGTGACGCTAGGGGACGTTGCCCATGAAAGCTGGTACCTACGCGGAGTTGAAAGCTTCGCGTTTTCTTAACGGTTAGCCCGAAATTCAATAAAGTAGCACAAGGAAAGGTCTCAAATCTAAGTCCTGAGTAAGTTCATACCTAAACTAACTGTTAATTTTTAGTAATCTCCAAAATCGGAGCGTGACTGACAGACAGGACGATTACTATAACCCTCTCGCGCATGCACGCTGAGGGTTAATTAATTTATGAATCAGTACTATGAATACTATAGGAAGTAAATAGAACGCGTCCTAAAATTAGTTATAAAGAGCCCCCCCTTGGAAAACCCTAGATCCGCTCCAGTGACATTGCAAAGTAAGAAAAAGTTATGGTTATCATTCTCTAGCGTTGGTTAAAGTTACATCAGTTTCCCTCTCCTGCTCTATTTTTTCCTGAACTATCTGAATTTTGTAACCACCACCTTTCTTTTTTTTCAACTCTTTCTTCTTGAGTCATGGAGTCCTTTCTCCTCCTTTGTCTACCTCTCCTGTTTCTGAATCTTTCTGTCCTTCTATCATGATTGTGGACTTAGGCTTTGTGAAACGTTTGCCTTCTTTTTCTGCTTTCCCCTTCTTTTTGAAACTTATGCCACCTTTACTCGACAGTTTGATTCCACCCGCTTTTTAGTACAATATTAATTGTTCCCTTTTTGCCTTCTCTTTCGTACTTACTCCTTTTTACCACACCACCTTTCCTCGTTTATTCCACCGGCTAATTAACTGCTTTTTTTTGCCTTCTCTTTTGTCACTTTAGCCTCCCTTTGTGAAACTTACGCCGCCTATCCTCGTCTTTCCACCCACTTTTAGTTACAATTTACAGTAATTACTTTCTACTGAATGTAACGACAATTTACCCATTCTCAGATTTCTCGGCCACATTCGTTTCTTTCTGTTTAGGTTGCAAATGAATTCGCCTACCAACCCTTCAAACCCTTCTCTTCTTTACAACTGCGTTCTTGGTTTACTCGGTAATTCAGCGCTAACTAGTTCACGAAAGCTGCTCTCCCGTTTCTGTGCCACTCCCGCATCCATTTTTTGTGCCGGGTTTGGTAGCTAACCAGTTATCCCTGCGCTCTATGTTTACCCAGTAATTCAGTGCGGGTTCACAAGTATTGTGCATCTGTGTGGTCTAGCTCATTAGCTCATGAATTATTCATGAATTATGTCCATCATCGTCGTCGGTGACGGATAGATGAGCATAATTTTTTTAAACATAAGTTTTTTTTAAAGCTAGTGCATACGCTATATGCAGCCACTGACTGTCTTGATTACTTTTGTCTCCTGTTCATATTGGCCACACCCATTTCCTGGGCTGACCACTTCAAAATTGGCAGAGTGTAACATACTATGAGCTTGCTTTATAACTATAGTGGTGTGCTTGAGCACAAGTGGCGAGCGAGCCTCCCTAGTTAGGTTACATAATACTACAAATTTGTTTGAGGCAACGCAAACAAGAATTAACAACAATTTTTTTAAGCATTACTTTAAACCACTGTATGACGGTTACGGTTATGAAGGGGTTAATTATATCTGGACTTGCAATTCTGTACTAGAAAGTAATTTGTTGATAAGTATATGTGAGCAGGTCTAGGAAAGGGACTGAATTATACCACCAATTTGACCCAACCGATGGCTAAATAAACTGACGAAAGTTACCTTTGACTGGGTTGTAAATTACAGCCGTTTGACTCGCCTTCAGAATTAGTTCAAGTGTATACAATTTACGAATAAATATTATTAATAGTAAATTACAAGAACAACATCAAAGGCAGTCCGTGAGCACAAAACGAACTAGTAGAGGTTGTTCATGTCTCCATGATTGTGCAACATGTAGTGGTTATCTAACCATCATCTAAACCAATGTATTAATTAGCATACCTGTATGGTTAGCTATAACTGGTCAAACCTGTTTTGTCAGTCAGTCTTTTTTCTTACTTTTTGTAGTTCACTCAGTTCTTGATTCTAGTTTTGTCTATGTTGTTTGACTATTGCGAATAACTTATCTTTGAAGTTGTCAGAGATTAACATTTGCTAGCCATTGACCTGAAATTGATACTCAGGAAACATCTCTCTTGAAGACGAGCAAGTCTATTTTGCATTGGCAGGAAAGCGCTCTACAGAGGTAGTAAACTTCCAAAATGAGAGATGAGACCAAAAATAATAGAGGAGAAAAGTCCAAATCACAAAGTTTTAGGGAGAGATAACCAACAACTGAACAAGGAAGAGAAAGTAATCAGTATAAGGAGTAATTCTAACAGTAATGAGTGTGAGAGACAGAAATACGAATACTAGTAGGTGAATGAAGGCGTGAATTAGTTCAAATGTAAATTAGTATTTATGATCATAAGTTAATTTGCATAGTTTTCATACAGTGGCTTCAACAGGTAATTTGAATTGAGGTATGGGCTCCAGAAGTAAGTCATCAGAAGGATACTTTCTTTTTCTAATTTTTTTTTTCTTTCAGAATTAGTCTTAGTTACCCTTACTCTACGTATATGCCAAATTTCAAATGTCAAACAACTTAAAAGACCCCATCTCTCGTTCTCGAAATACAATAAACGGGGAATGGGCGGGGTTTAAAACTAGCAGCTAAAAGACAGGCATAGCTTTGAAACTGTTGCGTGCACTCTATAGCTTACTTCTGACTGAAAGTTTACCACTACATCCAGTAGAGTTGCCAAGGATTCCGACAAAACTAGCTGTGAGACTCTACAAAAGCTTTAAAAAAAAAGAACTCACGCAATTTTTTGTTAGTCACCGCTAAAAGCGGCTGCAAGATTTAATTACGTATGCGGTATGCGGAGTATGCCATTAAGTATACGGAAATGTCAATTATACCGGAAGTTACATACGTTTTCGTCCTCTGCGCATTGAAGGTTTTACCCTCCAGTATTTTAGCACTTTGTGGGTAGGTGAATTGTAGCTTACTAATAGCATACAAAACTCAATTTTTTGGTTTGCGCCATAAGATCCCTTATTCTAGACCCACTCACATATATGAGGATGTAAAACTAATCAAAACAATGACCTTATTAAACTTTAATTATTTTCCGACGCCACTGTACTTAAGTTATGCTGTACTGTTTAGTTTTATCATTTTCATGTGATTGTTATGCAGTTAAGTCGAGAAACTAGAAGCTTGAGAGAACTACATAAGATTGATTTCACTGACTTGCAAGTCTCTGAGGTGAGTTGGTTTGATGAGAATGTGTTGTAGATCAATCAAAACTGTTCATAATTATGTCTCCTTAGTTGAAGTAAAAAATTGAATTACTATTTTGCAGCATTTTTATATCACAGCTTCTTATATATAATATTGTTGTATTATAACAAAAGCTGTGGTAAATGTGATTAAAAGGGGTTAAGCATTTTAACTTGCCTGCCAACAAAAAAAAATACAACAAGCTAATCCTTTGATCATGGTCAGAGGTTCACTGGCTGACTAACTGCTAGTATTTTGTGCTTACACTAAACCCTTACTTGTTTTATGTAGCACATCAATTAAGTTATAGTTATAAACCAAAATTGAGGTTTGTATGCGATTTATAAATCGCAATACAAACCTCAATTTTGGTTTATAACTATTTTATAGCCCGTGGACATAGTTACCTGGTAACGTTTGCATTCTTAGTAATCCTTTTCAGGAATGGAAACGAGCCGGAAAAGAGGGTCTGCTGATGGCGCCACCATTGTCGACAGTCACTGTAAAAAACAGCTGTTTTATTTTAAGACCACCGAAGATATCAATAAAATGTCCATTAAAAAGGTTCCTAAAACTACAACCTATTCCACTCAATGGGCTATGAACAATTTTGATTGTTGGAGACTTGCCAGAAACAGCCGTTCTGTAGACGAACAGGTTAAAAGTTACAATCCATACGTTATAGTTATAAACCAAAATTGAGGTTTGTATGCTATTTATAAAACTCCGAGACACGAGGGCGCAAAAACATAAACAATGAGCAAAGTATAGCGTTAGCTATCTTAGTAATTGTATTAAAGTACCCAAACTCTTCATTATTACATTTTGCTTTGATCTGCCTTCCATCATAATTATGGTTGCTATGAACTATATCAGAGTTTTTCCCGCTAATACATTTTCTTACGAGCATACCAGACTGTATCCGATTTATAGTTCTTAATGACAAGCGCAGTCTCTCGGGTAATGGGCTATAAATGAAGATGTAGACAAATTATGAATTTGCAGTACTGTTTTAACATTCATTAAACTTGACTCACATATAACCACAATTAGGAAAGACACCTCACCTTACTGAGCATGCTGAATTCATTCAAATCCTCGTACTCTGGCTGTGGTTCAAACGTGGGCTCCCATATTCTCAATTTGGTTCTCCAATGAGCTAGGTACGAGGCTAGAACAGCAGCAATGGCTTGATGAGCTAATCTGTTTAAGAATAAGGTGTGGCTTGTGAGACCAATTAAAAAATACTGTTCTGTGTTGGCAAGACTTACAGAAAATGGGAGGAAAGTGAGAGTGACGCATCATGGAAAGGAAATGGTACAGTGAAGTCTACTAATAAATCGGCCATTTGGTCTATGGCTAACTGCTAGAAGAATCTTACTATCTATGTGTAGTAATATAGTTTGTAAGTATGAAAAAGTGTCACTTAAAAGCAATAAGTTGTGTTTAGTTGCTAAATACTGTATTTCCTCGAAATCTTTCCGCCCTCGATAGTTTCTGCCTTCAACTAGTGTCCACACCACTCCAGTTCTCCAGTGTTTTTGTGGTTGCCCTTAATTTGTACAGTAGAGTAGGAAGCCAGATCGAATCGGTTTATAACCACAACCGCTTAACCACACCCACTCATTTATACAAGTAATCAGTTTCCACTGTTATCATACCAAACCATTCTGTACAAGCCATTTCTATTACATTACAAAGCAAATGATTTTATAAGCAATAGGTAGATTCATGACCAATAAATAATTTGTTAAATTATAATTATAGTTTACTAAAAATCTTCCAAAGGGCTCGATATTAGCTACTTAATCCTAGCTGAGTCATTTTGATTGCTCTAGTTAGACAACCACGAGATCCAGTAAAGAGTAGAAAAAATAATACAAATGCTCCCTTTTTGTTGACATATTGGTGACCACATGGCCACACTCATTCCGACGTCCCTGTTGTATCTTCACACCCACATTTATTGAGTGGGTAGAACTTATTTAGGTAATGACGACGCTCTACCAATTCAGTTAACTGTGGATTATGGTTTTTGTGGGGGTTTGCAGTTGGAATTAGAGTTTTACGTACAACTCCAGCCGCACCGGGTAATTATGATAAGCTGCCACCAAGTTCCGTGGCTCCTTCCTAGCAGCGTTGTTGTTAGTTACCCTTTACAAGCCACCAACCAGTCAGTGAGAGTTTAGGTTTTAATCCAAACACTCACAGATACAGTAACAAGTAAAGACGAAATAGAACAAACACAGAACTTAATTAACAGACACGTGCTCCCACTTTATATAGGAGCACCAAAAACTCTAAACCACGCACACCTCACTTTACTATACTTTACACACAACACAATGACACAGCACAATGCTACCTCTCATGACTATAACACTCTAAATAATGCACACACATAATGACTACAACTTTGCACACGGCACACAGTCAAATGTTCTTTATCTCTTCTCCTCTTTCTTCTTCTCTCTGCTGCTCTCCATTTTCTCGCACAAGCAACAGCTCTTTTGGTTCTACAGGGGTGCTGGAATGGGTGTGGCCAGGCCGCACCAATATTTTAACAAAAAGGAGGTGTACCTATTAATTTTTCTACTCTTTACTGGATCTCGTGGTCATTGTCGAAATCAAAATGGTCAAAATCAAGTGGTCAAAATGACTTTTGCAGGTAGTGAATAGTTAATACCATGCATTTTGGAAGATATCTGAAACGCCATACTAGCCTGGTCCTAAAGCGATTTTTTTGGAAAACAAATGTAGTTCATAAGTCTTTCCAGTATAGTTAGTTTGCGATGCCTGTTTTCGCACTACTTGGAGACTTTGCCACCCATATGTGGGGGTAGGTTCATCGCTGCCACCAGGAGAAAGAGGTGATGGTCAATAATTATGTTATTAGGGAGATAGAGATTACTCGCCCCAGAGAGTCCCCAGAGTGGTCGACCCAGAGTCGGTCCTTAGAGTTGACAATTGAGCTTATAGATTCATGTCCACGTTGAGTTGGCGCGACCACAAATGTGGCAAAAGAGGAATGCACTTGGCGAAACCGGAAACCAATTAAGATCACATGACAGTAGTAGCTCAAACGCGCGAAAATGTCGACGCCCACAGTAAAAACGGGGGCGTGTCTAAGGTGCGCATTATTACCGTAAGTTTACTTGTTGAAATGAAAAAGAAGCTGTGGCAGTTTCTACCGCGGCTGTATTCAATATATGCTCGGTTATACGCAGTTTATCGTTTATACGAGCTTCTAGTTGTGGCTAAAACTGGCTGAAGGTTGCGGAGGGCGATCCGGAGCTATACTAATGTAGTACAAATCTTAGAGGAAAAGAAGCACAGGGCCGCGGCTGAAAGCCTCCTCAAGTAAGTTTGATTGTTGTGTGCTTAAGCGTGTATTTTAACTCTATTCTTATTTTCTTGGTGTGACGAACTTCTGAAGTACTCAACAGTAATGTGAAGAATCCAGGACATCACCGTTAGCTATGACCACACACATTCCAGTATTACTTTGTCTTTCATACTGAATCATTCATATCATTTTATTCATGATTTTACTATATTTTCTATCTACTTGTTAAATTTCAACTTTTTTTTAATTATACAAAAAAATTGACATAATTAATATAATTTTATAATGACATATACAATATATATTATATGATTTTATGATGACATGTCGAAATTGTGGTAGATACAAGCAGCAGTTGAATTTGGAGGGTGGCCAATAGCATCCC
>WLWD01002357.1_pt1 | contig 68810 bp, 39 predicted proteins | sample 6712731 | NCBI WGS metagenome assembly WLWD01 (sample SAMN12718690, study PRJNA576275) | sponge metagenome | isolation source: marine sponge | host: Mycale hentscheli | place: New Zealand: South Island, Marlborough, Capsize Point | collected 2014-11-01 | reverse complement strand
GTCTCAGCTAGTAGTCAGAACTCTGCTAGTAGTCAAAACTGAGCTAAAAGTCAGAACTCAGCTAGTAGTCAGAACTCAGCTAGTAGTTATAACTCAGCTAGTAGTCAGGACTCAGCTATCAGTCAGAACTCAGCTAGTAGTCAGAACTCAGCTAGCAGTCAGGACTCAGCTAGTAGTCAGAATTCAGCTAGCAGTCAGGACTCAGCTAGTAGTCAGGACTCAGCTAGTAGCCTGAACTCAGCTAGTAGTCAGGACTCAGCTAGTAGTCAGGACTCAGCTAGTAGTCAGGACTCAGCTAGTAGTCAGGATTCAGCTAGTAGTCAGGACTCAGCTAGTAGTCAGGATTCAGCTAGTAGCCTGAACTCAGCTAGTAGTTAGAACTCAGCTAGTAGTCAGAACTCATCTAGTAGTCAAGACTCAGCTAGTAGTCAGAATTCAGCTAGCAGTCAGGACTCAGCTAGTAGCCTGAACTCAGCTAGTAGTTAGAACTCAGCTAGTAGTCAGAACTCATCTAGTAGTCAAGACTCAGCTAGTAGTCAGAATTCAGCTAGCAGTCAGGACTCAGCTAGTAGTCAGAACTCAGCTAGTAGTTAGAACTCAACTAGTAGTCAGGACTCAGCTAGTAGTCAGAACTCAGCTATTAGTCAGAACTAGCTAGTAGTCAGAACTCAGCTAGTAGTCAGGACTCTGCTAGTAGTCAGAACTCAGCTAGTAGTCAGAACTCAGCTAGCAGTCAGGACTCAGCTAGTAGCCTGAACTCAGCTAGTAGTCGGAACTCAGCTAGTAGTCAGAACTCATCTAGTAGACAAGACTCAGCTAGTAGTCAGAATTCAGCTAGTAGTCAGAACTCAGCTAGTAGTCAGAACTCAGCTAGTAGTCAGAACTCAGCTAGTAGTCAGAACTCAGCTAGCAGTCAGGACTCAGCTAGTAGCCTGAACTCAGCTAGTAGTCAGAACTCAGCTAGTAATCAGAACTCAGCTAGTAGTCAGAACTCAGCTAGTAGTCAGAACTCAGCTAGCAGTCAGAACTCAGCTAGTAGTCAGAACTCAGCTAGTAATCAGAACTCAGCTAGTAGTCAGGACTCAGCTAGTAGTCAGAATTCAGCTAGCAGTCAGTACTCAGCTAGTAGTCAGAACTCAGCTAGTAGTCAGAACTCAGCTAGCAGTCAGGACTCAGCTAGTAGTCAGAACTCAGCTAGTAGTCAGAACTCAGTTAGTAGTTAGAACTCAACTAGTAGTCAGGACTCAGCTAGTAGTCAGAACTCAGCTAGTAGTCAGAACTCAGCTAGTAGTCAGAACTCAGCTAGTAGTCAGAACTCAGCTAGTAGTCAGAACTCAGCTAGTAGTCAGAACTCAGCTAGTAGTCAGGACTCAGCTAGTAGTCAGAACTCAGCTAGTAGTCAGGACTCAGCTAGTAGTCAGAACTCAGCTAGTAGTCAGTGTCACGCTTTGGACGGTCCCCGCACCAACCACGGCAGAACACAGCTGCTGTGCACGATCTCCCCTTGCCGTGTATGGACCCCCTTCCAAGTGTTAACTTCGGGTTTGATATTTTGCTAGTATTGAAGTGAAGTAAAGAGCTCAGTAAGTGAAGAAATATAGTTGAGAAGGCTGTACTAAATGAGAAAAGAGTTGTAAGAAAGAAAGCCAGTGCATTGAATGGAAGAATGGACGCCGAAAGTGAGCTATTTTAGTCCCATAATTTAGCGTTAACAAATTAGTGTTGCTGCTAGACTGTGCTTTTGAGTAGGACGTTGGTGGTTGCATGCTTTACCAAAAGTATTACATTTTTAAGGCATGCTTGAACAGGTAGTCATTTCACTGCTTCTCAACTACCTACAGTTCAACTTTTATTTAAAAAGAGAAGAAGAGTTTTCTGCATGCTGCTTATCTCATACTCTAAGCAATGGATATTGAAGGTGACAATGTTTTAATGTGGGATAATTATCACAAGGAGCACTTCATTAACATACATCACATCACAATGATACACTAATTAAAGGGTAATAAAAGTGGAATGTTTGTTTTTATAATAGAATTAAGTATTTAGTATTGCTTGAATTGTTTTAAAGAAAGATTTTTTTGAGGGAGCACAGAAAGAATTGTTGCTAATATAAGGGTTGTTTATTCATGTAAGTTACTCTCATTACATCATTTTAAAAGTTTTTTTTATAGAGTACAATTCCCTATAGGATAAGCTAAATAACTAGTTGTCTCTTGTAGTCTCGTTAGTCTCTTCTAGTCTATTTAGTCTCTACTAGTCTCTCTAATCTCTTCTAGTCTCTTTAGTCTCCTTAGCCTCTTCTAGTCTCTTTAATCTATTCTGTTCTCTTTGGTCTTTTCTAGTTTGTTTAGTTTCTTATAGTCTCTTTAGTCTCTTCTTGTCTCTATAGTCTTATAGTCTCTTCTGTTCTCTTCTAGTCTCTTCTGTTCTCTTCTAGTCTCTTTAATCTCTTCTGTTCTCTTTGGTCTCTTCTAGTCTGTTTAGTTTCTTTTAGTCTCTTCTTGTCTCTTTAGTCTTATAGTCTCTTTAATCTCTTCTAGTCTCTTTAATCTCTTTCTCTTCCAGTCTCTTCTAGTCTCTTTAGACTCTTCTAGTCTCTTTAGTCTATTCAATCTTGATAGTCTCCTTAATCTCTTTCTCTTCCAGTCTCTCGAGTCTCTGTAGGACATTATAGTCTCTTAGTCTCTTTAATCTCTTCTAGTCTCTTTAATCTCTTTCTCTTCCAGTCTCTTCTAGTCTCTTTAGACTCTTCTAGTCTCTTTAGTCTCTTTAATCTCTTCTAGTCTCTTTAATCTCTTTCTCTTCCAGTCTCTTCTAGTCTCTTTAGTCTCTTTAGTCTCTTCGATCTCTTCTAGTCTCTTCAATCTCTTCTAGTCTCTTCTAGTCTCTTTAATCTCTTCTGTTCTTTTTGGTCTCTTCTAGTCTCTTCTGGACTCTTTAGTCACTTCTATTCTCTTTTGTCTCTTCTAGTCTCTTTAATGTCTTCTAGTCTCTTTAATCTCTTTAGTCTCTTCAATCTCTTCTAGTCTCTTTAATCTCTTCTGTTCTTTTTGGTCTCTTCTAGTCTCTTCTAGTCTCTTTAGTCTCTTCTATTCTCTTTGGTCTTTTCTAGTCTCTTCTACTCTCTTCTATAGTCTCTTCTAGTCTCTTCAGTCTCTTCTAGTCACTTATAGTTTATTTAGTCTCTTCTATTCTCTTAGGTTGCTCTAGTTTCTTCTAGTTTCTTAGTCACTACTATTCTCTTTTATCTCTTCTAGTCTCTTTAATCTCTTTAGTCTCTTCAATCTCTTCTAGTCTCTTCAATCTCTTCTAGTCTCTTCATTCTCTTCTAGTCTCTTCTAGTCTCTTTAATCTCTTCTGTTCATTTTGGTCTCTTCTAGTCTCTTTAGTTTCTTATAGACTCTTAGTCTCTTTAGTCTTATAGTCTCTTCTAGTCTCTTCTGGTCTCTTCAGTCTCTTCTATTCTCTTTGGTCTCGTCTCTTCTAGTCTCTTATAGTCTCTTCTAGTCTCTTTAGTCTCTAGTCTCTTCTAGTCTGTTGTTCACATGAAACTGGGTACCATAATTATCATAATTATGATGTTTTATATTTTGTTATAATTATTATTGTTATAGATATACGAGGTAATGCTTGAATATCATGTGAGCAGATCCGTTATTCCGATGTGGAGTCATCAATGACACATTGCAATTAATAAAATTATTATAATCAACTTGTACATAATACCATTGCCTTCTTGTGACTTTCATATGTAGAAAATTACTGTTAGATATTCATTATTATACTGATTAATTAAACATGTCAGCTATATATTAATATCTAGTGGACAATAATAATGTACTGTGTGTAAAAATTATTTAGGATTTAGTCAGTCTCTTCAGTCTCTTCTAGTCTCTTTAGTCTCTCTAGTCTCTTTATTAGTCAGTCTCTTTAGTCTCTTCTAGTCTCTTTAGTCTCTCTAGCCTCTTTAGTCTCTTCTATAGTCTCTTTATTCTCTTCAGTCTTTTTTGTCTCACATAGAGTCTCTCCTAGTCTCTTTAGTCTGTTCTTGTGTCTTGTAATCTCTTGTTGTGTCTTGGAGTATTTAGAATATAGTTGACTTCATTTTCTAGTCCTTTGCAGTCCGATTGTATTTTCTTTTTTAATTTAGTTATTACAGTCACTTGTATGCTGTTATACTATCTTATAGTTATAATTCTATAGCTAGTGTCTTTACACTCAGATTAATGTGTATGCATTTATTCACATGAAACTTGATAGTTTGTATCATTTATGATGTTTCAAATAAAGTTGGGGCGGCAACCACTATGGAGAGGGTTGTATAAGGCCCTCACTCTTGATCCCACTACAAGAGGAGTAGCTATGATTTTAGAAGTCTAAAGAGACTTATCACTTTTGTTAACTTCAAACTTCTTGCATAATAACTGGCTGAAGGGTGGAGAGAGCTATATAATGAGGAAAATCTGGTACTAATTAATGAGAGAGTTGAATGAAAGGAGATGATTAGTTCGTGAATGAAAGGTGTGACTAAATTAATAATAGAAGTAAACTCACAGGCACTGGGGAGTGTATAGATTGTATATGAAATGAGGGTCAAAATAAAACATTAATGCATGCAATCACACACATACATGCTATGAGTCCAGCTCTAGTTCATAACAAAGTTCCTGGGTTGCCTTGGCAACCACTTTAGTGAGGGCTGGCCTGAGCATATGTTTATTATTTTAGTGCTTCTGAGATTCTACTTGAATATCATAATGAGCAGATCCGTTATTTTGATATGAAGTCATCAATGACACATTGCAAAGAATAACAATTATAACTTAATAGCAAATTTTTCTCATTCTAACAGCCAAAATTTTAATTAAAACTTAACCCGACGTTTCGACTTCTTGCCGAAGTCCTCTTCAGGGGTCAACTGAGGTAGAACTCTCCATGGTGATACAATAACAGTGTGTAGAGCTTCCTAGATCTTCAACTCACGATTCTTACTGGCTCTGTCTACAATTCTTACCTCTTCCCATTTAATGGTGTGATGCTTGCCAAGCATATTCAGCAAAGGCTTAAACCTTCTCATCACCTCTCTTCCAAGCATCTTTGATGTTATTTCACTCTCTGCTCAAACCTTCTAGTTTTTTCACCTTATGTATACTTTACCACAACTGCAGGGTATACTGTACAGTATGGATGACTTGGTGGTAATGGGTATAGTATCTTTGACTTTAGTAAGATGTGATCTTAGTGTCTTACCCGACTTAAATGCTGTTTTTATGTCAAAGTCTCACACTCTCTGAATGCTCTCACTCAATCCTGCTATGTATGGAACAGTAAGAATCAAACCTTTCACTTGCTCAGTGTCTGTGTGACATTTAGAAGGTAACTCTTTAGAGCCTGCCCTAAATGGTTGCATTGTCATAACCATTACTTTGAAGTACTTTGTGTAGGTGTTTCTCTTCTCCCTTCAAGTTTTCACTCATATTAGTTACCCTCCTAGCTCTCTGATACAAGCATCTCACTACTCCTTTCTTTACATGGTTAGGATGATGAGACTTAAAGTGAAGGTATCTATCTGTGTGTGTGGGTTTTCTGTATACAGTGGATGTAAGCATACCATCACTCTCTCTCTTTAATAAGCAATCCAAAAAGGGTAGCTTACTATCGTGCTCTGATTCCAAATGGTACAACAAATGTTTTTCACTTCCTTTCTTAACTATGCAAAATGTGTCATCTACATATCTCTTCCATAATACAGGTTTAACTGGAGCTGAGTTTAAATCTTCTTCCTCAAAGAAATCCATGTACAAGTTAGCCACAACTGCAGAAACACGAGAACCCATGGCTGCTCCATCTACTTGTGCATAACAGTTCCCGTTGTACCTAAAGTAAGTTGACCTAAGGCAGACCTCTAATAATTCTGTGATGCACTCAGGAGATGGACATGTTCTCTCATCTAGACTTTCATCATTCTGGAGCTTATCTCTGATCACAGATACTGCCTCATCTATTGGAACATTGGTGAACAGGGAAGACACATCAAAACTCACCATCATTTTGGTCAGATCTCAAGCATACACTATTATCTGTTTGCATGAAATGTGTTGAATTCTTTACGTATGATTGTGTCTTACCAAACAATGGAGATATCATTTTAGATATGAACTTTGATAAATTGTAAGATAGCGATCCAATGCAGGAAACTATAGGTCAGAGTGGGATTCCTAACTTGGTAGCTTTGAAAGACCACAAAGAAGAGGTGGTCTACATCCAGTGGGTCTTAACCTGTTGTACAACATAGTAGGAATTTTACCTTCCCTTTCTAAGTTCTTTAATATATGACCTATTTTAGTTTCCTGAGTCTTAGTTGGATCTTTCTTAACAAGTCTATAAGTGCCTGATTGTATTAACTGGGTGAGCTTAGAATGGTATTCTTCCTTATTCATGAGGACTGTAGCTCTACCTTTATCAGCTGGAAGAATGGCAACATCAGACATATGTTTTAATTCACTTAAAGATTTTCGCTGTTGTTTCCTTAGATTATCCTGTGGTAGTTTAGATTTTCTTAAAATATCATAAACTAGTGTTTTATATACTCGTGGTCATTCATTAGGTAATAGTATAGCAAAAATTATTATGACACCCTAAACAACTGGTGTGATGAACAATTGTTGCCTGTGTGCATGTGCATAGTCCTTTCGGCCTACGACCTGTCTATATCTCACACAGTTTCTTGTGTAATCTTCAGTATCCATCAGGCTCAAATACATTAGAACTCTACCCAATGATTTGAGGTTACCTCTGTTTAATAACTACAAGTGCACATTTCTAGAGTAAATATCTACCTCAAACCATTGGGAGGAGTTCTAATTCATTTCAGGTCAGGGTCAGATGAATACTGGAGACTGGAGGGACCACAGTAAACTGTTTGAGATGACAGCTCAAGGGCCAAATGCACATGCACACAGGTAACAAATGACTGACATGAATGCTATACAATATGATTATCAAACCAGTTGCTTAGGGTGACAATATTTTTTGCTATAACACTCGTCTGTAGGTGGTAGATAAGTGGATGACTATGCATGTATAACACACTAATTTTTTTGGTAATTTAATACAGCCTGGACTAAAGAGACTAGAAGAGACTAAAGAGACTAGAAGAGACTAAAGAGACCTTGCATAATTTTGCTTCTTGCCTGAGGTGCTGGTGACATAAAATTAATGAATTGATTGACTGAGGTAGCTTCTTGAAATAGCTTGAAGAAAGATATCCACTTCTTAGGATATCATGAGCAAGTAGCTAAAGATGACCTCCATGTTGAAGTGGAAAAAGTTAATATCCCATGTATTCTCTTGTCCATCACCACACGTGTCAATGAATACTTCCATAACTATGTATACAGAAAGCAATTTATTAATGGAAACAAACTCAAATGACCAATTCAGCAAAAAAAGCAGAAGAGTTCCAACCATTATATACAAACATCCAATGTGATTGCACCCTGCATAGCTGTGCTTGTAGACAAGGTGAAACAGCTGGTATTTAAAAGAAGCAATTTATAATGCATGATAAAAGAAATAATGCTCATCTGGGAAATTGGATGGCATTTGGTAAGAGTTTAAACTTGCATGAAGCTAATGCGAGGTGTCACATTGATTGTTTGGCTTCTTTTTAGCCAAAAAAAACAAGCAATTTGGGAAGCTATGCTTCAAGAATCTGCTTTTGATTCAATTGTACAAAGTTTTCCGCTCTATCAACTTAATGAACAAGATTCCAAAGCAAATTTTTTTTTAGCTAGAATAGAATTGATGTAAACAGTTCAAAATAGTTATACTTATTGGGCAGTGTTTTCATTTTTAAGTTTTATTTTAATAGCATTAGCTATAGCTAGATCAAATAAAACTGAAAGGTCTTTAGTGGCTTAGTGAGGCAATATTCTATATTTCCTCAAGTACAAAGTTTTCCGCTCTATCAACTTAATGAACAAGGTTCCAAAGCAAAATTTTTAACTTGTTTAAAATCAAAGCACACTCACATTCAAATACTATGATACTTAGAAGACCATCATCATGAATTCTTTCAAATTGCTGACTGTCTGAGTTTCAGGTCAGCTGCAACTTGCTAGTTAAAACACTAGGAGGACCTTTATCTATAAATTTAGTATTAACAGCCAAAAAATTATTGTTTTTTCCCTCCAAGTATTCTAGCTAGGTTCTCTTACTGTGTATAACTAACTCTTCCAACGGCAAGAGGGGACGGTGTGTGGCAATGATACATGCCACTCATGGTCCTAGGGTGACCGTCTACTGCATTATTATTTTGCGGTGAGGTCCGGGGGGGGGGGGGGGGGGGGGGGGGGGGGTGGGGGGGGGGGGGAATTCGGGGAGGGGGGGACCAATTATCGTGTGACAGGCCCATATCGTTATTATTACTAGTGATGTGCTTGAGCACAAATGGCGAGCGAGCCTAAAGACTATACTATTTTTATATGAATGATTTTGACTTCTAACACTGAAGCTACTGAAAATAAGGTCCAGTTTTTAAATTTTGCATACACGGTAAAAGGATTTCTAACAACTCTCTGCAACTGCTTGAATTGAAAGGAAAAAACAACAACAAAACAATACATGTTATTTAAAAGTTTTCTTTGTGATATTCTTTAGCTAAGTAGTGGTTGTAACACACAATGCTTTGACACAACTGGACATGCACCTACACAGACTTACCTTTGCAGTAGTCTAGTGGACAATGTATTTTCAAGTAAATACTGTTGCGCACGGCTTATAACCATGACAAAGAGCGCATTGACTTACCACCGCCACTAACTCGAATAGGAATGGAAGTCCCTTAAGTTTTCAAGTTTGAACTGCACCCGCAAAAGAATTCAAAACGGTAAACAAGTGTCTCGCTCGCTACGCTCACTTGCCAATTATTTTATTTTTTTGCTATTATTTACAAACTTGAGAGAGTGACACAATGGCTAGAATGCGACAAAGTTGATTGCTATAACAGAAACTGGAGAGCCTAGGATGTTGACAAACACCTCGGGCATTATCTTAGCTGGAACTCACGAACTTATCAGAAATTTTCGATGAAGGTTATGTCGCTTTTTGTGTACTTACAGTGTACTTGCAGTGTATGGTATATACCGTTTCCATATGAGTAGGCGTATTGGTGGGTGTGGTTTATCTGGACTCGGTCAATTCTTCTACGTTTAAGAAACTCGTTCTTCTCAAATTACCCTTGTACAGTGATGAAATTTGGACTGGCTTTCGTATTAACTGCAGTGGCACAGAGTGAGTGATAGCCTAAGTTAATCTTACGAGTTTTGTAGATAGATAGCTGAATGGGTGTCAATGTTGTGTGGATTTACGCTGACACAGGACAAATTGTGATTAAGCATACTCTCAGATCAAACTAATATACTCAATATTATGTACATGTAAGGCTTTATTGTTTGAATGGAAGCAAATTTACCTGCATGTATATTATTGTTGTGCTAATTGGCAAACCAACAATTCGTGAATTTAAAATCTACATATACATGCATGAGTGTTATGCTTGTAAATTGTGTGCTAACTTGTGTTTTTATGCAAAGTGCAAGAACAATTTCTATCAATCTTTATTTTTTTCTCATAGGTTATTCTCAGCCATTACTCACGTCTGCTATAGAGATGGATGAATTTGTGTGTCCTTTCACACACTTCATGTTTTATTGTAATGTGAGTGGGGCCCACTTTGTTATGGTTCTTAGATGACTTCACCTCTGTTACCAACTCTGATGAATATTCTGTTTTGAAAGCAACAGAAAATGGAAAAACTCGCTCATCATTAACTTTTCTTACAAAACCTATCAGTTCTTTCAAAATTACTTGTTCAGATCAATTTCAAGCAGATAGCATCAAAGCAAATATATTAAGTAAGTGTAGCTTATGGTTTGCTGTAAATATTATAATGTCCTTTTTTACTGTATGTATTCATATATTAGTGATACGTTTTTTTTTCATGTGTATGATTATCTATTGACTGCATAGATTCTATATCCGAGTCTCCTTCAATCAACATGCCTACATTAATAGATGAAAGCAAACTCATCGTTAATATTTCATGGAATTTTTCAAATTATGGTAAAGTACAGTTTTATCATTTTGAGTCTAATGCAGCACCAATGCAAGACTTTAAACTTCGGTATGGGTTAATTCGACTTGAAAGATGCACTAATGTCGTATACTTTAACGTCTCTGCTATTGACGTTTGTGAACAAAGGGGAGTTCCTGGCTCTATACCTTTTGACTGCAAAGAACTTACAACCACTAATTCATTCACAGATTCATCGCCATATTCAACTAATGCTGAAACAACCAGCTCTCTTAGTAGGGGTAAGCCTTTGTATTTTCTATGCAATACAATATGCTGGTGTCTATAGCTACCATAATCGTACTCTGAATTTGATTTATTGAGTTGAACATGGCGTTATATGTACAGATTAGAAATCCTAGCCACAATGTCTAGTTCAATTTACTTTAAGCCGAACACACTGCATATATTTGTATATATGTATTATATATTATGTATATGTAATGTATACATATGTAATATATACAATTTATAGTTACATAGTATTTATATTGTAGTCAAATTGAGAAATTACCACTATGATAACTGTCAAGATCTCGAGAAACAGGGCGGTTATCTAGTGATAATTACAGGAGTTGCCATGGTTCAACTATTTTATACCATATAGCTAACCCTCAATGCACTGAACACTTTAAGTCTCTTAATATGCCAAAAATAATTTTTTAAATTAGTTTTCGAGAAAAAAGCTAGTCATTTGTTTTGTTTTATGACTGTAAGCTTTTGTGGGTAACGCCCCCTATAGTCACACAGTAATCATGTCGGCTAATATTTGTTTGCTTCCCATTTCATATCGACTTGCATTGCACATGAGTTACATTGATTTACATAATAGACATTTATTATAATAATAGAAAATTATTATGACAGGCTGTAGGAAGACAGACCACTTCACGCACAAAATCATTTCAAGATACAGACCCATAAAGCGGTTCAAGTCAAGTTTTGGGTGTTTCTTTTTTTTTTTTGTATCAGTATTTATAGATCTTAACTTACGCTTGTACCAAGTTTCAGCTCCCAATACAGTTATCTTCAAAGCCAGTGCACCGTTGAAGTTCACAAAACTTTTTAGTATCTCTCGGTTTACGGCGTAACTTTTCAATTGTTACCGGGAAAATTAATGCGTGCGCGCGGGTTTTTCCCTAACCTGTGAGGGTAATTGCAATTAACGAAGCAGCTGAGGTTTCTTAAAATTGGATTTTGATCGGGATGCTAAGAACGTCGCTGATGTTATCAACTCGATTCAGCAATTTAGTGCTGTCGACCAAGAGGCCTTATAGGATGTTATTGAAGACTATTTCACCATACCACAAAGTGACAATTCAAGTGAAAATGATTATTCTGATGATTGCTGTCCATTGCTTCCACCTCTTAGTACAATAGGTACAAACTCAACTGAAGTATGTGATGCTGAAGTTTGTCCACCAACACAAAAGAAACAAAGAATTTGTAGTCTATGTAAACAAGTTGGTCATAATGAAAGAACATGCACAAAACAATGAGTTTTGCTATTATACTTAACATATTACTCTATTTAATGCCTTCATATAAACTTTTTATTCCTCAATACCTACCACTTTTAGTCCTAGACTCATCTTTCACTTTGGAATTTTTTTTGTTCAACTTGTAATTATACTACCTGTATTAAACTAAATTCAAATTAGTGTCTAACATTGTGCTTAGTTAAGTAGTTGTCATAACAGGTAGTAGTATTACAACACTAGAATTGGTAGTACATTAGTGAACAAAAGCATACAGATTGGCTAAGGATAACTAGGGTAGTGCATTAGAGAAAATAGCACAGAGAGACCAGCTAAGAATGACTAGGATACTTACCGATTTTTTTTTTTGCAAGGTTAAGCCTGAGCTTCAAAAGGAGGCTCTAATCCTTGTGCTTACACTAGAACTTCAAGCTAACAGCCGACTATAAACTTCGCAAAACACAAAACTTTTCTTGTTTATTTTTTGTCAAGATACCACGCCCCTGGGCATCACGTGGCAGTTCGCGCGAAACTACTAAGTGATGCGGAGATAACTTTAGAATACGGAAACTTACCTCAAAAATTTAAAGTGCCGTTTTCTCCAATAACGCTTACTCGGGCTATCCTCTTCTGGCGTTCATAACTCGCCCTAGGAAGCGATTTAGGATATGATTTAAGGACCATTTAAATATAAATTTTTTGTACTTTTCAAAAATAATAATAACTCATTTTTCAATTTTTGAGTGAAGTGGTCTGTTTTCCTATAATTATTTATTATTAGCAAATTTTCTCATTCAAACAGCCAATATTGTGTTAATTAAAACTTAACCTGATGTTTGAGCTTTTTGCTGAAGTCATCTTCAGGGGTAAACTGAGGTCATATTCTCTGTGGTGATATACTAAACAATATCAGGTTAAGTTTAATTAACATATTATTGACTGTTAGAACGAGAAAATTTGCTATTATTATAGTTATTTCAGACAAGAATGACTGAAACATATTTATTGAAACTACGCCAAGTATATTTCTTTTGGTCTTTGTAATAGCTAGCTAGTATATAGTAATGCTGAGGGTTTGCATCCTTCGTGCTTCATTACCTTTGTAAACTGTTTAAAAGACCAAATTATGACAAAATGCTTGTTGTTTTGACAGGGAATAATAATTATGTCCAGCATTAACAATTATTGCTGTATGGGTCACTCTAAAATCCACAAGGAGTATACTTTGTTTCGTATTCACCATTTTTTAAAAACAAAATGAGTAGTGATGAAGGAAGATTACTAGTAAGTTCATGGGAAAATATGTGCAGCAAAAGCCACGCCAAAATACTGACTACCAGAAGTGTAGTGAATTCCGTTTCTGCAGCCTTTAAACAAACAAACAAAAACAGTGGTGATAGAGAGGTGATATTGAGTGAGGTTTACACTACAAGACGTACTACAATGAATTATTATTCTCAGTTTCAGTTGACATTAGGTGGGGATGGAGTTACCTTGGATTTATTTGCAAAGCCAGCTTCTACAATTTAAAAGAATAGTCTATTCTTTATATTATAGCTATAAGGATCATGACTTTTATAGCATAATTATGTATCCATATCGCTGTATTTGTCAATTTTCCTGTTGCTATTTGAACAATCTTTTTAGTACAAAATCATGTTTTGTATGCTGGAGATTTAAAGGGTGACATCACCTTCTTAGGGTGAATCACTTTCATTACATGGCAGTTAAAGCAACTATGGTATAATACATATGGGTGTATATCCATTGTATGTGTGTGCAATTATTTATTTACTATTTTATTTATTCTATATGCTAGATATCTTAGTAGTATTTGTAGGTTCATGACCATGAGATATTTCAGATATCACATGGGTGAGTTGGGTTGCATTGGACAATCTCATTACCCTCAAATAATGTTATATCAGGCATGAAAATAGCAGTCGGCCATCGGCCAAAATCCGAACACACAGCTTGATTGGCCGTCCAACTATGCACGCGGTCGGCACTTCAGCCGATCAATCTGGATGGGGCAAACTTTTAAAAAAAATAGTAGTGGGTTGATTATCAAAATGCACAATCAGCAATGAATACTAGAAAGCGTAGTATAAGTTGCAGTACTGCTGATGCCTGTGGCAGTTCCAGCAAGCAGGCAAGAAGACAAGTAAGAAAAGAGACTTTTTAAAAGTGGCAATGGTTGTACGAAAAGGAACACCAGTCACTGGCGTGGTTGCGAGCTGATATGGACCTCCAGGACAAGTCCCTAGTTTCTACCTTGTGGTGTGTTGTTTGTCGCAAATTTGAGGAGCAGCTTACTGGACAAAAAAACTTTTCAAAGGCATGGATTGAGGGTTCTATAAAACCAGCAACCAGCAATATTGTTGATCATGCTGCCAGTGATCAGCATTAGTTAGCAATCACGCTTTTTCGTCGGGATCAAGCCAAGACTAGGAATGAGCCTATCACAACCTACAGTCCCATTGCTTGTGGCCTTTTATCGTCATCAATGGATCCTACTGTTAAAGAGCAGGTTAAGAAAAAGTTTGAACTTAGTTTTGATTTTGCAAAGGAGCATATACCCTTTTCTAAGTATCCAGTAATTCATGAACTGGAGGAAAAGCATGGAGTTAACCTGGCTTCGACTTATAAAAACAGAGATTCTCCCAGAAATTTTGTTGATTATATTGCAGAGGCTCAAAGGCTGGCATTTCATCGTAGTATTTGTTCTCAAAATTTTTACGGCGTTTGATGGATGGGTCTACTGATAAGGGTCGAATTGAGAATGAATTATTTGTGATTCTCCTTTGTAAAATTGATAATGAAATTCAGGAGGTTAAAACGTGTGCAAGATATTTGTGTGTGATTGAGCCATCAAAAGCTGATGCTAATGGATTGATAGCTTGTCTTAACCAAGCTTTAGCATGTATGGGTTTTGACAATGTCCTAACAAGAGAAAATGTTCTTGGAATTCAAAACCATCCAGTTCTTGTCGGCTGTGGAACTGATGGAGCCGCTGTTAATGTGTCTGATCAGAATGGAATGCGAGGTAAACTACACGCTAGTTTGCCTTGGTTGTTTTGGGCATGGTGCTATGCTCATCGCCTTGAACTTGCTAGTAAGAATGCCTTTTCTAGTCATCTTTTTAAGGACATTGATGAATTGTTATTGAGATTGAACTATCTATATGGCTTGGTGTCATATGTATGTGTGAGCTCCTCTTTAGCTTACCCTTTTCCAGCTCAAGGTGGAAGGACCTTCACTGGACAATAGTCCAAAGAATCCTGGGTTGATTCCACACACACACCCTCACTAAACCAACTGTCCCATGCTTCAAGGTCCAGTTCAGTTTCAGATTCGCTTTCAGAGTCACTTGCTGAAGTGGTAGAAGTTTTCTTGCGCTGTCGATATGTCTTTCGAGGTTTCTGGTTAACTCTTCATCTAGTTGAATCTTATTAACAACTGGTTTTACCTGCCATAAGCTTCCCTAGGAAGGAAGCTGTGTGCCACAGCTGCCTATCTTATCAATTTTCCACAGTTGCCTTCCTAGGGTAGGAGGTAAGACAAGTTTCTAAAATATGAAAGTGGTGGGAACTTCTATGAACTAATACTTAGAGCTTTACAGCCTAACTTTACACCTTGAGTAACAAACTCTAGTGGAAACTACTGCAGTAAAGATATCTAGCATATAATAAACCATTTAAATTATAGAAGTGATATGGCAACATATTTCACTCTCAGGATATATTTTCACTTCCTATGGCTCATGAAAGTACATTAGCCTGCTGATGAAATAGTTTGCCATATCACACTCTGGCTCATTCAATAAGTATTATTGGCGAGCGAGCGTAGCGAGCGAGACACTTACAGGGGTAACACAATCGAAAATCGGGGATGTTTATTTATTTATTTATTTATTTGTATATATGTTTGGACGTACGTATGTCATTTTGTACTTTGACCCTCACGTTCTTGTGTTAGTTATGTGGTCGACCCGTCCCAAATTGCACTCAACAGAATCCTCTGGTTTATTGATCAGTACCCGTATCACCCTAGAAATTGAATTGTTTACCGTTTTGAATTCTTTTGCGGGTGCAGTTAAAACTTGAAAACTTAGGGACTTCCATTTCTATTCGAGTTAGTGGCGGTGGTAAGTCAATGCGCTCTTTGTCATGGTTATAAGCCGTGCGCAACAGTATTTACTTGAAAATACATTGTCCACTAGACTACCGCGAAGGTAAGTCTGTGTAGGTGCACGTCCAGTTGTGTCAAAACATTGTGTGTTACAACCACTACTTAGCTAAAGAATATCACAAAGAAAACTTTTAAATAACGTGTATTATTTTGTTGTTGCTTTTTTCCTTAAATTCAAGCAGTTGCAGAGAGTTGTTACTATGGCACTGAAATCCCTTTACCGTGTATACGAAATTTAAAAACTGGACCTTATTTTCAGTAGCTTCAGTGTTAGAAGTCAAAATCATTGATATAAAAATAGTATAGTCTTTAGGCTCGCTCGCCATTTGTGCTCAAGCACATCACTAGTATATACATATGAATATGTATACACACCAGTTCACTCAATTCATGCATTCCATATTGTCATTACTCCTTCTTTGCTAATTAACCTGTATTTGCTTATGTAGCTACAATGTACGTGTTAACCAATTAATCGCGGAAGATGCAAATACGCGTCAATTGAGAAAAATAGATAACCGCGGAGGACGCGAAAATGCGTCATAAATGTGTCTTCACGTCCATTTCGCCCTACAGCCTTGTGGAGTCAAGGAAGCCACCAATCACAATTGCAGACTATTCTATATTGTTGTAAGTATATTTTAGGCTTATAAAATACATAGACTGCCATAAGAAAATGTTGAGTAAATTTTGTCACAACAATAAGACTTCTTTCTGATAAAGTATAAATTGAAAATAATATTTCATAATATTATAATAAAGGTACACAGAATAATTTTTTAGAAACCAATATTACTTTAGCTATAACTGCTCATGATAAGACAAGTAGAAAGCTATCTTGGCTAGTGGAACACTGGCACTTCAGCATCCTAGTGATGAAGACAATATTCTTGACCTGGCACAGCATGGCAGTGACAAGGATGGCAGTGACCAGAATGGCAGTAACTCTGGTGGTAGTGACGAGGAGTTTGATGACAGCAAGAATGACTTCAGCTGATGGGTGCAGTGACTGCAGTAGTTACTAGATGGTCAAGGACTCTGACGAGAGAACAGAATTGATGATTCTGAAAAGTAGCGATTTCTACAGGAATTTTAACCACATTCTTTATAGCAATAAGTAAAAATAAATACTGTTATACAACAGGTGAGACTGCAGGGAGCCCTCTGACATATACTTCTATTATGCTATGACCAGTTGCACTTGATAGTAAGATCACTAACTATTCTGTCAACAATGCAGCCTACGAGCACATCAAAAGTAAAGACACCTTGGAGTACCAAATATTCTATCATTTTTGTGATGTACCTGTTTTCATACACAAAAGCCATAAAAAGCTTCTTTGTTCACAAAATTTATAACAGATTGCTCAGTTCAAAATAAACCACACCCTATTAAAAATCAACAAATTCTTCCTGAATGTAAGACAGGTGTGTGCAAAAACACTTTCTCTTACCTCTGTGATCGAGTAGCAAACTGCTTCAGCCATGAAACCATACTTCCAACCTTACTAGTGTGCTTACTAAGAGCCTCAGTGTGATGCCATAAAAGTGTTTGCCAAACGGTGCAAGTACTTTGTTATTTTAAGTCGGGAACAGCTCCTTAGCGTCGAATTTATGCTTTCCCAATAGCCTAGAGCGTACTCTATCGTTCGATAATACTGTCCCCGAGGCAATCTTCAAAATGTTCGTCTTCTTTCTCTCGCTTAGTGTCACCCTCCCACCAAGCAATCAATCCTCTGTGTCTCGCGTGCGCCCGTGACCGCATTACGTAATACGCGTGTAATCATCCATACATTAAGTTATCAAGTTTTGTGGTATTGCACTATATCACCCTTGCCATTATTATTTGTTGTATCATGTCATGTCACATGCATATGCATATTGACCACCAAAGATATTGATCATGTTTACCCAAGTTTTATTGAATTGATTATGTTATAAAAAAACACTTTTAAGTTAATGGAATATCAATAGTAGAAGGGTTTTGATGCTTATGAAATTATATTTAAAAGCCTCACCTTTTCCCATTCAATCCTACTCCTCTTCATGTTTTGACAGTTGTAACAATACTGAGTATATACAAGTGGATTGGGTTGCCAGTAATTTAATGATGTGTGGTTACAAATATTCAATGACTAATTTTTTAGAGGCTAAAAGTGTTTGCCACTGCAACTGCTCTTCACATGAAAATATATCAATTGCAATTCTATTTTTCATTCTTGCAAGTTTTGTGATATTGGAAGTAACTATTTTGATTCTTGCATTTAAGGATAACATCTTAAGGAAACTAAAACTTAACAAGGTAAGTGTGAAAATTAGTGTAAAATGATGGTATGAACTATTGAAAAAACTGACTAGCACAATAAACTGAATATGATAAACTAAAATGATACAACTAGGTGACAACCACAAAACAATGCATCTAGTGATATAGCTTGTGGCAATATGCACATACATAATGCTTTAGGTTAAATACATGACAATGTATAGTTGTAAGTGTTTATTTCCAACACTCCTCCTCACTTGCAACTGGGCATGACTCTAACTCCAGCCAAAAACTGTAACTTGACAAGTTGATCATGACCAAGACCTTTTGTCAACATGTCTGCGATCATTTCCTCTGTTGGGCAATATCTCAGCTGAACTACTCCATTACGAACAAGTTCTCGGATGAAATGATATTTAATTTCGATGTGTTTTGTACGTCCATGGAATTGAGGATTTTTTGCTATCTGTATAGCCGATTGGTTGTCCTCATAGACAATAAGCTCCTCCACTGAACTCGCACACAACTCTGAAATGAGTAGTCTCATCCACACTGCTTCTTGTCCTGCACTTGCCAGAGCCATATACTCGGCCTCTGCTGTTGACAGTGCAACACATGATTATTTTTTGCTTCTCCAGCTCACTGGACAACTGCCAATCTGGAAAAAATAGCCAGATGTAGATTTTCTGTCATCCAAATCTCCTCCCCAATCTGAGTCAGAGTATCCAACACATTTGCTTGACGTTTCCTTGCTGTAAAGCAGACCAAATTTTGTAGTGCCTTTCAGATATCTCATAATTCTCTTCACTCCGATCCAATGCTGAGTATTTGGTCGTGATGAAAACTTGGCAACATTGTTCACGGCATATGTAATATCTGGTCTAGTTCCAACAGATAAATACATGAGGCTTCCAACAGCTGACTGATACATTTTTTGGTCAAATTTCTCTTCATCTTCTGTGCCCTTTACCAATTTGGTACAAGTGTCAACAGGAGTCTTCACTGACTTAGCATCCTCCATGCCAAATTTTTTAAGAAGATTTTGAGTGTAGACAGGCTGACCAATCCAGACTTCATTTGCTTCATCATTCTGAACTACTTTCAACCCAAGGAAATAGTGAAGCTTTCCCATGTCCTTGATATCGAAACGCTTGGCCAGTGCTTGCTTAACATTCTTCAATTGCTCCTCCTTTTTAGCTGCAAGAACAATGTCATCCACATACACTCCAATATTGAACATTTCTCCTTCACATCTTCTGTAGATACAAGGATCACTCTCACTTTGAATAAATCCCATTGTATTCAGTTGATCGTTCAACACAGAATTCCAACAGCGAGGTGATTGTTTTAAACCATAAATGCTTTTCTCCAGTTTACACACAAGATGTTCTTCTCCCCTCTTGATGAAACCGTCTGGCTGCTTCATATATACTTCCTCCTCAAGTTCTCCATTGAGAAAGGCAGTAGTAACATCAATCTGATGAATCTGTAAGTCATTCTGTACAGCCAGTGCAATCAGAGCACGAAGTGATTCCAGTCTAATCACCGGACAGAAAGTTTCATCATAGTCAGTGCCGAACTTCTGTGAAAAACCTTGAGCTACTAAGCGAGCTTTATAACGTTCCACTGAACCATCTGCTAAAATCTTGACTCTGAACACCCATTTACTACCAACTGGTGTTCGATCTTTTGGTAATTCTGTTAAAGTCCAGACTATGTTGTCATCTAGAGACTTAATCTCCTTTGCCATTGCTTCCACCCACTTTTCTTTTTCAGAACTCTCCAATGCTTCATTCAATGTAGTCGGTGTTGTTGGCTCCCTTGCTTGACTATCACTAATGCTTGCTCTTTCTCCATAAAATTCTGGAGTTTGCTTCGCTCTCTCAGAGCGTCTCAGAACAGGCTGCACAGTAGCCTCTGAAGTAGCAACTTCATTTTCTAGATGATCAGAAGACTCTTCAGTATTAAGTTCCAACTCCACAAAATGTTTATCTTCTTCTGTACACAACGTTTCTCCAATTTCACTATTGGTACTTTTTTCATTGAAATGAACATCTCGACTGTAAATCACTCTTGATCTGCTCGAATCATAGAGTCTATAACTTTTCGTTTCCTCTCCATAGCCCAGGAAAATACATTTTCTTGACTTTGAATCCAATTTTTTTTTCTTTCATCCTTGGCTACATGAGCATATGCGTCACATCCAAAAACACGCAAGTGCTCTACTTGTGGCTTCTGTTTCATCCACGCTTCAAATGGAGTCATGTCTTCAATAGCCTTAGTCGGACTTCTATTTCTCAGATAAACTGCAGTAGATACAGCTTCTGCCCAAAATGCTTGAGGTAGTTTAGCATCAACCAACATAGAACGCAGTGTCTCAACTAGAGTCCTGTTCATCCGTTCAGCTATACCATTTTGCTCGGGTGATTTGGGAACTGTACGCTCATGACGTATCCCTTCTGACTTCAAGTAGTCCTTGAATTCAGTAGAAAGATATTCACCTCCATTGTCAGAACGTAGAACTTTTAGGTGTTTTCCACTGGATCTCTCCACTAGAGCCTTCCACTTCAGGAAATAATTGAATACTTCATCCTTTTTCTTCAAAACATAGACCCATTGTAGTGGGAGAAATCATCAATGAATGTTAAAAAATACTCAGCTCCACCCAAAGATTTTGCATTCACTTTCCCACATACATCACTATGTACTAAAGCAAGTGGCTCCTTTGCTCTTCCACTATTGCTAGTTGGGAATTGAGTTCTGTGATGTTTGCCTTCCACACATGCCTCACAAAAATCAATTTGCTTCAATGCATTAAAATCAAATCCTCTCACCATCTTGCTTCTTGCGAGTCTTTGAAGATTTTGTATTCCGAGATGCCCAAAACGACGATGCCAGATGTTCTCATTTGTCTTGCGATTTGCAACATTGACTTTCACATTACCCATTGAGCAATTCAAATAATACAGACTTCCAATTTTTGATCCTTCCGCTATTAACTTCCCTTTTGCATTATATATTTGGCAACCTTTCTCATTGAAATCAGTAGTGTTGCCCAATTCCGTCGCCTTTGAAATGCTCAGTAAATTGTAAGACAACTTTGGCACATACAGAACATCAAGTAATCTGCACTCGTTCCATTTCTCGTCTGGCAGTTTCATATTCACAAAAATTATTCCTCTGCCAGTTGCCTTCAAGGTGCGTCCATCTCCAATCGAAACATCAATAGGATGTTTCAAATCTTCAAGTTTGTCAAACAGTTCACTGTCACAGCACATATGACAGCTTGCTCCCGAGTCTATAATCCATTTACTAGGAGTACTAGCTGAGAGCACTTTGTGACTGACCATCAGAGCATCACTTCCGCTGTCTGCGCTGCACTCGTCCACTACAGAAGCTTTGTTTGCATTCTGCTTTCCATGGCGGTTAGGCCTAAACTTCTTCTTCTCACCAGATAGGAGATGACAATTCCGCTTGATATGACCTGTTTTCCCACAATGAAAACACTCCACAGATTTCCTTTTGAATCTACTTGTCATTGCCTTTTCATGACTTGATCCATATCCTTCACGATCCTTCAATTTTCTCTCCTCATGTAACAAACGCTCTGTTACTACGTCCAAATTTGGTACGTCAGTACTTGCCTCTAGAGCTGTTACCAACATGTTGAAAGGCTCAGGTAAACTTGCCAAAAGATGCACCACTCGATCCTCCTCTTTGATTGGATCACCTATGACAGCAAGTCCCTCAAATAACTCTGTCAAAACTTTTATGTGCTTCTGGACTGACTCCCCTTCTTTCAACCTCAATGAATACAGTTTTCTGCGAAGTTCCAGCTTATTTGCCCATGTTTTCTTTTGAAATTGATCAGACAACTTCTTCCAGACTACAATAGGGTCATCAGGCTCCCCTAGTAGATACAGCAATGAGGGCTCAACGGACAAAACAATAGTAGCTAGAGCACGGTCCCTTCTGCTCATGAATTTCGCATATTTTTCAGCTTGTGCTTGACCAGGAGCACCTTCTGTTCCATTCACAATGTTCCATAGTCCATCTTTTATCAATGCCATGCGACACTGAATTTTCCAGGTTGGATAATTTGAACCATTCAATGGAACCAGAGTGACAGATTTTGATTCTGCCATATTTCACTCCTCTACAGCTAGCAGTCCTTAAATATCCACCAGCTAAATCTCTGCCCAAGTGTCTGGGCCCATAACCTATTGAAAAAACTGACTAGCACAATAAACTGAATTTGATAAACTAAAATGATACAACTAGGTGACAACCACAAAACAATGCATCTAGTGATATAGCTTGTGGCAATATGCACATACATAATGCTTTAGGTTAAATACATGACAATGTATAGTTGTAAGTGTTTATTTCCAACATGAACATTCTATATAATAAATGTACTTACATACTTTTCTGCATTTTTTATTCGTTAATGATTCAGTTTTTTAAATTGATAGTGTAATTTACTTCTTTATTTAATTATGTAACTTTTTTTATTCATTTTCTGCTACATAATTAAATTGAATTGAACATTATAAGAAAATTGTTCAATGCTGACAATGTTTGATACAACACTACTAATTGTTTGTTACTGCTGTGCCAGATTTGCTGCAATTAGTGGACTCCTCTCAGTAATTTCACTCTGTCTTTGTGATACAGTATCACATACAAACAGAGAAGGAAAATTAGTTTTAGCTACTTAGTGACCAAGGCTAAATACTATGTTCTAAAACTGAAATCTCAGGATTTACCACCATCAAATACCTCAGGTTGCTAGTATTACCATTCGCTAGACAGTACGGACCAGGACTCGCAAAGTCTAATGGACGATTGATCTCTCGAGGTCATATATCAATTATTAAGCCTGAATAGCATATTTCTTTTCTTCATATTTATATTATATTATTTGGCTCCAGATAAAAGTCTTTAGCGAAGTTTACAAAAGTATCATTAGATTACAAATGCTGCGAGATAGTTGTCTGATTTGAACACTTGAAACAATTGTAGAAGTTGCATGCACTAGTCATCAATGTATGCATATGACTATTGCTTGGTGGGCTTATTAATTATGTTGTATTACTTATTCATTAATTAATGCCAATCATAAACTTTGGTTAGAACACTAGAAGCATCAATTGAGGCTTTATCTTTGGTAAGATACACAGTAATAACTAGCTGATGTAAGGATCTAGCAACATGTGTGTTCAGTGAATTTATTAGTCAGGTTCGAAATGTTTTTTCGTTAATATTTTTTGGAGATTTTCTAATCTATGTATTTCTAGAATCATTATGTTTTAGTAAAACAGAAAATCAATGTTTGCAAATTTTTGTAAGCGTTTATGGTAGCAATAATGAAATTTTAAATAGGCAAACATTGAAAACAATGTATTTAAAGTATTTCTATAGTTGGATAAGCATGTATTTGTTTGTCGTGACTAATCATTCCTTGTAAGAGTTACAAATTTGTAAAAATCAATACAATCATTCATACTATGCCACAAGCAAAAATAAAATATAAGATTTAGATAAAATAATAAATGCATAGTGCTATTTATGTGTATGAATATTTTGTACCAGTTCTTTACAATTTGACTAGTCATCACTATCACTATCATATAAATAATTTTCAAAATAGGATTCTTCATCATTTTCACACTGAGTACAAGCAGAGGTCAGTACATTGTAAGCTGTTGCTTTTGCATAAACACCTTTGTGATGTACAATCGCCCTTGCACTGACATCTTACCATCTCGATGACTGCCTTGGGTGCTGGAAGGATATCTGTTGTTGTTGGTGTTAACTCTCCATCAGAATTTCTGTGATAGCCATTCTGCAGTGGATCCAGAAATATCTGCTGAGCAATACATGCCTGGCCCCACACGCTTGCCTGCAAGTGTACTCGTAAAATGTGGTGCTTGAGAGCTCCAATAGTTGGTGGTAGCTTGACACTTTCAGCCATGTGTTTGCAAAAAAGATACCACCGCAGTTCTGGAATGTTAAAAATCTGAATGCCCAAAGGGCAATATGCTGCACATACAAATTTAGCAATGGCTGACTGGATACCATCTGTCACTTCACTAGCTGCTAGATAACAAGGTAGAGGGCATTGATCACATCAGTAGTGGTCTTGAGAAAGATCTTAAACCAAGTTGTCTTTCCAATATTTGCAAACTTTCCGGTAATGTCAGCCCCAGAAAAAGCATGGAAAGCTGGCAATGCTTTGGCCTTTTCTGTGCCTAAAGCTTCCCAAAATGGTTTGATTTGCAGGGTAACCAGATACCATGTGAATTGATGTCTTCTTCAGCAGCAAATCATAATTTGCTATGGCCAGCACAAGGACATCGGTGTCTGGAGAAAAGAATGTTAGCTCCATATCTGTTCTCGAGTTTCTGTGTGTTGCATTAACAGCCAGAAATATCATTAAGGTGTCTGCCTCCTCATGATTGTTGTCTTCAATACAGATTGAATGAGGCTTGTTTTGCTCCTTGTTGTTCCAGATGTTGAAACGATTACCACTTTGTTTGAGTCTTGGTTATAATTCAGAGTTTTTTCAGCCAAGTACTCTGTTAGTCACTTTTGGTCTGGTCATGAGATAAAAATTTGCTCATACTAATATGCTTTATGCTTGTCTCATCTCTTATATTTTGGTATTGTACAGGATCCTGTATTCCACGTCTCTTTTGTCTAGTTGCCTTCTTCAATGAATCTACTTTGTATGTGTCAAACACCAATATGATTTCATCATATAGCCTGCTGTAATATTCATTAAATTTTGAATAAAACATACACTAAGATCCTTTACTGTAGCCATTGTTGCTTTGTTTTTGGTTATTTTTTGGACAACTACCATTCCATCTACTACAGCTATCCTTCGATCTGGTACATCACATTGCTTGTGAGAAGTAGGTTGTGAGTTGTCACAAGTACCTTCTGCTGCTACTAGCAACTTTTCAAGTGAATGAGTGAGCTTAGACTTATCTTGGCAAAGCAGCAATGAACCACTTGGGGCAAATAGTGCCCTTGGAGTTATTGTGAACTCAAAATTGCCTATACAATGTTTTTGGTCAATATTTCTGCTCGACCTGGCAAGAACCATCAGTCTACCAAATAAATTTTTGGTTTCTTGCAAGTCTACCGTTTTGTCATGTACTTTGTCTGCCATCTTTTTGTTGCTAGACATGTACATCTTATTGTTGTTCTTCTTAACAGGAGCCTATAAACTGACACTTCCATTAATTCTTTCAGCCACATAATTCTTTATACATTTTCTGTCCTGAATCATCCATATTTAAAATTTGTGGAATATATTTTTCTAGAACATATGCATTAGTAATAAGGTTGTATAACATGGGACCTGTTGCTGTAAAAGGATTCTCATGTCTCAATATGGCAGCCTTAATCTTGCTGATGGCAAGGCCACTCATGTGCTACTTCTGGCAGTAATGGCAAAGCACCTACTTTGGTTAGCGCCCTGTTGTCAGATAGAATTGAGTTGTAACCTGCCCATCCTGGGATGAGACATGTTTTTTCTTGTTTCTCTATTCTGGAAAGAACAGAGGTTAAAACCCATCCAAAGTGTGTCAGTTTATATGAATCAGCCACACCTCTTTTGTTTATAGCGAATTTTTTTCTCCCTGTGTTTTCTGTAGGTTTATGTTTGGGCTTGTTGCATGGCAGTATAGCAGTGTGATAGGAGGATACAGTGAGACTTTGAGCATCATTGATGTGCAATGGTGAACAGAGTGATTCTCCTGGAGCTTCAGCTTTCTGGTAAATAGCAGTAATTGTTCCATGAGTTGTACATTTTCCATCTGCAGTGTCTTCAGTGAAGTCTGTATTGTGTACAGCAAAGAATACGAACGTATCTTTCTTTAGAAAGGGCGGTATAAAAAGTTCCTCAAATTTCTTGGTATTTTCTACTACTGCATTTGCCAGTGCTGTTTCTAAAAACAGAACACGACTATAGGGGATGCATAAGTTTTGTGCATTGAGCAGATTTACAAGTTTTTTGTTTCTTGTGTCATGGTGGAGAGTTAGTGCTAATCCTAGTATCTGTGGGTTTTCTTTGCTTTGTTGTAAACAAAATCTGCCCACTCCCTCTTTGGTTGATAAGTTACTTGTCTCTTTGATTTAAATGAATACATGATTTTCTGGCTTATAGTTAGAGAATCCCTGTGCACTCTGTTCTTCGAACTTCAGTTTCAAGTTCTTGTGCAGGCCCAACTAAATCCAATGAATAAGTGTGTACAGTTCTGCTGGTACATCATCGAGAGTGCTGGAAACGGTTATATTGCCTTGTGACTTTCCTGCCTTTGAGAAATGATTTATTGTCAGACGAATTAGCTGTGCTGATTTGTAAATACACTTCATGTTGTCCACTTCACCTGTCACAATAGCAGACGGAACCATATCAGCTTCACAAGCTGCTGGAGAGTACAAGACAGCTGCATTTCGTCTGTCTTTTTGTAGAACTGATCGAATGCTAGGCAATTCTGCCATAACTTTGTCTTTTAACCACTGTCTAGTGTAGGCAGGTGAATGGTTTGCTAATGCTTCAAGTCCACCAAGCAAGTTGATGTATGTGATTTCGACATCTTCTATCGAAAGATATGCCTTGTTTTTTGTTTGTAGGTCAATGAGGTTGACCAGTTCAATAAAGCAAGCATTCTGCATTGATTGTTGCATACAATAATTGTTTGTTTCACTCTCCTTGCCACTATCTCTTAAAACATGGAAGACATGCTCAGTCCAGCATGATTTATGATATTTGACATCAATAGCATGGGCATCATCAGGAGAGATAGCAGTGCACAATTTACTCTGAAATACTGGATTTTGGGAAAGGTACACTGCTTTCCTTAGAGCTTGTCCAGCATTTTTAGTTGTTATATTGAACAACTGCATTTTTTTATCTTTTTGGCAAAAAAACCCATAAATTCTTGTCCATAGAAGAGCATGTGAATGGCAAAGAAGAACTTGGACCATCAATACTTTCAGAGTATTTCCACTTTACTGGCATTCGTCCTGGCTCCCTATGGGTTCCACTAGAGAGATATTCTTGTGGCTTTGTTCGTAGCATCAGAATAGCAGGTGCGATGCCACACTGCACCCTCTCTTTGTAAAATTTCTGCTGTATAGTCTTTTAGTCGTTTTAGAACAGGAATGAATTTGCTATCCTGCAATTGAGCTCTTTCCAGTACTACATTGAGCAGATGTTGATAAGAGTCTATTCTAGGATGCAGCACCAATGTTTTGTTAGATGCAGGCTTTATGCACACAATACATTGAGTCCAGTTTGTTGAATAATGATGAGGCTGCTGACCTAGCTGTGGCACACTCTCAGCCATTTTGTTTAGCCTTTCATAAAAACATTAATGTCAACAATTAATTATAGCATAGTTTTTGTTTACCTATTGATGATAAGGCTTATTCATTAGGCAGACAATGTCTGCCAGGCTTCTTTAGTGTAGACTGTAGTGTTGATGTTTATAGTTCTTCAGACTTCAATGATGATGATGATGATGATGAAACTACTGTAGCTGTCATAAGGCTTCTTTCAGAGGTTAAATAATTGAAAATTCGTGTGTTTTATGATACATCTTGGCTAGAATGCAGAATGGTTTTCTTATGAATATCATTAGCTCTTTATCCAAACTGTACCTGTTATACTAAAGACAATTGTGAATGTATTAAGTGATTAATGAGAAAAATTAGTACCTACTATTTTAGCACCTTAACCTGGTTGCCATGGCAACCAATAAAATGCAAACATTGATTTTTTAATTCACTATGTCATGTAGTTTCCAAAAAATATATAGATTACCAAATCTCCAAAAAAATTTAACGAAAGTATAATTACATAACAAACCAGACTACTAGGATCTGTGACCATTTAGGAGTATGTGACAGAACAAGAATGTGCAAAGAATAAACAACTTAGTTTACACTGGGGCATGGCAACTAGCTTGCTTAATATTTACTTCCAGCCTCGTTGAATCTGTATTGTTTTGTAACCACTAGATCTATGCCAGTAGTGGCCCAGAATATTTCAAACTAAATTCACTGTTAAATAAATACAATGCTGCTCTTTGAAGATGAAAATTTAGTATTAAATGTGTCGAAGGAGGACGGCAAACTGAGTTTGAACGATTAGTCAGGGAACTTTTTTTGACCAATGATGAAACATGTAAGCCTAACTTCTACATTCACTGTACCTCCTCATTTTCTTCTGTTGCATGCATTATCAGCTGGAATAAACAGTTTTGTGGTGGTTAACCACAATTATCTCAATAGTGGAACTGTCATTCTTCCAAGAATCATAATTTGTTCTCACTATTTTTTCACAGTGATATTTTTATATCATCTGAAAGCTCTTTTTGTACTCGTTAAAGCGACTTTATCAAATTAAAAAAAAACTTTTTGGTTACCGTATGTGATGGAGGAACCATTAGCAAACTATATGTTACACAAGAAACCAATCCCTGTCTAATACTGCAGCTTTCTGAAACTGCTGATGGATCCCCAGGGTACGAAGCTGTTGTAACACCACTAAACTTCCCAATAAAGCAAATCTTATTTAGGTTTGTCTATTCTGACAGTTTCAGAACTAATGTTTGGCAGTTCAGGAGATGATGCACTACGTCTGCAACTCAATACAGTTTAGAAGACCCCTAAATAAACCTAAATGAACTGCCATTAAGGTTTAGCTTACTCACCGAAGGTGGGGTAGCCTCCTGCCCAAGTGTTTAGACTCAAAAAAGAAAATTGAATCAAAGTACCCTGAAGCAACACGTACCACATGCATGCACGCACACATACACAAGCGCAAATTCTCTTGTTGCCACTAGAGGAGGATCATGCGCACCTGGCAGAGCCAGGATGCCTGTGCACTAACGACACTGAGCCATGCTAGCATGATTTGAGCTAGGAACTCCTGGAGCACAGGCTGTTTCTCATAGCAAGCACCCCCCTCCCCCTCTTTTAACTGTTTTTTTTTTCCCCTTCTACAACGCTAGGTATAACTGGAAAGTCAAGAGACAACAATACAACACTCGTGTGAAGTTCATTCAGAAAAAGTTCTGCTCCGTGTGCGCAGTCACCTAATTGGAGTGAAGTTTACGTGGTTGAATAGCTCTTCCTCTGTGCTTTATTTTAAACTATAATGAGCCATAGTTGTAAACAAGGAATGGCAAAGACGCACTACACAAACGGTAACGATAAAACACAAAGCTTGGATTCTACCAGATGATCCGAGTACTGTAAATAGGGATGACAAAAAAAAATCATAAATAAATAAATAAATATCCCATTGACTTGAAACTTTGGACACAGATTCAAAACGCTTCAGCCTACAGAATAAACTAATTAAATAGAGTCAAAAAAAAAATGAAGGAATGTTTTTTCAATTTTTTTAAGCTTCTGTTAAAAATAAATACAATGGTATTCAATCATGTCTTTGTTGTTTTTGCTTCTTGTTGTTGCAAAGGAGAGTGAGGTGTCAGCTAGCACCGATGCTGTGAGCAACTTGGTCCCTGAAACTGTGCGATGTTTTGAAGCAAGTATTCCAGAGAGTTACTGCAAGGAGTCCTTTATCTTCTTCACTGGCCAATATGGAGAAGACGACATTTCTCTTAATGAAGATTCTGAAGAACTATGGCCGTGTGTGCAAGAAAGCGGAGCAGACGGAAGGCAAGAGCTGGTATGTTTGAGGCATTCTCTTAGTTTTTCCGGAGATTGCAGTGAACTGGTTGTGGGGCCAGGCAGAAGCAGAGTGAAAGACAAGAAGAGAAAGAAGAAGGAAGAGAAGCCAGAAAAAGAATAAAGTCAATTATGTGTTGAATCTTTGTGTGTGTGTGTCATTAAATATTAGTATTTAGTTTATTAGCATTGTGGCGTGCGTGGTACAGAATAGCTAGTGTCATGTGCAATCGTTATATTATTTCCTGTATCATTACGTGCGTAGGCGGGTCCATTGAACTATAAGACCTGCCTGACTTCCGTTTGTGTTTTAGTTCTATCCTTCCACCTCAGTAATTAGTTTAAGACCTAATCCACTGTCTTGGCCACTGCGCAGCGAAGGTTTACTACCCTTCCTCCTGCCCCGTGCGCGGATCTGAATTTTGGTGGCAGCGACTTATTCGATTCCCCCACACTGGGTCTTCCCTGATCTGTTGTCTAGTAGTTTCCTCTGTCATATTGCTATATGATCTGTGAATATTGTTCCACAATTTCAGTGTGAAGTGGCAGTGGTTGCTTTATGTATTGAACAATCACTTGATATTCTTATATCTAACTCTAGTTTGTCTTTGATAGTGCTAATAATTTAATATATACATTATTATAAAATCAAAAGTGACTCGCTCTGCATGTAGGATGTTCTGATTTGATCTCCAGTGGCATACATATTTTCAGACATATAACTATTACTTGATTATGTATCTTCATCAGTATTATTGAACAGGTATGGCAACTTTTAACACCCACAATCTCCACCCCACTCTACCCCCGAAATTTGACACTTTACTGTTTCCTGGCACAGACTCAGGAATTTAGTACATAGGAATACTTCTCATGGTAGTAACTACGTCGTCATATACGCAGCCCAAAAATCAAGAATATCCTCAATGACGCTCTAAAACTGGGTATGTACTTCATTTACCCTATCAGGGAAAACAAGTTTCACTCTCATCAACAGCTACTTCATATAAATTAATTTGGCATACATATAACAATTGGTAACATTGGCATAGAAATTTCAAAAGGGGGATACAAAATTTTGACCATATCCAAGCTACACCACACTTACAGGACAGTTCTTGAAACTACAAAGTTGGATATCTGGAAGAACTACATGCAGTGTCAGTGAGGATGTAAGGTTCTGGTACAGTATAAATCTAAACATTCACGAGTAAAATTTAAATCATATGGTAATCTGCTAAAGAATTACTAAATACATGACAAGAACAGAGGAAGAGCTACACCATGTTTACAGAAAAAAGGGAGAAGGTACTATCATATCACAGAAACTAGACTGTTTTTTTTTTTACTGAGTATGACTTCGGGCATAAACAGTTAAAGGAAATGAAGGGAGTTGTGACTCAAGACTGAAAGTTTCAAAGACTTGCCTGCAGTGCATTAAATAAAGAGGATCATTGTTATGTGGTTTATATTTTTGTTGTAGCTGTTGCTTTTGCAAACTGAATTTTAAATTAAAGTTAATATTTAAACAATACAACTTCATAATCCAGAAAACTGATATTTGTTGCTGAGTAAATGTCTTAAAAATTTTTTCATTGGGTTTGTGCTTGCATAATTTTGTTTCTTGCCTGAGGTGCTAGTGACATAAAATTAATGAATTGATTGACTGAGGTAGCTAGCTTGAAGAAAGATATCCACTTCTTAGGATATCATGAGCAAGTAGCTAAAGATGGCCTCCATGTTGAAGTGGAAACAGTTAATATCCCATGTATTCTCTTGTCCATCACCACACGTGTCAATGAATACTTCCATAACTATGTATACAGAAAGCAATTAATTAACGGAAACAAACTCAAATGACAATTCAGCAAAAAAAGCAGAAGAGTTCCAACCATTATATAATAACATCCATTGTGATTGCACCCTGCATAGCTGTGCTTGTAGACAAGGTGAAACAGCTGGTATTTAAAAGAAGCAATAATGCATGATAAAAGAAATAATGCTCATCTGGGAAATTGGATGGCATTTGGCAAGAGTTTATGCAGCTAATGTGAGGTGTCACATTGATGGTTAGGCTTCTTTTTAGCCAAAAAAAAGGCAATTTGGGAAGCACAAGAATCTGCTTTTGATTCAATTGTACAAAGTTTTCCGCTCTATCAACTTAATGAACAAGCAAATTTCTTTTAGCTAGAATAGAATTGATGTAAACAGTTTAAAATAGTTATACTTATTGGGCAGTGTTTTCATTTTTAAGTTTTATTTTAATAGCATTAGCTACAGTCAGCAATTTGAAAGAATTCATGATGATGGTCTTGTAAGTATCACAGTATTTGAATGTGAGTGTGCTTTGATTTTAAACAAGTTAAAATTTTTGCTTTGGAACCTTGTTCTTTAAGTTGATAGAGCGGAAAACTTTGTACTTGAGGAAATATAGAATAATGCCTCACTAAGCCACTAGTAAAGACCTTTCAGTTTTATTTGATCTAGCTATCTGAGTTTCAGGTCAGCTGCAACTTGCTAGTTGAAACACTAGGAGGACTTTTATCTAGTATTAATGCCAAAACATTATGGGTTTTTTTCCCCCAAGTATTCTAAATAGGTTCTTTTACTGTGTATAGCTAACTCTTCCAAACCAATTACTCACACTTACATCAAAGACAACGGACTACTGCAACAAATTAAGCTCAGTTAGGTGGGGGACTGTCCACGGCAAGAGGGGACCGTGTGTGGCAATGATACATGCCACTTACGGTCCTAGGAGGACCGTCTACTGCATTATATTTTGCCGTGAACGGTACGGGGGGACCGTCCGTGGCAAATAATTCTGCCGCATTTGGTCTGGGGGGACCTCGCGGAGGGGGGACCAATTATCATGTGACAGTCAGGACTCAGCTAGTAGTCAGGACTCAGCTAGTAGTCAGGACTCAGCTAGTAGTCAGGACTTAGCTAGCAGTCAGAACTCAGCTAGTAGTAGGACTCAGCTAGTAGCCAGAACTGGGCTATTGGTCAGAACTCAGCTAGTAGTCTGGACTCAGCTAGTAGTCAGAACTCAGTTAGTAGTCAGAACTCAGCTAGTAGTCAGGACTCAGCTGGTAGTCAGAATTCAGCTCGTAGTCAGGACTTAGCTAGCAGTCAAAACTCAGCTAGTAGTAGGACTCAGCTAGTAGCCAGAACTGGGCTATTGGTCAGAACTCAGCTAGTAGTCTGGACTCAGCTAGTAGTCAGAACTCAGCTAGTAGTAGGACTCAGCTAGTAGTCAGAACTGAGCTATTGGTCAGAACTCAGCTAGTAGTCTGGACTCAGCAGTAGTCAGAACTCAGTTAGTAGTCAGAACTCAGCTAGAAGTCAGGACTCAGCTAGCAGTCAGAACTCAGCCAGTAGTCAGAACTCAGCTAGTAGTAGGACTCAGCTAGTAGTCAGAACTGAGCTATTGGTCAGAACTCAGCTAGTAGTCTGGACTCAGCAGTAGTCAGAACTCAGTTAGTAGTCAGAACTCAGCTAGAAGTCAGGACTCAGCTAGCAGTCAGAACTCAGCCAGTAGTCAGAACTCAGCTAGTAGTAGGACTCAACTAGTAGTTAGAACTGAGCTATTGGTCAGAACTCAGCTAGTAGTCTGGACTCAGCAGTAGTCAGAACTCAGTTAGTAGTCAGAACTCAGCTAGTAGCCAGGACTCAGCTAGCAGTCAGAACTCAGCCAGTAGTCAGAACTCAGCTAGTACTCAGGACTTAGCTAGCAGTCAGAACTCAGCTAGTAGTCAGAACTCAGCTAGTAGTCAGGACTCAGCTTGCAGTCAGAACTCAACTAGTAGTCAGGACTCAGCCAGTAGTCAGGACTCAGCTAGTAGTCAGAACTCTGCTATTAGTCAGAACTCAGCTAGTAGTCAGGACTTAGCTAGTAGTCAGGACTCAGCTAGTAGTCAGAACTCAGCTAGTAGTCAGAACTCAGCTAGTAGTCAGGATCAGCTAGTAGTCAAAATTCAGCTAGTAGTCAGAACTCAGTAGTCAGAAATCAGCTAGAAGTCAGGACTAAGCTAGTAGTCAGGACTAAGCTAGTAGTCAGGACTCAGCCAGCAGTCAGGACTCAGCTAGTAGTCAGAACTCAGCTAGTAGTCAGAACTGAGCTATTGGTCAGAACTCAGCTAGTAGTCAGGACTCAGCTAGTAGTCAGAACTGAGCTATTGGTCAGAACTCAGCTAGTAGTCTGGACTTAGCTAGTAGTCAGAACTCAGTTAGTAGTCAGAAATCAGCTAGAAGTCAGAACTCAGCTAGTAGTCAGAACTCAGCTAGTAGTCAGGACTCAGCTAGCAGTCAGAACTCAGCTAGTAGTCAGAACTCAGCTAGTAGTCAGGTCTCAGCTATCAGTCAGAACTCAGCTTGTAGTCAAAATGCAGCTAGTAGGCAGGACGTAGACTAGCAGTCAAGAACTCAGCTGAAATCCGCAGATTGTCAGGACTCAGCTAGTAGTCAGGATCAGTATTGCGCAGAACCTCAGATAGTAGGCTGGCTCAGCAGTAGCAGAAACTAGTTAGTAGTCAGGAAAATCAGATAGAAGTCAGGATTAAGTCGTAGTCAGGGATCAGCTAAAGTCAGAACTCAGCTAGTAGTTCAGAACTCAGCTATGTCAGGACTCAGTTAGCAGTCAGAATTCAACTAGTAGTCAGAACTCAGCTAGTAGTCAGGACTCAGCTAGCAGTCAGAACTCAGCTAGTAGTCAGAACTCAGCTAGTAGTCAGGTCTCAGCTATCAGTCAGAACTCAGCTTGTAGTCAGAATGCAGCTAGTTGTCAGGACTTAGCTAGCAGTCAGAACTCAGCTGAAATCAGCTAGTAGTCAGGACTCAGCTAGTAGTCAGAACTGAGCTATTGGTCAGAACTCAGCTAGTAGTCTGGACTCAGCTAGTAGTCAGAACTCAGTTAGTAGTCAGAAATCAGCTAGAAGTCAGGATTAAGCTAGTAGTCAGGACTCAGCTAAAAGTCAGAACTCAGCTAGTAGTCAGAACTCAGCTAGTAGTCAGGACTCAGCTAGCAGTCAGAACTCAGCTAGTAGTCAGAACTCAGCTAGTAGTCAGGTCTCAGCTATCAGTCAGAACTCAGCTTGTAGTCAGAATGCAGCTAGTAGTCAGGACTTAGCTAGCAGTCAGAACTCAGCTGAAATCAGCTAGTAGTCAGGACTCAGCTAGTAGTCAGAACTGAGCTATTGGTCAGAACTCAGCTAGTAGTCTGGACTCAGCTAGTAGTCAGAACTCAGTTAGTAGTCAGAAATCAGCTAGAAGTCAGGACTAAGCTAGTAGTCAGAACTCAGCTAAAAGTCAGAACTCAGCTAGTAGTCAGAACTCAGCTATTAGTCAGGACTCAGTTAGCAGTCCGAATTCAGCTAGTAGTCAGGTCTCAGCTATCAGTCAGAACTCAGCTTGTAGTCAGGACTCAGCTAGTAGTCAGGACTTAGCTAGCAGTCAGAACTCAGCTAGTAGTCAGGACTCAGCAGTAGTCAGAACTCAGTTAGTAGTCAGAACTCAGCTAGAAGTCAGGACTCAGCTAGCAGTCAGAACTCAGCCAGTAGTCAGAACTCAGCTAGTAGTAGGACTCAGCTAGTAGTCAGAACTGAGCTATTGGTCAGAACTCAGCTAGTAGTCTGGACTCAGCAGTAGTCAGAACTCAGTTAGTAGTCAGAACTCAGCTAGAAGTCAGGACTCAGCTAGCAGTCAGAACTCAGCCAGTAGTCAGAACTCAGCTAGTAGTAGGACTCAGCTAGTAGTCAGAACTGAGCTATTGGTCAGAACTCAGCTAGTAGTCTGGACTCAGCAGTAGTCAGAACTCAGTTAGTAGTCAGAACTCAGCTAGAAGTCAGGACTCAGCTAGCAGTCAGAACTCAGCCAGTAGTCAGAACTCAGCTAGTAGTAGGACTCAGCTAGTAGTCAGAACTGAGCTATTGGTCAGAACTCAGCTAGTAGTCTGGACTCAGCAGTAGTCAGAACTCAGTTAGTAGTCAGAACTCAGCTAGTAGTCAGGACTCAGCTAGCAGTCAGAACTCAGCTAGTAGTTAGAACTCAGCTAGTAGTTAGAACTCAGCTAGTAGTTAGAACTCAGCTAGTAGTCAGAACTCAGCTAGTAGTCTGGACTCAGCAGTAGTCAGAACTCAGTTAGTAGTCAGAACTCAGCTATAGTAGTCAGGACTCAGCTAGCAGTCAGAACTCAGCCAGTAGTCAGAACTCAGCTAGTACTCAGGACTTAGCTAGCAGTCAGAACTCAGCTAGTAGTCAGAACTCAGCTAGTAGTCAGGACTCAGCTAGTAGTCAAAATTCAGCTAGTAGTCAGAACTCAGTAGTCAGAAATCAGCTAGAAGTCAGGACTAAGCTAGTAGTCAGGACTAAGCTAGTAGTCAGGACTCAGCTAGTAGTCAGAACTCAGCTAGTAGTCAGGACTCAGCTAGTAGTCAGAACTCAGCTAGTAGTCAGAACTCAGCTAGTAGTCAGAACTCAGCTAGTAGTCAGAACTCAGCTAGTAGTCAGAACTCAGCTATTAGTCAGGACTCAGCTAAAAGTCAGAACTCAGCTAGTAGTCAGAACTCAGCTAGTAGTCAGAACTCAGCTATTAGTCAGGACTGAGCTAGCAGTCAGGACTCAGCTAGTAGTCAAAATTCAGCTAGTAGTCAGAACTTAGTAGTCAGAAATCAGCTAGAAGTCAGGACTAAGCGAGTAGTCAGGACTCAGCTAAAAGTCAGAACTCAGCTAGTAGTCAGAACTCAGCTATTAGTCAGGACTCAGTTAGCAGTCAGAATTCTGCTAGTAGTCAGAACTCAGCTAGTAGTCAGGACTCAGCTAGCAGTCAGAACTCAGCTAGTAGTCAGAACTCAGCTAGTAGTCAGGTCTCAGCTATCAGTCAGAACTCAGCTTGTAGTCAGAATGCAGCTAGTAGTCAGGACTTAGCTAGCAGTCAGAACTCGGCTGAACTCAGCTAGTAGTCAGGACTCAGCTAGTGGTCAGGACTCAGCTAGTAGTCAGGACTCAGCTAGTAGTCAGGACTTAGCTAGCAGTCAGAACTCAGCTAGTAGTCAGGACTCAGCTGGTAGTCAGAATTCAGCTCATAGTCAGGACTTAGCTAGTAGTCAGAACTCAGCTAGTAGTAGGACTCAGCTAGCAGTCAGAACTCAGCTAGTAGTTAGAACTCAGCTAGTAGTTAGAACTCAGCTAGTAGTTAGAACTCAGCTAGTAGTCAGAACTCAGCTAGTAGTCTGAACTCAGCAGTAGTCAGAACTCAGCTAGTAGTCAGGACTCAGCTTGTAGTCAGAATTCAGCTCATAGTCAGGACTTAGCCAGTAGTCAGAACTCAGCTAGTAGTAGGACTCAGCTAGTAGCCAGAACTGGGCTATTGGTCAGAACTCAGCTAGTAGTCTGGACTCAGCTAGTAGTCAGAACTCAGTTAGTAGTCAGAACTCAGCTAGTAGTAGGACTCAGCTATGAGTCAGAACTGAGCTATTGGTCAGAACTCAGCTAGTAGTCTGGACTCAGCAGTAGTCAAAACTCAGTTAGTAGTCAGAACTCAGCTAGAAGTCAGGACTCAGCTAGCAGTCAGAACTCAGCCAGTAGTCAGAACTCAGCTAGTAGTAGGACTCAGCTAGTAGTCAGAACTGAGCTATTGGTCAGAACTCAGCTAGTAGTCTGGACTCAGCAGTAGTCAGAACTCAGTTAGTAGTCAGAACTCAGCTAGTAGTCAGGACTCAGCTAGCAGTCAGAACTCAGCCAGTAGTCAGAACTCAGCTAGTACTCAGGACTTAGCTAGCAGTCAGAACTCAGCTAGTAGTCAGAACTCAGCTAGTAGTCAGGACTCAGCTTGCAGTCAGAACTCAGCTAGTAGTCAGGACTCAGCCAGTAGTCAGGACTCAGCTAGTAGTCAGAACTCAGCTAGTAGTCAGAACTCAGCTAGTAGTCAGGACTTAGCTAGTAGTCAGGACTCAGCTAGTAGTCAGAACTCAGCTAGTAGTCAGAACTCAGCTAGTAGTCAAAATTCAGCTAGTAGTCAGAACTCAGTAGTCAGAAATCAGCTAGAAGTCAGGACTAAGCTAGTAGTCAGGACTAAGCTAGTAGTCAGGACTCAGCTAGTAGTCAGAACTCTGCTATTAGTCAGAACTCAGCTAGTAGTCAGAACTCAGCTAGTAGTCATAACTCAGCAAGTAGTCAGGACTCAGCTAGTAGTCAGGACTCAGCTAGTAGTCAGGACTCAGCTAGCAGTCAGAACTCAGCTAGTAGTCTGAACTCAGCTAGTAGTCAGAACTCAGCTAGTAGTCAGGACTCAGCTAGTAGTCAAAATTCAGTTAGTAGTCAGGCCTTAGCTGGCAGTCAGAACTCAGCTAGTAGTAGGACTGAGCTAGTAGTCAGAACTGAGCTATTGGTCAGAACTCAGCTAGTAGTCTGGACTCAGCTAGTAGTCAGAACTCAGCTAGTAGTCAGAACTCAGCTATTAGTCAGGACTCAGTTAGCAGTCAGAATTCAGCTAGTAGTCAGAACTGAGCTAGTAGTCAGGTCTCAGCTATCAGTCAGAACTCAGCTTGTAGTCAAAATGCAGCTAGTAGTCAGGACTTAGCTAGCAGTCAGAACTCAGCTGAAATCAGCTAGTAGTCAGGACTCAGCTAGTAGTCAGAACTGAGCTATTGGTCAGAACTCAGCTAGTAGTCTGGACTCAGCTAGTAGTCAGAACTCAGTTAGTAGTCAGAAATCAGCTAGAAGTCAGGATTAAGCTAGTAGTCAGGACTCAGCTAAAAGTCAGAACTCAGCTAGTAGTCAGAACTCAGCTATGTCAGGACTCAGTTAGCAGTCAGAATTCAACTAGTAGTCAGAACTCAGCTAGTAGTCAGGACTCAGCTAGCAGTCAGAACTCAGCTAGTAGTCAGAACTCAGCTAGTAGTCAGGTCTCAGCTATCAGTCAGAATTCAGCTTGTAGTCAGAATGCAGCTAGTAGTCAGGACTTAGCTAGCAGTCAGAACTCAGCTGAAATCAGCTAGTAGTCAGGACTCAGCTAGTAGTCAGAACTGAGCTATTGGTCAGAACTCAGCTAGTAGTCTGGACTCAGCTAGTAGTCAGAACTCAGTTAGTAGTCAGAAATCAGCTAGAAGTCAGGACTAAGCTAGTAGTCAGGACTCAGCTAAAAGTCAGAACTCAGCTAGTAGTCAGAACTCAGCTAGTAGTCAGGACTCAGCTAGCAGTCAGAACTCAGCTAGTAGTCAGAACTCAGCTAGTAGTCAGGTCTCAGCTATCAGTCAGAACTCAGCTTGTAGTCAGAATGCAGCTAGTAGTCAGGACTTAGCTAGCAGTCAGAACTCAGCTGAAATCAGCTAGTAGTCAGGACTCAGCTAGTAGTCAGAACTGAGCTATTGGTCAGAACTCAGCTAGTAGTCTGGACTCAGCTAGTAGTCAGAACTCAGTTAGTAGTCAGAAATCAGCTAGAAGTCAGGACTAAGCTAGTAGTCAGAACTCAGCTAAAAGTCAGAACTCAGCTAGTAGTCAGAACTCAGCTATTAGTCAGGACTCAGTTAGCAGTCCGAATTCAGCTAGTAGTCAGGTCTCAGCTATCAGTCAGAACTCAGCTTGTAGTCAGAATGCAGCTAGTAGTCAGGACTTAGCTAGCAGTCAAAACTCAGCTGAACTCAGCTAGTAGTCAGGACTCAGCTAGTAGTCAGGACTCAGCTAGTGGTCAGGACTCAGCTAGTAGTCAGGACTCAGCTAGTAGTCAGGACTTAGCTAGCAGTCAGAACTCAGCTAGTAGTCAGGACTCAGCAGTAGTCAGAACTCAGTTAGTAGTCAGAACTCAGCTAGAAGTCAGGACTCAGCTAGCAGTCAGAACTCAGCCAGTAGTCAGAACTCAGCTAGTAGTAGGACTCAGCTAGTAGTCAGAACTGAGCTATTGGTCAGAACTCAGCTAGTAGTCTGGACTCAGCAGTAGTCAGAACTCAGTTAGTAGTCAGAACTCAGCTAGTAGTCAGGACTCAGCTAGCAGTCAGAACTCAGCTAGTAGTCAGAACTCAGCTAGTAGTCAGGACTCAGCTTGCAGTCAGAACTCAGCTAGTAGTCAGGACTCAGCCAGTAGTCAGGACTCAGCTAATAGTCAGAACTCTGCTATTAGTCAGAACTCAGCTAGTAGTCAGGACTTAGCTAGTAGTCAGGACTCAGCTAGTAGTCAGAACTCAGCTAGTAGTCAGAACTCAGCTAGTAGTCAAAATTCAGCTAGTAGTCAGAAATCAGTAGTCAGAAATCAGCTAGAAGTCAGAACTAAGCTAGTAGTCAGGACTAAGCTAGTAGTCAGGACTCAGCTAGTAGTCAGAACTCAGCTAGTAGTCAGGACTCAGCTAGTAGTCAGAACTCAGCTAGTAGTCAGAACTCAGCTAGTATCAGAACTCAGCTGTAGTCAGAACTCAGCAAGTAGTCAGGACTCAGCTAGTAGTCAGAACTCAGCTAGTAGTCAGGACTCAGCTGGTAGTCAGAATTCAGCTCGTAGTCAGGACTTAGCTAGTAGTCAGAACTCAGCTAGTAGTAGGACTCAGCTAGCAGTCAGAACTCAGCTAGTAGTTAGAACTCAGCTAGTAGTTAGAACTCAGCTAGTAGTTAGAACTCAGCTAGTAGTCAGAACTCAGCTAGTAGTCTGAACTCAGCAGTAGTCAGAACTCAGCTAGTAGTCAGGACTCAGCTTGTAGTCAGAATTCAGCTCATAGTCAGGACTTAGCCAGTAGTCAGAACTCAGCTAGTAGTAGGACTCAGCTAGTAGCCAGAACTGGGCTATTGGTCAGAACTCAGCTAGTAGTCTGGACTCAGCTAGTAGTCAGAACTCAGTTAGTAGTCAGAACTCAGCTAGTAGTAGGACTCAGCTATGAGTCAGAACTGAGCTATTGGTCAGAACTCAGCTAGTAGTCTGGACTCAGCAGTAGTCAAAACTCAGTTAGTAGTCAGAACTCAGCTAGAAGTCAGGACTCAGCTAGCAGTCAGAACTCAGCCAGTAGTCAGAACTCAGCTAGTAGTAGGACTCAGCTAGTAGTCAGAACTGAGCTATTGGTCAGAACTCAGCTAGTAGTCTGGACTCAGCAGTAGTCAGAACTCAGTTAGTAGTCAGAACTCAGCTAGTAGTCAGGACTCAGCTAGCAGTCAGAACTCAGCCAGTAGTCAGAACTCAGCTAGTACTCAGGACTTAGCTAGCAGTCAGAACTCAGCTAGTATTCAGAACTCAGCTAGTAGTCAGGACTCAGCTTGCAGTCAGAACTCAGCTAGTAGTCAGGACTCAGCCAGTAGTCAGGACTCAGCTAGTAGTCAGAACTCTGCTATTAGTCAGAACTCAGCTAGTAGTCAGGACTTAGCTAGTAGATCAGGACTCAGCTTAGTAGTCAGAACTCAGTAGTAGTCAGAACAGCTAGTAGTTCAGGACTCAGCTAGTGTCACAATCAGCTAGTAGTCAGAACTCAGTAGTCAGGAAAATCAGCTAGGAAGTCAGGACTAAGATAGTAGTCAGGAATTAAAGATAGTAGTCAGGACCTCAGTAGTAGTCAGAAACTCAGCTAGTAGTCAGGATCAGCTAGTAGTTCAGAAATCCCTCCCTATCCCCCTCTGCTATTAGTCAGAACTCAGCTAGTAGTCAGAACTCAGCTAGTAGTCATAACTCAGCAAGTAGTCAGGACTCAGCTAGTAGTCAGGACTCAGCTAGTAGTCAGGACTCAGCTAGCAGTCAGAACTCAGCTAGTAGTCAGAACTCAGCTAGTAGTCAGAACTCAGCTAGTAGTCAGGACTCAGCTAGTAGTCAAAATTCAGTTAGTAGTCAGGCCTTAGCTGGCAGTCAGAACTCAGCTAGTAGTAGGACTGAGCTAGTAGTCAGAACTGAGCTATTGGTCAGAACTCAGCTAGTAGTCTGGACTCAGCTAGTAGTGATCAGAACTCAGTTAGTAGTCAGAAATCAGCTAGAAGTCAGGACTAAGCTAGTAGTCAGGACTCAGCTAAAAGTCAGAACTCAGCTAGTAGTCAGAACTCAGCTATTAGTCAGGACTCAGTTAAAAGTCAGAACTCAGCTAGTAGTCAGAACTCAGCTATTAGTCAGGACTCAGCTAGCAATCAGAACTCAGCTAGTAGTCAGAACTCAGCTATTAGTCAGGACTCAGCTAAAAGTCAGAACTCAGCTAGTAGTCAGGACTCAGCTAAAAGTCAGAACTCAGCTAGTAGTCAGAACTCAGCTATTAGTCAGGACTCAGCTAGCAGTCAGAATTCAGCTAGTCTTCAGAACTCAGCTAGTAGTCAGAACTCAGCTAGTAGTCAGGTCTCAGCTATCAGTCAGAACTCAGCTTGTAGTCAGAATGCAGCTAGTAGTCAGGACTTAGCTAGCAGTCAGAACTCAGCTGAACTCAGCTAGTAGTCAGGACTCAGCTAGTAGTCAGGACTCAGCTAGTGATCAGGACTCAGCTAGTAGTCAGGACTCAGCTAGTAGTCAGGACTTAGCTAGCAGTCAGAACTCAGCTAGTAGTTAGGACTCAGCTGGTAGTCAGAATTCAGCTCGTAGTCAGGACTTAGCTAGCAGTCAGAACTCAGCTAGTAGTCTGGACTTAGCTAGTAGTCAGGACTCAGCTAGTAGTCAGGACTCAGCTAGTGATCAGGACTCAGCTAGTAGTCAGGACTCAGCTAGTAGTCAGGACTCAGCTTGCAGTCAGAACTCAGCTAGTAGTCAGGACTCAGCCAGTAGTCAGAACTCAGCTAGTAGTAGGACTGAGCTAGTAGTCAGAACTGAGCTATTGGTCAGAACTCAGCTAGTAGTCTGGACTCAGCTAGTAGTCAGAACTCAGTTAGTAGTCAGAAATCAGCTAGAAGTCAGGACTAAGCTATTAGTCAGGACTCAGTTAAAAGTCAGAACTCAGCTAGTAGTCAGAACTCAGCTATTAGTCAGGACTCAGCTAGCAATCAGAACTCAGCTAGTAGTCAGAACTCAGCTATTAGTCAGGACTCAGCTAAAAGTCAGAACTCAGCTAGTAGTCAGGACTCAGCTAAAAGTCAGAACTCAGCTAGTAGTCAGAACTCAGCTATTAGTCAGGACTCAGCTAGCAGTCAGAATTCAGCTAGTCTTCAGAACTCAGCTAGTAGTCAGAACTCAGCTAGTAGTCAGGTCTCAGCTATCAGTCAGAACTCAGCTTGTAGTCAGAATGCAGCTAGTAGTCAGGACTTAGCTAGCAGTCAGAACTCAGCTGAACTCAGTTAGTAGTCAGGACTCAGCTAGTAGTCAGGACTCAGCTAGTGATCAGGACTCAGCTAGTAGTCAGGACTCAGCTAGTAGTCAGGACTTAGCTAGCAGTCAGAACTCAGCTAGTAGTTAGGACTCAGCTGGTAGTCAGAATTCAGCTCGTAGTCAGGACTTAGCTAGCAGTCAGAACTCAGCTAGTAGTCTGGACTCCGCTAGTAGTCAGAACTCAGTTAGTAGTCAGAAATCAGCTAGTAGTAGGACTCAGCTAGTAGTCAGAACTGAGCTATTGGTCAGAACTCAGCTAATAGTCTGGACTCAGCAGTAGTCAGAACTCAGTTAGTAGTCAGAACTCAGCTAGTAGTCAGGACTCAGCTAGCAGTCAGAACTCAGCTAGTAGTTAGAACTCAGCTAGTAGTTAGATCTCAGCTAGTAGTTAGAACTCAGCTAGTAGTCAGAACTCAGTTAGTAGTCAGGCCTTAGCTGGCAGTCAGAACTCAGCTAGTAGTAGGACTCAGCTAGTAGTCAGAACTGAGCTATTGGTCAGAACTCAGCTAGTAGTCTGGACTCAGCTAGTAGTCAGAACTCAGTTAGTAGTCAGAAATCAGCTAGAAGTCAGGACTAAGCTAGTAGTCAGGACTCAGCTAAAAGTCAGAACTCAGCTAGTAGTCAGAACTCAGCTATTAGTCAGGACTCAGCTAAAAGTCAGAACTCAGCTAGTAGTCAGAACTCAGCTAGTAGTCAGAACTCAGCTATTAGTCAGGACTGAGCTAGCAGTCAGGACTCAGCTAGTAGTCAAAATTCAGCTAGTAGTCAGAACTGAGTAGTCAGAAATCAGCTAGAAGTCAGGACTAAGCTAGTAGTCAGGACTCAGCTAAAAGTCAGAACTCAGCTATTAGTCAGAACTCAGCTATTAGTCAGGACTCAGTTAGCAGTCAGAATTCTGCTAGTAGTCAGAACTCAGCTAGTAGTCAGGACTCAGCTAGCAGTCAGAACTCAGCTAGTAGTCAGAACTCAGCTAGTAGTCAGGTCTCAGCTATCAGTCAGAACTCAGCTTGTAGTCAGAATGCAGCTAGTAGTCAGGACTCAGCTAGTAGTCAGGACTCAGCTAGTGGTCAGGACTCAGCTAGTAGTCAGGACTCAGCTAGTAGTCAGGACTTAGCTAGCAGTCAGAACTCAGCTAGTAGTCAGGACTCAGCTCTAGTCAGAATTCAGCTGGTAGTCAGGACTTAGCTAGTAGTCAGAACTCAGCTAGTAGTAGGACTCAGCTAGTAGCCAGAACTGGGCTATTGGTCAGAACTCAGCTAGTAGTCTGGACTCAGCTAGTAGTCAGAACTCAGTTAGTAGTCAGAACTCAGCTAGTAGTAGGACTCAGCTAGTAGTCAGAGCTGAGCTATTGGTCAGAACTCAGCTAGTAGTCTGGACTCAGCAGTAGTCAGAACTCAGTTAGTAGTCAGAACTCAGCTAGTAGTCAGGACTCAGCTAGCAGTCAGAACTCAGCCAGTAGTCAGAACTCAGCTAGTACTCAGGACTTAGCTAGCAGTCAGAACTCAGCTAGTATTCAGAACTCAGCTAGTAGTCAGGACTCAGCTTGCAGTCAGAACTCAGCTAGTAGTCAGGACTCAGCCAGTAGTCAGGACTCAGCTAGTAGTCAGAACTCTGCTATTAGTCAGAACTCAGCTAGTAGTCAGGACTTAGCTAGTAGTCAGGACTCAGCTAGTAGTCAGAACTCAGCTAGTAGTCAGAACTCAGCTAGTAGTCAGGACTCAGCTAGTAGTCAAAATTCAGCTAGTAGTCAGAACTCAGCTAGTAGTCAGAACTCAGCTAGTAGTCAGGACTCAGCTAGTAGTCAAAATTCAGCTAGTAGTCAGAACTCAGCAGTCAGAAATCAACTAGAAGTCAGGACTAAGCTAGTAGTCAGGACTCAGCCAGCAGTCAGGACTCAGCTAGTAGTTAGAAATCAGCTAGAAGTCAGGACTAAGCTAGTAGTCAGGACTCAGCCAGCAGTCAGGACTCAGCTAGTAGTCAGAACTCAGCTAGTAGTCAGGACTCAGCTAGTAGTCAGAACTCAGCTAGTAGTTAGAACTCAGCTAAGTAGTCAGAACTAGCTAAAGAAAGTGAAAATCCATTTATTAAATTTGCATCATTGGGCCAAACTCTTTTCAACATGCAGCTTTAGTCAAGATAATAAGCTGTTATTATTTTAATTTTTAAGTCTATAACTTGAGGTTTTTTCAAGTTAGCTTATAAGAGAAGAGTTTAATGGAACTAAATAATTAGTATTTTCTCTATTATAGAAATAAGTATTATGTCAGTTGATACATAACATGTATAAATTTTCAAATTCTTTAAATGTCTTGCTCGTTCACTTACAACTTACTATCTATAATAAAACTTAGCAATGATTTACTCATACTATAAATATAACCAGCTCAAGTAAGCTTTAGATCAAAGGATCTCAGATAGTAGACACATGCATTGAGACACTTTAGAAGAACTTGATTATCACATTCAGGTCAAGACTCTACCTAACTGAAATTATCAATTTCTTATGAAGTGTCTCAATTTGTCTAATTTTTGCAAATTATATTTCAATATGTTATTTATTCTATAAATAAGCAACTCTACTTTGTCTAGCTAATCCTTAGGAGGTTGAATCATTTAAATTCAATAGTCTGGTGTTTAAGAAGTATCAAGAACACTACAGAAATAGTATCAAAAGAGAAATAATTGGTAGCCTTTTCAAACAGGTCCTGGTAGCATGCACAGCTGCCTCAACACCTCCAGCACACCATAGCCTAATTGTCTTGGACTGAAAACTCAACCATTGTCTCCCATCACCAACTGTCCTGCATTCTTGGCTACTAGACTAGTCTGTGAAGAATGCAACTAACAGCAATTGGTCTCATACCTACCAGTCTTCTTATGCAACACTACCAGCAGAGATGTCACAAAAAGAAAGAGAGTACCTCAATTGGCACCTTACATTCCAGCACAATCCAGCAGGAGTGAAACTGAGTGAAGTAGTGACTTCAAGAAAGGCAACTCGTTTTCACTGCCGACTGCAACATGCTGAGGGTTAGTCTGGCATAGCCAGACCCTTTACCGAACCGGGCTCCGCCAGACTAGCTTAGGGTGCAAACGGTCAGGGCGATTATTTTTTGTGTGGCAAGAAAGTAAAACGGTGCACATAAGCCTTAATGTAAGAGTTGTTGGTATGGATTTATGTTTTTATGATGGGATTATGTGGGACACATCTATACACATCTATAGACTAGGCTTTGAAAAGGGAGGCTACTAGGGAAATTATAAACTATATTATAAAAATATATGTCCACTTTATTAGCCCACTAATACTAACTTGTAAGTCAGATTTAATGAGTAGGAGTCCCCCATTCTAAATAATTAAAATTCTTCATTGTTTGTTGAAGTTATGTAAAGTTGCATTTGGTATACACATGAAGGTGGACTTTTTCTACTATATTAGTAGCTGTGATACACATGGTAAAGAAATCACATGACCTCACTCCTTCCAGTGTGAAGTTATAGGAGTCAGTATCAGTCACATACTCAGTGATGTCTTTCAATAGACTTGGACTCAAGAATGTGAGAGTAATAGTGAAGTTAACAGATACTGTAGGAATGATTCTATAATCCCATGAAGTGATCAATGAATAGCCACTCAGGAGTGTAGCCAATTCAGTCACTTGCTTTGAATTTTAAGCTATAGCATAAAAATGTAAGCCAGACGTCTCATCTCATAGAAGGTAACTAAATCAGTCAATGAATTCAACTTGCAATAGCGACACTTCTTGTATTCTTAGTTGCTTAATTTAGGCTCCTTGTTCACTCTCCAAATACATAATATTCTGTTATTGCTTATTAATAGCGATAATGTTACTTTGTTATTATCAGGGAAAAAGTGAAGTTAACTAACAACATTAGCAATTAACAGAATTTTGTTGGTCAGTCCACTATGTGTTTAATATCAGAGGAAAAGAGATTGTTGTGAATTGATAGCCATGACGTGTCTAGCTCCACCTAAGAGAATATTCCAAAAATGAACTCTCTCGAGATTTTGCTAATTAATCAGTGTAATTTGATAGCATAAAAAAAAAATTTTTTACACAGTAGCTAGTCAATATCTCAGTCAGTGTAATTTGATAGCATAAAAAAATTTTTTTTTACACAGTAGCTAGTCAATATCTCAGTCACATGATGAGTTGCAGTAGCTTTTACTCAATAGAGTACTATATGCAATAAGTTGTACTCTAACTACAAATATACAAATTTTGTGGATTAGGTTCACACATTGTAGTACTTTGTATGTGAAAAACAACATTCTGGAATAAGAAATATCAATAGAATTAACTATCACAGGAAGAGAAGAATGCAAAGAGTAGTGGAGGAGGCAGAAAAAGGAAAAAAAATATAATACATTATCCACCCACTATATCACGTGAAAGCCTCCAGGGACGTTACCGCTTGCAATTAACTATATTCAGAGGTCTGAAATATGACCAGTATGTGACCCCATTTCCGGCCCAGCCACCTTGACTCTAAAACCGCCCTCTTTTCTGATGACCTGAGCTTCTGCCTTTTGCTCGGACCGCTGCGAATTCCCACAGAAAACTAACCTTCGCGGCGTATTATTTTGAACTGGAGAACTCGCTCTACCCTCTCTTTAGCTACAAAAATGAAAAGAAACCTTGTGTTGCAATTTGTGGTGGGTTCAGGCATTTTTGGTCCTAAATTGACTGGACTAGCTATTTCTAAGGCGTCTAATGTGGGTGTTACTGGCCAGGAACACGTTTGAATGATAAGTTTGTTGGCAAACTTGAAAGGTTAGTCAAGCAACAGTGACAGGGTAGTCGCTATTTAAAGTGAAAGGGATGGCATTATTCGTGGAAGGTATACTACCAGTAATCAGAGCACCTATCATTAATGTGGCCATTATAATAAATAACTGGAAACTGGGAAAGTAGCTAGCTATGTGGCCAGTTTTTTTTGTTTTTTTTGTTTTTTTTTTGTTTTTTTTTTGTTGTTGTTTTTAACTGGCAATTTTTTTGTTAAATAAGTGTATTCCATTTGTTTAATTTATTTTTACATTTCATTAATTGATTTGCTCAATAGTAAATATTTTGGGCATCATTTAAAGTGTGGCACAGCTCACTGGTTTGGGATTAATTTGAATTACCAGCGATATCCAAGTTGTCTCTATAATTGTCATCATTTGACTTCATATTGATGCCCATAATTCCATACTTGTAAAAATTGTACTTGTTTTATTTTGGCAAATTTTATAGTTAGTGGTGCTCAAATTGAGTTTTGATATAATTTAAATCCTTGCTGCAGGTTAGGTGTTCATACACTGAAAGACTAAATGTATAAATGTATCCTAACCAATCATCAAAGTTAATATCTAGAGACTTCATGATTATGTCAGACACAAAAATAGTCAGTCAAAATTTTTATCTCTTCATGAATTAGTCAAACATATACTGGTTATGTATGGTATAAGAACGAATAGGACAACATGATTTCAAGGAAATACGAAAAAATTTCATCTATTGTGAACTAGACTTCAATGGTATGTTTTAATGCATACTTATGTATATTATTGGAGGATTGATGGAATACGACTGTTGGGAATTGAAATCATAAATTTGGATACATGCAATGAAGATTGTCCAGTGGAAACGAAAACAAAGTTATTATGACTGCTTCATAATCAGACAAACAAATTTAGGACTAGACTACTGTCTTGGTCAGAATCAATGAGATGAATAGGCTACTATGTTAAAGGGATAGACTGAACAATTTTTTAATTGACATTGAAGGTAAGAATTTATAGTAACATAGTATGGAGTAGTTCTGCATGAGTGTAGACAGGGGTTGCTCAAGCTGCCTCAAATGCTAGACCTCCTATTAAATGGAGTGTTTATTATATCTATAATAATATTATTATAATGCAACACATGCAGCGATTCTCTCATTTCATAAATGGGAATATTCACTCTCATACTCGTATATGTACTCACATTCGGCTCCTGAAAACATTTACACATGCTCATGAAATATCTACCCATATTTAGCTGAATCATTCAATAAGTATTGTATTATAATGTATATGCAACAATTAAAAAAAAAGTTCTAATAGAGTTACTTAACCACAAAATTAACTACATTTTCTTTTCTTTTTTTGAATGAAGGAAACTATAATACAATGCAAATATTTTTATATTTTATTTTCATTGGATTTAAAATTTTCCTTAGGAATATGCGTATTACCATACTATTTTTTTAATCTTTATCAATTTTTCCCTTATTTAAGGGACATATTTTTATAAGATAAATATTGTTTTACATCTGGTTTTACATCTGCCTCCCACCAGCCTCATCAGTCCACCCAGCTGTGATAGGGTACCTGGCATATACTGAGGTGCAAATTCAAGGACTTTTACTCATGAAACAGCAGTTGTCCGGGTGGGACTTCTGTTGCCCACACCACTTGCTGTAAGGAAAGACCTGTTCTCCTGTGAGTTCCTAGCCCGGCTCCAGGAGCTTTGCTTGCATGGATCACTGTGGCTCCTTAGTGCACTCCTGGCTATACCAGGTGCGCATAACCCCTAGCGGTTGAAAGAGAATTTTGCATGTAAGTATGTTTGTATGCACTGCACTTCAACTTGCCTTCAATAGAAGATAAACACTTTATGTGCTGCTGATAAGACTCTGCTTCAGGAACTATTAACATGCTTAATGCAATTATACAACTATTCCAGTTTGCTGGTCATTAGTGCTGAAGCACGGGTCTTTTAAGTTCAAGATCTGTTAATACATTTTTATCAGCCTGCTTGGTTTAGCTTGTTGATGAGGAAGGTGCAGAATGGTAAGAAAGACATAGTTTGGTAAAATATTGGTTCCTCAGTTATGACTGAGATAAGAGTTACTTTGAATGATAATAGCCATAATTGTTTACGATTTACACGACATACATCACTGAGATGAAACAGTACATCACAAGATAAAACGGTACATCACCAGCGGTACGGTACATCACCAGATAAAACGGTACCTTACTATCTCAATGATGGAATCGTGTGTGGACATTCAACGAATTTACAAGACAAACTAGCAACGTTATTAGTAACCATGTGGGATATACTGGTGTACTTGTATATTTTCATCTACCATAGTACGATTTTAATTTAGCTTCAGATAACCAAAACAACACTAAGTTGGTATTGTTCACCACAGGAGCAGTGCACACCAACACAATTTTTACATTGCATTGCCACATCCTTGTTTGCATTTTCAGCAGATCACTATAAGCATGCTTGTGATGCAGTTTGTAGAATTGTATATTAAGGATCCAACCTGCAGATCATTATTACTTTGGAAGTGTGTACACTGCCTTTAATTAACAAGCCTGCTTCATCCTTAAAATGTGCTAGGTCTGTGAGTTTAAATTTAAAATAATATTGTCTTCCCTCCAAGCTATGTTCTGCCATACGTAGTACCAACTCATCAAAATATATTATTAGCTACAATTTTGATTGTCTACATTGTGCAAATGACTTGCTCTGCTGTATATAGTTGTACTGTTTTTTATAGTTATCATGTCTCCTAATTAATATTAATACTAAAGAAATCCTTTAAATATAAACTCAATATTACCAAAGATACTGTAGAGAAGACAAGAACCATGCTCAACCTCAAGAATGTTCCATACTGTCATACTCTTAACTATTGAAGAAACAACAATAATTGATTATATAATAGTCTCCTTTTTTAACGATAACCAAGATGTTAACCCAATTGTCACCTGTACATCCATAACTATCAATTGAAATTACGATGTGCATAGTTTTGAAGAACAAAAGCATTTAATGTCATTATTAGCTAATTACGATTGTTTAGGAGTTACTCTTTCTCCCTATATGTATGATCATATCACATCTTGAAATTGGCACGCTCTTGATTGGCACTGCTAGGAAACAGGTCATGATACTTTCTAACCTCATATGATTTGAGACTATGTATTTGTAGTCACTGGACAGACATAATAATTCTGAAGCTGTCAGAACGTTCCAATGTTTAAGTTTGGTCAACCTGGTAAGGTGTGGCACTTCACTCATGGTGTGCTGCAAGACCAGGAAGCTGGCTCCATTTGACTCTAAAAAGGAGCAGGAAGAAGAAAATAGCAGTAGCCTCCTAAATTGTCAACAGCCCTCAAAGTTAAGTTTTTCAAATTTAAATATCCTTTTTTTTTCTTTTTTTAAAAATCAACTATAGTGGTGTAAACAACTGTCTGCCAGCATGATGATCTCAATTCAAACTGCTTGCTTATGTACAGTTAGTCAACAATCACCTGTACTATACTTGTAGCTAAGCACTTTCTTGCACAAAACATAAGCCGATACACAAAAGTGACGAGTCAGCAAAATACTGTGTATGTGTGGCAGTATCTGAATTACACTTTAAAAATCTTGAAAATATAATTCAGTCCCCGATATACAATTTACCAGAAATGTTCAATGATATTATTCATTAAACACAAATTCCCATTGAACCCAATTTTTATAACATACCGATCATAACTAAAGATGTAAGCAATGGCCAATAGTAGAAATCAATTTATGATATTGCTTATTTTCTCAATTTGTTCTTTTATACTTGGGCAGTTAGAATAGTTTTTTGTTAGCTACTCCATATTTTGTTATAAAATACACAAAATTTAACTTTCCTGTGAATGGAGTTTTAAAAAAGTCATTTAGGAATTATCAAACTTCCGAATAAAGGACAAAATGGGAACACCAGTTTTGTCCATTGTTGAGAAGCTGTCCCTTCTCGGAAGCCATCACTTCTTGACTGTTTATCTCATATTTTATTGTACAAAGTGTATTAGACTATATGAATTGAATGAAAAAAATAATAATAATAGATCATAGTATACTGGCTTTTTTGAACAAAAAAAAATCACATCAATTAGTCTGTTTTAACCATGAAAATTTTTAAGTTTACAATACTTGTTTATAGTTGGTCCTTTCTCTCTGGCTTCTTTTATGTGGTCATGATGCTCCAAGTATGAGCTCAGATTTCCAATTGCTTCTTTGAACTTCAACTTTGGTGAAGGATAAAACAAATGGGTAGTCACCATTATTATCATCTTCTCCTCCTGTTGATTAAAAAAGCTGGATTCCTATCTCAGTCATTATCATCTTCTCCTCCTGTTGATTAAAAAAGCTATTTGACGGAGGTTAAAAGTACGTGAATAACTGAATTTCATTCGGGGAAGTTAGAACTAGGGGTCGCTAAAATATCACACTTATATTGTGCACACTGAGTACGTTGTGCAAGCATAACTTGCCCTAGGTTCACCCTTTTCCCGCTTTAGCGATTGGTAAAGTCTGACTACGCGTGACCAGGCTGCGGGTTAGAAATACACTTCATCTACCGCCTCTGTGGACCCGAGATAGAACTTGTTGATTCATTAAAATTATCTGAACTGTAGTAAATTTTGATATGTGTCAATGAATATCCATTAAGTGAAGCACTTTTTGTATGGTGTAGCAATAGTGGAAATTCTGTTCTGTCCGTTGTCCGGAACTCGGAAGGTCCGCATCTCGGAAGCTCCTAATATACAATTTTCAATAGGAAATCCATCCGTAGTTTTGTGTTTGTCCGCTGTATCGTGGTTGTCCGTTTTTCGGAAGGTCCGTTGAACGAGGTCCGACTGTAATTAATGCTGATCAATAGACCCTTGTGTCATTTTACATCTGTTTTTTTACTATGCAAATATTTTTTAAACAACAACTTATTCTGAGGTTTTAGGTACAGAAAATTTTGAAGTATTTACTACTTTGTGTTGCTCTCAATGTAGTAAGTCTTTGTGATGACCACTTACCGTTCAAAAGCTGACTTGCTCATGTGTATGTGTGTGTGTGTGTGTGACATGCTTGTGTGTGTGCGCACATGTGTTGTGTGTATCCACATGCATGTGTGCGTGGTGTATTATGTGTGTGGGTGTATATAGTGAAGCGCTGTAAGTGTATATACTACAAACTATTCAGCTTTCTTTTGCTGAGTTTTCTAATGGTTTCTAGTGTGTGTTCCCTGCCTGTTCTGAGCAGTGAAAGCAACTGAATTGACAGTGACCATCTGAGCACAAATGCTCACTATTGTGTTTTTCAAGGTATGTACCTTTAGAGAGTATAGTTTCTATTGAACACTATAAAGTCCCCTTATAACGAGAGAGCAGAGAATGAATTTCACTGGATTCTAGAATTCACCCAAACTAAAGACCGAGATTCATGAACATGTATAAAAAACATAAAAACGACTCCATGAGCACATCAACGCTAGCCTAGCTAAATATATTATAATTATTTTAAACTCTGTCACAAAAATATTATTTTAACCGAATAATTGTATTGGATTTATTGGACTGGTAAAGGGAGACTGTGCACAGTGTAAAGTCCTTTATGAAATATTTTTTATGATGAAACAACTTGAAGGAAGTTTGCTGATGTAATGTACTGAGTCAGTGATGATTGACACTGAGGTCACCACAAGTTTATCTCATAACCACGGTGTAGTTTCACTCTGCCCCCCCCCCCCCCTCCCCCCCTGGTCATGTTATTAAGTCAGTGATGATTGACACTGAGGTCACCACAAGTTTATCTCATAACCACGGTGTAGTTTCCCTCTGCCCCCCCCCCCCTCCCCCCCTGGTCATGTTATTAATGGTGCAATGAGCTATAGAAGATTGAAGATAGGAAATGCAAAATAGATGTTATCATACTTGGTTGTAGTTGTGGGTAAGTAATCAGTTTCAGTTTGAGGGAATTAGTTATTCCTAACATATGCTGCCATGGCAGTAGATGTCATAACATTTATTCTACATCATATGTCAGCTAACACAACATCAGTGGAAGTTGTGCAACAACAAACAACAGGACATGAGATTCACATCGCACACTATCATGTATGGCTGCAAATCACATTTTTGATATTGGTGACCGTCTACAGGAAAACCGGGCACAACGCGACGTGAGTAAATATCGAGAAAAGATCGATCGATTTCTTAAAAATGTATTGTGTCAAGCCGACGGAAGGGAACGGTTAGGTCTATTATAGCGGGAACGACTTAAGCTACGACGATAAAACTTGGAGAGCTCAATATCTGGACGCCGACAACTCTGTAAGTGCAAAAACAAATTTTTCGAAGGGTGCTGCATTATGCCCGGTTTTCCTGTAGACGATCACATTTTATACCTGTACAAATTTTTTTTTGTTCTTCGCTGATTCAGAAGTAGATGACACAAGTTGTCCCAATAGTCGATTCTGTACTTCAGTATATCTTCCCCAAGGTGTCGAGCATGTATTAATTGTGTTTCAACAAGTGACAGATGTTGTCAAAACATTCAGTAGCTTGGAACTGACTATATGAATGGAAACACATGTCCACAAGATGTTAGCACTAGCGGTCTCCCTTATGTTCTTATCATAACTGACTGCAGTCTATTCTATGGCTTTGTGTCAATTACATAAGTGGCTTCCTGTAGTGATTTGCAACTACATATATACACTGCAAATTGACCCACCACATAATACTTACACCAATATAAACATACAAACATTACCAACTGATCCCCCCCCCCCCCCCCCCCCCCCCCTTTTAACTCTTACACCTCTCTCCCACCCCTCATTTACCATCATAGTCACAATTGAAACACTGGCCCACCCTCCCTTCCTCTTATGGCTTCACTTCCATTCATCCTGTGAAATAGCAAGAAACATTAGATAATCATGAAAAGCTTGTGGTTGTTTCTATTCTCGACTGGCAACTGCTTTGTGTGTGTGTTGTATGCGTGTGTGTGTGTGTTGTATGCGTGTGTGTGTGTGTGTGTGTTTTATAAGCTGCCAGGAGTTTCAGGTAATTATGATTAATTATGCATGTACTTGCTACTCTGACCATTGTTGTTAGTTTTATATAAGTTTGGGGCTATCCAAGTGTTGGTGAACTAAACATATAGATTCAGTAGTTAAAAAGATAGTTATCTTACGGACAAGTTTCAGTATTCCAGAATGAATGGGCTACCAGGAACAACGAGATGCTTGGTTTTGATAACAAAAACATATCTTCCAAGAAACCACCCACCCTATGTGACAACTAAGTGGTGCAGTCCTATACATGGCCACTCTAGATAGCCAGTGAGCAATATATACTGCAACTCTAAGAGCCAAGGGAAATGCCCCTCCCCCCCTCCTTCCCTTTTTAAAAATTACAAGGACCAATGTATACCAACACTGGTAATCCAGTTTATAAGTCAACTGCATGCTAACTTAAGATCTTCACTCATAAATTCATAAATTAATATTCAAATTTTATAAAAAAAATTTTTTTCATTTGTTTTGGCCTTAGTATATTTGGCGCCTCCCTGTTGGATCCGCCCCGCCTAGAAACTATGACAGAGTGTCTTGCTATCACAGCCACAATCAACCAGACACTGCTGTGTACTTTACACCAGGTGTCATAGCTGTTGGCTACCTTACGCAATATGTCATCACATACATTAATATTCTGCACTCGTGACCTTAGGTTTTTATGCACGTGTGTATGCATGTTTCATAATACTAAAAGTTACCTTACTTCCTCTGGAAGCAAACATGGAGTACAATCTGTGTGTATATAATATGTGTGTGTGTGTGTGTGTGTGTGTGTGTGTGTATGTGTGTGTGTGTGTGTGTGTGTGTGTGTGTGTGTGTGTGTGTTGGTATAGCATAGTGGTTGTGTTTGGGCCCAGAGTGTATAGGTCCCAGAGTTCAAGCCTCACTCTGACAGACTTTCCAACTGTGGTTTTCTCTGCCACCCACCAGTCCCTCCCTCCCACCCACCCAGTCAACCCATCCACTGGTTGAGTATTAGGCATTTACTGCAAGTGTTGATGGCACATGAAATCCCACCTGTTGGGGTTATAGCCACTCATTTACTAAAAGGGAGTGGCTACCACTCGCTTTTGCTGCATTAACATTTCTTGGGTAAAAGCTGCTATCCATCAAGTATATACTCAGAACTCAATGTTTAATTAACTTTACAGGAGCTGGTCTATAATTGATATGTGCAGTTTGATAATAGATATGTGTGGAGTATCCACCCACATCCATTAGCTTTTCCAGCATTAAGTTTAAGTGTTCTTTGTGAAACACACACGTACATGTATGTCTAAGACATTGCAGTATTGTGTCTGCTAGCATCCATCATCTCATGATTCAGTCTAGCATCCATCATCTCATGATTCAGTCTAGCATCCATTATCTTTCAGTTGTGCTGAGTCATTGTTTATTGTTTATTGTTTGTGTCAATCAACAAAACCTCACTATTGACATTCCAGTTGTGCCATACATATGGAGGAATGGACACTATCACAATATATTTACAGTTGCTAAGAAAGTACGAGGAAACATCATTAGTGAATCAGACCCAGTGGCGCTGTATGTCTCTGGCATGTAGGAAACAGGAGGGAAGTATAGATTCTATTGTGGACCAAACATGCATGCAAACACACATACACAAGTGCAAATATTCTCTTGTTGCCGCTATAATAGAGGGTCATGCGCACCTGGCAGAGCCAGGATGCCTGCGCACTAAAGGCACTGAGCCATGCCAGCATGATTCGAGCTAGGAACACGCTGGGTTCGCTGGGTACAGGCTATTTCTCATAGATTTGCTCGGGGTGCTAATGAGATATCACATTTTAAATAGTACCAAAAAATTATGGGGGGGTGGGCTCCAGCCCCCAGAGCCCCCTCAGGGAGAAAGGGAGGGAGAGAGCTGATAAGATTTTATAGTGACAATGGTGCGTGACTTATCACTTCGGATAGGAGGACATCAGTTTTGTGTGTTTTGAAGAATTTTAGAATAACAAAATACAAATAATCTAATAATATTAACAACAATTTGCTGCTGTTATTAGACAAAATCATTTTTCAAGTAAAGGGCAATCCCATTTGATAAGAGCTGTTTGTAAGCCGCCACATTATGATGACTGATTAAGTCAGAAAAGTTCTTGGTAGGAGCTGATTGATCTCGTACTAGACTTTGGGGTTAACTCATTGACAACTTTCAGTTTGTTATTTACAAGTTCATAGGAACCGGTGCCTCCAAAATAACAAATACATACTATGTGTGTGTGTGCGTGCGCACCCATGTGTGCGAGTGAGCATGTGTGTATGTGTGTGCGCATGTGTGTGTCAGGGTTAGGATTGGTTGGGGGAAGATAGGGGGGGGGGGGGGGGGGGGGGGGGGAGGCTAGTGTCATTTGATAGACTACAATTTTTTTAGTATAATGAAAGCAATCAGCTAATAGATATTCTTCTATTTTAATTGGGATATGTCTACTGACTTGTAATCAGTACTGTGTGTTGTGTTATATAAAGGAGTTTTGTAATAAAGTGGTGTTCAATACTATTATATGTTAAACAACATTTTTGCCTTAAGTGTGTGTACGTGAAGTGTGTGTACATGTGCACACGTGCACCATGTCCTTCAAATGACAGTGTTGAACTTAAAAACACTTCATAATTAGTGGACACCACAATGCATTTACTTAAAGAAATGGTTAATTATCAAAAACCAAACAATTGCCACTAATGCTTGCTTGCCAGCACAACAAAAATATATAGCCATTAATTAGCTATTGCAGCATTTGGGTGTCAGGATGTTCACACACACACACACACACACACACACACACACACACACACACACACACACACACACACACACACACACACACACACAGCACAATGCAAAGTGGGGAAAAATGCAATTTACTCTTGCCACTACTAGCTACCGAACTGGATGGACTGATGGACTGGTGGGAGACAATGGAACAGATGGAGAGTTGCCAGAGAGAGAGACTTAAACTGAGCCTAAGACATACTACACCACACACACACATACACACATACACATACAGCACTAACATACATCTGAAATATACTCGCTGATCCATGTATAGACAGTCTCGCAAATGCCTAAAGTCAAGTCATTATCATTCAGCTTCAACACTTTGTAAATAATTTCCAAAGAGCCTCAATAGAGACACTAATAGAGATGTCAAGATTTAAGTATCACATATATCACCATATCCTTGTTTATAAGCCTTTTCATTTTTAAAATAAACCAAATCATTATCAATATTCTTGACGCATATGGAAGTTATGATATTTTCAAGAATTGGCAAGTTATGGTGTCAAGCACTGTATCAAAATTGAAGACAATCCTAATTTAATTTAAATCTTTACACAATTGCTGAGAAAAGAATGCAGCCACAAATTGAGTTCAACACTTGGGCAATTAATGTACACAGTTTACCTGACTAGAGGCAAGTGTTAATGCACACTGGCCAAGTATAAAACACATGACAACATCTTACTATAATTTGCACATGATAAAGAGACAATCTAAATACTGCCTAAATTCACTAATAAAAAGACAAGAGAGTGTTAACATATTATCACCTTTTAAGCTTCCCGTACAAACATCATTGTTCGTACAGGATATTTTTTAAGAATGAAAGTTGAGATGAGAGAAATTAACATAAATATATAAAATATTATTTTCGCTATGATAATTTGTCACGTGCGTTTTTTCCCCAGTCATATGAACCACTTTCAATATCATTGTGTTGCATGGATACTTATTACTTATTTACAGTGTATTTAACCTGCTTAGATCATGCTATGAATCAAATAGATTATTTTTTTGAATGAAGAAATATTTAACTCTAAATTAGTCAGCGGTATACATGAAGTAAAGTGTGTGAATGACACATGTTTCGCTGGGAGGGAGGTGGTGTTATTTTATGTTTGTGGGAGGCCTTCTCCAGATTGTAACATATGCTCAACAAACTTGACAATAACTTGAGTGCCAGCCAAATTGTTTGTCTGTTCGTTGCCGGGAAAGGTGATTATGGTGAGAAATATTAAATAACACAACCACAACCAGAGGTTGTCATAGACTAGGTGTGACCAGCACATATAAACACATATAGCTACACACATAGAACACTCAACTGTAAACTACACACAAGAAAACATGATGGGTGTATTCAACCATTTCACTTGTAGTAGTCACAACCAAATATGTACTACTAACAATGAAAATGACTTTAGGTGAAGTATTGAGTATCGATCAAGTCTTTCACAATCATAATTGAAGCAATTCCAGGACTGATAATGTGCAAATGCACGCAGCATATAAAAACATAAAGTGAGAGTTGAGTGTTGGATGGAACTATACTTTATACGTAGCTCCATATAATTATAAACTCATAGTCAATACACAACATTAATTATTTAAACATGTGAGTTTGCACTAGTGTCACGTAGCCAGACCCTTTACCACGCCTTTACCCGCTATGCGGGTGGAGGAAAGGGTCTGGAACACTGCCATTGACTCAGCGGTTCTAGTTCCACCCGAAAATTATGGTGGAAGTAAATGAATAACATTAAGTGGCCACTTGCGGTAAAGGAGAAACTTGCGTGCGAAAACTTTTACTCAGCAAAATGGATCAAATCTGTCTTTGCAGTCAAAATGTATTCATTCTGTCATTAGACACGAGTAACCCAGACGGCCTATGATTTGTGCACAGCATCTAACGCAGTCTCGTCAGAGATACTCATCACAGTCTATGCGCGAAATTGCAGCTTGCAGAAAGAGTGGTTACAGTTGTGATACTGCTAATGTTATTCATAGTGCTAGAGCCTAATTACCTCCACCAACTTCCGGGTGGAGTTAGAACCGCTGAGTCAACGGCACTGTTCCAGACCCTTTCCTCCACCCGTGTAGTGCGGGTAAAGGGTGATAAAGGGTCTGGCTACGCGAGACTAAGTTTGCACAACCATTGGATATACCCATGGGTTAACCAGAATTTGTCCTAATGAATTCTTGTGTATGTTTAAAATGTTTCAAAGCTAGCAACAACCATATAGCTTCAAAAACTGTTGCATTCATTGGTCTGAGGGTTATGTACGTCAATATGCTGATTTACTGGTCATACCTGTTTGTCTACCAGTGTTTGTGCAAACACTAAATGTTTCTCTTTCTATATCTTTATAGTAAACTTTGGAGATACACGTAGTAATGGCGTTTCAGAAAAATGTAAAAGCTTCCCTGAAAGTTGTGTATAACTGACTGGTTGAAACCATATACATGTACATCCACTACTACATAACAATTTCTACTACGAATGTAGCACTACAATTCCAAAACTAATTCAGCATCACGAGTTTTAAACTAACACTTCCTAAAAGAGAATTTGTTTGAATTGACAATGACAATCTTGGGAGTCGCTCTTCCATACACAGGCTTTGAGGACACAAAAGGAGGTGGGCATACAAGTATTCACCCCAAATTGAGCAGTGTTGTAATTGGACGTGTGAACCCACCACATGGTACAAATGATTTCAATATCGAACTGAAAATGAAATGCTTATACAGCTACATTATTATTATTACTCAACCAATCAACTGTGTCTTAAGTGATTTGTGGGACCAAGTGGAGGTCCAGGTACATACCACATTAGCTGGTTTGTGGTAAACCAAGTTTACAGTGTTAGTGACCACTAATCCTTGCATCAGTAACTAAACCACCATTGCAACATGTCCAAACCAACTCAATGCTAATTGCATAAGCTGCCACTGAATAAGCAATTTACAATGATCTGCCAAACCTTCCTTACATAATTCTTCTGTCACAGCAGGGAGTGCACCTACACTCTCCTCTTCACTACCCCCCCCCCCCCCCCCCCCCCCCCCCCCCCCCCCCCCCCCCCCCCCTCCTCCCACTCCTTTTTAAAATACTGGCTTGCATATCAATATTTTGGGTTTGATCTCCTTTCCAATTCCTTCACATAAGGTCACATACAAACATTATGTTATTATAGGTGCTCTTAGGTATTGCCACACATGTACAGTCCCTGAGATATGAAAGTGAGTCAACCTATTTTAGTAGCTGTAAGTTTAGATTAGTTAATGCTGATCTTAAGACAGGCTTGAAGTATTAGATGTTGTTTACAACATAAAACATGTTTATAGTCCATTAAGGTATTGTTTACTAAAGATATCTTGAGGGGTAATATTATTTTTATGGCTTGAAATGAAGTGTAAGTGATGCTACTTTCATTAATGTGCAAAAGTTCACTTCAATAGCTTGGCAATTACCACACTACTTACATGGCGGGTGACAACAATCACATTCCTAGAGCCGCCTTGTATTTTGCTAATGGACCCAATACCATGTGAGGCATTATGGTAGAATAAATAAAAAATGCACGCACAAACTTTTCACACACACAAGATTCCGTTTACTCGACAGAGCTGCAGTGTGAAACTAACATCACTATGCTGTTTACAGTATGTGTTGTGATGTGTGAATTCTGACGTACCCCCTCAGCACGTATGTGTGAGTGTTATAGTCAGTTGTCCTGTCTATCTGTTTGTCTATCTGTCACGCTCTGATATTGGAGATTACTAGACCATTAACCACTGAATTAGGTATGAACTTACGCAGAAGATTTAAGATAGTTTATGTGCTACTTTTATGAATTTCGTGCATCGTTGAGATAACGAGAACCTGTCAGCTTTGCGCACTATACTAGCTTTGTAGACAATTGTGAAATTGAACTTTTGCACTGAAATTACATACCGGTGAGTGTCTCTCACGTGTTTAGCTGCTTCTCTTATGAATGAACAATTTATATTTACCATTCTCAATGATTGAGATATTGATAGCTGATTAGGAACTGCCAAAATATTATTCTTTCGGTCTGAGAAATGATTTGTAATATCTAGCTAGTGTATAGAAGTGCTGAGGGTTGCACTTTATGTGCTGTATTATTTTGGTACTAGTTTATAGGATGAAACCTATTCCATAGCAAATGCGTTGACATTGCCATAACAACTCAACAGAGAGACTCAACGTTTCCTTATTCGTAACTTGCTTACTCATGCACACTCACACACACAATACTGTTGTCAGTTACTCAATTCCAAAGCTACCTTTAGGGAACTTGAAGCTTCCTACCTTCTCAGCATTTTGACAATAACGAAGAAATGTGGTTATATATAAAATATCCAGAACACTATTATATTAGGTCCTTTGGTTGATTTAGAAGTTATAGTATTCCCAGTAAGTATCAGGGTTTCATACAGGATTTTTTGTTGGAGGGGGATAATTAGAAACGTTTACACATATAAACATCACTCTCGTACTTTCAGTAGGGACTGCAAATGTTGAGAGAATAGGCAAATATCATACTTGACCCTCAAAAACAAAATTGTTGATGTAGTGGCAGTGGGGTAGGGGAATCTAGTTTTGGTGTGTGGGAGGGAGGAGGGATACTTCCTCTGGAGGGGGAGTATTTTTCTCTGGAGGGGGAAAATATTTTTCTGGAGGGGGAAAACTTTTGTTGGGGAGGGAAAATTCCACGGCGTCCCCCCCCCTCTGTATGAAACCCTGAGTATACCGTATGTATGTTGTTGCAAACATTTCATTTGGTGAACGTAAAATCTGATAATTAAATGAAAAGTGTTTCCTCTTCCCTCCGCCACAGAAAGTAAACACACCACATCATACATGGACTGCAGATTTAATTAAGAAATGAAGCAACAGTATTTCAGTACCGACATGAGGTTTTCCACATGACAACTTCCATCATTACCAAAAGCCGATATCTCCATGCAGTTGTGGTCATTTCGTGTAATACTATCATTAGAGTCACAGTTGGTATGTATGTATGTGTGTGTGTGTGTTTATGTGTGATGTGGTGTTCAGGGGTGGGGACGGGGGGGGGAGGGAAAGGAGGTGGGGAGAAATCAAACTCTAGTTGCTATGTAGCGAGCAATACATTTGTTGCACATGAAATCCATGTAAGGTCATCACATATGGAACTTCCAATTCCCACATTTGGTAATATTAACATTACAAGACTTGGCACTAGTTGTCACGCTATATAGAGCATGTGACCACCTACCATAACAGTTGTGAATACTCAGTAAACATCGCTTGCTATTCATAACACTTGTACAGAGTTTGTGTATACCATGACGTCCTTGGGACAAAACTGTTTATTCAAGTATGTATACATTTATGGGACAAACTGTTTCAGTTTCAATTTGGGAAAATTATTAATAAAAGGCTATGACATCACCTATTACATGTGTAGGGTAACTATAAATGTTAATTATATTGCAACATATTAACATTTACAGCATTGACAAAGACACACACACACATGAAGTTGTATCTTATACAAGTAGTACATACAGAAAGTAACCATCAGACGAGTATAATTTACTAACAGAAAATAATAAGTTGGCAGGTGAAATATATAGTGCATACATGTAAAATATAGATGCAGATCTAAGCACAGTTAGACATGTACCTTGTGGTATGGCTGCCTATCATACATGTGTGGGTATGTATGACATGCTGACCATCCTCATGAACTGTTGAAATCAGTCCTATAAAATATGCACTATAATACTCAAATAATGTGGAAATGAGGGTGGGCATACATAAAGATGATAATGCATAGTCAATGCATTAATTTGTTCTTCCCCATTTCACAAAAGGTTTTCCTACTCAGTAAATCAACATAACAGATTGTCTTTTGATCACGGCTCGGCTGATTACTAATTAGCTGTTAAGATGATTTAGTTGCCAAATTAGCTCACAGACCCCTTTTCTGTTTGTACGACTTGTGCAATAATACCACTGCCATTGAGTCGGCAAGTAATGGCCTGCTTGTACATATGCTAAAACATTGTTCTACACACATTACAATGTTCACATGAAAGAAGATGATCTGCTACAACAAACTACTGTAACCCTCTTGTGCATGCGCGCTGAGGGTTAATAACAGAATGTGTAGAGAACCAAAAACAAGTTATACAAACAAGCACACTCGGATTCTCTTACTCACTGCAGAAGACCCTCATGATATTTTTTAATAATATTAAACTCTGGCTACCTCAGCATATTGAACACCATACGGTGGTTACTTTTACATACTATTACAATTTTGATTTGTCATGTGATGTATATTGTCATAACACTATAACAGCATGTTAATAATATCCATGACCAAATTATAGAAAATGTTGTGGATATGCTAATGATAATTTATGCTGTGATGTCTGTGTTGATGCTGTGATTTCTGTGTATATATTAGCTGAATATGGAGGACATGATCTATAAGTGATTTAATTCACAAGTGCTATAAAATCAAAGTTTGATAAATTAATGGGTTGAAAAAAAAATCACATGGCCGTACCACAAACTACAAGCCTACATATGCATATGTTATGTTTTTGCAGCAGATCTGGTTCCTACCTCAGCGTACATGACATCTACTGGAGAAGAGTTTGTTGTAGTTGGATTCTCAACTGCAGGAGCATTATCACTACCAGGATTGAAATCAGGAATAGGTGGAGCGTCTTCATCGACTGGAATATCTTCATGAGCAGGAAATTGTCTGGTTGCTGTGGACTGCTGTGTGGCTGTGGGTGGAGCTTTCTCTTGCTCTAGCACATGATATATTGGCATCTAGTAGGAAAAAAAAAGACATACTAAAACACAATCAATTGGTAGTGTTTAGTCAGGTATTGGGAATGCCAGTTACTATGACAACAGTTTTCATACCAGTAATTATATTTGAATGTGATGCAACATTCTGTGATTACATGTATTGAGGCATCAAATGGATTTATCATAATAATGATTAGACTATAATAGTATATTTAACTCTTCAGTTAGTGAATCCATACTCTGGTGAGATATAACTTTTATTATTCCCTACCTAGGTAACTGGTACAGTATTGTATATAACACTAACAGAGTAGAAGTAAATTGGTTTATTTGTGTCTATGTATTATCCATGTAACTCAAATCAAATTTAGTTAACTTACATTTCCAATTTCTGAATAATTTTCTTCTTTTGTTTCTTTCTTTGATTTCAAATGTTTTTTAGTATTTAGAGAATCATACATAGCATCTGTTACATCTTCCTCAGTTAGGTCTGTCCTCTCTGTTGTTTCCATGTGATCATTGTTTTCTGATTGGAGGATTATTTCAGTTCTGCTATTACCCTACATTATGAAACACTTCTCATTATAAATAATCTGTTCAAAATTTTAATCTCCAAACTTTAAAACAATTTGAAAGTTGAACTTAATGATGTCAAACTTTTGACAACATGATTATAACTATAGTAGTAGGGCAGATAATTGGCGAGCGAGCGTAGCGAGTGAGACACTTACAGGGGTAACACAATTGAAAATTGGGGATGTTTTTTTAAATATATATATGTTTGGACGTACGTATGTAATTTTGTACTTTGACCCTCGCACTTTTGTGTTAGTTATGTGGTCGACCCCGTCCCAAATTGCACTAAACAGAATCCTCTGGTTTATCGATCAGTACCCGTATCACCCTAGAAATTGAATTGTTTACCGTTTTGAATTCTTTTGCGGGTGCAGTTAAAACGTGAAAACTTAAGGGACTTCCATTTCTATTCGAGTTAGTGGTGCTGGTAAGTCAATGCGCTCTTTGTCATGGTTATAAGCCGTGCGCAACAGTATTTACTTGAAATACATGGCACTGAAATCCCTTTACTTTGTATGCGAAATTTAATTACTTTAAAAACTGGACCTTATTTTCAGTAGCTTCAGTGTTAGAAGTCAAAATCATTCATATAAAAATAGTATAGTCTTTAGGCCTGCTGCCATTTGTGCTCAAGCACATCACTAGTATTTGATAAGCTCAATCGCTAAAGCATTGTACTGGATTTCAATTTTTATAGTGAAATTGCATTGGCAATGCTAGGAATTATGTTTGCCATTATTAACCCTGAGTGCACATCGCGAGAGGGTTATAGTAGTCGTCCTGTCTGTTGTCTGTCTGTCTGTTATGCTTTTGTGGGTAATGTCCCCTATCGTCATGTCATAATCATGTGAGCAAATAGTGAGTGTCTTTAGCTTGTTTAGCTTCTTCTCTTACGAACAACATTTACATGTACCATTTTCATTGCTCAAGCTATATCGATAGCTGTTTAGAATAGCCAATAAATTTTTCTTTTGATCTGAAATTTTATTGTAATAGCTAGCTAGTATAAAGTAGCACTGAGGGTTTGCAACTCTGGTGCTTCATTCAAATTGGAATATACCTGTATCTATTTGAGTAGATTAGAACATAATAGCTATTTTATTTTCAATTTGTCATGCAAATTTACTTTATCTACTTGTTAAAATACATACAATTAACTTACATTAATCTCAATTTCTATATCGTTTCCGTTTTTCAAGTCTGACCTTTGAAAAGTGATATTTAATATTACCACACTATAATTGAACTCATACTCACCTCTGGAATAGGTTTAATCGACTGACACAGTACCCTTAAAAAAACAACAACAACAAGAAACAAAAATTAAGACACATAATATAATGAGTAAATACAAAATCATTTGGCTTACCATGGTGGTGCAGGTAAATCATTAGTAGGATAACAGATATGACCACAACAATAGCCACAATAACTACCACTATACATACAACTATCACAACTACATTGCTTCTATTTGTAGCAATGGTTGGTTTATCATCAGTAACAGTTGGTTCTGTATATATAATCAATATTAAATAAAAATATTTAATATCAGCAAATTGCATTACCTGTCACAACAGAGCATACAAAATTAACTCCTGCAATGTCATTAGTACCTAATAATGAGACGATATCTACATATAATGGATGTATGCTTAGCAAATGTTCATAAACTTACAGAATTGCTGAGATTCAGAGAATGCTATTCCTAAGCTGTTGTTAGATGTAATAGTTAAGTTGTAAATTAAGCTTACATTTAAACCAGAAAAAAATGCTGTCGCCACTGAGTTAGATAGAACAACTTCTGATGACAATGTAGGCTGAGCTGTATTGTGAGCTTGAAGCAAAGCATACAACATATTATTACCATCTAGTGAACAATTTGCCGTCTAAACATTTAACAAAGTAATTAAAATCAGCTACTATTGTATAATATTGTATATAAATACCTGTATAGTCAGATTTAATGAGTAGGAGTCCCCCACTCTAAATAATGAATATTCAATATCATTTGTAGAAGGTATGTAAGGTAGAGTCTTGTTTACACATGGAGGTGGACTTTGTCCTACTATATTAGTAGCTGTGATACACATGGTAAAGGGATCACATGACCTCACTCCTTCCAGTGTGAAGTTATAGAAGTCAGTATCAGTCACATACTCAGTGATGTCTTTCAATTGACTGGGACTCAAGAATGTGAGAGTAATAGTGAAATTAACAGATACTGTAGGAATGATTCTATAATTCCATGAAGTAACCAATGAATGACTATTCAAAGATATTCTCAATTCACTGGGAGGATCTGGGATGTCTGCAATTAGTTTAATATAAAGAAATTATGTCATTGCATTCTTCCAGGACTTTGTGTGTCTCAGCATTAAGGCATGACTGCTTGAGAATTTGTTCACGATAATATATTCTTTGTACTTATATAATATTGAAATTTAAAAAAAAATCATTCAAGTCAATATTTTCAACCATGTTTACTATTATGTCATTGGTGAAGAAGGGAAGGCGTGGGTAGGGGGCTCTGGCCCTCCATATTTATTGCTTGGAGGGAACAAGGGGGTTGGGGGTCATAGAATACGGAGTTATTATAATTTGTAAATATATCACCACCTTTAAGCATTAAATTTCATGATATGGATTGGCTCATGTGAATATAATTCAATTTTCAAGACTAATGAAAGTTGAGCTCCTTAGCACAATACCAATACCAACTACAGCAAGCAATTGTTATTTACTGCTGCTTCATGGCAATTCAGTTGTCTTTAGCTTCTTGAATTATCAAAAGAAGACTTAATGGTGCATCATGAAATTCAATAATTTTTATGAAGCCATGTTGATGCATATTCATAAATAAAAAGACATGAAACTTTTAATTCATTTAAGTCTTATTTTTTTTCATGAAATATCAAAATGGTTTAATTGAGAGTAAACTAGTGTGTGTACATGGTACCACCCCCTCATTACTCCACCCACTTTGAAGCTACTTCCATCAACCCTGTTTGTGCTACACAACTCATAATTGTATTTTAAGAATTGAAGTGCAATGGTCATGATTTGCATATTGTGAAGGCAGTCTTCACTTCAACTATACTATATTAAAATATGAATCATTTTTCATTGAATGATAGACTGTATATACATGTATGTTGAAGTTTGCACCATTCATAATTATCATTAGTGATGTGCTGCAGCACAAATGGTGAGCGAGCCATTGTTGCACAAGTTATTCAAAACATTAAAAAAAAATAATTCTATCTAAATTACCAGCAGCTCATGACTAAAAACACTGATTACTATAACACAACCGAGTTTTTGAAATCGCGTATTGGAAAGGGTATCAATGTCATAGTAATCACTTGCCACAACTCAACTTTTTTGGACATGAAAAACGAGCATTTCTAAGGAGTTAATTTTAGAGCCCAATCAAAAAAATAAATTGTTTACTAACAAAATAATTGGCAAGCGAGACACTTAAAGGGGTAACACAATTGAAAATCGGGGATGTTTATATGTTTATATATATGTGTGGACGTACATATGTTTTTTTGTACTTTGACCCTCGCTCCGCATTCGACCCCGTCCCAAACTTCACTAAACAGAATCCTCCGGTTTAGCAATCATTACCCATATCACCCTAGAAATTGAA